>Ga0068853_100000693_pt1 | contig 23244 bp, 17 predicted proteins | sample KBSCornC32_FD_65655 | JGI IMG/M metagenome (GOLD analysis project Ga0068853, IMG submission 65655) | Corn rhizosphere microbial communities from Kellogg Biological Station, Michigan, USA - KBS Corn C3-2 | ecosystem: Host-associated > Plants > Roots > Rhizosphere > Soil ... | reverse complement strand
GTTTCGTTGCTGCTGCACGCACTCGCGATCGCCTTTCTGCCCGGGTTCCGGACGCGGGTTCCCGAGCAAAAAGTGCTGACGATCGAGATCGCGAAACCGATCATCGAAGAAAAAAAACCAGTCGAGGAGCCACCCAAGCCGCAAAAGAAAGGGCTCGTCGAAAAGAGGGCGCAGCAGCAACCCTTGCAGCAGCAACCCTTCCAGCGGCAGGAACTGCAGCCACCGCCGGTTCCAACGCAGACCGTAAAGCCCGAGATTGCGAAGCCGCAGCCGCGCAACGACGTGCGGCCCGAGCCGCGTCCAGAGCCGCGCCTCGAGCCGCGACCCGATGTTGCAGCCCCACCTCCGCAGCCCTTGGCGCAACTCGAGCCGCGACCTGAGGCTCGCGTCGCGCCCGTTCCGCAAGTGCGTCCCGAGCCGCGTCCCGAGGTACGGCCGGAGCGGCCCGCGGAGCCACGTCTGGAGCGGCGTCAGGAGATTGCTCGCCCCGAGCCTCGCGTAGAGCCCAATGTCCAGCCGCGTCCTGAGGCGGCTCCAGCGCCGAGGCCCACACAGCGTGTTGCGCCGCGACCCGAGCCACTTCCTCAAGCTCGGGCGGAGCCCAGGCTCGAGCCGAAGCAGGAACTGGTGGTACCGACGCGTCCCGATGCACCGCGGGCCGCTGTCGCGCCGCCGGCCGAGCCGGTACCGCAGCCGCGCCCGCAGGCGCGCGCCGAGCCACAGCCGGTTGCTCCGATTCAGCCACAGCAACCGGAGATCCGGCCGCAGCCCAAGGCCGAGCCGAAGTATGAGGCCCGCGCCGAGCCCACCGCTCCTGCGCCGTTGGCGGCGCCCGCCCCCAGCGCACCGGCGCGGCCATCGGCGGTGCCGCCACCAGTCGCCCCGACACAAGCCCAACCCGAAATTCGCCCGCAGCCGAAGGCCGAGCCGAAATACGAAGCCCGCGCCGATCCGCGTCCACCCGCGCCAGTGGCGGTGGCGCCAGCGCTGGCTGCTCCCGCACGGCCGTCGACAGCGCCGGGACCGGATCAGGCCGCCGTCTCGGCTCTGCCCACTGCGCCGAAACAAGCGAACGTCGACGAGAACGCGGTCCTGCGCCGCTTCGCCGACGAGATTTCGCGCGTTCTAGGGAAGTCGGTGTCGGAGCGCGACTACCCGCGTCTTGCGCGGCAACAAAACTGGCAGGGCACGACAGAGGTTCGCCTGCAGATAGGCTCGGATGGGAAGGTCAAGGATGTTGTCGTGGGCCGCACGAGCGGGTACGACCTGCTCGATCAGCGCGCCATTCAGCTGGTCAAACAGCTGCGTCTGCCGAAAATACCTTCTGCCTTCCGCCAGCGCGAGTTCACCGTCACCGTTCCAATCACGTTTGCGCTCAGGAACTCCTGACTGCGCTGCCGCGTCCACTCATGTCCGACGCGCTGTTTCCGCTGCTCGAGCCGTATGCATCCGGCTGGCTCCCCGTGGGTGATGATCACCGCATCTGGTACGAGGAGTGCGGAAATCCGAACGGTACGCCCGTGCTGTTTCTGCACGGCGGTCCGGGCAGCAGCATCAACGCCAATCACCGGCGCTTCTTCGACCCGGCGTTCTATCGCATCGTCCTGTTCGACCAGCGTGGCTGCGGGCGCTCGACGCCGCTCGGAGAGACCCGTTCCAACACGACGCAGCATCTGGTCGCAGACATCGAGCGGTTGCGGCAAGCACTCGGCATCGAGCGTTGGATGATGTTCGGAGGGAGCTGGGGCAGCACGCTGGCGCTCGCCTATGCACAAACAAATTCCGGCGCAGTCGCGGGGTTGATTTTGCGCGGCGTCTTCCTGGCTTCGACCGATGAGGTCGAGTGGTTTCTGACCGGCCTGCACCGTTTCTTGCCGGAAGCATGGACGCGCTTCGCGGCCGGAGCGGAAGATCTTACCGCCGCGGGCTTGCTGCGTTTCTATAGCGAACGGATTGCTGCGAACGACGAAATGGCGGCACGGAGATGGACCGCGTGGGAATCCGCCGTGATGTCGGTCGGCGAAGCGACCGCGACGTCCACGCAAGCAGACTCGTCTGCGCTGGCGCGTGTACGCATACAGGTTCACTACCTGGTCAATGCGTGCTTCCTCGCGCCGGATCAGCTCTTCGAGGGGCTGAAGCATCTCGACGGCTTGCCCGCGATCATCGTGCAGGGGCGGCGCGATCTGGTCTGCCCCCCAGCCACCGCGTACACTCTGGCAGAACGGTGGCCCGGCGCGCAGTTGCGGATGGTCGAGGAGGGCGGGCATTCGGCGATGCATCCTGCCGTTGCGCAAGCCCTGGTGCAGGCCACGCAGGACATGAAGGAGCGTTTGACGGCGCCATGAGCCTTCGCTTCCGCATCAACTCGATCATGACCGTGCTGATCGTGCTGTTTTCGCTCGTCACGGCGAAGATCGTGGTCGACGACGCGCGGCGCTCCATCCGCGAAGAGATGGAGGCCGGCACGAAGGTCACGCTTCAGCTGCTTTCATCGGTTCTCTACAGCAGCCAGTTTGTCGCGCCGAACGAAGATCCCAGTGACGTGCTGCGATCGTTCCTGCATAGCCTCGGCCGTGTGCGCGCGAACGAGATTCGTCTGTACAAGGACGACGGCAAGCTGGTCTACACCTCCCCGCCGCCGGTGTACAAGGCCGGCCGTTCCGCGCCGCAGTGGTTCTCGGCGCTCGTGACGCCGCAGCTGCCGGAAGTGGAGCTGAGAGTCAGAAGCGGACGCATCATGGTGACGCCGGATCCTTCGCGTTCGATCCTCGACGCGTGGGATGACATGAAGAACCTGATCTGGCTCGCACTTGGCTTTCTCGTGCTCGTGAACCTCGTGGTGTTCTGGCTGCTCGGTCGTGCGCTGCGCCCCGTCCAGGCGATTCTGCGTGGCTTGTCCGAGATGGAACGCGGGCGGCTCGATACGCGCCTGCCCGGCTTTTCCTTGCCCGAGTTCGATTCGATCAGCCACACGTTCAATCGAATGGCGGACGCGCTCGAGGAAAGTCACGCCGAGAACACGCGGCTCGCGCTGGTGGCAAAGCAGTCATCCGATGCCATCATGATTCACGATCTGCGCGGCAATGTCTCGTTCTGGAATCCTGCGGCCGAGCGCCTGTTCGGATACCGGTCGGATGACATCGTCGGCCAGTCGGCAACGCTGCTGACGCCGCCCGGGCTGGAAGCCGAGGTCGCGGAAAATCTCCAGACCATCGCCAGCCGCCGCGTGGTCGACAACACGGACACTCAGCGGCTCACCCACGAGGGCCGCGTGATCCACGTTGCCTTGTCCGCTGCTCCGCTGGTGGATCCCGCAAGCGGCGAGGTGATCGGAGAGATTTGCAGCATGCGCGACATTACCGAGCGCAAACATGCCGAGGAGACCGAGCGCGAGCTCGAGCAGAATCGGCGTCTCACGCAGTTGATGCAGACGCGGCTGGAAGAGGAGCGGCGCTCCATTGCGCGCGAGCTGCACGATGAGCTCGGGCAATGCGTTACCGCAATCAAGACCATCGGCGCCGCCATAGCCAATCGCACCGCCGAAGCGGCGCCCGAGATCCACCGCAGCGCGCAGACCATCGTCCAGGTCGCGAGCCACATCTACGATGTGGTGCATGGGATCATCCGTCAGCTGCGGCCGAGCGCTCTCGATCATCTGGGCCTGCAGGAAGCCATAGAGGATGTGGTGAAGAGCTGGGGCGGCCGCCATCCCGAGATCTCCTATGATCTCAAGGTGGCACGGGACCTCGGCAATCTCGGCGAGGCCGTCAACATCACGATCTATCGTCTGATCCAGGAATGCCTGACCAATGTCATTCGGCATGCCGAGGCAACGCATGCCAACATCGAAGTGAGTCGTGACGCTAGTGGAGTGCGCGTCAGCGTATCGGACAACGGCAAAGGGCTCGGCGAGCGCGGTGAAGGCGATAGTGCCCGTTTCGGGTTGATGGGCATGCGCGAACGGGTGCAGGCTTTGCATGGAGAGTTCCATCTCGAGTCGAAGCCTGGCGCCGGGCTTCAGGTTACCGCACTCATACCGATCCCTGCACAGATGTCCGATGGCGTCGCTACGGAACGCAATGGCACCGACATGAAGGCGATAGCCAGATGATTCAGAATGCGATTCGCGTGATGCTCGTGGATGACCACGCGGTCGTTCGCATGGGGTTTCGGTTGTTGCTCGAAGGTGCGCCGGACATCAAGGTCGCCGCCGAGGCCGAAAGCGGAGAGGAGGCCGTCCGAACGTTCCCCGAGATCAAGCCGGACGTGGTCGTAATGGATATCTCGATGCCGGGGATCGGCGGCATTGAAGCCATCGATCGCATTCTCGCGCGCGAGCCCCAGGCGCGCATTCTCGTGCTGTCTGCACATGAAGACGCGATGCATGCGAGACGGGTGCTGAAAGCCGGAGCAGTCGGGTATCTCACCAAGCGCAGTGCTGCTGAGGAGTTGATGCAGGCGATCAGACAGGTCGCGCAGGGCAAGACCTATCTCGAGCCGACCATCGCACAGCAACTTGCGGTGCAGCAATTGAACGGTCAGAAAAGTCCGGTGGATATGCTCAGCGAAAAGGAATTCAAGGTCTTCCTGGCGTTGGCCAAGGGCACATCGGTCGCCGATATCGCCGAGATCATGTCCTTGAGCCCCCGCACAGTCGGCACTCATCTCTATAATATTAAACAGAAATTGGGCGCATCCAACTCCGCGGAGTTGGCTCTGATCGCGATGCGGTCCGGTCTCCTCGAGCCATGATCGCGGACAATGTCCCTGGCTCAATCTAATGAAAATCATGAGGGGCATTTCAGTGATTTCCGCTGGCCGGCAGTGGCTTCTGTGAACACAATGGCTACGGTGCTGAAGCGAGTTACGCCCGAACCAAACTTAACCAGGAGAGCGACTATGTGGACCAAACCCGAATTCACCGAAATGCGTTTTGGCTTCGAAGTCACGATGTACATCGCGAATCGCTGATAGCGAAGCGTTAGTTTTCAGAAGAAGGAAGGGCTGCCATGGCAGCCCTTCTTTTTTGCCGTTGCCACGAGCTGCAAGCTGGTGGAAGCGTCTAGGAACTCTCCGCGCGAATGAGTCACAAAACAGCTAATGCGCGGTAGATAGCCGACGCGGTCAGTCGCACCGCGCCGACTTTGAAGGGGAAAGAATGAGAAAGAGCATCGGCTTGCGGCATGCCGCCGCGGCCCTGCCGGTCTGCCTTCTGCTGACCGGTCTTGTCGCAATTGCGCCCGTGCGGGCCGAGGATGCTGGCCCCGCCCAGCAGGAATCCACGGCACCGCGAACTCAGCCCGAAACGTCACCGTCGATTCAGCTCGCGCCGACGGTCGTTACCGCGACACGCGTCGAGCAACCGAGCTTCGATCTGCCGCTCGCCATCGACAGCATCGACAAAGGCCAGATCCAAGACGCAGCCAAGCCGATGGTGAACATCTCGGAGCAAGTCAACCGTGTGCCCGGATCGGTCGTGCAAAACCGGGAGAGCTATGCACAGGAACAGCAGATCATTCTGCGGGGCTTCGGGGCGCGGTCACAGTTCGGCACACGTGGGGTGAAACTGCTGGCCGACGGCATTCCTGCGAGCTCGCCCGACGGGCAGGGCAGTCCGGGACTGTTCGACCTCGACTCGGCGCAGCGCATCGAAGTCCTGCGCGGCCCGTTCTCTGCTCTCTACGGTAATCATTCCGGTGGCGTCGTGCAGATCTTCACCGAAGACGGCCCGCCGGTTCCCACCTTGAGCGGCAGCTTCTGGGGCGGAAGCTGGGAAAGCTGGAAGGCGGGACTCAAGTTCGGCGGCACGAACGGCGGACTCAACTACATCGGCAGCCTGTCTCGCTTCGAGACGCAAGGTTATCGCGATCACAGCTCGGCGGAGAAGGATCAGTTCAACGCCAAGCTGCGCAGCGACCTGGACGGTGGCTCCAGCCTCTCGCTGATCGTCAACTACCTCAACCAACCCGACAATCTCGATCCACTCGGGCTGTCGGCAACTCAGGTGGCGCAGAATCCGCGGCAGGCCGGAACCGGTGCCAACCAGTTCGACAGCCGTCGCAGTCTCGACAATCTGCAGGCAGGGCTCGTGTACGAGAACCCGCTCACGTCAGCCGACACGGTGCGCACCATCGTCTACGTTGGCCAGCGCAATAACGACGGCTTTCTCGCGCTGCAGCCGGGCAATCAGATTGCAGTCAAACAGTCTGGTGCCGTGTCGGTTCTGAACCGCGAATACTGGGGCGCCGGCGGACGCTGGACGCACAAAGACAGCCTGGCTGGCGCACCCCTCACGATCACAACGGGTGCCGACTACGATACAGCGACCGAAGGGCGCAAAGGCTTTCTGAATTTCACGGGCGCCTCTACGAATCCCATGTCGCTTGGACAGCAGGGTGACCTCAAGCGCAACGAGGATGACAGTGTCGACAGCTACGGTGGCTACGTGCAGGCCGAGTGGCAGGTGCTCGAGGCGCTGAGTCTAAGTGGCGGACTGCGCTACACGCGGGTGAGCTTCGATTCCGAGGATCACTTCATTTGTACCAACACGGTGAACACGACCGGCACACCTGTCGGAACCTGCAGCGGCGCCTACCAGGCCAACGGCACTCCGTTGGCAGTGACCGCCGCGCAATCGACGTGGAACCCGGACGATAGCGGCAAGCAGAACTATTCAGCGTGGACTCCAGTCATCGGGGCGCTGTATAAGCTCACGCCGAAACTGAACCTGTATGCCAATGCTGGCCGTAGCTTCGAGACGCCGACGTTCATCGAGCTGGCGTATCGACCGGATGGTGCCAGCGGTCTCAATTTCAATCTCAAGCCGAGCAAGAGCAATCACTACGAGATCGGCGCCAAGGCCTTCCTGACGGCCGAAACTCGGGTGGACATTGCCGTGTTCCAAATCGACAGCAAGGACGAAATCGTCGTCTACAACAACGTCGGCGGGCGTTCGACGTTTCAGAATGCCGGAAGAACCCAGCGCCGCGGGGTCGAGTTGGGTGTCGACAGCGACTTCGGCCGCGGCTTCAACGGCTATGTTGCGGCGACTTATCTCGACGCGCGCTTCAAGGACGGATTTCTGACCTGCACGACGACGCCTTGCGCCGTCGCGAACGTACCAGTGAACCCCGGGAACACAATACCGGCCGTGCCGCAATACAGCGTGTATGGGGAAGTGTCCTGGAAGCACGAAGCGACCGGATTTGCCACCGCAGCCGAGGCGCGCTGGATGGGGAAGATGTGGGTCAACGATGTCAATAGCGCCGTGGCCGACAGCTTCACGGTCGTCAACTTGCGCGCCGGCCTCGAACAAAGGCGCAGCAACTGGCGCTTCAGCGAGTTCGCGCGCGTAGACAACGTGTTCAGCGAGGACTACATCGGTGCGATTGCGGTCAACGACGCCAACGGTCGCTTCTACTTTCCGGCTCCGACGCGCACCTTTCTTCTCGGAGTATCGGCGAGCTACACGTTCTAGGGGCCGATCGGCGGTTCAGCGGGAGGGTTGTTATCGCGCGATGCGGGTGTAACATAGCGCGCTTCCGGGAAAGGGAGTCGATAACCATGGCAGACAACATCAACGTGCAGCGCTACGACAAGGTTGCCATCGCGCTGCACTGGCTCGTGGCGATCGGTGTGTTCGTGATGATCGGCCTCGGCTGGTACATGACGGATATTCCGAAGGGCGCTCCGATGCGGACGTTCTACTTCAATCTGCACAAGTCGATCGGCTTGACCGTCGGCATCATCGTGCTGATCCGAGTTGTGTGGCGCTGGAACCATCAACCGCCTCCGTTGCCCGCAGGCACTCCGAGCTGGGTGCTCAACGCTTCACGGCTCAGTCACGGGCTGTTGTACGCGTTACTCGTGCTGATGCCGATCGCCGGCTTTGTCGCTTCAAACTTCACCAAGTACGGCGTTACGTATTTCGGCTTGTTCAAGATCGGCCCGTTCTTTCCGGAGAACAGGACACTGTGGGAGCTGTTTCAAGGTATTCACCACGCGGCATCCGAAGTGCTGGTGATCGTCATCGTGATCCACATCCTCGCGGCCGGGAAGCATCTGCTGATCGACAAGGACGGCGTGTTCTACCGGATGTTGCCGGGACGCTCGACCTGAGATAGCGACGTGCGCGGCGAAGGCGAGTCGCCGCGCACCCTGACCAGCCGCTGCATCAGGTGCGACGGCTGTTGCCGCGCAAGTAGAAGAAGCCGAGCAGGATTACCGCGACGAGCACCAGCTGCAGCGCAAGGCCTTGCAGGTTCGGGTAGATCCCGAGCAACGGGATCGAAGGAACGTCGATCCGGCTGGAGCTGAGCTTGCCGGCCTCCTGCAGCGCAGCGATGCCTTGCCCCGCAAATGCCACGGCCATCACTGCCAGCAGGATCGAGCTGACGTTGAAGAACAGTCCGAGCGGAAGCCGCACGCTGTAGCGCGCAATCAGCCAGGCGATGACCACCAATGCGCCGATGCCGATCGCGAAGCCACCGATGACAGCATGCTGCCCGTTGCCTTCGGATTGCGTCCACAAGGCCTGATAGAAGAGCACAGTCTCGAATACCTCGCGGTAGACGGCGAGGAACGATACCAGCGCGATACTCCACAGCGCGCCTTTGCCCAGCGCGGCAGTCATCTGCCCCCGGATGAACGCGCTCCAACGCACTGCGTTCGACTTGTTATGCAGCCAGAAGCCCACGTATAGCAGGAGGCCTGCCGACACGAGCGCCGTGACACCTTCGGTGACTTCGCGATGAGCGCCGCTGATCGCGATCAGCTTGCTCGATACTACCCAGGTCAGGCCACCCAGCAGCAGCGCTACCACCCATCCGCCATGGAGCCATGCGAGGCTGCTGCGCCGGCCCGTGCGAACCAAGAACGCTGCCATCGCTGCCAAGACAAGAATCGCCTCCAGACCTTCACGCAGAATGATGATCAGCGAACTGACGAAGTTGGCGGTCGGCGACGAGGCGCCAGCGCCGCTCAGGCGCGCCTGAGAATCCTGCAAGAGTTTGAGCGCAGCCGCATGGTCGGCCTCGACATCCGCGACGGGCCGACCGCTTTTCAGCGCGTTGCGATAGGCCATCATCGCTGCTTCGGTGCGATTGCGCAGATCGCGGTCGCGATTGTCCAAACTGGCTTCTACGAGCTCGAACCCCTCCAGGTACGACGATACCGCGAGCTGATACGCGTCATTCGTCTTGCCCTCACGATAAGCCGCCAGGCTGCGCTCTAGCGTAGCGATGGCGAAACCGAGAGGCGATTGCACATCCGGAATGATCTGTTCGGGGTTGGCGCGCACGTAGGCCAGCATGGATTCTGCTTCGGCGCTCTGCGCGCGCGCTTCCGCAGGGGTCATCGTCACGAGGGTCTCCAGATTGCCGAACAGCGAGCGACCTTGGCCGCTTTGCCACAGGGCTGCTCCGTTCGCGCGCTGCGCATCCGTCTCCGCGAACTGGCTGACGTAGAACGCAAGCTTCCATCGATCGTCGGCACTCATGGACGCGAACGGCGTCATTGAAGTGCCCTCCACCCCGAGGCTTATGGTGCTGAAAAGACCGTAGACACTGCGCGCCGATTGACGTTCAAGGTCGCGGAAGTTCGCCGGCTCCGGCTTGAGCCCGGCCGCCTGCGGTCCGGCGCCGTCACCGTCGACTCCGTGGCAGACGGCGCAATTGGCCGCGTAGAGTGCGGCCGCAGTCGTCATATCCGGAGCGTGCTTGGGCGCAACTGGAATGTCGTAAGCCGCAATCAGCTCGCGCTGCAGATCGCGTGCAAGCTGGCTGACACGCCGACCGTCCTGCTTGTCGCGGATCAGCTTGAGCAACTCGGCCGCCTGCCGCGCATAGGCCTCCCGCTTGGCATTCACGGGCAGGGCGCGAACCATCGTCTCGATTTGTCCCGCGAATTCGAGCTGCTCGGCGTACTCCTCCTGATTCACGACCTTGCCCGCCTGCACGAACTGCGGATATTCGACCGATACATAGTCGAGCAGATGCAGGATGACTTGCGGGCCTCGATCCGCCGCAATGTCCTCTGCGCCATTTGCGGCAAGAGGCAAAGAGAGAGACAGGAGAAGCGCAAGCAGATAGCGGTGCATGAGGGGGTATGGGTGCGGTGGCCTAGGTGACTTGACTAAATGCGAATTATACGCATTTGACGCGTATTGCATGCAATCTTGGATCAGTTGTTGGTTTAAGCCGGCCGCTTCGGATCGGTTTTGGGTTTGCCAGTACCGTAGCTCCGCGTGCGTGAGGGGCTGATATTGCAAATGAGAATGAGTTGCAATAGTATTGGTCTGCCCGTTACCAGAACTATCAGACCCAGCTGGCGCAGTCGGGATAGCGCTGATAGTTGAACGAAAACCCGCTGGTGCAAGCGCGACGAACGAACCAGGAGACGGAATGAACGCAACTTTGGTGGGGGCCGACAGGCTCGGGAACATCCCGGCGTTGTTAGAGGCACAAGGAATACGAGTGCTGTGCCACATCAGCGGCCGGGCCGCGTCCGCCCAACGCCGCACAAGCGTGCTGCCAAAATGCACTCAACTAGTTATTTTATTTACAGATTTTCTTGGACACAACGTGATGAAAACGTTCCGGCAGGCGGCTCAAGAAGAAGGCATTGCGGTTCTGGCTTGCCGCCGCTCGGCGAGTTGCTTGATGCAATCGCTGGAACGGCGAGGCGGCCGTGCGTTGGCCACCTGCGCGCAGTGTCCAGCGCAATCGGATTCCGCAACCTCGACCAAAGTGCGAGGCCCCGAAAACATCTGCTGAAATCGCTCGGCTGCTGTTGACAATCATTCTCATTGTGATTTACGCTTGAGACTTGCTCTGGAGACATCATCGTGTACGTATGCCTCTGCAACGGGGTCACCGAACAACAGATCCGCGACGAGGTTTGCAATGGCGCCTCGAGTGTCTGTGACTTGGGCGCACGCCTTGGCGTTGCGGCCGGCTGCGGCTGCTGCCGTACATTCGCAGCACAGGTGATCGAAGAAACCTTGGAACTGCGCGCGCTACCGGAGAATCGCGCCGCAGCCTGACTTTGGCTCTCGGCATTCGATTTTGTCTCCACCCAGGTTCGCGATTCCGCGGCCCGACCTGCGAGCGTTCGATGCCTACCATTGCCGTCAACCCGCACGCGGTTTGAGTTGCATGCGCGGCTATAATAGCGGTCCTTCCTTTCCCCGCTCGGAGCCGACATGAAGGGTGACGCCAAAGTCATTGACTATCTGAATCGCGTCCTCACCAACGAGCTGACGGCGATCAACCAGTACTTTCTGCACGCCCGCATGTTCCGGCACTGGGGACTCAAGAAGCTGGACGAGTACGAGTATCACGAGTCGGTCGACGAAATGAAGCATGCCGACAAGCTGATAAATCGCACGCTGTTCCTCGAAGGCCTCCCGAACCTACAGCAACTGAATAAGCTTTACGTCGGGGAAGACGTTCCAGAAGCGCTGAAGTGCGACCTGCGAATGGAGTTGGAAGCGATCCCGCTGCTGCGTGAGGCCATCGCCTACTGCGAGACCTGTGCTGACTACATCACGCGGGAGTTGTTCGAGGACATCCTCGATGGCGAGGAGGAACATGTGGACTGGCTCGAGACGCAGATCGACTTGATTGCCAAAGTCGGCCTGCAGAACTATCTGCAGTCCCAGATGTAATAGCGAAGCCGACCTAAGAGAGAGCGCGCGAACCACCACGCATGATTCGCCACTTCGCCGTATTGCTGTGGCTCGCCTCCCTTGTCGGCTGTACTTCGACGGCTGCTCCTAAGCACGCTCCCGATAAGACCGCCGTCGCCGCGGTTGAAGTGGCCCCGCCCGTGACGACGCCCGAGCCTGCGCCCGAAGTCAAGGTGCCGCCGCCGCGCATCGCTCTGGTACTCGGTGGAGGTGCTGCCAAGGGCTTCGCGCACATCGGTGTTATCAAGGCATTGGAAGCGCAAGGCTTCCATCCCGATATCATCGTGGGCACCAGCGCCGGAAGCGTGGTAGGCGTGCTCTACGCCGGCGGCTTCGACGGCTTCGAGCTGCAGCGTCTTTCCCTCGACCTGACCGAGTCGATGTTCAGCGACTGGTCGTTGCCGGATCGCGGCTTTCTCAAGGGCGAAGCGCTGCAGGATTTCGTCAACAAGTCGCTCAAGAATCGTACGCTCGACAAGCTCAATCGCACGGTGGCCGTGATCGCAACTGACTTGCAGAGCGGAGACGCGGTAGCGTTCCAACGTGGAGACTCGGGTATGGCGGTACGGGCATCCAGCACCGTGCCCGGCGTGTTTCAGCCCGTGCGGATCGCCGGTCGCGAGTATGTGGACGGAGGGCTCGTGAGCCCGGTGCCGGTTCGAGTTGCACGACGCCTCGGTGCCGATTTCGTCATCGCCTCGGATATCTCGGCCAAACCCTCCTTGAAGCGCATCGAAGGCACGCTCGATGTGCTCTTGCAGACCTTTACCATCATGGGCAACGCGATCGCCAGTCAGGAGCTGACAGAGGCAGACCTGGTGATCAAGCCGGATATCGCGAAGCTCAACTCGACGGACTTCCAGAGCCGTCACCTGGCGATTCTCGAAGGCGAACGCGCAACGCAGGCGGCCATACCATTGCTGCGCCAGAAGCTCGCGGATCGTGACGCTCGGCTGCGAGCGGGTCTATCGCGTCCCGCCGTAGTCACCCCACCCGCCGCGGCAACGCCAGCTGCTCAGTGACGCCCGCTATCGTGCCAACGGTCGACTGGTACTTCGACTTCATCTCGCCGTTTTCCTATCTGCAAGCGGAGCTCCTCGCACGAGAGCCGTTGCCAGCCGCGCTGTGCTACAAGCCGGTGCTGTTTGCCGGCTTGCTGGAACATTGGGGACAACTAGGACCTGCCGAGATCGGACCCAAACGCCGCTTTACGTTCCGGTACTGCCTGTGGAAGGCGAGCCGGCTCGGTATTCCGATGCGCATGCCGCCGGCCCACCCGTTCAATCCCCTCCGCTTGCTGCGACTTGCGATCGCGCTCGACTGCGCCCCCGCGCATTGCCTGTCGATTTTTCGATTCGTGTTTCAAGACGGGCATGCGCCCGATGATGAAGCTGCCTGGCGGAGCTTTGCCGAGGGGCTCGGCGTGAGCGATGTGGAGCAGCGTATCTCACAACCGCATGTCAAAGATGCGCTGCGCCGAAATGGCGAAGAAGCCATAGCGCGCGGTGTGTTCGGCGTTCCGACGCTGGCCGTCGGCGATGAACTGTTCTGGGGCGCGGACGCCACCGACATGTGTCGCGATTATCTCGCAGGTGATACGTTGTTTTCGGACCTGGAGATGCGGCGCGCGGGCTCTCTCCCCGACGGCATCCAGCGCCGCCGTTAGCGCTTCGCGAACGGCGGAATCGTGAGGCTCAGTGTGCTCTCGTAGCGGCGCTCGAGGCCTGGCCGGCGGCGCTCGACGAACATGCTGCTGCCGGTGGAGCGCTTGGCCTGCCGCTTGGCTTCGGAAGCGGCCGAAGAGACTTCGTAGTGAGAGACGTAGTCGCCCGGCTCCGCGACGACTGCGCCGATCGATAATGCGCTGATCGGGTGCGTGACCGTGTTGCCCTTCCTGTCCTCGGCCAGCAGGCCGCCACGCTGCAGATCCTCTTCGGCATACAGCCGCGCGCTCTCGCGATCGAAGCGTTCGAGGGCGGCGCGGCAGCGAGCGGTCCAATCCGCGCTCTGCATGAGCAGGATGAAATCGTCGCCGCCGATGTGCCCGAGGAAATCGCGGCGGGAATCACAGGCCTCGGCAAGAATCCGTCCGGTCAGCTGGATCATGTCGTCGCCGCGGCGATAGCCGTAGGCGTCGTTGAACGGCTTGAAGTGGTCCAGGTCGCAATGGCACGCGACGAATTCGATGCGCGCACGCAGCAAGCGCTCGATGTGCTCATTGATCGGCACGTTGCCTGGAAGCAAAGTCAGGGGATTGGCATAACGGGCCGCCGCGATCTGCAGGTTCGTGATCTCGCGCACGAGATCCTGGCCGGTGCCGAGCCCCGCATAGCGGCCGTTCTCAGTGAGTATGAAGCCTTCCGCGAGATAGCGGCTGTGTGCGTCGACCAGGCGGCTCGACAACTCCTGGATCGTGATGTCCTTGTCGACGACGAGCGGATCGGTATCCATGAAGTTGCGGCACGATTTGCGCCCGAACAGCTCTTTCCGAAACGGGCGGGCGTAACCTTCGATGAACGCGAAGCGGTTCAGCAGTCCGACGGGCACGTCATGTTCAACGACCGGGATCGCGTGCAGCGCCGGATCCTTCTCGAAGCGATCGAACACATGATCGTTCGACTCGTCCGGGCGCACCGGGTCGACGACGACCAGCAGCTTTTCTGCCGTGATTGTGTTGTTTTGCAGGATCAGCGTTTCCGGGTAGATCGCGATTTCCTGTTGTCGCAGAACGTGCAGCACGTTGTCCGGCGCCGCTTGCGCCGGCGCTGCGGAAGGCCGCCCGATCAGATAGCCCTGTCCGAATGGAATGCCGAGATCGCGGATCACGGCGAGCTCAGCCTCGGTCTCGACGCCCTCGGCGATGATGTGCGAGCGGCAGGTATCGGCGATCTGTTGAATCGATTTCAGGAACTGCAGCTTGAGCGGATCGCTGTCGATACCTTGCACGAAATGCATGTCCGCCTTGACGTATTCGGGCCGCAGCTCGGACCACAGGCGGAAGCTCGCGAAGCCTTCGCCCAAATCGTCGATCGCAACGTTGAAGCCGAGATTGCGATAGTTGGTCAGTGCGGCGCGGACGGAGCCAAAATCGAAGAACGGCAGGTTCTCGGTGAGCTCGATGACGATGCGCTCGGGTGACAGGCCTAACCGCTTGAGTAGCTCGCGCGTCGCGGCTGTGCCGAGTCCGGGGAGGGCGAGGCACTGCGGCCTCACGTTCAGGAATAGCTTGTGCGCCAAACCCTGGCGCGAAAAGCTCTCGAGAACAGTCTGGCGACAGAGGCGCTCGAGACGCAGCGCGTAGCCGTGCTTATTGGCAGCCCGAAACAGCTCCACGGGCCTATGCAGAGGCGTGTCGGCAGGGCCGCGGATCAGTCCCTCATAGCCGAGGATCTCGCCGCTCTTCAGATCCAGAATCGGCTGGAAATGGGCCTCGAGTTGCCGCTTGTCCAGGATCTCCTCGAGCAGGCCAAGCTGCTCTGGCTTGCCGCTTTTGGTGATCCTGTCAGACGGCGCAGGCTCTGAAGGCTGGGTCTCGAGAGGTAGGGTGCGGTCCATGGTGGTGGCGCCGCGCCTCCATGGCGTGCTCTGGCAGCCCCCGCTTTTCTGATAGGAAGTAACGGCCGCTTTTCAGGGGCCTTTAGAGACCGGACACGTGCAACCGAACGCAGGCGATTACGCAGCGCGACAGTGCAGCGCGCTGCAAATAGCGAAAGCGGATTCGATCAAGTGGTTAGAAGCGAACGTTCGCGCCGAATAAGAAGGTATCAGCCGACGTGCCCTGTGAGCTTCCGGACGGGCGCGCGAAGCGCTCCGACTGTGCGCGCAACTCCACGTTCTGCGCGAGTTGCATCGACAGCCCAAGACCGTACAGCACCCCGGTGCCTGGCGGATCCGACAAGCTGCCGCCGGTTGTGGGAGTACCTGCATCCGGACGGTGCAGGCCCAGCTTGGCATTCAACGTTACCGAATCGCTCAGAGGCAGCGAACTGACGCCCGCTACGCTCAGCGTTTCGTTCGGTATCCCTGTGGCGGGCGTGCCGAACCGGGTCTGAGCACCTTCGAGCGCAAATGCGGAGCCAAAGCGGTAACCGCCGAAGATACGCCCGCCGTCCAGACGGGCGGTATCGCCCCCCAGGGCAACGCTGCCTGGTTCCTCCGCGAGCTGCGCCTTGTTGTCCAATAGCACTACCGGAGCGCCGCCTATCAGGCTGCGACCGCCGAAGAATCCATTCTCCTCGGCGTGGCTGCGGGACATGCCCATCATCGCCAGCACCATGATCGCCGTGACGGTCACGCGCAGCTGCCAGTGCGATATGAAGCGAGTGGTTGCGTTCATGCTCCTGTCCCTGGTTCCTCCAAGCGGAAAGTATGGCTTCACCTCGTTACCGGTCGATTCCATCGACTACCATCGAACATTACCGTTGTAACGACACTCGGAACTATCAAGTGGACAGACTCTCGCGCAATGCGATTGGTTCCACTGGGCGACGCCGGCAAGCATCCGCGCAGCCGACCGCGCGGCTGTGGCAGGATATGTCTGCCGCGCGGTAAGCTCCGCGACATCCTTACAACGAACCCAGAGGTGCCTCGGTGACGAAGATGCTCGAATTCAAGGGCGTATTTCCAGCTCCGCCCACGCCAGTTACGGAGGATGGTCGCATCAACGAAAAGGCGCTGCGCGCTCTGCTCGACGACAACATCTCGCACGGCGTCAACGGATTCTGGATGGCCGGCACCACCGGCGAGGGGCCGATCCTCACTGAAGATCAGCGCGACGCCGTTGCAAGTATCTCCGCAGAAGTCTGCCAGGGGCGTGCGCTCGTGATAATGCATGTCGGCGCAATCAGCACGGTGAGCGCCGTGAGAGCGGCTAGAAGCGCTCAAGCGGCCGGATGCGCGGCAGTGTGCTGCCTGCCGCCGATTTTCTTCCCGAGCAGCGATCGTGCGCGCATTGACCACTACAAGGCCGTCGCCGATGCTGCGGGGGATCTACCGTTCTTCGTCTACAACCTCCCGCAGTTGACGCAAGTCGAGACAGTGCCCGCATTGATGGAGAAATTCATGCGGGAAATTCCGACACTCAAAGGCCTGAAGCACTCGGCGCCGAATTTCGCGCACATCCGCGTGTTCGCAGACATGGGATTGATCTGCTTCAACGGCAACGGCGCGTTCCCGCTTCCCGCGCTCACGATGGGTGCGGTGGGAACCATCGATGCACCCTTGGCGCTGGTCCCCTGGCACTACGTCGAGCTTCACCGCGCCTGGGAGGCTGGTGATCTAGCGCGCGCTCAGTCACTGCAGGACGGCGTGCGCAAGTATGTCGATCTGGTCTGGATGTTCAACGCCTTTCCCGATGTGTGCAAAGCGGTGCTGTCGAAGCGGCTCGGCATCGATTGCGGACGCTCGATCCCGCCTGTCAACCGGCTGAACGAAGAAGAGCGGGTTGAAGTGCTGAGAGTCGCCGAGTCGTTGGGAGTGACCGTGCAGCGGGCGCCTGCAGTCGCGGGGGGGCGCGCGGCGCGGAAATTGGCTTGAGGCGTCCTGCAAATGCGAAAGGACACCGTTCGGTGTCGTTTCGCGAGTTTGGTGGAGGCGGCGGGAATCGAACCCGCGTCCGCAAGTCCTCTACAGTCAGTCCTACATGCTTAGCCTGGCCATTTGATTTAACCGTTCAACCGCCGGCCGGCGGGCTGATGATTGGCGAGTTACCTAGCGATTTAGCGCCGAGCAAAGTAACCCTGCGAAGCGCGATCTCATGCGAATGACTCTGCGCTCATCACCCTTGCGGGATCAGATCCGGCCCATGAGCACACCGGGGGCAGAGTCTAGCCGGTGTTAGGCGGCTAGAGCGTAGCTGTCGTCGTTGGCGACTATAGATTTCCAGCGGATTAACAAGGTAACTGGACCTTGGCATGCACTGAAGCTGCTTTGCGACCCACGTCGAAACCAGGTCGCCCCCATTTGCAAATTGCAAGACAATCAGTACTACTCCAGAACGGGTGAACCGTCTACCCGCACCTCCCTGACTGGGTAATTATCGCATAGGTGCTGGCGCCGGCAGCAATTTCAAGAGATCGGCAGGGTGTTCGATGAAGATGTCGGCGCCCCACTCGTGCGGCGCCTTGCCGTCGCCGAGGTAGCCGTACAGCGCGATTACCGGTGTCATGCCCGCCGCGTAGCCGGCCTGCACGTCGCGCTCGTCATCCCCGACATAGGCGCAAGCATTCGCCTCCACGCCGATGCGCCGGCTGGCCTCCAAGAGCGGATCCGGATACGGCTTGGCGCGGCCGGTGGTATCGCCGCTCACTATGCATCCCGCGCGACTGGTGAGCCCGAGCGCTTCGACGAGCGGCAGTGTAAAGCGCTCCAGCTTGTTGGTTACGATGCCCCAGGGCATCCCGCGCTCCTCGAGGTGGGTCAGCACCTCGAGCATGCCGGGAAACAACCGCGTCTCGCGATACAGGTTCTTCTCATACAGATCGAGAAACTCGTCGCGGAGCTCGCGATAGCCGGCATCCTCGGGCGTCATGCCAAAGCCCACGCGCAGCATGCCGCGCGCACCGTGCGAGACATGCTGGCGCAAAGCGTCGACCGGCAGCTGCGGGCGACCGCGAGCTTCAAGCTGCAGATTCAAGACGTACGCGAGGTCCGGGGCGGTGTCGGCAAGTGTGCCGTCGAAGTCGAAGAGGACCGCGCGCCCGTCAAACAGCGTTGCGGCGTGCTTCATGCGGTACAGGCGCGCAGGATGTAGTTCACGTCCGTATCCGAGCTGAGGGAGTAGACCCGCGTGATCGGGTTGTAGCTCATGCCCACCATGCCTTCCACGCTCAAGCCGGCACGCCGGCACCACGCGGACAGCTCGGACGGCCGAATCAGTTTCGCATACTCATGCGTCCCGCGCGGCAGCAGACCCAAGACGTATTCCGCGCCCACGATCGCAAACAGGAACGCTTTGGGATTGCGATTGATCGTGGCGAAGAAAACCTGCCCGCCGGGCTTCAGCGTCTTGGCGCATGCATGAACATGAGCGGCCGGATCGGGGATGTGCTCGAGCACCTCCATGCACGTGACGAGGTCGAAGCCCATGGGCTGCTCATGAGCGATCTCCTCAACTGCGGCTTTGCGGTAGGTGACCTGAGTGCCGCTCTCGAGAAGATGCAGCTCGGCTACCTTGAGTGCCTTGTCCGACAGATCGATCCCGGTGACCTGGGCGCCGCGCGCGGCCATGGCCTCCGCCAGAATTCCGCCGCCGCAGCCCACGTCCAGCACGCGTTTGCCTTGCAGGCCGGCCGACCGGTCGATCCAATCCAGGCGCAGCGGATTGATTTCGTGCAGCGGCTTGAATTCGCTGTTCGGGTCCCACCACCGATGCGCGAGCTGGCTGAATTTCTCGAGCTCGTTCGGATCGACGTTCACATTCATGCTAGTTCCGCGATGCGGGCTTGCCACGCGCGCGCCTTCGCGCGCAGCGCGCTTTCGTCCAGAGTAGTGAGGCGGCCCCGATCCAAGACCAGCCGCCCGGCGACCCAGACGTGAGTGACATCGTGGCGCGCGGCCGCATAGATCAGATGCGACAATGGATGGTACACGGGAGACAGCGGGAGCGTATCGAGATCAACTGCGATCAGATCGGCCAGCTTGCCAGGCACGATGGAGCCGATGCGATCGTCCAGGTTGAGCGCGCGGGCGGCACCAAGCGTGGCCATGTATAGAGCCGTGCTTGCGGGCACAGTGTTGGCCCGGCTCGATACACCCTTGGCGAGCAGTGCGGCCATGCGCATCTCCTCGAACAGGTCGAGCCGATTGTTGCTTGCAGCGCCGTCGGTGCCCAGGCCGACATTGAGCCCGTGATCCACGAATTGGGCGACGGGCGCAAGACCGCTTGCCAGCTTGAGATTGGACGAAGGACAGTGAGCAACGCTCGCGCCATGCTCGGCGAGCACTTGAATTTCCTGCTCCATGAGATGAACCGCGTGCACGGCGATCAGGCCCGGACCGAGCACGCCCAGCTGATGCATCCGCTCGAGCGGCCGCATGCCGAAGCGGGTCATGCTTTCGCGAATCTCATCCTCGGTCTCGTGCAGGTGCATGTGGATCGGTATTTCGAGCTCGGCCGCGTAGGTGACGATCTGTTCGAAGGTGCGATCGCTCACGGTGTACGGAGCGTGCGGGGCGAGACAGAACGAGAGCAGCGGCTCCTCGCGGTAGCGGTCGCGGGCCGCCAGGCCTTTGCGCAAATAGTCCTGGGCGTCGGCCGCGTAGCGCGTCGGGAACTCGATGCAAATCATGCCGAGCGCCGCGCGCATTCCAGCGTCCAGAGTGGCGCGCGCGGCCTGCTCCGGAAAGAAATACATGTCATTGAAGCAGGTCACGCCGCCCTTCAGCATCTCGGCGCACGCCAGCAGGGTGCCGTCGTAGACGAAATCGGGTGACACGTGTTTGGCCTCCGCAGGCCAGATGTGGTCGTTGAGCCACTGCATCAGCGGCAAGTCGTCAGCCAGCCCGCGCATGAGGCTCATCGCTGCATGCGTATGCAGATTGATCAGACCGGGCAGCAGCGCATGGGTCGGCAAGCTCAGCACCGGAGTATTCGGATACGCAAGCGTAGCCCGTTCGGACGGCAGAACGGCGGTGATCCGGCCATCCTTTATCACGACCGCGTGGTCGGCGAGCTGGCTGTCGCGTGGCTCGACCGGGATGACCCAGTGGGCTGCGATGATCAGGTCTGTGGATTGTGCCATTCAGTTTCTTTCGCAGGCGCGAAACAAAAAAGCCCTGCTCGGGCAGGGCTTTTCGTCGAGCGCACTCGGCTCGATGCTATTGCTGCTTCTGCGCGGTGACCGTGACCTCCACGCGGCGGTCGGGCTGCAAGCACGATATCAACTTCGTCTTGCGTAGACCACCGCAGCTCTGGTAGCTCGCGTATTCCTCGGTTTCGCCGCGGCCTTCGTTCTTGATCTTGTCGGCCGGGACCCCTTTGCCCTCGAGGTAGCGCTTGACTGCCGCGGCACGCCGCTCGGACAGCTTCTGGTTATACATCGGCGTGCCGATCGGATCGGCAAACCCGACCACGATCACGTCGCCGTAGCTCACGCTCTTCAGGTTCTGCACCAGCTCGTCGAGCTTCTTGCGCGAATCGGGACGCACGGCGTACTTGTCGAAGTCGAAAAGAGGATCGGCCTCCACCGTGATCGTGACCGGCAGCATGGTCACGGGCGCAGCCTTGGGCTCTTCGGCTTGCGCCAGCTTCTCTTCAGGGAACGTCTTCGGCTCGCTGACGAGCTCCTCCGGATTGCGCCCCGAGTCGTCGTTGCCGTAGACGTTGTGCGCGATGATGTCGTCGTCCTTGGCGGCACCTTCGTCTTCGTCGTGATACTGGCTCAGCGCCGTGATGCCGTCATCTTTCGATGCCGTTTCGTCCTCGTCGTAGTATATGTTGCGGCCGATGATGTCGTCGTCTTTGGCCGCGCCACCTTCTTCGTCGTAGTAGCGGCTCTGGGCGATGATGTCGTCGTCGTTGACTGCACCAGCTTCTTCGTCGTAGTACCGGCTCTCGGCGATGATGTTGTCGTCGTTGACTGCACCAGCTTCTTCGTCGTAGTACCGGCTCTCGGCGATGATGTTGTCGTCCTTCACGGCACCTTCGCCTTCTTCGCCATACATCTCGTGAGCGATGATACCGTCGTCCTGCGCCATGCCAGTGTCTTCGTCGTAGTACTCGTTGCGGCCGATGATGCCATCATCCTTGGCGGCGCCTTCTCCGTCGTCACCGAAGAACACGACCGGACCGCTGATCGAGTCATCGGCGGCGCCGGGCTCGAACGAATCCGGCGAGGGCACGGGGACGATGCCGGCGGGCTCTGCTTCTGTGACGAACTCGGGGACCGATGATTCGGCTGCGGCGGCAGCTGCGGCCGGAGCGGCGACCGCAGCCGCGAGCGGCTCTTCGTAGGGCGCAGCTTGATAGGGTTCTACCGCCGCTGGTTCCACCGCTGCCGGCTCGGCGGGCGCTGCTTGCGGCGCCGCTTGCGCTGCGGCCACAGGCGGGGCGCTGCGCTTTGCGAACAGGTCAGGATTGCATTCGGGCGTGGCCTCCTGCGGTGTCCAGAAGCCGGTCAGGACACAATTCTGCGTAAACCCGCTCCTGACGTTCACGCCGTTGCTGTCATACGGATATTGACCGCGCTTGGGAGCCTTGTCAGGATCCAGCTGGCCTTCGTCCGCCGCGAGAGCAGACAGCGCTGGAAGGAGGGCGGTGAGGACGCCGACGTAAGTGATCGTCTTCTTTAGCTGGAAGTGCATGGGGTCTCCTCTAGCTCACCTGGGGGGATCAGGGCTCTGCAGGCCGCTTCAGGTTGTGCGCAGACGCGAGGTCCCTGGTTGTTTATATGTTTACCCGTCGGGCAACTACCGCGAAGCGATGACGCAACGGCGTTCGCAACTGCGCGCCGCTCGGCCTTGAGAATCATATAGCACATCGGTTTTGAAGCCAACTTGGAAGCAGCGGCGCTTTTGGGCGACATTGGTCAGGCTCGTGCAAGGACCAAAAGGGCAGCCACCGAGTTCGTTCGGCAGCGAACCATCCGCATGATAAAATTGCATGTTTAGCCGCTGCAGCACAGCAATCAGCTCGGTAACTCGGCGGTTGACGCGAGCGTTGCTACTAATTGCGGCACGTCGGCTGCAACCCTTGAGCATTTTTTGCATTGGGGGCAATCGGACGCGCAGCCTTACAAGCTCTCATAAACGATGGATCAATTCGCCAAGGAAACACTTCCGGTCAGCCTAGAGGAGGAGATGCGCCGCTCCTACCTCGATTACGCGATGAGCGTGATTGTCGGCAGGGCGCTGCCCGACGTGCGAGACGGCTTGAAGCCGGTGCACCGTCGCGTGCTGTTCGCGATGCACGAGGCGAACAACGTCTGGAACCGGCCCTATGTCAAATGCGCGCGCATTGTCGGTGAGGTGCTCGGAAAGTATCACCCGCATGGCGACTCCGCCACGTACGAAGCACTGGTGCGCATGGCGCAAGACTTCTCGATGCGCTACATGCTCATCGACGGCCAGGGCAACTTCGGCTCGGTGGATGGCGACGCTCCGGCCGCCTACCGTTATACCGAGTGCCGGATGTCGCGCATCGCTTCGGAGATGCTGGCCGACATCGACAAAGAGACCGTCGACTTCGTCCCGAACTACGACGGCAAGGAGAACGAGCCCACTGCGCTCCCGGCCCGAATCCCAAATCTGCTGATCAACGGTTCCTCCGGGATCGCGGTCGGCATGGCGACCAACATCCCACCGCACAATCTGACCGAGGTGGTGGACGGCTGCCTGGCGCTGCTCGCGAATCCCGACCTGCAAGTCGACGACTTGATCGCCTATATCCCGGCGCCGGATTTTCCGACATCCGGAATCATCTACGGCACCGAAGGCGTCAAGGAAGGCTATCGCACCGGCCGCGGCCGCGTGATCATTCGCGCACGCACTCATACCGAGGAAGCGGACAAGGGAAGCCGTGCGGCCATCGTCATCGACGAGCTGCCGTACCAGGTCAA
>Ga0068853_100000687_pt1 | contig 23331 bp, 20 predicted proteins | sample KBSCornC32_FD_65655 | JGI IMG/M metagenome (GOLD analysis project Ga0068853, IMG submission 65655) | Corn rhizosphere microbial communities from Kellogg Biological Station, Michigan, USA - KBS Corn C3-2 | ecosystem: Host-associated > Plants > Roots > Rhizosphere > Soil ... | reverse complement strand
CCGATCACGGTCTGCATCACGAGCTGGCCGGAGGTGTCGAAGGTGAAGGCTTCCGGCGACATGTAGCCCTGGAGCGTGCCCTCGAGACCGCCGGCGAGGCCGGCATAGGCGGCGGCGATGACGAAGACGGTGAGCTTGTAGCGCTGGATGTCATGGCCCACCGCGCGCGCCCGCATCGGGTTGTCACGGATGGCGGTCAGGACGTGGCCGAAGGGAGACGCGACGATGCGGCGGGCGATGATGAAGCCGATGAGGAAGATAACCGCGAGGAGGCCATAAATAGCCCAGGGATCGGCGAAGGAGATCTGGAAGCCCGGCCAGCCGAGGCTCGGCTTGGGCACGTTGGGTAGTCCGTTCTCGCCGCCGGTGAAGGGATAGAGCACCGAGTTCTCGAGAAAGAAGAACATCTCTCCAAACGCGACGGTGATCATGGCGAAATAGATGCCGGACCGGCGCAGGGCGAGGACCCCGACCACGAGGCCGATCAGCGCGGCGCCGATGAGGCCGATGACGAGGGCCAGGAACACATTGGGGATGGTGTGGGAGACGAGCAGGTAGGACGCGATGAAGCCGCCCGAGCCGTAGAACACCGACTGGCCGAAGCTGAGGAGCCCCGTAAAGCCGAAGATCAGGTCGAAGCCCAGGCCGAACAGGCCCCAGATGAGGATGCGGCTCAGCGTGTCAGGTGTGCCGCCGATAGACGGCAGGACGAAGGGCGACGCGATGAGGACGAGCGCGACGATGATCTCGGCGAGATAGGGCAAGCCGCGGCGGGGAGCTGTCACGCCGGCCTCACCGCGTTCCGAACAGGCCCTGCGGCCTGGCGATGAGCACGAGGGTCATGACGGCATAGAGCATCACCTGGCTCAGCTGCGGATTGAACATCGAGGTGAGACTCATGATCTCGCCGGCGATGAGGCCGCCGACGATCGCCCCGGCGAACGAACCGACGCCGCCGATGACGACGACCACGAAGCATTGAATGAGGATATCGTCGCCGACATTGGGGGTAATGGAGATGATGGGGGCGTTGATGATGCCGGCAAAGCCAGCGGCCATGGCGCCGATACCGAACACGGCCATGAAGATGCGCTGGACGTTGATTCCCAGCATGTCGACCATCTGCGAATCCTCGATGCCGGCGCGTACCACCATGCCGATGCGGGTGCGATAAAGCAGCAAGTAGAGCGCGGCGAGCGCGACCACGACGATGGCGAAGGCCACCAGCCGGTATTCGGGATAGATCACGAAGCCCAGATTGATGATGGGGCTGACGACGGTGGGCGCTTGCACGGTCTGCGACAGGCTGCCGAAGAAATAGCGGACAATCTCGACGATTACGATGCCGATGCCGAAGGTCACGAGGATCTGGTCTTCCTCGGGCCGGCTGTAGAAATAGCGGACGATGACGCGCTCGATGAGGATGCCGACGATCGCGACAAAGAGGGCGCCGACGACGACGGCGATGGGGAAGCTGCCGGTTGCCTGGAACGCGACGAAGCCGGCATAGCCGCCCAGCATGAAGAGCGCGCCATGGGCGAGGTTGAGCACGCCCAGCGTGCCATAGACGATGGTGAGGCCGGCGCTGATCAAGGCCAGCAGCGCGCCCGAGACGAGCCCATTGAAGAGCTGCGAGACGAAATTGCCCCAGTTCAGCACGGCGCGGTCACTCCTCGCCCGAGTGGCCGCGCGTCCCGACGACGAAAGACGGGACGCGCGTTTGGTTGCGGTGAGCTTACGTGGGGCTGCCCAGATTGCAACCGAAGGCAGTCGGGTCGGGCAGGAGCTTGTCGCCGGGCACGATCTCGACGACCGAGTAGTAGTCGTCCTTGCTCTTCATGTCGGAGGCCTTCTTGCCCTGCACCACGATCACCGGGCGGATCAGCTGGTGGTCGGCGGCGCGCCATTCCACCGGGCCGACCAGGGAGTCGGCGTATTTCTTGCCGGACTCGTAGGCCGCGATGACCTTGGGCGGATAGAAGGTGCCCGCCGTCTCGACCGCATCGGCCCACAATGCGATCTGCATGTAGCCGGCTTCGGCACCCCATTCCGGCTTGTAGCCGTACTTAGCCTCGAACTTGTCGACGAACTGCTTGGCGAGCGGGAACTTGTCGCCGATGTCCCAGTAGAAATCGAGGCCGGCATAGACGCCCGCCATCAGGTCCTGTCCCACCTGCTGGACGAGGTAGGGCGACATGTAGGGGACGACCAGGGTCATCTTGTCGAGGAGGCCGAACTGCTTGGCCTGCTTGATCGAGTTGACCGCGTCGTTGCCGAAGCCGATGACGACGAGGGTATCGGCGCCCGAGTTGGCGATGTTGAGCGCATAGGCCGAGTAGTCGGTGGCGCCGAGCGGGAAGAGCTGGTTGGTCACCGTGGTCCAGCCGCCGGCTTCGGTGAACTTGGTCATCGAGTCGAAGACGGTGTGGCCATAGGTGTAGTCGGGGGTGAGGTAGGCGGCCTTGCGGGTCTTGCCGAGCTTGTCGAGCAGCACGGGGCCGACGGCAGCGGAGGCCATGTAAGCATAGAAGCAGGCGCGGAACGAATAGCGTGTGCAATCCTTGCCGGTGGTGTCGTTGGAGCCCGAAATGCCCGGCAGGTAGATGACCTTCTGGTCCTGCGCGAAGTGGTTGAGCGCCACCGCGGTGCCCGAGGACACAGAGCCGATCAACACCGAGGCCTTGTTATCCTGGATGAACTTGGTGGCGTTCTGGACGGCGAGATCGGGCTTGGCGGCCTCATCGGCGGCCCCGGAGACGACCTTCTTGCCGAGTACGCCCTTGGTGGTCTTGGTCGAAATCGCCTTGATCAGGTCATCGCCATTGTTGAGATGCTCGATGGCAAGTTCGATGCCCTTCTGCTCGTCGGCACCCGCGGCGGCGTAGGTGCCCGTCAGCGGCATGTCGATACCGACGAAGACGCTGTCGCCGGCCTGGCCGGCTGGGAACGTGCCGAGAGCCGGGTCGTCCGCGAGTGCCCAGCTCGGCAGGGCCAGCGGTAGCATGGCACCTGCGGCTGCGCCGGCCGTGCCCAGAAGCATGGCGCGGCGGCTGATTCCGGCGCGCGGGTTTTCAGTGTCAGACATGGGTCTTGGTCCTCCCTAAGCTGCGCGCCGGACTGGCCGGCAACGTCAGACGTGCTTGGCGGGTAGGATGCGATGCGCGAACGCTGCGCCCTCGTTGCGGGGCGCTTTGCCGTCCGGGCCCTGGCCTCCTCCTGCCAACTCCCGCCGGCAGTAGAGGCGTAGAAGCTGATCGAAACCTGACCCGAAGCTGACCTCAGGCTGACTTTTCGGGCTTGCCGAGAGCTTGTTCGAGAGCGGCTAGAAGGCGCGCGAGGTCGGTTGCCGCCAAGGCGTGGCCGGACCGCAATTTGTCGTCGAGCTCGATGGCGATCTCACCCACGGCGGAATAGCCGAATGTCCCGGCGGCGCCCGCGAGGCCATGCACCACGCGTGCAAGCTCGGCGGTGTCATGGCTATCGCTGAGCTGTGCGAGCGCTTGACGGTCCGCCTCGAGCCGTTCGCGAAAGCGGCCATCGGGATCAAGGAGGTTCAGATCGGCGGCGCTCGGATACGGTGGCCGTTTCAATGCGCTGCGATATCGGTCAGCGCGGCGAGCCGATAGCCGATGCCGCGGCGGGTCTCGAGCGCAACGCCGGCGCCGGCACCCCGCAGGGCGCGCCGCAGTTTTGAAATCTGCGCCTCGATCGAATTGGCCGAAACGGAATCGTCGTAGCCGTAGAGCGCTTCCTCGATCATGCGCTTGGGCGTCATGTGATTGCGTCGGCGGGCGAGCAGCTCGAGCAGCTGGAACTGCTTGCGGGGCAGGACCAGCGGCGCGCCATCGACCACAGCTTCGAGCGCCTCGGGATCGACGACGAGATTGGCGACCGCGATGCGGCGCGACCGAAGACGCGATGGCCGCCGCAGCAGCGCGGTGACACGGGCACGCAATTCGGGGACAGCGAAGGGCTTGACCAGGTAATCATCGGCCCCGCTCGACAGACCGATGACGCGATCCTCGATCCGGCGCCGCGCGGTCAGCACAAGGATCGGTGCCTCGATCGAGCGGCGGCGCATTTCGCGCACGAGATCGAGGCCATCGCCATCCGGCAGGCCGAGGTCGACGATCATCAGCGCATAGTCGCTAGCGCGGGCGGCGGTGAGCGCTTCGTCGGCCAGTTGCGCGATATCGACGGTGTGGCCGAGGCCGCGCAACTCGCGAGTGAGGAGGCGGCAGATATCGGCATCGTCCTCGACGACGAGGATGCGCCCCTCCGGCGCAGCGGCGACGCGCGTATCGGCATCGGCCTGCGCACCACTGGGCGAGCGGGCTCCATCAAGCATCATCGTCGCGCTCCTCCCCTGTGGCGACAGCGCGATAGTGGGAGCCTTGTCGCTCAAAGGCAAGCGGATTACGCTCGCTGCTGGGGCGTGAGGGGACGAGTTTGCCCGGGGAGTGAGCCATTCCAGCGTCGGTACTGATCGTTGACGACGATCCCAACATCCTGAGGGCGCTGACCTTCCTGATGCAGCGCGAGGGGCATCTGGTCCGCACCGCGACCGATGGGCAGGCGGCGCTGGACGCCGTCGCCGAGGCGCCGCCCGATGTGCTGCTGCTCGATCTGATGATGCCGCGCGGCAATGGCTACGACATCTGCCGGACGCTGCGCGCCTCGGCGCGCTATAACGACGTTCGCATCATCATGCTGACGGCGCGCGGGCAGGACGCCGACCAGCGCAAGGGGCTCGAGCTAGGGGCCGATGCCTATATCACCAAGCCCTTTGCAGTCGCGGACGTGATCGACTGCCTGGCCTCCGTTCTGACGCGGCCGCGCGCGCGGGCGGTCTAGCGATGCTGCGCCGTACCACCCGCCGCGACCGAATGATCGGCCTGTTCGTGCTGGGGGCGATCCTCTTCAACCCGCCGATCCTAAATCTGTTTTCAGGCACGATCTTCGGCTGGCCGGCGCTCTATGTGTACCTGTTCATCGCATGGGGGCTGATCATCGCGGGCGTGGCGTTCGTGGTCGAACGCACGCCGCCTCCGACACGTATCGACGAGCCGAGGCCATGAGCCAGGAGCTGATCCTCGGCATTGCGATTGCGTATCTGCTGAGCCTGTTCGCCATTGCCTGGTTCGTGGAGCGCGGCGGCCGGCGCGCGAGCAAGCTCTCGGGATCCAGCATCGTCTATACGCTGTCGCTGGCCGTCTATTGCTCGTCGTGGACGTTCAATGGCGGCGTCGGTCGCGCAGCGATCAACGGCTTTGACTTCCTGCCGATCTATCTGGGGCCCACGCTCGCCTTCTGCCTCGGCCCGATCCTGATCCGGCGCATGCTGCGGGTCAGCAAGGCCAACCAGATCACCTCGATCGCCGACCTGATCGGCGCGCGCTTCGGCCGCTCGGGCGGTCTGGCGGCGCTGGTGACGATCATCGCCGTCATCGGGCTCATCCCCTATATCGCGCTGCAGCTCAAATCGATCGCGCAGGGCTTTGCGGTGCTGACCGCGACCTCGCCGGACCCCACGACCCAACCGCTGGTGTTCGATACCGCGCTGTGGGCGACGGCGATCCTGGCGGTGTTCGCGATGCTGTTCGGCAGCCGCTCGATCCATCCGGGGGAACATCATCCGGGCATGGTGGTCGCCGTCGCGGTCGAATCGATCCTCAAGCTCTTGAGCCTCACCATCATCGGGCTCTTCGTGGTCTATGGGCTGTTCCACGGCTTCGGCGATCTGTTCGGCAAGGCTGCGGCGGTGCCGGACCTGGGCGTGCTGTTCAGCCCCGCGCCCGGACGCTACGGCTATTCGTGGATCGCCATGACGCTGCTGGCGATGCTGGCAAGCTTCTGCCTGCCGCGGCAATTCCAGGTGATGGTGGTCGAGAATGTCGACGAGCGGCACCTCGACCGCGCGGTATGGCAATTCCCGCTCTATCTGCTGGTCATCAACATCTTCGTGTTGCCCATCGCGTTGGCCGGCCGGCTGCTGGTGCCTGGCGCGGGGAACCCCGACACCCTCGTGCTGGCGCTGCCGCTTTTCGGCAACCAGCCGGTCGTTGCGCTCATCGCGTTCCTCGGTGGCCTATCAGCGGCGGCGAGCATGGTGGTGGTCGAAACCACCGCGCTCTCGATCATGGTGTGTAACGACGTGGTCATGCCGGCGCTCTTGCGCATCCGTGCCCTCGGGCTGGCGCAGCGGGCGGACCTGACCCAATTGCTGCTGTGGGTGCGGCGCGGCGCGATGCTCGGCGTCATGGCGCTGGGCTATCTCTACATGCGACACGACGCGGCTGAGGTGACGCTGGTCTCGATCGGCCTCATGTCGTTCGTGGCGGTCGCGCAGTTCGCGCCGGCACTGATCGGCGGGCTGTTCTGGCGGGGCGCGGTGAAGTCGGGCGCGATTGCCGGCATCTCGGCAGGCTTCATCGTCTGGTGCTATACGCTGCTGGTCCCGAGCTTTACGCAGACCCCCGCGGTCGCCGCGTTCGTCGCGACCGGGCCTTTCGGTATCGACCTGTTGCGGCCCTATGCCCTGTTCGGCCTTGGCGGCCTCGATCCGGTGACCCACGCAACCTTCTGGTCGCTGCTCGCCAATGTCGGGGGACTGGTCGGGGCCTCGATCCTGACGCAGCAGCGGCCGGTAGATCGCGCGCATGCCGCGCTGTTCGTTGATCCCGACGCCCCGGCGGAAGCGGCGCGCATCTGGCGGCGGACGGGGCTCATCCCCGATCTCAATTCGCTCGCGGCGCGCTTTCTGGGACGCGAGCGCACGTCGGCGGCGTTCGCAAGCTGGGCGCGTGAGCGCGGGCTCGATCCCGCGACGGCGGTCAGGGCCGACGCCGAGACGGTGCTGTTCTACGAGCGGCTGCTGGCGAGCGTGATCGGTGCGGCCTCGGCGCGCGTTCTCGTCGGCGCCATCGTCGAAGAGGAGCCGCTGGGGGTCGACGAGATCATGCGCATCCTCGACGAGACTTCGCGGGTGATCGAAGCCAACCGAAGGCTCGAAGAAAAGTCGGAGGCGCTCGAAAGCGCAACCGCGGAGTTGCGGCAGGCCAATGCGCGGCTCAAGGAACTCGACCGGCTGAAGGACGATTTCATCGCCACGGTAAACCATGAGCTGCGCACGCCGCTCGCATCCATTCGTGCCTTCTCCGAGATCGTGCGCGACCATCCCGATCTCGACGATGCGCAGCGCCACGAATTTCTGCGGATCGTCGTGCATGAGACGGAACGGCTGACGCGGCTGATCGGCCAGCTGCTGGATTTGTCGCGGATGGCCGAGGGCGGGCCGCCCGCGAAACTCGTGCCGGTCGATCTAGTGGAGGTCGCTAAAGACTCGATCGCGGCCATGCAGCAGATGTTCGCCTCGCGAGAGATTGCGCTCAGCACCAGCATCGACTTGCGCCGCGCGATGGTGCAGGGCGACCACGACCGGCTGGTGCAGGTGCTAATCAACCTCCTCGGCAACGCGGCGAAATTCGCACCTGCCGGACGAGGCGCGGCGAGCCTCTCGCTGCAGCGGGTCGGTCGCGATTTCGCGTTCGCGGTGCGCGATAACGGTCCAGGCATCGCGCCCGAGGACCGCGCGGTGGTGTTCGAGCGCTTCCGGCAGCTGGGCGACACGATGAACAGCAAGCCCGAGGGCGCTGGGCTCGGGCTCGCCATTTCGCAGCGGATCATCATCCAGCACGGGGGACGCATTTCGATCGAGGATGCCCCCGGCGGCGGCGCGGTGTTCAGGGTGGAACTCCCGGCGGATATGTCGGCGCTGTCCCCAGAGCCCGTGGCCTAGACGCGGACCTCGTCCTCGTTCGGGCGGCGGCGCTGGCTCAAAAGCCCGACCACCATGGCGATGTAGACGAGCGCGACGACCGCAATGACGGCCCACCCGGGGATAGGGCCGAGCGCGGCATTGGCGATGATCGTGGTGACGGGACGCGCGGTGTCGGCGGTCGCCGTGCCCTCCTGCAACTTGGGCGACGAGATCTTGAGGATCCAGGCGAGCAGCAGGATGGCGAACATCCAGACATAGTTGCGGCGCAGGCGGCGAATAAGGGCGAGGCGCAGGCTGACGCGAAAATGCGGATGGCGCAAATCCTCGGCGAGGACCTTCAGCCACGGCTCCTCGCCGCCCTCGGCCCCGGCAAAGAGCTGGCCGAAATAATGCCGTTCGAACTGGCGCACGCGCATGCGATAGACGTCGTAGAAGCGATAGCGCCGTCCCTCGACATAGAGCAGCAAGACCACCAGCAGCATGCCGAACAGCAGCACGCCGTGGTGCGCCGTCGGCGTGGACAACGACACCGAGAGCAGCGCGGCGGTGACCGTGAAGGCCCAATTGCTGGTGCGGTCGAGCCGGTCGCGCCAGCTCGACATGCGCGCCATTTCTGCCCGGTAATAGTGCACGAGCGCAGTCGTGACCTCGGCGGCGCTCGCCGGCAGGTGGGCAGCGATGAACGCAGGGGGCTCGGGGGCGCGTTCGTCCATTCGAGATGAGGACGGAGCGAACGCAAAGGTTCCACGCGCTGTGCTCGTGGCGCCCGAGGGAACCCCCCCTGCCCCCTTTGGCGTTATATGGAGTTGTCCGTGCGGGCTTTTTTGGGCGATCTCCGAGTGACAGTCAGATTTGCAGCTGCGCTGCCGTGGGCCCTGCTGGCCTTTGGCGTGTCCGTCGGCCCGGCCATTGCCGCCGCCCCCACGGGGACCGGAGGATCGGCCGAAACGCTGATGCTGGCACAGGTGACGGTCCTGGTGGTCTTCGGGCGGCTGCTCGGCGAATTGATGCACCGGATCGGCCAGCCGACGATCGTGGGCCAGATCCTGGCCGGGGTGCTGCTCGGGCCATCGGTGCTGGGCTCGATCTGGCCCGCGGCGGAAGCGGCGCTGTTTCCGCCCGCTCCGGAGCAGCAGGCGATGATCACGGGCATTTCGCAGCTGGGCATATTGTTTTTACTGCTGCTGGCGGGCATGGAGACCGACCTCGGGCTCGCCTACCGGCTGCGCGCCAAGGCCGCCGCAGTTTCGGTGGCGGGCATTGCCGTGCCCTTCTTCTGCGGTTTCGCGCTCGGCATGCTGCTGCCCGACGCGCTGCTGCCCGATGGCGGCAAACGTCTGGTGGCAGCACTGTTCCTCGGCACGGCGCTCTCGATCTCCTCGCTCAAGATCGTGGCGACGGTGGTGCGCGAGATGAACTTCATGCGGCGCAATGTGGGGCAATTGATTGTCGCCTCGGCGGTGATCGACGACACGCTGGGCTGGGTCATCATCGCGATTACGCTGGGCATAGCGACAACCGGTTCGGTGGCGCTCGGGCCGCTCGCCTTCACGGTCGGCGGCACTCTGCTCTTTCTGGGGCTTGCGTTCACAGTGGGGCGGCGGGCGGCATTCGAGGTGATCCGCTGGACCAATGATAATCTCCATTCGGATCTGCCGGTGACGACGGCGATCATCGGGCTGATGGGCGTGCTGGCGCTGATCACTGCGGGCATCGGGGTGCAGACCGTGCTCGGGGCATTCATTGCAGGGCTGCTGATCGGGCAGTCGCCGATCCTCACACGGCACATCGACGAGCAATTGCGTGGACTGACCACGGCGCTCTTCATGCCGGTGTTCTTCGGGCTCACCGGGCTGCACACGGATCTGCGCGTGCTGCTCGACCCGACAACGGCCCTGCTCGCGCTCGGGCTCATCGCGATTGCCAGCATCGGCAAGTTCGGTGGCGCGTTCCTCGGGGCGATGCTCAATCGCATGAGCCGCGCGGAGGCGCTGGCGCTCGGCTTCGGCATGAATGCGCGCGGCTCGACCGAAGTGATCGTTGCAACCATCGGGCTCAATATCGGCGTGCTCGACCAGCGGCTCTTTGCGTTGATCGTCACGATGGCGCTGGTCACGACGCTGATGATGCCGCCGACACTGCGCTGGGCCCTGGCGCGCCTGCCGGTGAGCAAGGAGGAACAGGAGCGGCTCGAGCGCGAGGCGTTCGAGGATGCAAGCTTCGTGAGCAAGCTCGAGCGCATCCTGCTGGTTGCCGATACGTCGCCCGGTGGCACGCTGGCGGCGGGACTTGCGGGCCATCTGGGCGGGCTGCGCAATATGCCCGTGACGGTGCTCGATACAGCCGACACACCAACCGGCGACGGCGCAAAGGAAACGGCCCAGCAGGTCAAGGCGACATCGGAAGATGCCATCGCCAAGGCCAAGGAGGCCGACGAAATCCGCGAGAGCACCATCCATGTCGAGACGAGGCCACCGCGGGAAGCCGACATCGGCACGGCGGTGGCGGCTGCGGCCGAGAAGGGCCACGATTTGATGTTCGTCGGGCTGGACGACGCGGCCGAGGGCACCGGCTATCCCGTCGGAGTCGAGGCGGCACTCGATGCCTTCCAGCAGAACGCGGCAATCGTGCTCGCGCGGGGTGGCCTCAGGCGAAATGCCGGGGCGGCGCTGCGCATGCTGGTCCCAGTGACGGGCGACAATCGCTCGATGCGCTCGATCGAGCTCGCGGTGCTCATCGCCAAGGCCAGCGGTGCTCGGGTGCGGGTGATCTATGTGCCGCCGGAGGGAGACAGTCCCGGCCGTACCATGCCGCAGATCCAGGCGATCTTCGAGCGCGCGCGCGAAATCGGACGGCATGGCGGTGTCGCGGTCAGGACCGCCATCGGCACGACCGGCGAGCGCGAACTGTCGATCCTGAGCGAAGCGCGTCGCGGGCGGTACAACCTCATCGTGCTCGGGGTGAGCCGCAAGGCGGGGGACCGGCTCTCCTTCGGCTCCCTTGCCGACACCCTGCTCGAAACCTCGGACCGCTCGCTGCTGCTGTTTGCGACGGAGTGACCCTCAACGGCTTGATCTCTTAGCGCGCGGAGCCGCGTCAGCCTGCGGCCGGCCAAGCTCCACCCACACCGGCGCATGGTCGCTGGCATTGTCCTTGCCACGCACGTCGCGATCGATGCCCGTACCCTTGAGCCGGGTGCGCATCGAGGGTGGGATGAGGATGTGATCGATCCTGAGGCCGGCGTTTCGTTCCCAACGCTGCCGCCGGTAGTCCCAGAAGGTGTAGATGGTCTCGTCGGGATGGGTGTGGCGCAGCGTGTCGATCCAGCCCTGCGCGAGCAAGTCGGCATAGGCCGCGCGTGGCTTTGGCTGGATAAGCGCGTTGTCCTTGTACGAGGTGGTGACGTAGATGTCGCGCGGCTCTGGGACGACGTTGAAATCACCAGCGATAATCACCGGCAGACCGCTATCGAGCAATTCCTGCGCGTGAGCGTTGAACCGCGACTGCCAGGCGAGCTTGTAGGTGAATTTCGGGCCGGGCTGCGGATTGCCGTTGGGGGCATAGAGGCAGGCGATGATCGTGCCGTCGACCGCCGCCTCGATGTAGCGGGCCTGACCATCGGCGGCGTCACCGGGCAATGAGGTCTGGGTGACGATCGGCTCGAGATTGCGTGCTAAAATTGCGACGCCGTTCCAGGTCGCCTCGCCCACCCACACTGCGCCATAGCCGGCATCAGCCAGCGCTGACGCCGGAAACTGGCGGCCGGTCGCCTTGAGCTCCTGCAGGCAGACAATGTCGGGCTTTGCGGCGTCGAGCCAGGCGAGCAGATTGTCGAGCCGCTTGTTGATGCCGTTGATGTTGAAGGTCGCGAGCTTCACTGCTCCCCTCCCCCTTGCGGGGAGGGGCCGGGGGTGGGGGCCAAAGGCACCGCCGGTTCGCGTTGCCCCCCTCCCCATCCCTCCCCCGCAAGGGGGGAGGGTGCACACCGGCCGGTGTTAGCCAATCCGTCCAACCCACTCGGTTACCTTGTCGGCGACGGCCTGGAGATGCTGTGCCGTGGTGAAACCGGAGATGGCCTTGCGGGGCTTCAAATCGTGGTCGCCGTCCTCGAGCCAGAACATTTCGATCTCGTCCGACAGGCCGAACTCGCCGACCTCGTAGCGATCGCCGAACTCGTCGCGGGTGCCCTGACAGATGAGGGCCGGCGTCTTGAGACCGATGAGGTGCTTGGTGCGCAACTGCTCCGGCCGGCCCGGTGGATGGAAGGGATAGCCGAGGCAGAGCAGGCCCGCGATGCGCTTGGCGCCATACTCGGCGTCGGCGATCATGCTGGCGACGCGGCCGCCCATCGACTTGCCGCCGATGATCAGCGGCCCGTTGGTCGGGCCAAGATCGTCGATGGCCGCGACATATTCGGGCATCACCGTCTCGGCTTTGGGCGGCGGCTTGCGCGTGCCGGTGCGGCGAGCGGCCATGTAGGCGAACTCGAAGCGCGCGACACGGAAGCCGGCGGCGGCCAGCACCTTGGCGGTCGCGGTCATCGACGCCGAATCCATCGGCGCGCCGGCGCCATGCGCAAGCATGATGGTGACGCGCGCGTCCTCGGGGCCGTCGAACAGGAAATCGGTGGGCATTTAGCTGGCGGACTTGCGGGTGTTGAGATCGATGAACGCGATGCCGCGCGTGGCGGTGCGCGCCCATTCGCTATCGGGGTCGAGCTCGAGATAGCGGGTCCAGAGGCGTCGCGCTTCGCCGAGATTACCGGCGTCATACTCGAGCGTCGCGAGATTGTAGACCGCGTCGGCATAGGCGGGATCGATCGCGATGGCGCGCTGGAAATGACGGCGCGCCGAGTCCGTCCGGCCTTCGTCCTTGAGGAGGCAGGCGAAGTTGAACCAGGCCTCGACGAAGGCCGGGTCGATCTTGATGGCCAGCGCGTAAGCAGAGCCCGCATCATCGGTGTCGCCGAGAGCGCGGAGGCAATTGGCGCGATTATAGGCTGCGACCGAGTCCGTTGGATCGAGGGCGAGGCAACGCGCATAGAGCACGGTGGCTTCCGCGAAAAGGTCGGCGGCCTCGGCGTCTTCGGCCAAAGTAAAATATTGCTCGCTGTCGTCTTCGGCCGGCTCGAGCGGCAGAAGCCCCTGCCCGTCGAGCTCGCGGTGACGATCGCCTTCGGCTGCATAGATCTTCTGGGCGTCACCCGGCTTCAGCGACAGGGCCGTCAGCGACGCGACAGGGCCGGCACTGTGGACCGAGCGCGCGACCGCGCCCCAGCTCGCGCCACCGCCGATGAGCCCCGCATATTTGCGCGCGAGGATCAGGTCACGGAACGAGAAGGGCTCGGCGTCGGCCTCAAAGGCATCGAAGAGAGCAAGATTGTCGAAGTCGCGGGCATTGAGCCTGGACTGGTCGATCAGCGATTGCCGACTGAGATCGGCGCCGGCCGGCGCGTCGAGCAGATGCAGCCAGCGCAGTAGGCCGTTCTCGCTGATGAGCTTGATGCCATTGGATCGCAGTGTCTCGAGGCGGGCCTCGATCTGCGCCTCACTGAGCTTGTCGAGCAGCCTGCGGCCGATAACGACGCGCTGCGTCTGCCGCGTGACGCCGCGGCGCAGGCGTCCGCCGCGTGCCGCTACCGCCCGGGCCGCGAGGCGCTGCGGGAACGCGCGAAGCGCACCCACAGAACCGAGCGTCGGGGTTGCAGCTGCCATCTAGAGGATCAGGCTTTCTTGCGCGCCGGAGACTTGGCCGCGGCGGCTTTCGATGCCGCGACGGCCTGCTTGAGCGAGGGCTTGGCGGTCGATTTCTTTTCGGTCGGCTCCGCCTTGGATTTGCTGGGCGCCGCGGGCTTGGCCTGACCGAGGCTCGCCTTCAGCGCGTCCATGAGATTGATGACGTTGCCGCGCTCGGGCGCCGCCGCAACGATCGGCTTGTGGCCCTTCAGCTTCTCCTTGATCATTTCCATCAAGGCGGTCTCGTAGCGATCCTCGTATTTCTTGGGATCGAAATGCGTGACCTTCTGCTCGATCAGCTTTTCGGCGAGCTGCAGCATTTCGGGGTCCGCCTTCACCTCCGGGATCTCATCGAAATAAGCAGAGGTCGAGCGCACTTCGCGATAGTCGCGCAGGGTGCAGACGAACATGCCTTTTTCGCGCGGGGCGATGGTGACGACCCGCTCGCGGCTCGACATCACGAGACGCGCGATCGCCACCTTGCCGGCCGCGGCCATCGCATCGCGCAGCACGGCGAAGGTCTCCTCGGCCATCTTGCCATCGGGCGCGAGGTAATAGGGCGAGTCCTGATAGATGACGTCGACCTCGCTCGCATCGACGAAGGCCTCGATGTTGAGGGTGTGGTTGGCCTCGATCTTGACGGCCTCGAGGTCCGAGTCCTCGACGATGATGTATTGCTTGTCCTCGTACTCGTAGCCGCGCACCAGGTCGGCGCGCTCGACGAGGCCGAGCTCAGGATCCACCGGCTTCATGTTGATCCGGTTGTGGGTCTGTTTGTGAAGCTGATTGAAGCTGATTTTCTCGCCGGCGCTGACCGCCGGATAAAGCCGCACGGGGCAGCTCACGAGACTCAGTTTGATGTAACCCTTCCAGCTGGCACGAGGCGCCATCGCCATCTCCTACGCATTACCTGGGCTGTTTGAGCGCGGCGGCGAGATCGCCCGCGTACTGATCCATTTCCGCCCACGGATCCCCGGAAACGTTCAAAATTCCCGGCAAAGTAGAATAATTCAAATCCTCCGGGGCGTCGATGGAGCCTAGATCATCCCAGTTAACAGGCGTTGACGCGGGCAGATTGGCACGGGCGCGCAGGCTGTAGGGCCCGGCGGCGGTCGAGCCGCGGTGGTTGCGGTGGAAGTCGATGAAGATGCGCTTCGTCCGCTTCTCCTTGGACATGTTGACCACGAAGGTCTCAGGCGCCGCCGCCGCGATCCGGGCGGCAATGTCTCCGGTTGCGGCGTGCGCCTTCTTCCAGTCGAGCTTGGGTTTGAGCGGGACAACCACATGCAGCCCCTTGCCGCCGGAGGTTTTGACGAAGGGGCTGAGGCCGAGATCTTCGAGGAAGCCGCGGACGAAATGGGCTGCGTCAACGATCTGCCTGAACTTGATGCCGTCGCCGGGATCGAGGTCGAAGATCACGCGGTCGGGCTTTTCGAGATTGGTCTGCCAGTGGCAGCCCCAGGGATGGAACTCGATGACGCCGAACTGAGCGAGCGCGAGGTAGCCCTTGGCATCTTCGACCGCGATATACCTTTTCTCCTCGCCCTCCTCCGAACTCATGGTGGCAAAGCTTGCGATGGTCGCCGGCATGCCGGTGAACGGGTGGCGCTGGAAGAAGAGGTCATCGAGCTTGCCGCTCGGGCTGCGCACCAGCGACACCGGCCGGCCGAGGATATGCGGCAGCATGAAATCGCCCACCGCTGCGTAATAGATCGCGAGGTCGAGCTTGGTGGGGCCGGCTTTCCCGAACAGCCGCCGCGTGGGGTTGGTGACCCAGATATTGGCGAGGTCGGCATCGGAGATGAGGCGCTTGCGCGGTGCCTGCTGTTCGCGAACCTTTATCTCGGGTTCGCGCAGGCCTTTGAACACGGCGTGGCGGACGGCGTTGTCGGCGGTGAGGTTGGCGTAGTGGATGTGCGCAGTGATGACGGGACGCACGGCGATGACGTCCTTGGTCATGCCCGGAAGGCGCTGATCGGGGGCCTGCAGCGGCTCGAGTTTGGTGAGGATCGAGATCAGCTCCGAGCCGCTGAATCCTGTGCCGCATTTGCCGCGATATTCGAGCTCGCCATCGACCCATTGGCCGAGCGCGATCGCACCGATGCCGGCGGCCGCGGGCGAGAGCGTGTAGCCCACGATCGAGAAATCGCCCGAAAGCTTGGCCTTGGTCTTGACCCAGGTCTTGCTGCGCGCCTGGAGATAGGGCGCGTCGAGGCGTTTGCTGAGGATGCCTTCGAGGCCGATCTCGGTGGCATGGTCGTAGAGGGCCTGCGCGTCCCCGACGAGACCATCGCTGAACTGGATGGCCGAACTGGGCGTGACGATTCCGGCCAGCAGGCTTTCGAGCAGCGCCTTGCGGTCGACCAGCTTTGCCGCGGTGAGATCGTAGCCATCGAGATACATGAGATCGAAGGCAAAGAAGGTGAGCCGCTCGCTGGTGCCGTCGCTCAGCGACTGCTGCAGATCGGCGAAGTGGCTGATGCCGGACTCATCCACGACGACGATCTCGCCATCGAGGATCGCGGTCTTGGCCGGGAGCGCGGGGAAAGCGTCGGCGAGCTGGCCATAGCGGTCGGTCCAGTCGATGCCGGTGCGCGTCAGCAGCTTGACGGCGCCGTCGCGCAGCATGGCGATGGTGCGGTAGCCATCGAACTTGATCTCGTGCAGCCAACCTTCTCCGGTGACTGGAGTGTCGGTTTCCGAGGCAAGCTGCGGCTTCATCGCGGCGGGCATCGGCGCTTTCTTGGCACCCGAAATGCGCTTGGGGTCTAGCGAGATGAGCTTTTTCGGCTGCGTCGGTGCTGGAGCTTCGAGCTCGTCGATCCGCTTGCCGGATTTTACGCTTTCGGGCCGCGTGACCAGAATATCGTTCTTGGTGTCGACCGACTGGTCGCGCTCCTTGAAGAACAGCCAGCCGGGCGGCTCGCCTTTCTTGGGCTTTAGCTTGACCAGCATCCAGCCGCCCTTGAGCTTTTCACCCCAGAGCCGGAACTTGAAATCGCCGCTCTTGAGACCTTCATGCGGGTCGCCCATCGGTGCCCATGTGCCAGTGTCCCAAACGATCATCGGGCCGCCGCCATACTCGCCCGCTGGGATCACGCCCTCAAAATCGATGTATTCGACCGGATGGTCCTCGGTCTGCGCCGCATAGCGCTTGTCGGCCGGATTGAGCGATGGCCCCTTGGGCACGGCCCAGCTCTTAAGTACGCCATCAAGCTCGAGCCGCAAATCATAGTGGTCGGAACTGGCGGCGTGCTTATGGATCACAAAGCGATAACCGTTGTCGTCCGACGATCCGCCGGCGGGCTCGGGCGTTTTCGAGAAGGAACGCTTGGCCCGGTAGGCCTCAAGTGCGGGTCGCGGCATGGGCCAAGGTTACCGATGCCGACGCCGCGCGCCAACAGGTGGGACTGCGGTCGCCACGCCTTTTGCCGCCGAAACCACTCGGGCGCCGAGCGTCCCGCTGTCTCGGCATGATCCGTGGAACCGAGGCGAAGCGCCCGGGTTGTGCCTGACGATAGTCTGGAGACCACAATGGCACAGAACGGCCCCGACCCTTGGGGCGATCCCGCCTTCGAGCATGCGGTTCGCGAGACCGCCTATTTTCTGTGGGAGCAAGACGGTCGCGCGCAGGGACGTGAGACGGATTATTGGTACCGGGCGTTGGAGAGAACTCTGCGGGAACGGAACGCCGATGGGCTCATTGGAGCTGAACCCCGCCACACGCATCAGATCGACGATAACCAGGACGATCTGGGTCGCCCGGTGAATAAAGTCTGAAACCGCCGAGATGATCGCCAAGTTCAGGACGGGCGTGCGGCATCGCAACTTCTACATTGCGGTCGGAGTCGGCGTGGCGGCCGCGATACTGACCCTGCTTTTTGCGCCAGACTTGTTTCCCGCCGTTGCAGCGTCGTTATTTTCGCTCAGCTATCTGATCCTGACCGCCATCGACATGCCGCGGCTGAACCCGGACTTCCTTCGCCAGCATGCCGGGGACGAAGATGCGCCTCCGTGGATCGTGTTCCTGGTGACGATAGCGCTCCTCATCTATGTAACGACCGCGCTCTTCATGGTGGTGAACCAGCCCACGCCCGACATACTGCGCCTGGGTCTCGGCACGCTTTCCGTGGTCTTGTCCTGGCTGATGCTCCAGGTCATGTGGGGCATGCATTATGCGTGGGAATACTACGAGGCCCCCGGCGATGCGGCAGCGGACGAGAAACAGCGAGGTGGTCTGAGTTTTCCGGGCGACGAGGAGCCCGACGGCATGGACTTCGTCTACTTCTCAATGGTGATCGCGATGACCGACCAGACTTCGGACACCGACGTGACAAGCCGAGCGATGCGGCGCATCGTAACGGGGCACAGCCTGTTCAGCTATCTGTTCAACACTGTCATCGTGGCAGCGGCGATCAACATCGTCCTGTCGCTCGGCCAGTGAGGGACGTGCCGTCTTTCACTCAAAGGATTGGCTTGCCGCCCGTGACCGCAATCGTTGCGCCCGAGATGTAGCTGGCTTCATCGCTGGCTAGCATCACATAGGGCGCAGCGAGCTCGGATGGCTGCGCCGGCCGGCCCATCGGCACCTGCTTGCCGAATTCGCGGACCTTGTCGGGCGGCATGGTCGACGGGATGAGTGGCGTCCAGACCGGGCCGGGAGCCACCGAATTGGCGCGGATGCCCTTTTCGGCAAGCAATTGCGCAAGACCAGCGGTGAAGTTCTGGATGGCGCCCTTGGTGGTGGCGTAGGGCAGGAGATTAGGGCTGGGACTATCGGAATTGATCGAGGCCGTGTTGATGATCGAGCTGCCCGGCTTCATGTGCGGAACGGCCGCCTTGGTGATGTAAAACATCGCCGAGATGTTGGTGGCAAAGGTCAGGTCCCACTCGGCGTCGGGGATTTCCTCCAGCGACTTGAAGCTCATCTGGTGGGCCGCGTTATTGACGAGAACGTCGATGCGGCCGAACTGGCGCGACACCTTCTCGACCATGTCCTGGCAGTTCTTGGCCTTCGAGATATCGGTCGCGATGAGGACGCACTCGCGTCCCGCCTCCCTGACCAACCGCTCGGTCTCGCGCGCATCCTCGGTCTCGGACAGATAGACGATGGCCACGTCGGCGCCTTCGCGAGCAAATGCCAGAGCCACGGCGCGACCGATGCCGGAATCGCCGCCGGTGATGATCGCCTTCTTGCCCTCGAGACGGCCCGAGCCGGTATAGCTCTCCTCGCCGTGGTCGGGCTGCGGGTTCATCTTGGCACTGACGCCGGGCGGCGTCTGACGTGGCGTATCAAAGGGCGGCTCGGGAAATCCCCGCGGATTAATCTCGTTCATGACTGCCTCCGGCATGTCAGGTGGCAACCTTCGGCTAAGCAGTTTGGTTCCGGCCGAGAGGCAGCCGGTATTTGCCGCAAAATCGGATGCTTGCGGCTAGCTTCAGCAGCAACGCGTAGCGACGGGCTTCGGGCTGAAGGTTGACTGCGCGCGGCACCGCAAGGATGGAGGCGGTTCGCGGACCAGCTCAGCGCCCCAAAAGCTCACGCTGGCTCTGGCCCTGGCCGCTTGTGACTTTGAACGCTGCTTGCTTTCACAGACAGCCCAGCCCAACACTGCGCGAGAAGCGGAGCCGAAGCATGTCAGGTCCCAAGAAAGGGCGAAGAACCACCATCTACGACGTGGCCTCGGCCGCTGAGGTGTCGCCAACGACGGTCAGCCTTGTGCTTAGCGGCGTGTGGAAGAGGTATCGCATCAAGTCAGGCACGGCGTTGTCGGTGATCGAGTGGGCCCAGCGTCTGGGTTACGCGGCTAACCTCAATGCACGCGGCCTGCGCTTGTCACGTTCGGGCCTGGCGGGGATGATCCTGCCGCACCATCGCAATCGCTTCTTTGCTGGACTTGCGGAGGCTTTCGAAGAAGGTGCGCGGGCGCGCGGACTCTGCCCGATTGTAGTGAGTACGCATCGCAATCCGGACAATGAGCTCAAAGTCGCCGAGGCCCTGCTAGCGCAGCAGGTCGAATTCATCTTCATCGCCGGCGTCCGCGATCCGGGACCCTTGAACGCGCTCTGCCAGGCTGCCCATACGCGCTGCATCAATGTCGATCTGCCCGGACCCGGCGCTCCGTCCGTCGTCTCCGACAATCGTCGTGGCGCGCGCGAACTGACCGAAGAGATACTCCGTCGTCTCGAGGCGCGGGACGCCGATCCGGGCGACCTCGTCTTTTTTGGCGGAGTCGGCGATGACGATGCGACGCGCAATCGACTCGCGGGGTTTTCAGAGGCGCTCGAGCATTGCGGGGTGTCGCTGCGCGAGGAAATGATCGCTTGCTGCGGCTACGCACCGCGCAATGCTGCCGCCTATATCAGCGGGCTCTACGCCCAACTCGGCCGCTTGCCGCGCGGACTGTTCATCAACGGTGTGACAGCACTGGAGGGTGCGCTCAGGGCGCTCTCGCCGCTGCCTCGCTCAGAGCTCGATGCGCTGGTGTTCGGCTGCTTTGACTGGGATCCGTTCGCAGCGCAGCTGCCGTTCGACGTCATCATGGTCCGCCAGGATGTCGAGGCGATGATCGGCGAAGCCTTCGTGCTCATCGATCAGCCGGCCAGCCCCGAATGTCCGCTGGTGCTGGTGCCGACGCGCCTGGCGGGATCGGCTGAGAGCGATGGACAGGTGGAAGACTGGGACATCGATCTTTCCGCCCGCCGGCATGATCATCGTCTGCTCGCCCAAGTGTAACTCGATGGTTTATCAGCCGAATTGAGGCTTTCGGGCTCTGCTGCCAATATTTCTAATGCTAAATCTATTTAGCTACTTGACGGTTAATCGACCGAAGTTCTTATTGACCATGCCCTGAGGAGGGGCGGTTCAAAAGCGCACTGCCAAATCTGTCGTCGGTCCCACACTTGCTGGGCCGCGAGCCGGCTCGTCTTTCTTCCGGTCCTGGCCAGTCGCCGAAACCCAAGTGGAGGATCGATTATGCTCACTGGAATTGGAAAGATTGCATCGGCGCTGGCGATCGCCAGCATCGCTTTGGCGACCCCGGCCCTGGCCAAGGACGTCAAGATCGGCGTCGTCGTGAAGATCGGCGGCATCGCGTGGTTCAACGCGATGGAAAAGGGCATTCAGTCGCGCGGCGCCGAGTTGGGCGACAATGCCTTCATGGTCGGGCCGACCAGTGCCGATCCTGCGCTGCAGGTCCGGGCGATCGAGGATCTCATCGCCCAGAAGGTCAATGTGATCGGGGTGGTGCCCAATGACGCGACGGCGCTCGAGCCGGTGCTGCAAAAGGCGCGCGACGCCGGCATCGTCGTGATTACTCACGAATCGCCGGAGCAGAAGAACGCCGACTGGGATTTCGAAATGGTCTCCGCCCAGGGCTATGCCGAAGCCCACGCGAAGCTCTTTGCCGAGCAGATGGGCGGCAAGGGCAAATATGTCGTCTATGTCGGCTCGTTGACCGTGCCGCTCCACAATTTGTGGGCGGATATTGCGATCGCCTACCTCAAGAAGAACTATCCCGACATGCAGATGGTCGGCGACCGCTATGGCGTGGCCGAAAGCGTCGACGACAGCCACAAGACGGCGCTCGACGTGCTGGCAGCCAATCCGGATCTCGGCGGCTTCCTGACCTTCGGCAGCGAAGGCCCGATCGGCGTCGGCCATGCGCTCGACGAGCAGCATCTCTCCGGCAAGGTCAAGCTGGTCGGCTCGATCTCGCCCAGCGAAGGCGCGTCCCTGATCAAGGAAGGCACCATCCAGGGCGGCTACATGTGGAACCCGATGGAAGCAGGCAAGGTCTTCGTGACCCTGGGCGATTATCTCGCCGGCGGCGGCAAGGTGACCGACGGCATGACCATCGAAGGGCTCGGCGTCGTGCACCCGGACTTCGACAAGGGCAACATCATCGTCGATAATCTGCAGCCGATCAACAAAGACACGATCGACATGCTCGCTGGAATGGGCCTCTAGTCTAGGACGACCTCCCAGCAGGCCGGACCGCTTTCGGGCGGCCCGGCCTCTGCTCGGCCAGTCGAACCACCCGAGTACGACCGATGGGCTCCGTCCCCGCTGCACATAGTGTTCCAATGCCGGTGCTCTCGCTGAGCAACGTCAATGTCACATTCGGCGGTGTCAGGGCCCTGCAGAATGTCGGGTTCGAGGTGCTGCCCGGCGAAGTGCAGTGCATCGCCGGCGAAAACGGCAGCGGCAAGAGCACACTGATCAAGGTTATCACCGGCGTCTATCAGCCGGCACCCGGCGCTGAGATCGCCGTTGCGGGCACACGCGTCGAAGCAATGACACCCGCGGTGGCGCGGCAGGCCGGGATCGAGGTGATCTGGCAGGACCTCGCGCTCTTTCCCGAAATGACCGTCGCCGAAAATATTGCGGTTCGCCAGGTGCTCGGCGCGGCTCCGCGGATCGTGGATCATGGCGCAATGCGACGGACCGCAGCGGCGGCTCTTGCGCGGCTCGGTGCCGATCTGGACGTCGACGCGCCGCTTCGCACCTTCGCGATCGCGCAGCGCCAGATCGTGGCGATCGCGCGGGCGCTCGCCGGTGATGCGCGGGTGATCTTCATGGACGAGCCCACTTCCTCGCTTACCCGCTCCGAGACCGATCGCCTGCTCGAAATCGTCCGCACGCTTTCCGGACACGGGGTCGCCATCGTGTTTGTGAGCCACCGGCTCGCGGAAGTGCTCGATATTTCAAGCCGCGTGACGGTGCTTCGAGATGGCGCGCTGGTCGGTGTGTTCCCGACCGCCGGCATGACGCAATCGCGGCTGACGGAGCTGATGACGGGGCGCAATTTCGAGGCGCAGGTGCGCACGCGCGACAATGCCGGGGCGCCCGTTGTGCTCGCCGTCGAGCATCTGAGTCGCGCCGGTGACTATGAGGATGTTTCGCTGGTCGTCCGCCGCGGTGAAACCGTGGGACTCACGGGTCTGCTGGGAGCGGGACGCACGGAGCTTGCCCTATCGCTCTTCGGCATGCTGCGGCCGCAGGCGGGCCGGATCGACATCGAGGGACGCACGCTGTCGGCGCGGTCAAACCGCGACGCAATCGCAGCGGGCATCGGCTACCTTTCGGAGGACCGGCTGGCGCTGGGTTTGATCCAGCAGCAATCGATCGCAGATAACACGGTCATCACCGTCCTCGACAAGGTGCTGAGCGGCGGGCTGATCTCGCCGCGACGCAAGGACGGCCTCGTCGCCCATTGGATCGAGGAGCTCGCGATCAAGATCGGCCGGCCGGTGGATGCCATCTCGACGCTGTCGGGCGGCAACCAGCAACGCATTGCGATCGCCAAATGGCTGGCGGTGGAGCCGCGCCTCCTCATTCTCGACTCCCCGACGGTCGGAGTCGATGTCGGGGCCCGGGCCGGGATCTTCGAGATCGTCGAGCGGCTCGCGGCGGAGGGCCTCGCGATCCTGCTGATCTCCGACGAGGTTCCCGAAGTCTACTACAATGCCGACCGCGTCCTGCACATGGCCGCCGGGCGGATCGTCGGCGAGTACGACCCGCGCAACATCTCCCTCCGGGACCTCGAGGCGGCCGTCTATGCGTGAGCTCCGTATCCCTCGCTTGCTGCGCTCCAACCCGACCGAAAGCTGGCTGGTCGTCGTCCTGGTGCTGATCACAATCGGTATGTCGCTGAGCAACGCGCAATTTCTCACGGTCGCCAATTTCTTCAACCTGCTGAACACCAGCTCGGTCAATCTGATCTTCGCGGTTGGTCTGCTCGTCGTGCTGATCGCGGGCGGGATCGACATATCCTTCGCAGTCGCCGCATCGGTGGTGCAATATGTCGTTGCGAC
>Ga0068853_100000684_pt1 | contig 23365 bp, 21 predicted proteins | sample KBSCornC32_FD_65655 | JGI IMG/M metagenome (GOLD analysis project Ga0068853, IMG submission 65655) | Corn rhizosphere microbial communities from Kellogg Biological Station, Michigan, USA - KBS Corn C3-2 | ecosystem: Host-associated > Plants > Roots > Rhizosphere > Soil ... | reverse complement strand
CTTACGGATATGAATACGATCAGCGCCAAGGCTGAAACCGTCAAACGCGACTGGTACGTGGTCGATGCCGCCGGCAAGACACTCGGCCGCTTGTGCACCGAACTTGCGCACCGCCTGCGCGGCAAGCACAAGCCGATCTACACCCCGCACGTCGATACCGGCGATTACCTCGTCGTGATCAACGCGGAGAAGATCGCGGTCACCGGCAACAAGCTGGAAGACAAGAACTACCACCGCTTCACGGGTCACATCGGCAACCTCAAGACGACGTCGCTGAAGGACATGCTGGCGCGTCATCCGGAGCGCGTGATCGAGATCGGCGTGAAGGGCATGCTGCCGAAGAATCCGCTCGGCCGCGCGATGTACCGCAAGCTCAAGGTCTACGCCGGTGCCGAGCATCCGCACGCTGCGCAGCAGCCGCAGGTGCTGGACATCAAGGCCTGAAGAAAGAATCCCGAGCCCGCGTTCAGGCGCGGACTTTCCAACTGAAGCTGAAGACAAGAATCCTATGGCGATCCAGCAGAACTACGGCACCGGCCGTCGCAAGTCCTCCGCAGCGCGCGTATTCCTGCGCAAGGGCAGCGGCTCGATCATGGTCAACGGCAAGGCACTCGACGACTTCTTCGGTCGCGAGACCTCGCGCATGATCGTGCGCCAGCCGCTCGAGCTGACCCAGAACCAGGACAAGTTCGACGTGATGGTCACGGTCGAAGGCGGCGGCATGACCGGCCAGGCTGGTGCGATCCGCCTCGGCATCGCCCGCGCCCTGGTCGAGTACGACGAGGCGCTCAAGTCGCCGCTGCGCAAGGCCGGGTTCATGACCCGCGACGCGCGCGAAGTCGAGCGCAAGAAGGTCGGCCTGCACAAGGCCCGTCGCGCGACGCAGTACTCCAAGCGCTGATCGATCGATCTTCCGCTGCCGTCGATGGCGGCAGCGGCGGGCCTTCGGGCCCGGGGATGGGAGCCGGCTCAGACGGCCACGCCGCGGCTCCCGCCAAGTCCCGCCCTCATTGGGGGATCGTCTAACGGTAGGACAACGGACTCTGACTCCGTTTATCTAGGTTCGAATCCTAGTCCCCCAGCCATACGAAAAGCCCCCGCATCGCGGGGGCTTTTTTTTGTTTGCATGCCGGTCCCTTCGGCACGCATCGCGTTGGTGGAGCGCAAGCACGCGCGTGGACCGGTACGGGCGCGTTCATGCGGCACACAAAAAGGCCCCCGCATTGCAGCGAGGGCCGGGTCCAAGACAGACAACTCCGACGCCGGGAGTGTTGCGGCGTCCCACCTGAATTGCGGCCGCTGGCGTGCGTTTTCAACGCTCCTGCGGCAGCCGTCCCGCCGCTGCCCCGCGCCGGGTCGAGGCGCGCAGGCGCGCAGCAGCCGCGCCGCCGAGCAGGCCCGCGAGGAGCAGTGCGAAGCGTGCGGAAAGGCCCGGCACCGCTGCGGGTGCGGCCGACGGCGCACCCTGCTCGAACGCGCCGATATCGGTCGCCGCGCCGTACGAGCGCGGGAATCCGCGCTGGTCGAATGCGAGGCCGTCGTCGTTGCTGCCCGCGTCCACGGCCGGGCTGCCTGGGGCCAATGCGTGCGTGCGCGTCGGGCCGCCGTTCGAACGCAGCGGACCGAGACGAGGATCGTCGCTGCGCGTGTCCGCGGGCAGGACGAGCGCCGGATCGCCGGCACCGATGAGGTCGTTGCTGCCGCCGATGGTGAGCGGCTCGCGTCCCTGCAGGTTCGCCGCTTCGTCCGCGTCGGCCGCGTTGCCGTGGACGATCGTGCTGTACAGCGCGCTGCCGTCCGCCTCGATCCACGCCGCGCCGCCGGCACTCGCGCGGTTCGCGGCGATCGTGCTGTTGACCGCGCGCAGGGTCGACGGCCAACGCATGAACAACCCGCCGCCGACGCCGTCGGCGGCCTCGTTGCTCGAAATCGTGCTGTTCGACAGGAACAGGGGATTGAACGTGGCGATGCCGCCCGCGCGGCCCTCGCTGTAGTTCGTGTCGATCGTCGAGCTGCGCACGTTGCCGCCGACGATCGTGACGATGCCGCCGCCGATGTCGTAGCTCGTGCGTCCGTCGCGCACTTCGTGCACGGCTCGATTGCCGCTGACCGTGCTCGCGGTGAGGTCGAGCACGTAGGTGAAGATCGCGCCGCCGAACGCGGCGGTGCCGGCGTCCTCGTGCACGCCCTTGGCGACGTTGCCTGAAACCGTGCTGTTGTCGAGCGTGACCGCGTACGCGTAGATCGCGCCGCCGTACGAGCCTTCGCCGCCCGCGTAGCAGTTGCGCACGGTGGTGTCGTCGAGGTACAGGAATGCCGCGGACGCGATGCAGCCGCCCGCGGCGACGTGGAAGCCGGTCGCGCGATCGTGCCCGTTCTCGATCGTGAGGCCCTTCACGGTCAGCGCACCGTCGGCCGGATGGATCAGCACGCGATCGCGATGGTTGCCGTCGAGCGACAGCTGGTAGCGGCCGGGTCCGGTCAACGTGAGCGTGTCGGCGTCGATTTCGATCGCGCCCGTCGTGAGCGTGATGCGCGAGCACGTGAGCTGGCTCAGGTCGATTTCGTCGTTGTCGCTCGCGGCGGCGGCGGCCGCGCGCAGGCTGCCGGGACCGGCGTCGGCGCAGTTCGTCACCGGCAGCACCGTGGCCGGCACCGACGGGCGCGACGGCCTTGCGCGGCCGGTCGCGAACGTCGCGAACACGCGGCGTGCGGGATCGCTGCGCAGCTGCGGTGCCGACGCGGCCTGCGCCGCGAACCCATCCGTCGGTGCGCCGCAGGTCGCGGCCGCGAGTGCCGTCGCGAGCAGGCGGTGCGGCAGGCGAGGCGGACGGGCGATCATGCGCGAGTCTCCGAGGCGCCGGCCTGGTTCGGCCGGTCCCGCATGGGAGCACGGCCGCCGCGAAGCGGTCAATTGCTCAGCGCATTTCCTCGGCGCCGATCAGCACGACGTCGGCCGGACGCTGCGCGAACAGGCCGACGGTGACGACACCGGCGATCTGGTTGAGATCGCGCTCGAGTTCGACCGGCGCGGTGATGCGCAGGCCGTGCACGTCGAGGATCCAGTTGCCGTTGTCGGTGACGACGCCGTCGCGCCAGACCGGCTGGCCGCCACGCTTGACGATCTCGCGAGCGACGTAGCTGCGCGCCATCGGGATCACTTCGACCGGCAGCGGGAAGCGGCCGAGCACGTCGACGCGCTTGGCCGGATCGATGATGCAGACGAACTTGCGTGCGGCGGCGGCGACGACCTTCTCGCGCGTGAGCGCGGCACCGCCGCCCTTGATCAGGCACTTGTGGCCGTCGCACTCGTCGGCGCCGTCGACGTAGAGCGGAATCTCGCCGGCCGCGTTGAGGTCGAGCAGCGGGATGCCGCGTTCCTTCAGGAGGCGCGAGGACTGTTCCGAACTCGACACCGCGCCTTCGATGTCGGCGCGCCGTTCGGCCAGCGCGTCGATGAAATGCGCGACGGTCGAGCCGGTGCCTACGCCGACGATCATGCCGTCCTGGACGTAGCGCATCGCGGCGCGCCCGGCGAGGCGCTTCTGGTCGTCCTGGCTCATCGCGTGCTCCGCAGGCGGGGTTCGAGGCCGCGCATGGTACGCGTTTCGCTGGCGCGACTCACTCCGGATCGCCACTGCGGGCGCTGCAACGGGAGCCGAGAAGGTTCCGACCTAGTGCATGTGGCCCATGGCCATCGCTGCGACGGCCTGTAGGCCGAGGAATCCGAGCGCGAGGCTGGCCACCGCGACGAGGAGCCACCACGGATTCACACGATGGATCGCGAGCCCCATCCCGCCGAAGAATCCGGTCAGGAGGCAGCCGAAAGTCAGGCTCGCCGGCACGAATCCGATCCATCCGCGCGGGTCCGCGATCATCGCGTACAGCGTCAGTGCAGCGGCGGCAATCGCCACGGCCGGCGCCAGCCCCACGATCCATGTCGCGTAGCGACTCGGCGACTTGGCTCCGGGCGTCGGACCTGCGCTCGTCGCGTTCGCGTCGTCGCCGCCGGGCACGCGCTCGATCTTCACTCCAGCGCGAGGATCGCGTCCCACTGCGCCTTCGTCACCGGCAGCACCGACAGGCGATTGCCCCGTTGCAGCAGCGCGAAGCCGTCGAGGCGTGTTTGGTCCTTGAGTTCGGCGAGCGTGATCGTTCGCTTCAACTTGCGCTTGAACGCGACGTCGACGAGCATCCAGCGCGGTTCCTCGCGCGTGCTCTTCTCGTCGTAGTACTCGCTCTTGCGATCGAACTGGGTCGGATCCGGGTACGCCGCGCTCGCGACCTCGGCGATGCCGGCGACGCCGGGCACCTCGCAGCTCGAGTGGTAGAACAGCACGCCGTCGCCCTTGCCCATGCCGTCGCGCATGAAGTTGCGCGCCTGGTAGTTGCGCACGCCGGTCCACGGCTCCGTGCGCACGCGCGCGAGGTCGTCGATCGAGAACACGTCGGGTTCGGACTTCATGAGCCAATAGCGCATCGCGGGCGAGCCGTGACCGGGAGGGGAGCGAGAGTAGCGGTTTTTTCCGCGAGCGTCCGCGCGGCGCGGATCCGCGTGCCCGGTGCCTACGGGCTCGCGACCGGCGCGGTGAAATCGAGCAACTCGCGCTCGGTCGCGACGTAGTCGAGGCGCACGTCCCACGGCTGCGCGTCGAGCGCGTCGATCTCCTGCAACGCGTAGCCGACGCCGACGAGCACGGGCTTGCCGACATCGGCGCGCCCGGCGAGGAAGGCGAAGCTGCGGTCGTACCAGCCGCCGCCGAAGCCGAGGCGGTGGCCGTTGCGGTCGAAGCCGAGCAGCGGTACGAGAACCACGTCGATGTCGGCCGGGGCGAGCAGGTCCGCCGCTGCGCAGGCGGGTTCGGGGATGCCGAAGCGATTGGTTTCGACCGCGGTGCCCGGGCGCCACGGTGCGAAGCGCAGCAGGCGATCCGCGCCGATGACGGGCAGGCAGTACTGCTGGTCGCGCGCGCGCAGCCCGCCCATCAGTGCGGCGAGCGGCAGTTCGCCGTCGACGGCCCAATAGCCGCCGATGCGTCGATCGGTCATGAACTCCGGCACCTGCTCGAGCTGCGCGACGACCGCCTGCGCCGCCGCGATCCGTTCCGCGGCAGGCAGCGCTGCACGCCGCTCGCGAAGCGCCTTCCTGAGTGCCGCGCGGTCGACGGGCGTGGAGGAATCGGTCATGTCATCGGTCCTGCGAACGCTGCATCACGTTACGCGGACACACGACGCGACGAAGCAAATGGATGCCCGCTTGCGCGGGCATGACGCCACGAGGTGTTCCGGCCAGTGCAGCCATGCATCAGGCCGCGTCGCATGGACGATGCCGTATCGATCCGCAAAGGGGCTCCATCTGAAAAGTGCGGCCATGGAAGGCCGCTCTGGACTCGACCGTAACGCGGCTCATGCACTGCACGAACCCGTCATCAAGCCGCTTTCAAGGACGAAAGCAAAAGTAGATGCCCTCCGCATGTGCCGGTGCGCATCGAACGACCTTGATCCCGGGGATCAGGTGGGAAGGCTGACGGAACCATAAGGCTTTCCGCTCGTGGCGGACTTGCACACCGGTTGTCGTCTCGCCGTCCCGGGGTCGTCTATAGGAACAAGGCAATATGTAAGAGTGCGCTGCCGGGCACTGCAGAGGACACCTGGGGCCTATTGTAGTGAGGCCGGCAACAGGCGTTCAAGCTTCGAGTTGATCGCTTGCAGTTTCTCTGCCAGCTGGCGCGAATCGCTCGACTCGCGCGCGCGCGAGTCGAGCAGTTCGTGGCAGATGTTCAGCGCGGCGAGAATCGCGATGCGGTCGAGCCCCGCGGTGCGCGCGCTGTTGCGCATCTCGCGCATCTTCTCGTCGAGATAGCGTGCCGCGGCGATCAGGCCGGGACGTTCGTCCGGCGTGCAGGCGACGTGGAATTCGCGGTCGAGGATGTGGACGGTGACCGGTTCGCCGGGACCATTCATGCCTGGTTCTGCTCCAGCGACTTGAGCCGCATGATCATCGCCTCGACGCGCGATCGCGCCTGCTCGTTGCGCGCGATCAGTTGCGCCCGCTCGGTGGCGAGCTGCTCCTGGCTGTTGCGCAGGCTGCGATTCTCTTCCTGCAACGAGCGACACAGGTCGAGCAGACGGTCGACCCGTTCGCTGATCGCCAGCAGGCTTTGCTCGTGCGCGGACATGCGACCGAATATAGCGGGAATCCGTGGCAGGGAACAGCGAGCCGCTGCGCGGATTCCCGGGCCGGTCGACCCGGCCCGCGGCGGTGCTCAACCGCGCTCGCCGAGCGCGGTCCGGCGCCGCTGCGCGCGCTCGCGCAGGAACGCCAGGCACTGGTCGGCCGGCAGCGGGTAGGACAGCCAGTGGCCCTGCACCTCGTCGCAGTCCTGTTCGCGCAGGTAGTCGACCTGCTCGACCCGTTCGACGCCCTCGGCGACGACGTTGAGGCCGAGCGAATGCGCCATCGCGATCACCGTCGCGGTAATCGCCTCGTCGTCCGGGTCGGTCGTGATGTCGCCGACGAACTCCTTGTCGATCTTCAGCGCGTCGATCGGCAGGCGCTTGAGGTAGCTCAGCGACGAGTAGCCGGTCCCGAAGTCGTCGATCGCCAGGTTTACGCCGATCGCCTTGAGCCGGCGCAGGGTGGTGATCGACTGCTCGGCGTTCGCCATGACCATGCTCTCGGTGAGCTCGAGCTCGAGCTGGTTCGGCGCGATGTCGTGCTCGGCGAGCACGTCGCACAGGCGCCGGATCAGGTCGCCGCGCAGGAGCTGCGCGACCGAGATGTTGATCGACATCGTGATGTCGTGCAGGCCGGCGTCGCGCCACTGCGCGAGCTGCGCGCACGCGTGCTCGACCACCCAGTCGCCGATCTCGATGATCATCCCGGTTTCCTCGGCGATCGGGATGAACACGCCCGGCGAGACGTCGCCGAGGTCGCCGCTGCGCCAGCGCAGCAACGCCTCGACGCCGGTGATGCGGTCGTCGAGCAGCGACAGTTTCGGCTGGTAGTGCAGGCTCAGTTCGTTGCGTTCGAGCGCCTTGCGCAGCGCGGCCACGGTGGTCGCGCGCAGGCGCGCGGCCGCGTCCATCGCCTCGGTGTAGACCATCCACGTCTTGCGGCCGTGTTCCTTGGCCTGGTACATCGCGGTGTCGGCGAACTTGAGCAGGTCGCTCGCCGCCTGGCCGTGGTCCGGGTGCAGGCTGATGCCGATCGACGGCGAGATCACCACTTCCTGGCCGTTGTCGAGTTCGAGCGGCTGCTCGAACGCGGCGATGATCTTCGCCGCGACGTGCTCGGCCTCGGTGCTGCTGCCGATATCCTCGATCACGACCGTGAACTCGTCGCCGCCGACGCGCGCGACCGAGTCGCCCTCGCGCACGACGTGGCGCAGGCGCGCGCCCGCCGCCTTCAGCATGCTGTCGCCGGCGGCGTGGCCCATCGAGTCGTTGACGTGCTTGAAGCGGTCGAGGTCGAGGAACAGCACCGCGACCTTGCGCCCGTTGCGGCGCGCGCGCGCGATCGCGTGCGCGATGCGTTCGCTGAGCAGGGTGCGGTTCGGCAACCCGGTCAGCGCGTCGTAGTTGGCGAGGTAGCGCAGCTCCTGCTCGGCGCGCTTGCGGTCGGTGATGTCGGACGTGACGCTGACGAAATGCGTGCGCTTGCCGTTGGCGTCGCAGATCTCGGAGATCTCGACCCAGCTGAGGAACTCCTCGCCGGTCTTGCGTCGCTGCCACAGCTCGCCGCGCCAGTGGCCGTCGCGGTTCAGCACTTCGCGCAATTCGAGGTACTGCTCGACCGGGTGCCGCGCGCAGTTGAGGATCGCCGCCGAGCGCCCGGCGATCTCGTCGACGCGCCAGCCGGTGATGCGCGTGAACGCGGGGTTGATCGTCATGAAGCGGAATTCGAGGTCGGTCACCGCGACCGCCTCGCCCATGCTGCGGATCACCTCGTGCGCGACGCGGCGCTCGTGTTCGGCGGCGCGCTCGGCGGTCACGTCGCGCGCGGTGCCGCACATGCGCAGCGGCTGGCCGTCGCTGTCGCGTTCGACGATCTTGCCGCGCGTGAGCGACCAGGTCCATTCGCCCTTCGGGTTGCGCACGCGATGCTCGGACTCGAACGTGTCCGTGCTGCGGTTGATGTGCTGGTCGAGGCGCCGCTCCACCGCGGGCAGGTCGTCCGGGTGCGCGTGTTCGCGGAACCATTCGCGGGTGAGCGCGACCGGCTTGCGCGAGACGCCCTTGAACAGGTCGCCGGAGCCGGTCACGACGATCGTGCCGCTCGCCATGTTCCAGTCCCAGAAGTCGTCGCCGGAACCCCACAGCGCGAGGCGCAGACGATCCTCGCGTTCGCGCAGGTCGCGGTGGTGCGAGCGCTCCTCGCGCCGCCGCAGGCGCTGCGCGCGCCACGCCACGAGCGCCACCAGCGCCGCGCTGAGCAGGTAGAACGTGCGCGCGGCGAGGCTGTCCCACCACGGCGGCGTCACGCGCAACTCGGCGCGGGCGACGCGGTCGCTCCAGTAGCCGTCGCGGTTGCTCGCGCGCACCTTGAACGTGTAGCGGCCGGCATCGAGGTTGGTGTAGGTGGCGTCGTGGCGCGTGCCGGCGTCGACCCAGTGCTCGTCGAAGCCTTCGAGCTGGTAGGCGAAGCGGTTGCGCTCGGGCGCGGCGAAGTCCAGCGCGGCGAACTCGAATCGCACGACGCGCTCGGCCACGGCCATCGTCAGCACGCCGCTTTCGCTCTGCGCGGGCGTGCCCTGCGAGCCGACGCGCACCGCGGTGAACACGACCGGCGCCGCGTAGCGGCTGCCGACGATCGTCTGCGGCGCGAACAGGTTGAGGCCGTTGACGCCGCCGAACGCGATCTCGCCGTCGGCGAGCGTCGCCGCGGCGCCGCCGTTGAACTCCATGCCCTGCAGGCCGTCGGCGAGCGTGAAACCGCGGAACGTGCCGCTCTGCGGATCGAACGACGCGATGCCGTGGTTCGTGCTCAGCCACAGGCGCGCGAGGCGGTCGTCGCGGATCGCGTACACGGTCGCGCCGGGCAGGCCGTCGCGCGGCTGCCAGCGCGAGAAGCGCGCGCGTTCGCCGTCGAGCGCGTCGAGCCGGTTGAGGCCGGCCTGCGTGCCGACCCACAGGTGCCCGTCCGCGCTCTCGTGGATCGAGCGGATGAGGTTCGCCGACAGCGAATGCGCGTCGCGCGCATCGCTGCGGAAGACGCGCACGCTGCGCGCGTTCGCGTCGACGAGGTTGAGGCCGTTGATGTTGCCGGACCAGATGCGGCCTTCGTGGTCCTGGTACAGCGCGAGCACGCGATCGTCGCTGAGCCCGCCGATCGCGCCGTCGTTCGCCTCGCGCTGGTAGCTCGTCCAGCGGTCCTCGCGCGGCTCGTAGCGGGCGATGCCGGCGCGCGTGGTGCCGAACCAGAGGCTGCCGTCCGTCGCTTCGAGCAGGCTGCGCACGTTCGCGTCGGCGAGGCCGTGCGCACCGCTCGCATCCTGCGGCAGGAACGAGAGCGAGCGGTGGGTCGGGTCGAACAGGCCGGCGCCGTGGTCGGTGGCGACCCACAGTCGGCCGTGGTCGGCCTGCGCGAAGGCGTAGACGACGATGTCGCCGATGCGCAGGTCGCCCTTGATGCCGTGCAGGGCGAGGTCGTCGTAATACTCGAAGCGGTTGTCGCCGCGCTGGTAGCGCTTGAGGCCGTCCTTCGCGCCGATCCACAGGTTGCCGGCGTCGTCCTCGAACACCGCGCGCACGTAGTTGGTCGCGGTCTGCGGCCGCTGCGGATCGCGGTCGGCGATGTAGCGGAACGGCGTGCCCTCGGGGTCGACCTTGCTGATGCCGCGTTCATGCGTGCCCAGCCAGAGCAGGCCGGAGCGATCGAAGCGCATGCTCGTGACGATCGCGTCCGGCAGGCTGCCCGGCGTGTTCGGATCCGGCCGCAACCATTGCGTGTCGCCGTGCACCGGGTCGAACAGCGCGACCCCGGCGTTCTGCACGCCGAGCCAGAGGCGATGGCGCGCGTCCTCGACCATCGCGCTGATCAGCTGCTCGCCGCTGTCGGGCCAGATGCGCTGCGCTGCGCCCTGCGCGTCGATCACGTAGAGCCCGTCGCCGGTGCCGACCTGCAGGCGCCCGTCGAACCGCGTGAGCAACGCGCGCGCGTCGCCGATCGTCTGTGAGGCGACGCGTTGCGGCACGTCGTCGCCGGCGGCGAGCCGAAGCAGGCCGATCGACGTCGCCGTCCACAACGTGCCCGCCTCGTCGACGTGGAACTGGCGCACGAGTACGCCGCGGGTGTCGGGCGACTCGATCGGCCAGCGTCGTTGAACCCGGCCCGTGCGCGCGTCGAGCAGCACGATGCCCTGGTCGCAACCGACCCAGAGGCCGCGACGTGCGTCGGCGAGCACCGTGTGCACGTTGGCGACGTCGCCGAGGTCGGCCCGCTCGAAGCCGTTCGTGTGCGGTGCATGCCGCACGAGTCCCGAGCCGAGCGTGCCGATCCACAACGTGCCGTCGCCGTCCTCGGCGAGCGAGGAGATCGGCCCTTCGGGCAGGCTCGCGGGATCGTCGCCCGAATGCGCGAAGGTCGTGAACGCGTAGCCGTCGTACTGCTGCAAGCCGCTGTCGGTGCCGACCCACAGGAAGCCGTCGCGATCCTGCAGGAACGAGCTGACCGTGTTCTGCGCGAGACCTTGCTCGGTGCTGATGGTCTGGAAGTAGAAGTCGCGCCGCAATGCGTCCGCGCCGGCCTGTGCGTGCGCCGCCAGCAGGCAGCCCAGCGCAAGCAGCCCGCTGCACCAGCGGCGAAGCGGGCGCGATCGGACCGATGACGACATGGGTCTCGGACGGGGCACTGGCGATGACGGGATTGGGCTGCCGGCAGTGTAGGCAAACGCCGCGGCCGGTTCCATTCGCCGGGCCCGGCGAATGGTCATGGCGATCGGTCGGACGCCGGGGTCCCGGGGCCGCGGCGGGGCACGGGACGCAGGCCAGGCCTGCGCCGGTGGCCTGCTAGACTGCGGCCCCTCCCGCGACCAAGACCGTTGATGACCGCATCTGCCCGCCATGAGGAACTCGCCGGCGTGCTCGCCACGTTGCGCCTCGGCGTGAATCCGAGCGACCTGCACGGCTCGCTCACGGGCTACCTGTGTGCCGGTGGCGTCGCCGGCGAGGACGACTGGCTCGACCGCCTCGAGATCGCCCCCGGCGACGCCGGCGCGGTCCGCCACGAGGCGCTGCGGGCGCTGCTCGCGGCGGCGCTCGCGCAGTTCGGGCAGGAACCCGCGCGCGTCGCGCCCTTGCTGCCTGAGCGCAGTGCGCCGCTGGCGCAGCGCGCCGACGCGCTGGTGGAATGGTGTCGCGGCTTCCTCGGCGGCTTCGGCCTGGTCGGCACGACGTTGCGCGTGCAGCTGTCCGACGACGCCACCGAGATCCTCTCCGACCTCGGCACGATCGCGAGTTCGCGCCTGGAGATCGACGGCGGCAAGGAAGACGAGCAGGCGTTCGCCGACGTGCTCGATTTCGTGCGCACGGCGACCGCGGTGCTGCACCGCGAAGTCGATGCGGGGCGGCGCACCGCGCGCTCGTTGCATTGACCGTCGCCCGTGCGGGCGTTGGGTATCGCGCGCGAATCGCGGATACTACGCACGACCCCGCTCCCCGCGCGCAGCACCGATGATCGAACCTAGGGAATACGCGCGCCGGCGCAAGCAGCTGATGCGCATGGCCGGTCCCGATGCGATCGTGATCGTCGCCGCCGCCCCGGAACGCCTGCGCAACAACGACGCGCACTACCCCTACCGGCAGGACAGCGACTTCCACTACCTGACCGGCTTCCCGGAACCGGATGCGGTGCTCGCGCTCGTGCCCGGGCGCGATCCGAGCGAGACGATCCTGTTCTGCCGCGAGCGCGATGCCGAGCGTGAACGCTGGGACGGCCCGCGCGCGGGCACCGACGGTGCCGTCGCGACCTGGGGCCTCGACGACGCGTTCCCGATCGACGACATCGACGACATCCTGCCCGGCCTCATCGAGGGGCGCACGCGCGTCTACTATCACTTCGGCCGCGACACCGAGTTCGACCTCAAGATCATCGGTTGGGTCAACCGCGTGCGCGCGCAGGTGCGCCTCGGCGCGAAGCCGCCGCACGAGTTCGTCGCGTTGTCGCACCTGTTGCACGACCTGCGCCTGTACAAGTCGCGCGCCGAACTGCGCCTGATGCGCCGCTCGGCGCAGATCGCCGCCGAGGCGCACCTGCGCGCGATGCGCGCGACCCGGCCCGGCCTCAACGAGCACGAAGTCGAGGCCGAACTGCTGCACGCGTTCCGCAAGCACGGTGCGGTGCCGAGCTACGAGCCGATCGTCGGCGGTGGCGCCAACGGCTGCGTGCTGCACTACCGCGCCAACAACGCCGAACTGCGCGACGGCGACCTGCTGCTCGTCGACGCAGGCGCGGAATACCAGTGCTACGCGTCGGACATCACGCGCACCTGGCCCGTCAACGGACGCTTTTCGCCCGAGCAGCGCGCACTCTACGACATCGTGCTCGCCGCCCAGCTCGACGCGATCGACGAGGTGCGTGCAGGCCGCTCGTTCGACGCCTACCACGAGGCGGCCGTGCGCACGATCACGCGCGGCCTGTGCCGACTCGGCCTGCTCGCGGGCAGCGTCGAGAAGAACCTGCGCGAGCACGCCTACCGCAAGTTCTACATGCACAAGACCGGGCATTGGCTCGGCCTCGACGTGCACGACGTCGGCGACTACCGCATCGACGGCGAGTTCCGCGTGCTCGAGCCGGGCATGGTCGTCACGGTCGAGCCCGGCCTCTACGTCGCGCCCGACGCGAAAGGCGTGCCGGCGAAGTTCCGTGGCATCGGCATCCGCATCGAGGACGACGTCCTGGTCACCGGTGGCGATCCCGACGTGATGTCGGCCGGTGTGCCCAAGCAAGGCGACGAGATCGAGGCCCTGATGGCGGAGCGGCGATGAGCGTGGTGTCCCTGTTGTTCGCCGGCTGGGCGGCGTTCGCCGCGAACGGGCGCGAGACGATCGACTACGGCCTGTTCGGCTCGCTGCACCTGAGCCGGCCCGCGGGCGAAATCGCGCACACGGTGCTGCTGTTCTCCGATCGCGACGGCTGGACCGCGCGCCAGCAGGTGCTCGGCGACGCGCTGGCCGGACAGGGCGCGTTCGTCATCGGCATCGACCTGCCTGCGTACCTCGCGCGCATGGAAGCGATCAAGGACAAGTGCTCATACCCGGCCGGCCACGTCGAGGAAGCCGCGCACTGGGTCGAGCGCAACGCGGGCGTCGCGAACTACTCGGTGCCGCTCGTCGTCGGCGACGGTGCCGGCGCGACGTTCGCGTACGCGCTCGCCGCGCAGGCGCCGGCCGGCACGTTCGAGGGATTGCTCACGCTCGGCTGGGATGCGGCGCTGCGTTTCCCGAAGGCGTTCTGCGCCGGCGACGCCGGCGCGACCACGCTCGCGACCGCGGCCGGCGACTGGCAGGTGCAACCGGTGAAGACCCTGCCGCTGCCGTGGTCGGCGCACCCGTTCGCCGCCGGTGCGCGCCTCGATGCCGGCAACGTGCCGCTCGCCGTCGCATGGCGCTGGCTCGCCGCGCTCGCGCCGTCGCTCGCCGCGGGCGACCCCGCGCGCGAGGTCGCCGCATCGTGGCGGCGCTGGCGCCACGCCGAGGACGCGCAGCGCACCGCATTGCCCGACGACGTCGCCGACCTGCCGATCACCGAGATCGCGCCGACCGCGGCGGCGAAGGACCCGGCGAACGCCCATCGCGTCGCCATCATCGTGACCGGCGACGGCGGCTGGGCCGGCCTCGATCGCGGCGTCGCCGACGCGCTGACCGCGGACGGCGTGCGCGTGATCGGCTTCTCCACGCTCAAGTTCTTCTGGCACAAGCAGACGCCCGAGGCCGCCGCCGCGGCGATCGCGCGCGTGATCGCGCACTACGGTGCCGCGGACGCCGACGCGCGCTTCGTCGTCATCGGCTATTCGTTCGGCGCGAGCCTCGTGCCGGTCATCGTCAACCGCCTGCCCGAGGCGGCGCGCGCGCGCGTGCAGGGCGGCGTGATGATTTCGCCCGACGACGAAGCGGTGTTCGAGATCCACGTCGGCGACTGGTTCGGCTCGACCCACCACGACGAGGCCTTGTCGATCGGCCCCGAACTCGCGCAGGCGCGCGTCCCGCTCGTCTGCGTGCACGGCAACGACGAGGACGACAGCGTCTGCCTCAAGCCGCTGCCCGCCGGCGTGCGCGCGGTCGGCCTGCCGGGCGGTCATCACTACGACGGCGACTACGCGGCGCTCGGCGCCGCGATCGTCGCGAACCTGCCCGCCGCGGCGCGCTGAGGGCGCCGCTGGAGCGGATCGGCCGGCATCGTCTATGCTTTCCCGCGCCTGCAGTCGACGACGCCACGGATCGACGCATACAGCTCGAGGGGGAGCCATGGGCGGGTGGGATGGAAAACGCGCGGTCTTCGCCGTCGCGCTGGCGCTTGCGGCCGGCGATGCACGGGCGCAGACGCTCGAGCAGGACGAAGCGCGCATCGAGGAACTGATGGCCGCCGGAGCGGGCGCATCGCCGCAGCAGGCCGCATCGGCCGGTGCGGCCGCGCCCACCTACGACGACTCGGTCAAGGAGACGCCCGTCGTCGCCGCGGTCGTCGCGCCGGCGCCGAGCGCCAACGACGAATGGCTCGCCGCGTCGACGCAGGACGACAGCATTCCGTTCGCCGAGTTGCGCTACCACGTCGGCCAGCGTGTCCTGATCACGACCTCGAACGAACGCGAGCACAACGGCATCGTCACGTCCGCCGATGCGCGGCAGGTCACGATGGAGATCCGTCGCAAGGGCGGCCTCGCGACGTACGTGCTCAAGAAAGAACAGATCCTGCGAATCGAACCCCGCTGAGGACGCCGCATGTTCACCGCGCTCTACCTGCTCGTGGTCATGCCGGTCGTCGCCGGGTTGCTGTACCTGCTCGCGACGGTACGCGTCTGGCGCTCCAACTCCATGCTGGCCGTGCTCATGCTGCTGTTCTGGCCGGTCGGCGTGTATGCGCTCGTGCGCTACTGGGGCGAGAAGGAAGAAGGCGTGCGCTGGCCGCTGCTCGCCGCGTTCGCGGTGTTCGGCGTGTGGGTCGGCTTCATCGCCTGGGGTGCGAGCCAGGTGCCGCCCGAAGCAACGATGGTCGCCGGGCAGGAGGACGAGTCCGCTCCTGTCGAGGACGAAGGCATCGGCGCGCAGGTGCGCCGGTCGGTCGCGCTCGCGAGCCTGCCGACGAGCAGCGGTCGCGTCGACATTCCGATCGCCAAGGCGTCGATCGACGTGCCCGCGCATTTCCGCTTCATCGATCGCGACGCGTTGCAGCGTGCGTTCGGCGGCACCGGCGACGCGCCGGGGCCGCAGACGGTCGGCTGGCTCGTGCACGAACGCGTCGACCTCGCCGCGAAGGATGCATGGCACGTCGACGTCGACCATCTGGCCGACGGTTTCGTCAGCGACGAGTCGTTCGTCGGCCAGTCACGCGAGACGTTGCTGGCGGCGGGCCAGCGCGCGACCAAGGCGATGTCCGACCAGCAGGAGGCCGGCGAACCCGAGTTCAGCCTGGTCGACTACGTGGAAACGCCGCGGCTCGACCCGTCGCTGCACACGGCGGCGTGGGTCGAGGAGATCGCCTACGCGGGCAAGGGCGCGCACCATGCGCTCGATTGCTATTCGGTGCGCCTCGGTCGTGCCGGCGTGCTGATGTTTTCCGTGGTCGACACCGTGCCTTCGCGGCGCGAGTTGTGCCTGCGCAGCGTGCGCCTGCTCGCCGGGCGCAGCAGCTTCGAGCCGGGACAGACCTACGCCGATCGCTCGCGCCTGCTCGACCGCAAGGCGAAGTACGACCTGGTGGCGCTGGTCACCGGATCGTTCCAGCCGGCGCAGGCGCGCTGAGGGCCGCGCCTTCAGCGTCCGCTGAGGAAACGGCGGTAGCCGCCCGCGACGAGCGCCGCGATGTCGATGAGCAGCCCGGGCACCCACAGGCCGCGCGGATAGGCGAGGTAGGAGCCGGTCCATTCGGGCTGGAACTTTTCCTTGTAGCGGCGCAGGCCCTGGTAGTTGTAGAAGCGGCCGCCGTACTGGAACGCGAGTGCCGCGAGGCGTTCGTTGATGCGCGCATACGGGTTGTCGCCGACGTTCGAAAGCGGCGCCATGCCGAGGCTGAAGGTCGCGTGGCCCTGGTCCTTCGCCCACTGCATCACGCGCGCGAACAGGAAATCCATCGTGCCGCGCGGCGCGTCGTCGGCGTGGCGCATGAGGTCCACGCTCGCGGTGCCGTTCGGCCCGTACGGCGGCAGCACGTTGGCGAACGCGATGAGTTCGCCGGAGCGGCGCACGAGCGCGAGCGGGCTCCAGGCGAAGTAGTCGGCATCGAAGCGGCCGAGCGAGAAGCTCTTCTCGTGCGCGCCCTTGTCGGCGAGCCAAGCCTCGGAGACGCGCTCGATCTCGCTCATGATGACGGTGTCGAACGGCGGCTCGACGATCTCGAACGTGAGCTGTTCCTTGACCGACCGGTTGACCGCCTGGCGCAAGTCTTCCCAGCGCTTGCCGGCGAGGGTGAATTCGTCGAGGCGGATCGTCGCGAGTTCGCCGAGCTTGAACAGGTCGAAGCCGAGGTCGTGGTAGAGCGACAGGTCCGGTTCGAGCACTTCGTAGAACACCGGCGCGCGGTCCTGGGCGTCGGCGAACTGGCGGAAATCGAGGATCGCGCGCTTGATCGCGCCCTCGGGGCCGCACGGCGAACCGAGCGCGACGAGACGGTCGCGCACCGCGCCGTAGGCGACGACCGTGCGGTGGTCGCCCGACCAGAACAGGTGCTTGTCGCGCATGAACGAGAGGTGGGCGAACTCGCCGCCGCCGTGCTCGCGATACACCTCGCGCGCGCGCTCGAGCTCGGCGTAGTCGGGCAGCTTCAGCGACGGCCGGCGCACCGCGAACGACTGCCAGACGAGGTAGCCGCAGACGCCGAGCGCCGCCGCGAACAGGCCGCGCACGACGCGCGAGGAATGTTCGCCGAAGCCGAAGTACCAGAGGTCGAAGCTGTCGTCGCCGAGCATCATGCCGACGCCGACGACGAAGAAGGCGCAGACGACGACGATGAGGCCGGCGAGCCAGGTGAAGGTCGTCAGCGAGGTGAGGCTCATCGCGCGCTGGGTGAACTCGCGCTTGCGCAGGCGCAGCAGCGCGGCGATCGCGAGCAGGAACAGTGCCTCGCCGAAATGCAGGCCCTTGGTCACCGCGAGCAGCGCGGCGAAGATCAGCAGCGGCTGGGCCAGGTTGTAGGCGACGCGCAGGCGTCCGTCGATGCCGCGGCCGAGGCCGAGCAGCAGCACGCCGGTCAGCACGGACAGCCAGTACGAGCCCTCGACCGCGGCGAGCGGCAGGTTCGCGCGCACGACCACGCTGTGCTCGTGCACCGCCGGGATCGCCGCCGACGCAAGCAGCAGCAGGCCGGCACCGAACGTGAGCACGGCGAGCACGCGCATGCCGAAACCGGCGAGCAGGTTCGCCGGCAGGCCGAGCAGGCCGAACAGCGGGTGCGTCTGCAGCCGGGCGGCTGCGCGCGCGATGCCCGGCAACTGGCCGACCAGCATGCCCGATCCTACGTAGAGCCCGGCGAGCAGCGGCAGCAGGTAGTAGGCGATGCGGAACAGGAACAGCCCGGACAGCACCTGCGCGTTGTCGTAGCCGCCGCTCGACAGCGCGAGCAGCATGAGGCCGTCGAACACGCCGAAGCCGCCCGGGATCAGGCTGAGCAGGCCGAGCGTCTGCGCCGCGGCGAAACTGCCGAGCAGCGGCCCCGGCTTGACGTGCGCGCCGGAGATGTAGAGGCAGCCGTACAGCACGGCCGCGCTGAGCACCCAGTCGACGAAAGACAGCGCGGACAGCGCGAGTTTGAGGCGCAGCGGCGGCAGTTCACGGCCGGCCGGCAGCCAGCGCATGAGGCGCCGGCGCGTCGTCAGCACGAAGAACGCAGGCAGGTAGCACGCGGCCCCGGCGAGCACGGCGAGCGCGACCCAGTGCGTCGTCGCGCTCGGCGTGATCGGCCTCGAACCGAGCGCGAGCGTGATGATGATGAGCACCGACAGGCCGAGCGGCAGCGACAGCACCTGCAGGCCGATCAATGCCGCGCCGCGCGCGAGCTCGACCTTGCGCGCGGCGAAGCCGAGCAGGCGCACGCCGGAACCGACCGCGCCGGACAGGTTCAGGATGTTGGCGAGCGTGTTCGCGACGAACGCGAGGCGCAGCATCTCGCCGGTCGGAACCGGCAGGCCGAGCCAGCGCGCGATGAGCACGTCGACGAGGCCGGTGAACGCGACCGCGACGAGCGCGAGTACGGCGACGCCGAGCGCCGGCACCGTCGGCACGTCGAGCAGGGTGCGCTGGATTTCGGGCAGGTCGAACTCGTCGACGCCGCGCCAGACCAGCCAGCCGACGAGCGCGAGGAACGCGATCGGAACGAGCCAACGCAGGTACGCCGTCCAGCCGGGGCGGGCGGCAGGCGCTGTGGCGGTGTCGGCGGTGCTCATCGGCGCTCGCGTCGTCCTTGAAATCGCAGGACCGGATTCTAGCGGGTGTCGCGTGACGCGCAGGGTGGCTTGCCCGCGCCCGTCCGCTTCACGGTGCGTCGAGCAGGTCGTGCAGGCTCTGGCGGTACTGCGCGAGCCAGTTCTTCGGCACGCCGAAGCCGTGGCCCACCTTCGGCAGCATGACCGCCTCGGCGTCCTTCTGCCCGGCCGCGAACTCGCCGGCGAACTTCGGATCGCAGACCTGGTCGGCTTCGCCCTGCAGGATGCGCCAGCGCGTGGCGACCGTGTCGCGTTTGTCGAACACCCAGGTCGGTGGCTGCTGTTGCCAGTGTGCGGTGAGGCCGCCGTCGCCAGGACAGAACGGCTTGTGGATGAGCAGGTCCGGGCAGAAGCCGAGGCTGATGCCACCACCGAAGCGCTTGCCGGCGTCGGCGGCGAGCGCGGTGTAGGCGACCGTCGCGCCCGACGAGTAGCCGACGATGACCGCGCGCGTCCTCGCCGGCAGCGCGAGCTCGCGCACGAGGCTGTCGGCGAGGCGCGCGAGCACGCCGTCGGCGTCGCTGCAGCTGGCGTTGCCCGCATCGAGCGCCTTGAGGTAGCGCGGCGTGCTGAAGCCGGCGACCCAGTAGCCGAGCGCGGCGGCTTCATGCGCCATCTCGGTCACGCCGAGGTTCCAGCCGCCGTCGCCGGAGGCGAACAGCACGAGCCCGCGCGCATCGGTCTTCGGCCGGTACAGCGCGACTTCGCCGAAACCGGCGACGTCGATCCAGCGGTCGACCTGGGGATCCTTGACCGGCGCGGCCTTGTGGTGCGCCTTGGCGGCCGCGGTGCCCGCGGGCGCGCCGTTCTTCGCGGCGACCGGGTGGGCTGCGACACAGGCGGTGAACGACAGCAGCGATGCGAGCAGGCGGGTGGAACGGATCAAGGTGGCGCTACCTCGGCAAAGGTGGCGCACGCTAGCGGAAGCGGTCGGCGCTGTCCACGCGCTCAGCGCGGCGGCGTTTCCTCGTCGGCGCGACGCGCGGCGGCCGCGTCGGCGGCGAGTTCGAACCACATCGCGTTGAGGATCGCGAACGCGAGGGCGAGGCCGAGGCCGAGGATCCAGCTGAAGTACCACATGGGCGAACCTCCGGTTTCGATTGGCCAGTTTCAATACATGCCGTGCGTCTGCTTGACGTGCTCGAGCGAGACGCGCCCGCGCAGCACGCGATAGACCCAGCTCGTGTAGGCGAGCACGATCGGCAGCAGCAGCGCGGTCACGAGCAGCATGAGGCCGAGCGTCGTGCGGCTGCTCGATGCGTCCCACACGGTGAGGCTGCTGCGCGGGTCGAGGCTCGACGGCAGCAGGAACGGGAACAGCGCGAAGCCGGCCGAGAACACCGTCGCGAACACCGCGCACGCGCTCGCGAAGAATGCGCCGCGATGGCGTGCGCGCGCAGCGAGCAGCGCGGCGCCGAGCGCGGCCGCGATCGCCAGGGCGGCCGCGCCGCAGGCCCAGCCACCGAGCGCGCCGTCGCGCAGCCAGTTCACGCCGGTGGCGACTGTCTTCAGCAGCGGATTCGACGGCGCGGCGGCCTGCACCGGCGAGGAAATCGCGTAGCCGCCGACGCCGATGAACAGGTAGGCGCCGGCGAGCACGTAGGTGGCGACGAACGCGACGGCGGCGAGACGCAGCACGCGCTCGGCGCGTCGGGCGATCACCGCTTCGGACTTGAGCGCAGCCCAGGCGGCGCCGTGCATGAGCAGCATCGCGACCGAGACGAGGCCGGCGAGCAGTGCGAACGGCCGCAGCAGGCCGAAGAAGCCGCCTTCGTAGCTCATGCGCAACGTGTCGTCGTAGCGGAACGGCACGCCGAGGAACAGGTTGCCGATCGCGACGCCGAAGATCAGCGCAGGCACGAGGCCCGACAGCGTGAGCAGCCAGTCCCAGGCACCGCGCCAGCGCGGGTCGGCGATCTTGTTGCGGAAGCCGAAGCCGACCGGGCGCAGGATGAACGCGAGCAGCACGAGCAGGATCGCGAAGTAGAAGCCGGAGAACGACGCCGCGTAGAGCAGCGGCCACGCCGCGAACACCGCGCCGCCGCCGAGGATGAACCAGACCTGGTTTCCTTCCCACACCGGCTCGATCGTCTCGAGCAGCGCGCGTCGTTCGTCGTCGTCCCTGGCGAGCACGCGCAGCAGCGCGGCGACGCCGAGGTCGAAACCGTCCATCACCGCGAAGCCGGCGAGCAGCACGCCGAGCAGCAGCCACCAGATCACGCGCAGGGTTTCGTAGTCGATCATCGCGGACGCTCCGTGGCTTCCATCAATGCGAGGTGGCCGGCGGCCACATGCCGAGGCCGTCCGGACCCTTGCGCGCGTACTTGAGCATGAGCACGGCGTCGACGACGGCGAGCGCGCTGTAGAACAGCACGAAGCCGATCAGGCTCGTCGCGACCTGCGCCGCCGACACCGAGGAGACGCCGAGCGCGGTCGGCAGCACGCCTTCGATCGCCCACGGCTGGCGGCCGTACTCGGCGACGATCCAGCCGAGTTCGATCGCGAGCCACGGCAGCGGCAGGCTCCACAACGCCGCCTTGAGGTACCAGCGCCGGCGGTCGAGTTCGCGCCGCGCCGACAGCCAGAACGAATAGGCGAACAGCGCGATGAACCACAGGCCGCAGCCGACCATGATGCGGAATGCCCAGAACAGCACCGGCACGTTCGGGATCGTGCTCGCCGCGGCCTTGCGGATGTCGTCGGGCCCCGCCGTCGCCGGATCGGCCATGCTGCGCTTGAGCAGCAACGCGTAACCGAGGTCGCGCTTGTGCGCCTCGAATTCGGCGCGCGCGGCGGCGTCGTTGCGGTCGACGCGCAGGCGTTGCATCGCCGCGTACGCCCTCATGCCGTTCGCGATGCGCTTCTCCGCGTCGTCGACGAGTTCGCGGATGCCGGGCAGCACGCGGTCGAGCGAGCGCGTGCCGATGATGCCCATGAGCCACGGGATGTGGATCGCGAAATGCGTCGTGCGCTCGGCCACGTCGGGGAAGCCGAACGCGGTGAACGCCGCCGGCGCGGGCTCGGTCTCCCACATCGCCTCGATCGCGGCGAGTTTCATCTTCTGGTGCTCGGTGACCGTGTAGCCCGACTCGTCGCCGAGCACGACCACGCTCAGCGCGGAGGCGAGGCCGAAGCTCGCCGCGACCGTCATCGAGCGCTTGGCGAAGTCGACGTTGCGGCCCTTGAGCAGGTACCACGCGCTGATCGACAGCACGAACATCGCGCCGAGCACGTAGCCGGCGCTGACCGTGTGCACGAACTTCGACTGCGCGACCGGGTTGAAGATGACCGCCCCGAAGTCGGTGATCTCCATGCGCATCGTGTCGAGGTTGAACTCGGAGCCGACCGGGTTCTGCATCCACGCGTTGGCGATGAGGATCCACAGCGCCGACAGGTTCGTGCCGAGCGCGAGCAGGAAGGTCACGACGAGGTGCTTCACGCGCGAGAGGCGGTCCCAGCCGAAGAAGAACAGGCCGATGAACGTCGCCTCGAGGAAGAACGCCATCAGTCCCTCGATCGCGAGCGGGGTGCCGAAGATGTCGCCGACGTAGTGCGCGTAGTACGCCCAGTTGGTGCCGAACTGGAACTCCATCGTCACGCCCGTGGCGACGCCCATCGCGAAGTTGATGCCGAACAGCACGCCCCAGAACTGGGTCATGCGCTTCCACACTTCGCGCCCGGTCATCACGTAGACCGCTTCCATGATCGCGAGCATCCACGACAGGCCGAGCGTGAGCGGCACGAACAGGAAGTGGTATAGCGCGGTCAGCGCGAACTGCAGGCGCGACAGCGTGACGACGGTCTCATCGATCATCGGGAACCTCGCGGGCAGGGGCCAACAGATGGTCTGCGACGGCGGCGGGCTGCGTGTCCGCGCGCGGCTGCGGGCGGATGCAGAAGAACCAGATCAGCACGAGCGCGACGAGCTTGAGCACGACGATCGCGCCGAATTCGAAACCGAAGCGGCGGCCGCCGCGGCTGCGGAACCAGGACGCTTCGGCGGGGCGATGCGATTCGGTCACCGCATCAGGTTACGCCCGCGGGGCGGGCCTGTCTCGCGACAGGTTGCCGCACGCGGACGACACGCGGCTCAGCGGGCGGTGAGCGCGGCCTGCTTCGCCTTCGGCAGCGAGGCGAGCGCGCGCCGGTACGACCAGTCGACGAGCTCGCGCAGGTACGCCGCGGGCACGCTGCGCACGTCGACGATCGTGACCCAGTGGAAGCGCGCCATGTAGCGCGCGGGCTTGATGCCCGGGATGCCCGTGAGTTCGAGGAAGCGCTCCGGCGTCGCACGGAAGCTGAAGCGCCACTTCTCCGGCTCGGACAGCTTGAAGTAGGCGAACTGCTTGCCGCCGATTTCGTAGAGCAGGACGTTGTACGGCGGATCGAGTGCGCGCGCGGTCGCGCCGGGGAAGCGCGCGCAGTAGGCCTTGAGTCCGCGCGTGTCCATGCCGGCGCGCCTCAGTCCGTAACCGCCGGCGAGGACATCGCGCGTCAGCCGAGCGCCGCGAACGCGTCGCGCGTGAGGTTCTCCGGCTCGCCCTCGGTACACGCGACGTCGTCCTCGATGCGGATGCCGCCGTACTTGCGGAACGCGTCGACGCGCGCCCAGTCGACGTCCTTCGCGGCCGGCTTGTTCTTGAGTTCCGCGAGCAGCATGTCGATGAAGTACAGGCCTGGCTCGATCGTGACGACCATGCCGGGCTCGAGCGCGCGCGTCATGCGCAGGT
>Ga0068853_100000683_pt1 | contig 23367 bp, 17 predicted proteins | sample KBSCornC32_FD_65655 | JGI IMG/M metagenome (GOLD analysis project Ga0068853, IMG submission 65655) | Corn rhizosphere microbial communities from Kellogg Biological Station, Michigan, USA - KBS Corn C3-2 | ecosystem: Host-associated > Plants > Roots > Rhizosphere > Soil ... | reverse complement strand
TCCCCACCCCGCCGGCGGCGCCGCCGGCGCCCGTTGTTCCCCCCGAGCCCGATCCGTCGGTCCCGCCCGCTCCGGAGCTCCCTCCCGAGCCGGTCGTGGCCACCACGGCCCCGTAGGACTGGGCGATGACGCTGACGTCGGTCTCGACGAGGATCCCGTTCAGGCGAAAGTCGGAGAAGGAGGTCGAAGCCAGCCAGTGGCAGCTGGGTGTGTACAGCATGTTGTCGCAGTTGTTCCCGAGCCACATGGTCACCCGTCTCGTCGACGGGATCTGCGCCGCTTTGGCGATGGCGCTCGGGTTCAGGACGGCCTTGATCCACGCGGTGCGCTTGCACTCGCAGCTCGCGCGGTTGAGGAAGAGGACCCGATCGAGATCGTTCAGGTTGACGTTCTTGACCTTCTGGATCCCGAGAAATATGTCCGAGCTGCTGGAGGCACCGGTCCCCGTGGTGCCGCCCGTTCCGGTGAGCTGGGCATGTGCGAGCGGCGACAGGCCCCCCATGACCAGCGCCGCCGTGAGCGCTGCCAGGGCGAGGCGGCGTCTTGGAAGGACCGGAGAAGTCCGGGCGCAGTGGGGGGGCATCGAGGCGCGGTGAGCCAAGAGGTTTCGTCGAAAAAGAAGTGACCAGCTCATTTGATTTGCGTGCCTCGGAGGAGGGCGAAGCCCGAGCGCGGTGCAATCCTAGTGCCTTGGCCCGCGAAGCCAAATGTGGCCATCGGCGCGTCGGACCCGGCCTGGCGCCTGCCCCCCTGGCGACGGTGCTCACCGGCCCGCGACAATTTGGCAGACGCGCTCAGGCCGCCCGCACGCCCGCCGGCGAAGATTCGACCGGTTCGCCGAGGCGGGTCAGACGGCGCCCCAGCTCGGCCACGCGGGTCTCGTCGATCGCCGCCCGGCCGAACCGGGCCTCGAGGTACAAAGCCGTGAGCTCGGCGAAGGCCGCCGCGCCCTCCACGCCTGCCTGGCTCACGCGCCGGGCGTGCTCGCGCTGCGTCTCCGACGGGCGCCGCCCCAGGTCTCGCCGCGCGAGCCGGTCGAGGCACTTCCGGTACAGCCGGCCGACCGCGTGAGGCAGGGGAGGGAACGCCTGCGCCCTGGGCGCCGTCAGGGCCCGCCGCCGGCGCGCTGCCAGCCAGGCCAGCCCGGCCAGCCCGATCCCCACGCCCGCACCCACCCCGATCCGGCGCCAGGTGATCCTCCGGCTCGCCGCCGCGGCGCCCGTGCGTCCGCCGCCGACGCCGCGCTCCAGGTGGCGAGCCAGGTCCAGCTGGCGCCCGAGATCGTAGCCGACGACCCAGCGACCCCAGAAGAACTCGATCGAATCGAGGATCTGGCGCAGCCCGTTCATCCTCGTCGACGGCCGCACCGGAGGCGTGGCGTCCACGCGCATCCACCCGAGCTCGCCCAGGTAGGCCTCGACCCAGGCGTGGGCCCGGTTCTGTCGCACCGTCACGTACTGTCCGACGGCGTTCCACTCGCCGCCGAGGAAGCCGTTCACGTAGCGGGTCGGGACGCCCGCTCCGCGCAGCAGCAGCGCCGCCGCCGTCGCGAAGTACTCGCAATGCCCGCTCTCACCGTGGAACAGGAACGTCTCGATCGGATCGCCGTTCCCCGCGTGCGGGGCCAGGTCGACGCTGTACTCGTGCGTCTTCTCCAGCCAGCTCATGACCGCGACGATCTTGCTCGCCGGCGTTTGCGCCGACGCCGTCACCGTGTGGGCCAGGTCCACGATGCGAGGCGCCAGCGCCGGTGGCAACGCGAGGTACGGCTGCATCAACACCGCGGGCAGCTCGGACATCGGGCGGCCGGCCGTGGCCCGCAACGACCCGAACGGCTCGCGCGAGTACGCGACGTAGTGAGCGCCCGAGAAGATGTGCAGATCGCCCGTCGGGTCGGGCAGCCGACCGTCGACTCCGGTGTTCTGGAAGGCGACCTCGCCCGACCACCGCGGGACCAGCCGCAGCTCGGCCAGCGCGCCCAGCTTCGGCGGCGGCAGCTCGAACGCGATGGGGTGGTCCAGCGCGAAGGCGACCGGCGCCGCGACGCCCACGATGTCGATCTCCTGGCGCACCAGACCTGCCAGGTTCGCCGGCGGCTCACCGGGCGGGTTCGTGTGCGGCTCGCGCACCAGGAACGGGCCCACCGTCTCCTGGATCTGCGTGCGCAGCGCCTCGTCGTGGGCGCGCAGCCACCTTCCCTTCTGGTACGACTCGTACACGGTGCCACGCCAGTACAGGCGATCCAGCTCGCCCTCGCGCTCCCGATCCGACCCGATCCGGGCCAGTCGCGGCAGCACCGCGCGCAGCGCGACCGTCTCGTCCTCGGCCGACAGGAACCCCGAGGTCCCCAGGGTGACCTCGTCGGAGAACCCGATCAGGCTCTTGCGGGCGCGGGCTCCCCCCAGCGCGAACCCGGCGCCCACCCGCGGAACCAGCGCGAACGTCATCGCCGATCCCAGGCAGATGAGCAGCGCGACCGCTCCCGTCGCGGCCAGGAACGGGACCCCGACCACGCGGCGCGAGCTCAAGATGCGGGCCACTCCCACCTGGTGACTGGGAGCGTGCCCCGAGTGCTTGACCAGATAGTTCTCTTCCATCTCGCGCCGCAGGTGCAGCAGGATCAGGGTCCAGGTGGTGATGACCACATAGGCCGCGAACGCGATGGCGAACAGGAAGCTCTGGGCGAAGGCCGCGCCCGCCAGCACCATCAGGAACCCGAGCACGTAGATCTGCAGGTAGTCGCGGTTCGCGGCCCGCTGGAAGAGCTTGTAGACCGTCAGGAACAGGACCAGCCCCAGGACCGGCGTCAGGTCCGGCTCCGGCAGGCGCGACCAGACGTCGTAGGCCGCCAGCGCGAAGACCGCCACCGCGACCAGTCGCATGGGCAGCGCGGCGCGCTCGAGCCACCGGTGAAGCCGCGAGCCCGGATCGCTGAACCAGGACGCCGCGCCGAAGACCAGGGCCAGCCCGATGGCCCGCCCGCCGAGCAGATTCGCCGTCGACAGCGTCGACATCGCCACCAGCACCAGAAGATACGTGGCCAGCTTGTGGGTCAGCTGGAACCTCACGCGATCCTCCTGGGCGCGCGGGTCGGCGCCTCGAGCCCCAGCTCGGGGGCGCGGCCCGGGGTGATGCGCAGGACGGCGCCCCCGCGCCCCGCGTTCGGCGCAGCGGCGCCGGCTGACGCGCGGTCGATAAGCGCCAGGAAGCGCAGCACGCGCGTCGCCTGGGCCGGGCCGCTCTCGGGCGCGATCTCCTCGCCGCGCACGGCCAGGCCCACTCGATACCCGCGGTGCAGGAGCTCGCACGCGACGGAGGCGGTCAGTGACACGGCCCGCTCGAATGCAGGCGCGAAGCTCGGCGAGGAGGCGGGATCACCGGCGTCGGCGCCGTTGTCGAGCACCAGCCGGACCTCCTGGCCCTCGTCGTCCTCGGTCTCGCGCACGTATGCGCCACCCCGGCGGGCCGACGTGCGCCAGTGGATGTCGCGGGGATCGTCGCCTTGCCGGAACTCGCGCAACCCGAAGAACTCGCCGCGCCGGCTGCGCCACTTGTTGTAACCGCGTCCGTGGTGCGACGTGAATCCGCGCAGAAGCTCGAGCGGAACGGGACAGAGCGCCGGGTAGACCAGCAGATCGGTGGGCGCCGCCACGTCCTTCGATTTGTGGATGAGCCCGAACGGAAAGCGCGTCGACACCCGGAACCCCGACAGCCGCAGCCGCCCGCGCCGCGGGGCCACGTGCCTGTACGCCGTCTCCTGCGTGCGACCGGCCGGCAGTTTCAGGAAGTAGCACCGCTTCTCGATGGGGTGCCCGTCGACCAGGTCCTCGACCTCGACCGAAAACGACGGCAACCGCCGCTTCCCGTTCGAGAGCGCGATCCCCATCAAGTACGGCGACTCGGCGAAGATGGCCTGCGGGGACGCGCGCCGCACCTCGAGCTTGCGCAGGCACAGCTCGGAGAGCACGCCGCTCGCCAGGATCAGGAACAGCATCATCCCCCATACGAGGAAGAGCAGGTTCAGCCCCGCGTTGATGGCCGCGAGCCCGATCAGCAGCGTGGCGACCAGGAAATACCAGCCTTCGCGCGTGGGCGGGAAGCGGCGGCGCGGCGCCATCCAGCGCAGGCCGCGCCGCGCGAACAGCGGCACGCGCCGCGGGCGGGGGGGATCGGCGGACCAGGCTGGCTCGGCGGTCGCGGGAGTTTCGGAATTCCCGGCGGAGGGCGCGCGTGCCAAGCAGGTCGCCCTTCAGGCCGGCGCCGGTACCCGATCGATGAGGTCCAGGAGGATGCGCTCCGCGTCCGGGCTCGACCGGCCCTGCGTGTCCGCCTGCGCCGCGACCACCACTCGATGCGCCAGCGCCGGCACCGCGATGCTCTTGAGGTCGTCGGGCAAAACGTAGTCGCGTCCGTCGATCAGCGCCACCGCGCGGGCCGCGTTCCGCCACGCGAGCTGACCGCGCGGCGACACGCCCAGCGCCAGGTGCGGCGAGCGCCGCGTCTCGCGCGCGACCGTGACGATGTAGTCCGCCAGGTCCGGTTCCAGATGAACCCGCTCGGCCGACTCCTGCAGCGCGCGCACGTCCGATATCCGGAGGACCGGCTCCAGCTCCGCGAGCGTGTCGCCCGTGCGTCCCGGCATCTCGAGCAGGATGAGGCGCTCGTCCGCGGCCGACGGGTAGTCGATGCGGATGCGCAGCAGGAAGCGGTCCATCTGCGACTCCGGCAACGGGTAGGTCCCGTAGTGCTCGGCCGGGTTCTGCGTGGCGATGACCATGAAGGGCGTATCCAGCGGATAAGTCTGCCCGTCGACCGAGACCTGACCATCGCTCATGGCCTCGAGCAGCGCGCTCTGCGTGCGCGGCGTGGTGCGGTTGATCTCGTCCGCTAGCACCAGGTTCGCGAAGATGGCCCCCGGGTGGAAGGCGAACTGGCCCGACGCCTGATCCAGGACGGAAACGCCCACGATGTCGGAGGGGAGCAGGTCGCTCGTGAACTGGATGCGGTGAAAGGTCCCCCCGATCGACGTCGCCATAGCCCGCGCCAGGGTCGTCTTGCCCACGCCGGGAACGTCCTCTATCAGCAGGTGCCCGCGGGCGATGAGCGCCACCACCGTGTGTCGGATGGCTTCCGGCTTGCCACGAATGACGCGCGCGATGTTCGCCTCGAGGGCAGCAATCAGGGCGGCGAAGGAGCTGGTCGTACGCTCCTTCGGCAGAGCCGTGCTCATCTCAGCTAGGATAGCGCACTCGCGCAAGGGACGTGAGGGCGCCTCTCGGTCCGGACGGACGAACCGCCCCCGGACGCCCTGGGGACTGGCGGCTTCGCTGGTGCGGCCCCAAGCTTGCCGCGTACTGGCGACAACTAGGCAAACCGGCTACCATGTCGCCTCTGTGTGTTTCCCGGAATGTAGCCCTCATGGAGGCGTCAGGATGCGCAGGTTCTCAGCGATAGGTCTCGCGTGCTTCTCGATTGCTGCCGCCGGTTTGGCCGGTGGCTGCGGGGATAATCTCGCAGCGTCCGCTTTCGCCGGATCGGGCGGCGCGGCCGGCGTGGGCGCGGGTGGCAAGGGCGGCGCTGGAGGGACCGCGGTCGGAGGACGGGGCGGGAGCGGGACAGGCGGACAGGCCGGGGGAGCCGGTCGAGGCGGCGGCGCCGGAGCTGCCGGAAATCCCGCCGGCGGTCGGTCGGGTTCCGGAGGCGCAGGCGCTGCCGGAGGCGAAGGCCCTGGCGGCATCGGTGGCGCCGCCGGCGGAACCGCCGGCGGGGCCGGCGGCGGAACTGCGGGCAGCGGCGGCGGCGGTGGCATCGGAGTCACCGGTCCGAAGCCCGTCATCACCTTCGTGACTCCGACCGCCACCAGCAAGCTCTGCGGCGCCGCCAACAGCGCCAACGGTTGCATCGCGGACGCGGACGGCACGAGCCCCGGCTGGCAGGGAACCATCACTGTCAAGGTCACCCTCGACGGCGCCCCGATGACGACTGGCAACGCCAACCTCTCGATCGGCGGCCTCGCCTTCGTGAATAAGGCGCTCGACGGGACCGGCAGCGCGACGTTCGCAAGCTCGACCTTGCCCGAAGGCGCCGCGGTGGCGCTCGTGGCCCAGACGGACGATATCCCCGGACGCGGCGTCGGGATGGCATCCCTCAACCTGCTCGTGGATACGATTCCGCCCAGCGCGCAGATCAGCCAGCTCACGACTTCGATCGTCGACCGCCGAAAGACGACGATCCGCCTGTCTTGGACGGCCCCCGCTGACGGAGCGGCAGCCATCGGCGGCTACATCATCCGCCAGTCGACGAGCGCCATCGCCGCGGATGCCTCGTTCGATACCGCGACCAATGTTCCGTTCACGGCGACGCCGAAAGCCGCCGGGATGGCCGAGCAAGTCGACGTCACCGATCTCTATATTCAGAAGCCGTACTTCTTCGCTATCAGGGCCACCGACGCCGTGGGAAATGGGGGACCCATCACGATCGCGTCCGCGCCTGCCACGGCGACTTTCAATCAGACGATCCTGACGCCGCCCGCTGGAGGTCCGACGAATGAAGCGTTCGGGTATTCGGTCGACGCGGCCGACGATGTCTTCCTCTCGATGACGCCCGCGACGCGGGCGACGCATCTCCTCGTTGGGAACGACGGGACGCGAAAGCAAGTGTACCTGTACGGCGGCAATCAGTTCAACCCGGCGTCGCCGGCTGACTCTCCCCCGCCGTCCACGACCTTCATCGGGACGACCAACTACTTTGGCCTCGATGTCTGTTTCACCGGCGATCTCGATGGCGATGGCCGCAGTGAAGTCGCCATTGCGGCTCCCCAGGATGGCGCTGGAAAGGTCTTTATCTTCAAGGGCCGCGACGTCTGGCCGGTGACCTTGAATGAGAACACCGCCGATTGGACCATCGTGGGCTCGGCGAACTATTCCGCAGGGGGACCGGGAATGGGTTACGCGCTCGCACGCACCGGCGACTTCAACGGAGACGGCAAGAACGATTTTGCCATCGGAACGTGGAGCTATGGCGGCGCCGGCATTGGACGCGTCGACATCATCCTCGGCGGAACATTGCCTTCGCCTCCGGCTACCATAAGCCTCGCCGGTGATGCCCCGGCTGCCCCTCCTGTCCAGGTGCTTACAATCGACGGTGACCCGTCCTTCAGCGGCGGAAGCTTCGGCGATTCACTAACGAGCGTGGCCAATGGCACGGATACGGTATTGATCGTCGGCGCATCCTATGCCGGTGGCGCGACGGCCACCCCGAAGGGGCGCGTCTATGCTTACCACCGGCGAACGTTGGCGGGTGGTTCGCGGCTGACCTTCGCGGCCGCGGATGCGTTCGTGGAAGGAATCGCTGCCGGCGCCCAACTCGGTGAAACCATCGCTAACCCCGGTTGGGTGACTCCAGCCATGCCGACCGTTGTCCTGTCATCTCCCTACACGACGCTGGCGAGCCCGGCTTCGAATGGCTTTGTCCAGATCATGGGGGGGACGCCGTCAAATCCCTTTGCCACGACTGTGTCCACCATCGGTGATTCGCGCGCGACCAACAAGTTCGACCTGTTCGGCCTGGTCGCCATAGGCGGTGGCTTCTCGGGGCAGACGCGGACGATGTCCATCTTGAAATCTACCGTTCCCGACCTACTCGTGGCGGCGACTAAGGAAGGCAACTCGACGGCAAACCTTTACATTTTCGACGGCGCGGTCTTGTCGGGACTGCCTTCCCCGATAGATGCAGCAGTCTCGGCGACGGTGACATTGCCTCTACCCTCGGGATGGGTTGCGTCGTCGTTCCGGTCCCGCGGGTTGCCCGATCTGAACGGTGACGGCTACCAGGATTTTGCAATCGGCGAGAACGTTCCGAACGGGCGCGGGCGCGTCATCGTATTCTGGTAGAGGGTGCCTTCGACGCGCCCTCGGCAAGCATGCGAGCGATTGTCGGAGCCATAGGCTGGAATGGCTCCGACTTCGATTCTGTTGAGGAATACGGGCGGCTAGCAGCTCACTCTGCCGAGGTTGGGGCAGCTCGTTCGTGGAGAGTGACCCGGACGGTCCACGCGACGTTTGGGTGTTCAACGGAGCCGACTACGGGGGCTCGTAGGTCGGTCGATATCGTCTCTGGGGATAGGGTTGTCGTCCTCGCCGACGTTCGCCTAGTCGAACGAGGGGATCTGCTCGCCAGCCTAGACTGCCACCTTGCTGCGGACGCAAGTGATGTTGAGCTTGTTCACGCCTCGTACTTGAAATGGGGTGCGGATTTTGCCGCCCACCTCCACGGGGACTTCTCCGCAGTCGTCTACGACGAGCTGAGGAACGAGGCCGTACTCGCAACCGGTGGCTCTGGCGCGCGTCAGCTTTACTTCAGCCGCGACATGAAGGGAACGCTGATTGCCAGCGTGGCGGGTTTAATTCAGAGAGGCCGACGCCTGGGAGTAACTGATCTCGACGTCGTGACGGTACGCGATTATCTCTTGGGCCAGCACGAGGAGGGACACCGGACCTTCTTCACAACGATCACGCGCGTCCCTCCCGGCCATCGCGTGATCCTTAGCGCAACGGGCGTTAATTCTCGGCGCTTCTGGACGCCGCCGGAACGTGTTCTCGATCTCCCGCGAGAGGCGGACTATCTTCAGGCATTCGCTGACCTTTTCCAGAGATGCGTCTCAGATTCCATCGATCCCGGGGCGACCCATGTCGTCCACCTCAGTGGAGGGCTGGATTCATCATCGATAGTGGAGGCGCTTTCTCGCACTGACGGGCGGGGTGCGGCCTTCGAGATCATGACGGCGGTCTATTCGACGATACCATCATGTAACGAGACCGCGGCAGTGGCTGCCGTCATCAAAGGCGTGCCCTTTCCCTGCCGGACGTGGGACGCAGAGAAGGTCTGGGACGTATGGAAGGAGAACGCGCTCACACCTTGGCCCTTGGGCGTGGTTCCCACGGCCATCGCGAATTACGACGACTTCGCTTATGCCGCGGAGATCGGCGCCGTCGCAGTCCTCAGCGGAGACGGTGGGGATGCACTAACCGTCGAAACCGCGGTATTTCGAGACTTGGTTCGGAACCGTCATTGGCATGATCTTTGGAATGAGCTGAGCGCGATCGGTCTTCGCGGATCTCTCCGGCGCTGGCTTATTCGGCAATGCCTCCACGAGATCAGGCCCCGGGCATTGACACGGCAGCAGGATCATCTATCTACTCGGCGGCCATGGTTCGGGCCAGCTCTCATGGAATCGGGATCCGTAAGCGCCCCGACGCCCAGTCCGCAAAACGACTGGGGCGATCTGGTTCAGCGCCAGGTTTGGTCCGCCATGACCGATCCAACGGATATGTGGGTCGTCGAAACGATGAACCAGCGGGCATGGCGCTCCGGAATCGAGCTACGCTGCCCCTTCCGCGATACGAGGCTGACGACGATGGTTGCGGCTATACCTTATCGCAACAGGCTATGCCACGGCGTGATCAGACGGCTCCAACGCGTAGGGCTCAAGCACCTGATTCCGACCGAGGTGAGTCGAAGGCTGAAAACTGATTTCACTCGCGCGATGAAGTTCGTCACTAGAAAAGAGCTCGAAGCCTGCGATAGGATCTGGAGGGATGGACGGTGGTTCGCAGCGCCGTACGTCGAGCGGCGCTTCTTCGATGACCTGCGCAGAGATGTGTTAGGGGCTGAAGAGGCAGACACTGTTCCCATCGAGCGGTGGTATCTGGCCAGGCGGATAGGAAGCCTTGAGACTTGGCTTCGCAGTCTTGCAGTGTAGACTCCGCAATCATGGAACCGAAACTTGAATCAGACGAAGGGCCCCGGCCCAGGGAGCGCGCGCACGAAGGAGACAGTCGTTACGAGCCCCCGACGATTCGAGAGCTCGGGTCGCTTCGTGACTTGGTGGCTTCGGGAGGCAATACCATTCCGGACGCGATGACCCTTGGCCCGAGTCAGTAGTCGACTGCTTGCGGACGCGATCAGGGTAGCCTGGCGCCTTCGTCGCGTCGACAGGTGGAGATCGCTTGGACCCGAACGGTCGACGCGTCTCGCGCGAGAGATCGGGCGGCGCGCTGGCTGCCGCTCTTTGGAGGAGCGCGGGCAGCTGCGGGCCCTCATCGGCTTCTTCGATCGTCTCTGCGGCGAGAATTGCTATCGACGGGTCCTGCTCGAATTGTCGCTCGACCGGGAGACGGCTTCCGATCCAGTCTATTTCGGGATCCGTCGAAAGCTCGACGGGGGACCGGGGCACGTTTGGCACGGCCTGGACCCATCCATGGAGGATCAGTACGAAGCCGTCTTCTGTCTTGGCCAGATGTCCTGAAGGAAATCTCGCGCTGCAGGGGTGAGGGCAGACACCCCGTTTGGCGCAGTGAGTTCGGCGACCTGAACGCGCCGGGCTACGCGGTCCGCCCAATCCAGACCTTGCTCACAGGCTGATCGGTTGATTGACGCCCAGAACAGATTCACAGTCACTGCCGCTGCTGCGGCTGTCAGGCCGAGCGGGCGCACGGAGAACGCGTCTCCGGACCGACGCTCTCGATCGACGATGAAGATTCCATCGAGCTTAACCGCCGAGCCATCGTCGGGGGTGGCTGGCAGCGTCGCGGGATAGGGACGCCCCGGCCGAGCGTGGCGGACCAGATCATCGGCCCAGCGTCGTGCCCGATCTTCGAACGGAATTAGCGCCACCGAACCCCTCTCCGGAGGGATTCTGAGTTCGAAGGAATCCTCGCCGAGAAGGTGAGCGCCAGCTTGGGCGAATGCGTGTCCGAGACTCGTCTTTCCTGCCCCGCTGTACCCAGCGAACGCGATAGACGCGCCGCCTTCTGTCCGGATTGCCGAAGCGTGGAGGATCGGCCTCCCCTGTAAAATCGCGAGCTTGGTCGTCACCCACAGGGCAGCTTCTCGCGCTTCCGGAAAAGGTATGGTCGGTGCGATGCTCAGCGTCCTCCCATTGACGTCGACGTCGAGACAAACGCGGCCGTCACGTGTGACGACATAACCGATGTCGCACCGGGCGAATCTGAAGCGACTGGTCTCGATTGCCGCCGGGTTGAACTCGGCTTTCCCGATCGGCTCGCTTCCCAGGAATACGCGAATATCTCGTTCGGCTTGTTCTCTTGCGATTCCAAATCGTTCACTCAATGCGGTCGAAATCTCGGTTGCCGAGCATCCTCGGGCTAGAGCATCGTAAATCGATGCTCCGCTCCGATTGAGCGAGAGCAGGGTGCCAGTGTCCGGTGCGACCAACAGCGCCCCGTCGTCAAAAAACCTCACGACTGTGGCCGTCGCGAGGAAGTGAGCCCACCGCGGGCCGATCAAACTCTTGTTCTCGGCGTCAGCATTCATCTGCGGTCATAGGTACGTTCTGGAAGGTGGAATGTTCGAAACGCTCTCCACCGCATCGACCACGCCAGATCCAGATCAACCCGCGCTTGATGACTGTCAGTTCGATTTGATCATGGGCAGCAATGCTGACGGGACGTTCAAGCGGAAAGAAGAGATGGCGCCAACTCGCCGGCGGTCCGGGCGGAGCGTTCTCGAGGGATAGCCCGGGAGCGAATTCGACTCTAGTCCAGCCTGCGAAGCCATGAACTAGGAGGGCGGTCGGCGTCGTGAACGTCACTGTGCCGGACAGGACAGGAGATTCAATCGCGGCGATATTCAGAGAAAAAACTTCGCACGCGTCCGATGCTGGCTCCAGATTCTCCAAGGAGGTTCGGTGAACCTGATTTGCAGCGAAGCGCCGGACGGCGGCAACTTGGAACGCCCCGGGAGCGCGTTGCCAGAAATCGACCGCGCGCTCGTAAACCACAGGAGCCTGCACGGGGGCCATCCGCAGGATGACTTGCCGCGGGATGGTCACCCCACCGGGACGCAGGAATCGGCGACGAGCGTCTAGCAGCGATTCTTCGTCGAGACCAATGTCCGCGACCAGAATGTCACAGAGTTCCGGAAGGTGTTGGACCTGCCGCGAGTCCTTCGCTATTACCGTCACTCGATCCGAGACGCCATTTTCCTCGATGACTGCCCGAAGAATACCGGCCGGTACAGCTCGGTCGAGCGCGTAGACCCGGCGCGCGCCGGCGCGCGCGGCGTACACGGAAAGCACGCCCGTGCCGGCTCCGAGGTCAACTACGACGTGCTCGGGCCGGACGATCCGTGATATCGCCTCGCGATAGGCCGCCAGCCGTTTCTCGTCGGCCAGCATGTCGCGGTGGTACGCGAAAAGCAGGGCGGGGTCCATGCTACGAAGCAGAAGAGTCGTTCTTGGCGACGAGGATACCAAGCCGCGACAGTTTCTCTACGAACGCCGCCATGTCGTCGGGGGCTCGTTCGGGAGCATCTTTCAAGACCTCACGGATCTTGGCAATCGCCTGGTTGGACGACTGCAGCTCGACCAACAGCCGCCACATGGTGACGCCGGTAGGGTTCATCTCCCAGCAGCGGCCATCTGCCAGGTCCAATATGATCGCTCCTGCCGGTGTTTCGCGCGCTGTAACGTGGGGCGCCGGAGCCCAGTCGCAAGCTCGAGGATGCACCCGGAGACGGTAGCACGGCCCCCGGTCCGGTGCCGTCGCCCTGTCTCTTGAGTTCGCCACAGGAGGTCTTATAGGATCCACACTCGAGCGACCCCTTCCGCTCCACAACTTTCACTGCTTTGGATTCGGCGCACCAAATCCTGGCTGCGGAGCTGTTCTTCAAGACCGCGGCTCCCGCTCTCGTCCGCGAGGTGGCCGGCACCCTCGCCTCGGCACAGATTCCGGTGATGCCGCTCAAGGGCGTTCTCCTCCAGCAGCTCGTCTATCGGACGTCATTTCGGGCTATGTCCGACGTCGACTTGCTCGTTCCTCCGTCGCTATTCGTTCGTGCACGAGAGATTTTGCGGCGGGCCGGGTTTCAGGTGTTCGGGGTAGGGCAGGACGTTCTTCGCCGATCGGGCTTCATCCTCGAGATCGACCTCCACAGGAAACTTTCGACAACGACGCGGAGCCGGTTGCTCCCAGAAGACATGTTCCGCCGCGGGCGGACCGATGTGGAGCTCTTCGGAGTGTCGGTCGTCATTCCCGACGGTCGTGATCTGTTCGCTCACTTGCTTCTGCATCTGACGCTTCACTGGATTACCCACGGCGTTCTTCACCATCCTGAGGATCTGGAGGCGGTTTCGGAGGCTCTTGCGCTATCCGTTCCCTCCCTTGCGAGCCATCTGAGGGCAGTCGGGCTCGAGCCTCACGCTCAGCTCATGCTTCCTCTCGTCGAGGAGCAGCGGCCCGGGCGATTCACGCGGTCCCTGCGGGCGACGCTGGTACCGGCGCCGCGGCTCCTGGCGCGGGCCGAGATCGCGCGGGCGATTGCGGCCCGGTCGGCACCCGGGTCTTTCGGTCGCCGACTGGGCGGCGCGCTGCTCTCTCCATCGCTGAGCGAAGCATTTCGTGAGGCGATCCTCGCTCGGATCTATTCCCGCCAGCGATCTTCAGACTAGTCTGCGGCGAGTGGCGGTGCTTGTTGATTGAAGGAAGATCGAGGTCTCCCCAGCCTACGGAGGTCTCCCCAGCCTACGATAGACTACCCGCCAGCGGCCTTCAGCTTCTTCACCTCGGCGATCAGGGCCGGGATCGCGGTCTCCCAGGTCGCGACCAGGCCGTAGTCGGCGATCTGGAAGATGGGGGCTTCGCCGTCTTTGTTGATGGCGACGATGACCTTCGAGCCCTTCATGCCGGCCAGGTGCTGGATGGCGCCGGAGATGGCGACGGCGATGTAGAGCTGGGGAGCGACGATCTTGCCGGTCTGTCCGACCTGGAGATCGTTGGGAACCATGCCGGCGTCGGCGGCGGCTCGACTGGCGCCCAGGGCGCCGCCGAGGAGGTCGGTCAGCTCTTCGAGGACCTTGAAGTTCTCGCCGGCCTTCATGCCGCGGCCGCCCGACACCACGATCTTTGCTTCGCTCAGCTCGGGCCGCGCGCTCTTGGTCGCGTGCACGGCGACGACCTCGGAGCCGAGGGCGTCGATGGCGCCCGCAGCACCTGCCTCGACGGTTCCCGGCGCCGCCGCCGGAGCCGCCGCGGGGAACGCGGTCTGGCGGACACTCAGGACCACGATGGGCGACGCGATCTCGACGTCGTTCAGGGCGTTGCCGGCGTAGGTGGGTCGCCGGAACTTGTTGGGGCCGTCGACGCGAATCACGTCGGAGGCCATGCCGGCGCCGAGCAGGGCGGCCGTTCGCGGCAAGACGTCCTTGCCGGTCGACGTGGCGGTGGCGACGAGCGCGGTGGCGCCGGCGGCCTTCACGGCGGCCGCCAGCACGGGGGCGTACGTCTCGGCGAGCGGCGCGGCCAGGCTCGCGTCGTCGAACGCCAGCACGCGGGCGGCGTAGCGGGCGGCCTCGTTCGCGACGGCGCTCACGCCCTGGCCGATCACCACGGCCACGACCGGGCCGCCGTGATGGGTGGCCAGCTCGCGCGCGGCCGTCAGCGCCGGCAGCGACGCCGAGCGCAGGGTATCGCCAGAGGCTTCGCAGAAAACCAGGACGGCGCCCATCAGATCACCTTCGCTTCGTTGTGGAGCTTCTGCACCAGTTCTTCCACGCTGCCGACGCGCGCGCCGGCCTTTCGTCCGGGGGGCGCCTCGTACCCGGCCGCGCGCACCAGCGGGGCCAGCGTGACGCCGAGGTCGGCGGGGCTCAGCTCTTTCACTTCCTTCTTCTTCGCGGCCATGATTCCCTTCAGCGACGCGTACCGTTGGGTCTCTTCCCATTCCGCGTCGGGGCCGGCCAGCGCCTCGTTGCGCACGGCCTTCTTGGCGATGATGCGCAGGTCGACGGTGACGACCGCCGGCAGACGAACGCGCTTCTCCTCGACGCCGGCGTCGACCTCGCGGGTCGTGGTCGCGCTCTTGCCGTCAGCCGCCAGTCGGATGCTGGCCAGGAACGTCGCCTGGGGCCACCCGAGCAGCCCGGCCAGGATCTGACCGACCTGGTTCGAGTCGCCGTCGACGGCTTGCTTGCCGAGGACCACCAGGTCCGGCTTCTCTCGCTCGACGACCTTGGCCAGCAGGCGCGCGACGGAATCCGAGTCCATGGCTCCGTCGTCCGCCGTGACGAGCAGGCCGCGATCGGCGCCCATGGCCAGCACACCGCGGAGCTGCTGGGCGACCTCCTTGGGGCCGATCGTCACGGCCACCACCTCGCCCGAGCGCTCGCCGCCTTTGCCCTTCTCGGTCAGGCGCAGCGCGGTCTCGACCGCGTACTCGTCGAAGGTGTTGATCTGCCAGGTTGCCGTGGAAAGGTCGATCTTGCCCCCGCCGATCTTCAGCTTCTGTTCGGGGTTGGGCACCCGCTTGCACGTCACCAGGATCTTCACGATTGTCTCTCTCCGACCGGCGTCTCGCGGCGGTCTGCTGGTTGGGTTGGATTCGCTCGGAGCCTAACCGCTCGCGACCTTGAGTGCCTCTTCCAGACAGAAGAGGATCTCGTCGTCCAGGTCGACCAGGTAGACGGTGGCGGGCTTGGCCTGTCGGTGCGCCCGGAGCTCGTCGACGATGGCGCGGGCCGCGTCCGAGGGATCCACCCCACCGAGACCCGTGCCCATGCCGGGGATCGCGATGAGATCGAAATTGTGGTGGGCGGCCGCGAGGAGCGCGGCCCGCGTGGCGCGCCGGACGTTCTCGACGGCGACCTTGGTTCCCGGCTCTTCCATCGTCGGCGCGTGAATCACGCGCTTGGCCTGCAACTGTCCGGCGTTCGTCACCACCGCGGCGCCGACCGCGATGGGGGCCAGCGACATCGCCTCGCGCTGGATCGAAGGACCGCCGCGCCGGGAGAGGGCGCCCGCCACACCTCCGCCCATGATCCCGAGGGAGTTGGCGGGGTTGACCACGGCATCAACCGGCATCGTCGTGATGTCCGTCTTGGCCAGATGGACCTGCATGGATAGGGAACCGAGCGGGAGACAATAGCACTCCCAGGATTAGAAGAAAAATTCTTCCAAATCGAATCGGTTCCGATTCGGTCCGGCCCCTCGGTGGGCGCGGGCGAGGGGGCTCTTCGGACCCGGGGGCGCGACTAGGCCAGGAGGCGGTCGAGCTGCTGCTCGATGTTGGCCTCGTCCTGGGCCTGGGCAACCGAGAGCTCCTGGACGATCAGGCCGCGGGCGGTGTCGAGCATCCGCCGCTCGCCGAACGACAGGGGCTTCAGCACCTTCAAGCGGTACAGATCCCGGAACACCTCGGCCACCTCGAACAGCGAACCCGAGCGAATCTTCTCCATGAACCCGCGGTAGCGCCGGTTCCAGGTCTGGCGGTCGAGCTGCACCTCCTTCTCACGAAGGATTTGCATGACCTCGCCAATCTCTTCCTTGCCCGCCACGCGGCGCAGGCCGACCTGATCCGACTTGTCGATGGGGACGAGGATCCGGTTGTCGCTCTCCAGGACGCGCAGCACGTAAAAGCGTTGGATCGTTCCGAAAATCTCTTTGTGCTCGATGCCGAGCACCTCCGCGACGCCCTGGGACGGGTAGACGGCCTTGTCTCCGACGGCGAACTCAGTTTGCACGCGGTTACCTCCGCACGGACTGGCGAGAGCAGGAAGTGCCGAAAATCACAAGGATTTTTCTTGCAAGCAACGCCCTGTCACACAACGTACCTGTTTGCGCACATGAATGTCAAGAGGCGATGTCGGATGTCAGCGTAGGTGCGGGGTTTTTGGGAAAAGGGCGGCGCAGGAAGGTGAACGAGCATACGAGCCGGCTCGTGGGTGCAGGGCGCTGGGACCGCCCGACCGGGGGGCGGAACGTACCGTTCGCCGGATCTCGGGGTTCGTTGTGTTCGTCGTGATCTTTGATGATCTGGGGTATTTTCGTTCGGGCCATGTCCTTCGGCTACAACGACTTCCCGGCATCGCCCCCTTCGGTCCAGATCCACCGGGTCGGGGCCTGGAAATTGTACGCAGGCGCGGTGTTGGCGGCGGTCGGGGTCGGCTTCGCCGGCTACGTCTACCTGGGGCCGTATCTGAAGATGACGAAGGTCGTGCGTGCACAGGCGGCGGAGCTGAGCCAGGAGCGCGGATCGAGTGAGGAGATAGTCGCCGAGCGCGACAAGTTGAAGGCGGCGCTGGACCAGCGCTCGGGCACTGACCGCGAGAAGGCCTCGGCGGCCTCGAAGGTGTCGGCGTCGATCCAGGACTACGCGGCTGAGCTGAAGACGGCGCTCGCCGCGGCGGGGGCTGATGTTTCGGTCGAAGGCGGTCGGTTGCGCGTGGGCCTGCCGACCAAGGCCGTGTTCGATCAGCCGTTCTCGACGGTGGTCTCGCCGCAAGGGGACGCGGCGTTGAAGGTGATCGCGTCGGCCCTGAAGAAGACGGGGATGCGCGGGCGGGTGCACGCGCCGCTCATCGCTTCGCCGCCGCCGCGCGAGCTGGCGCAGTTCAAGAACATCGGTGAGTTCGAGGTGCTGCGAGCCGCGCGCGTGATGCTGCTCCTGGCCGCCTCGGGCGTGGCCGCCGATCGCGTGCTGGTGGCCGGTGAGATCGGACCGGCGGCGGCGCCGGCCTCCAAGAAGGGACGGCCGGCGGCGTTGCCGGATCGCGTGGACATCGAGCTCGAGCCCGTTTGACCGTGCGCGCCCGCCCCCCGCGGCTGGGTCGAGCCAACGTCGTCGCGTTTCTGGCGGTCTGTTCATTCTCGGCGCGCGCCGCGTGCATCGCGCTGGTCGGGCTGGCGGTCCTGCTGCCGCTCGCGCGGGACGCGGCGGCCTACGATTTCGTGTTGACCGCACGGACGGTGGGTCAGGGCTATCAAGAGCGGCGCTACGGCGTGGGGGGGGCCGCCGAGCTGCTGAGCCGGCGCCGGCTGACCCAGTACCTCTCGCTGTCGGTGTTCGACATCGAGCCGGCCGCGTGGCGGGGCGAGCGCGGGGATCGCAACGTGCTGTCGTTCGAGATCGGCATGCGCTTCGATTCCGACTTCGGCACGTTCATGACGCGCAGGCCGAGCGGGCTCGATTCGATCCGCGAGCTGGCGCAGAACCAGCTCGACCTTCTGTACGCGTACCTGCTGGCGCGCGACGTGGGGGGCCACCTGGACCTGCAGCTTGGACGCCAGCTTCACTACGACCTGGTGGACTTCTATTCGTTCGATGGCGCGGACGTCCGGCTGCACGTGGGGCCGTTCGCGACGGTGCAGGCGTTCGCGGGGACCGAGGTGCGCGGCGAGCTGCCGCTGTCGGCGCCGCTCTACGAGCTGGACGGGACCAGCGTCGGCTCGCAGGATCGCGCCACGCGGCCCGAGCAAAACGAGGCGTGGCGGCCGATGGTGGGGGCGGCCCTGGCGATCGATCGCGCCTCGCCCGTGACGGCGCGGGTGGCGTACCGCCGGGTGTTCTCGTCGACGGTGGATGCCCAGCCCGGTGATCCCGGCAGCGGCGTGAACCACGAGACCGTCTCGTTCACCGCGGAGACGCACTGGCGCGAGGCCCTCTTCGTCACGGCGGCCGCCCGCTACAACTTGCTGATCGCGGCCATGGATGACGAGCAGGCGGTGGTGAGGCTGCGTCTGGGGGCGCGGCACCTGCTCTCGGTCGAATACAGCTATCTGGCGCCCACCTTCGACGGTGATTCGATCTGGAACGTGTTCGCGTCGGGCGCCTTCCGGGACGTGCGCGCGTCGTACGACGTCAACTTGACGACGGCCTGGCGGGCCCACCTGCGCGGCTTCTGGCGGCAGTTCGTGAACCCGCCCGAGACCCCGGCGGAGCTGGCAGCGGCGGCCCCGGGGGGCGATCACGCGTACGGGGGCAACGTCGGCGTGGAGGTGCGGGGCCCGCGGGGCCGCGGGCGTGTCGACGGCTATGCGGACACCGGCTTCGGTGGCTGGAAGATAGGCGGGGACGTCTCGGGCCGCTGGGTCCTGCGCCCGAACCTGATCGACCTCGAGGGCCGGCTGACCGCGGTGGGGTGGCGGACGGACAGCGCACCCCAGCCGCGCGACGCGTTCATGGTGGGCGGCGCTATCGGATTCGTCTATCACCTCGGCCACAAGATGCGCGTCCATTTCCTGGGTGAAGACAACAGCGGCACGTACTACCGAGCGCAGCTGCGGGGATTGGCCGTGCTCGAGATGGACGTGACGTTGTGACGGCACGCGGGGGCCAGATCGCCGTCGGGGTCGCGGCCGCGGCGCTGGGCTTGTTGACCGTGGCGCCCGGCCTTCGCAGCAGTCACGCGGCGGCCGGTCCTGGGGGGAGTTGGCTCCGCCCGTCCTCCGAAGCAACCTCGAGCGCGAAGGTCGGCGCGGATGACAGCCAGGCTGGGGGCGCGGGCGGCACCGGCGGTGGTGGAGGTGCCCGGAGCGCGACGGCGGGCCGAGCGGGAAGCCAGCCGTCCCCCGCCGCGTTCCCGTCACCGTCCACCTCGTCTCCGGCTTCGCCCTCGCGTCCTCTTCCTGCGGCGACCTCCCTCAAGCTTCTTCCCACCCCGCCGGGCGGCTGGTTTCCGACTCCGACGGTCTCGGCCGCGGTGTCTCCCTCGATCGGTGATCCGTCACCCGCGGTCTACCCGCCGCCTTCGCTGCCCCTGACCTTCGACCACGCCCGCCACGCGCGGCGCGGGATCGCGTGCGAGCGCTGCCACGCCGCCGCGCGCACGTCGACGCAGGCGAAGGACGACCTGTTGCCGCCCGAGGCGCTCTGCGCGACCTGCCACGCCATCGATCGCGCCCAGCCACAGAAGGTCGCCGCGCCGGGACAGCCTCCCGTGCGTTGCGACGCGTGCCATCCGCAGTTCATGCCGCCGCCAGGGCCGGCGGGACGGTTCGCCACGCCATCGCGGGTCGAGATCCCGACCGCGTGGTTGAAGTTCAACCACCGATTGCACGGCGAGCGCGGCCTGGCGTGCGCCCTTTGCCACGCGGGGGTCGAGGACGTCGCGCTGGCGACGACGCAGCAACTGCCCCGCATGGGCTTGTGCCTCGGATGCCACGACGGACGGCAGGCGACCGCCCGGTGCGCGGCGTGCCACGTCACGCTGCCGGATGGACGCCTGCGCACGGCTTTCCCGGCCGCGCCGCTCGCGCCCAGCGGATCGCTGCGCGGCGTGGACGCGCACACCGCGGCCTTCCGCACCGAGCACCGCGTGGCCGGGCGCGACGAGCGGTATTGCGCCACCTGTCACAAGCAGAGCGAGTGCACCGAGTGTCACGCGGCCGGGGTCGTCAAGCCGGCCGACTTCCACCCCGGCGACTATGCGACCCTGCACGCCGTGGACGCGCGACGCAACATCCCCGACTGCTCGTCGTGCCACCGCAACCAGACGTTCTGTCTCGGGTGCCACCAGCGGCTCGGGGTGGCCTCCGATCCCGAGGGTGGCTTGCCGGGGCGGCAGCCCAAGAACCCCTTCGGCACCGGCTCCGGCGTGAAGCAGTTCCACCCGCCGGGCTGGGTGCGCGACGAGTCGGGCCAGGTCATCACGGCGCCCACGCCGGCGAGCCACAGCTTCCAGGCGCGGCGCAACATCCGCTCGTGCGCTTCGTGTCATCGCGAGGAGACGTGCCTCGGTTGTCACTCGGCCGATCCGTCTCGCTCGTCGCGGATCAACCCGCACCGCCCGGGCTTCGGCGCGTCGGCGGCGTGCCGGGCCATGGCCGCGCGCAATCAGCGCGCGTGCCTGAAGTGCCACGAGCCGGGCGCCGCCGAGCTGTCCTGCGACTGACTCCGGGCGCCGACTACTTGGTGGCGCTGGCGTGGATGGCGTGCAGCCACCGCCAGAGCGTCACGATGTCCTTGTCGGGGATGTGATTGAGGACCGGCATCATGCCTTCGGTGTAGCCCTTCACCTTCTCGTGCAAGCTGGGCGGGTGGCCTTCGTCGGTCACAGCCAGCGGCGGCACGCGGCGGTACGCGTCCATGTCGCCGAGGAAGTCCGGCCCGCGCTTGGCGCCGTGGCCGCCGATGCCGTGGCAGCTCGCGCAGTGTTGCAGGAAGATGGGCCAGCCCGACCGATCGGGCAGCCGGCGGGTGGCCTGCGCCAGCTCGGCCTCGTAGGCCTTCCACGTCACGAAGCGGACGGCGTCGAAGGTCGTCGGGTACAGCCAGGGTGTGTACGTGGAGGCGCGCCGCCCGTAGACGATCTTGGGGCAGGGGAGCTCGTCGCGATGACGGACCGGGTAAGTGGTCGTGAAGCGGTTCATCGCGTCGCCGTGCTCGAGCGCGATGAAGATGGCCTTCACCTCTTCCTTGTCGCGCAGGGGCACGGGCACCTCCATGCCGTCCTTGAAGGTGAAGATGACCGTGTCGGCCGCCTTGGGCGGCTTCACCTGGGCGACGAGCTCGCCCAGGGACAGGCCGCGCACGTTGTGGTCCAGCCCGTCCTGGACATCGCGCCAGGTGGCCTGTCGGCGCGAAGCGCTGTCCACCACGACGGTCTGCTTCGACGCCGCGACGCCGGTGATGGGACCGAGCTCGACGCGGATGGTGCCCGTGCTCGTGCTCGTTGGGCTGGGCTCGGCCGCGAAGGCCGCCGTGGCGAGCGCCTGGGAGGCGAGGGCCAGGGCGACGAGGCCCAGCCGCGCATGTGTCGGGACACGGGGCGAAACGGAGCGTGAATGAGAGCACGAGGAGCCCGAGCCGCCCGAGGAGCACGAGGGGATGGTTCGCTTCATCATGGCCGGGGCGCTTCGCAAGAGCCGTTCCAGCGCGCGCGCCCACCAGCTTCGCGGCTCGGGGCGGCTCGGGGACGGCTGCGCGCGAAGCCTTTGCGCCGCTGGTCAGCGGAGACGAACGTCTTGCGGGCTGTCGGGCTCTACTGGGGGCTCGACGTGATGGTGGCCGCGGCGTCCTCATCCGCCGGGTCGTGACAGGCGCGCGTGCGGACGGTCGCGACCTCGCCCCTCTTGTCGGCCCCCACGTATCCTTCGAGGGCTGCGCCCCAGCGGCGAGCGGTGTCGCATTGGCCCGTCTCCTGGAGCGCGGCGAGGTGCATCAGCCAGAGATCCGGGTGTTGCACACCGGCCCGAAGGACGCTGTTCGAGATCGCGAGGACCTCTTGCCAGCGTCCGACCCTGGCGTGCTCGCGCGCCAGTCGGACCAGCACCTCGGGCTCGGCCGGGGCCAGGGCCAGGGCACGATGGAGCGCCTTGTCGCGCTCGTCGGATCCGGCTGGCGCCATGTCCGCGGCCATGAGCCACGCCATCCACTTGCCGGGATTGGTCGCGACGCCCATCTTCGCGAGCTCGGCCCGTGAGAGCCTGTAGGGTCGCTCCAAGGCGTAGAACGCCACCGCCAGCGCGTCGATGGGTGGCGGCGACCCTCGTCCGATGGCCTCGTCGAGCTCGGCGGCGATCGCAGCGGCATGGACGTCGGGATCCTCGACAGAGGAGCTGCTGGCGCGCAGGAAGGCACGGACGGCGTGGACCTCGGCGTCTGACAGAACGCGCGCTTCATGCATGCCGTTCCAGCGCGGCACGCGCCACCGCGTGACGACGTACTGCCCGCCGTCGATGTAGGTCGACAGGACGCGAGGCAACGCGCCCGATGCGAGGTCGGGAAACGCCGTGCGAAACGCGACCGGCGCCGGCTCGAGGGCGCCGAGGTGGCGCTGGAATTCGCGGAGCTGCCCCGGGCGGTGATTGTAGAGGTAGTGCACGAGCAACCAGCTGGTGGCATAGAATCGGCCTCGCTCGTGCAGAGTCTCGGGGATCTCGCCCAGGAGCTCGTCGAGGCTGGTGGGCGCGATGTATCTGAAGGTGCGGTAGAGGTTGGGGTCGGCGTCACCAATCACCATGCGCTCGTCGTCCTCGAAATCGGGACGGATGGTTTGCAGGAACGTGGCGACCCCTTCGCTGAACCAGCCCGGCTGGGCCGCGATGATCTGACGGCTGAGCCGATGGGCCAGCTCGTGTCTGACGGCCTGTGCGCCAGGGCCCATCCCGGAGCCGACGTCGGGGACCAGCAGAAAGGGCGGGAAGGGCGGCGCACTCTGGTGTTTCGCGCCCGCGAACGCCCCGGTGTAGTTGCGGAGCTCGGCGTTCGAGGTCAGCGCGAAGACCGGCGTCACCTCTGCCTGGATCTGGAAGTTGGGCCAGACGCCGATGAGCATGGCGGACCGCGTTTCCTCCAGGGTCCGAACGACGTGAAGGGCGTCGTCCTCGTCGAGATCCGTTCGCAGGACGAAGTGGTCCGTCGTGACCTCGCGCCAGCTTCGGCCCCCCTTGGCGGGGCAGGCGGGCACCGTGGCGCAACCCGTGAGGAGGCCGGCGCCGAGAGCGAGCACCCGAGCTAGTACCGCCGACCCGAAATTCCTGACCAGCCTCGCTTGCTGCGGCGGCCAGGGGCTACGTTGCTCGTCGGTTACATGGCTTCGGCCATGCGCCCTCCTCGCGCCTTGCCCCTGGCCGT
>Ga0068853_100000680_pt1 | contig 23419 bp, 18 predicted proteins | sample KBSCornC32_FD_65655 | JGI IMG/M metagenome (GOLD analysis project Ga0068853, IMG submission 65655) | Corn rhizosphere microbial communities from Kellogg Biological Station, Michigan, USA - KBS Corn C3-2 | ecosystem: Host-associated > Plants > Roots > Rhizosphere > Soil ... | reverse complement strand
ATTGCCGACGCGAAAGCTATCATTGGACGCGACGGTATTGGCTGTGAGCCCGCTTCCGCCACAACTGTGGCAGGCATTCGTAAACTGGTCCAACAAGGGATTATTCAGCGCGGCCAGGATGTTGTCGCCATTCTAACTGGACACCTGCTTAAAGATACTGACTACACCGGCAAATACCACACCGGCACCCTTTTCAGCGAATCGGTAGAAACTAAATTCAGGAACGAACCAGTGAAAGTCTCAGGTGCAGTCGATCAGATATCGGCTGTTTTTCGCCGGTTGATTGATCAGCGCGAATACAAAAGTGACGAATTAGCGCTACAACAAAAGTGAAGCGATAAGTTCATGGCTGGCAGGGCACAAACAAAGAAGCGCATCTCGGCCGAGGTCCAAATTCCAGGGTCCACCTCAAATCTTGGACCAGGGTTTGACTGTTTCGGACTGGCGCTAAAACTATTTCTGACAATTCGCGCCACCGTTCACGACGACGCCAAAGAACCGTGCAGGGTAAGAACAACCGGACCACGAGAGAACTCAACCCTGCCTCGGAACGCAGCCAACCTGATCTATCGTGCCATGGGATTCGCGGCACGTCAGGAAGGAATTTCACTGCCGAGAGTGGATCTCGCCGTTCACAATGAAATTCCACTGGCAAGCGGCCTTGGAAGCAGCGCTGCTGCAATTATCGGTGGGATAAAACTGCTCGCACTGCTTAGCGGACGCGAATTGTCGGATCAGACTATTCAGAACTATGCCACTGAGTTCGAAGGCCATCCCGACAATATAGCCGCGTGCCTTTATGGCGGGTTTGTTGTCAGTTCCTTAAACAGCGATGGCGAAGTTCGTTCGATTAGGTTCGATTGGCCCTCGAAGATAAAAGTGGTAGTGGTGTCACCTCAATCGCAATTGCCAACTCACGTTGCGCGAGCCGCCCTTTCACGGAATCTTAGTCGAATCGATGCTGTTTTTAACTTGCAAAGAACGGCACTCTTCACAGCAGCAATCGCCCAAAATCGATTTGATTTGTTGTGGGAGGCAATGAGGGATCGACTTCACCAACCGCAGCGACAAAAGCTGGTCCCGGGGCTCGCAGAAGCGTTGGAGCTTCCACAAACTCCCGGTTTACTAGGGATCGCACTCAGCGGTGCAGGCCCGAGCATTCTCGCACTCGTGGATAAAAATGCTGAGGAAATTGGTAAGAAGATCCAGGATTGTTTTGGAGCCCACAAGACTCGTTCAACAACTCGCATCCTGGAAGTCGATAACGCAGGGTGCCGAGTGCAGCGCTCCAAACCCGCCAAAGCAATCTAGAACAGCATAACGGACTGATAATTAGAAGTTGATCAAGCCAGTTTCTTCGCCAGTCGATAAACCGGATAACTCAGCGCCAGCAGCAACACAGCATACAGGCTGTTCCGCGAGTTCCCCTTAATTGCTCCCACCAGGAAAAGAATTGAACCAACCAACGCAATCCCCGTAGTGTACGGATATCCCCATGCCCGGTAAGGTCGTTCTTTGTCCGGCTCTCTAGCTCGCAACACAAAAACCGATAAGAACGAGAGCGCGTACGTAGCGACAAAGAAAAATGCCAGCACGGTGATCACATTCTCAAACGTTTGGCCAAACAGAATAAAGAGGACCGCAACAGCAGCGCTCAATAGTAAGGCGAACGCCGGGGTGCCTCCCGGATTGACGGTCGCAGCGCGCTCAACAAATAGTCCATCGCGACTCATCGCAAAAAGTACGCGGGTGGCCATCAGGTGACAAGCATTTATCGCACTCAGCATCGAGATGATGGTTAGCGAACGGAACACCGTGTCGCCGTAGTGTCCAAAGACTGTGTTGGCCACAACACCCATGGCAAAGTCTTTACCTGAAAACTCGGGAATGCGGAGCACATATAGCAATCCAATATTCACTAGCAGGTAAATGGCGATAACAAAAAGAACTCCTCCGATCATGGCGCGAGGAATATCACGACCGGGATTAGTTACTTCCTCGGAAAAGTAAATTACTCCGGTCCAACCATCGTAGGTGTAGATGACGCCCTGTAACGCGATGATCAGCGCTGTGAGAAAGCCCAGGCCGGTGGGACCAATCGCATGATTCGTAACTGCCAGTTCTCCGCCCGTTCCTCTCATGAATGCAGCGGCAATCAATATCAGAAACGCGACCGTTTTTATTAAGCTCGTAATATTCTGAGCTGTACTGCCCAATACAACGCCGCGCCATTGCAAGAGAGCAAAGGAGATAGTGAGCGCTATTGCTACAACTATTTCACCTGGCCCACCGAGTGCCGGGAATAGTGCAGCGGTGAAGCCTCCAGCTACCAGCGCCAGTGCACCGCAACTGCCAGCAGTCGAAATCCAATCGGTCCACCCAACTATAAACCCCGCGTACTCTCCTAAAGCATACCGAGCGAAGTTGTATTGTCCCCCGGAGCGCGGCAACATCGCGCCGAGTTCAGAGAGCGAGAGGGCGCCCAGAAGTGCATAACCACCTGCAATTAACCAAACTCCGAGGTACCACCAAAGGTTCGGCAATTGTGCCGCTATTGAACCCGGTGAACGGAGGATTCCGGCGCCAATTGTGTTTCCGATGATGACAGCGATACCAAAGCCAACTCCGAGCACTCTCAGTAGATGGCCGCGCTTGCTGGACAGAACTTCTTTGGAGGGGTTCGTTACTTTTGAGACCAACGATACCGTCGATTCTATTTAGGCCGAGGTTAAAGCTGGCGTTACTTCGTTAGTTGATCAAGCCCTTGTTTCAAGTCTGAATGCAGTAGCCGGTGAAACAAGTGTTCGCCAGCTTCGCGACGGACTGACAGCCGTCCTGCCTGGTAGGCACGAGAACTTAATCCCCGTTGGACCGACTTACAGATAGCGACGTCTTCATCCTGGATACGTTGGCCCACATCGATACTGGCGAGATTCCGCTGCCGAGCTTCCGCAGAAACTACATCCGGAAAATAGAAGTCGAATACTACTTCAGTTTGGTCGACGCCGCGAGGTATTACGTAATTTGTATCTAGAACTCCTTCGTACCAGTTGATCATGAAGTTGGGATAGATCCAGTAATAGAGCGCGCGGTCGCCTTTCCTGACTGCGCCGGTCTGGGTCTCAGCACCTGCGCTTACTAGAGGACTCCACTGCAAACAATGATGCTTGCCGTTCTCGATCATGTACTTGCTGTAGTCAAGTACGCTATCGAGGCCTTTGTGCAAGTAAGGAACGTGATAACCTCCATCGAGATAATTATCAACAAAAACCTTCCAGTTACAGTCAAAACTGTAGAGCCTTCGTTCCTGCCAATTTAGATTCTGGAGTCTTAGAGGAGTGATTTGATCGCGTAGTTCCTGGCCAAGAAAATTATTGAGTGACGGAGTATCACTGTTTAATTTTACAAAGGCCCAGTTTTCCCATTCAGCTACCGCAACCGGCAGCAACCCATTTGAGGATCGATCGAAATTGCAGACGCCGGCGAAATCAGGAGTGCCTTTTAACTCACCGGAGAGAGAGTAGGTCCAGCCGTGATACGGACATCGAAGCTGAGCGGCAATACCTACGGGTTCAGTCATGACGGCGGCGGCGTGATGCCGGCAGACATTGAAGAATGCTCTCAACACGTCGTCAGCACCTCGCACAATGACCACAGGCTCACCAGCTATGTCAGTTGTGACATACGAGCCGGCCGTACGAAGCTGGTCCAAACGGGCTGCTGGTTGCCAGGTGTTGGGAAATACTGTTTTGGACTCAAGCAGGTACAGTTCGTGATCGACATACCAGGAAGCAGGTATCGTGTACGCATGGTCCAGCGCCGCTGTCGGATCGTAACTATTGATGATGTCAGGTAGATGAGTCATGAGGGGGTTGGCTTTGGTCTTGTACTTTGGTCTTAGGTCTTTGTACTTTGGCGCATTTTTAAAGCACAAACTGCCAAGTACAACGCACGAAGTTCAAAGACTAAAGTCGAACCTTACACCACCGGTGTAGCCGTCTTTCTCTTCGGATTAAAGAATGGTGTCTTAACTACTGTGGCGCCAACCTGATGCCTCACAGCTTCAACGGTAATCTCAAACTGCAACCTTGTTCCTAGCCTGGTGAATTCACGCCTGACAGTCGCCAGTGCAATCATCTTCTTCAAAGTCGGCGACCATGTACTAGTTGTCGCCTTACCAACCTGGACGCCCTCTTTAAAGACCGGCACCGCAACTCTCGAAGCCATGGGAGAGATAGATGGCGGCAGTCCGACCGATTCGTAAAGACCTTCAACCTGTGGCCAATCGACCGCCAAACCAACGATTTCTCTTGCCGGCCCTCGCTTCTTTTCCTCAATTAATGCGGCCTGTCCGACAAATCGACTCTTGTCCAGATCAACCAACCTGCTAAGCCCCATTTCGTAAGGCGAGTATCTTTGCTCTTCAACCAGAGCCTTCTTGCTGCTATTGAAATCGACATCGATCAGCAATAAACCGGCTTCAACTCGCGCCACATCGAGTGCGAGCATCCCCGCAGCATGAATATCAAAAGCGACGCCGTGGTCCATCAAAGCATCCCAAACTCTTAACGCTTTGTCCGAAGCGATCCATATTTCGTAGCCTAAGTCGCCGGTGTATCCAGTTCGAGAGATCTCAACGTCAACGCCCGCAATCGTTCCTCTGGTAACGCGAAAGTACTTCAGATTCTCGATGTCGGCATCATGGACCAGAGTTTTAAGTAACCTTCCGGACGTAGGTCCCTGTAAAGCAAGCGCCGATGTGCTTTCGGAGATGTCATCAATGTGCACCTGCATTCCCGCGGCATTTTGGGTAAACCAACGGAGACTTGGATCAGCTGCTGTCCAGCGATAAGTGTTCTCTTCAAGCCTGGAAACTGTCCCGTCGTCAATAACCTTACCGCGTTCGTCACACCACGGTGTATAAACTACCTGGCCCACCGAAACCTTCTTCATATCGCGCGTAATGATGCGGTCTACAAGTTTGGTTGCGTCGGTACCGGTAATTCGATACTTGAATAACGGTGAAATATCGATTAAGGCACTGGCATTCCTGATCGCATTGTATTCATGCTCGTGATGCGGCTCGTATGAACTAACAGCGTAGTAACCTGACCAGTCGCGGAAATTTAAACTTTCGCAGAGTGCGAAGGTTCGCTCATGGAATGCAGTTCCGATAGGCATAATCAATTAGAGTCGAACTTAGTTTGCGCCAAAGCTCGATATTCGATCAGTTTAGTAAGCTTCGCGGGTTTTAACGATAACACCAGTGATGCGTTTGTCAGGGCGAGCGATTATAAGTATGCTAACGAATCTTCAGCAAGCTGCATTACCGACACAAGCATGAACAATAAATACGACGTCGTTGTCATAGGCGGCGGTCACAACGGACTTGTGAATGCTGCGTACCTCGCCCGCGCAGGAAAAAAAGTACTTGTACTTGAACGCCGCCACGTCCTCGGGGGCGCGGCCGTCACGGAAGAAGTCTTTCCCGGCTTCAAATTCTCCGTCTGTTCTTACGTAGTCTCGTTGTTACGTCCAGAGATAATTCGCGAACTCGATCTTCCTCGTCACGGTCTTGAGATCCTGCCTCTGGACGGGACTTTTACTCCGATGCCAAATGGCGATCATCTGTGGCGCGTTAATGATCATGCTCGTACCCGTCGAGAAATTGCACGACACTCGCGGCTCGATGCAGAGGCTTATGACGAATACGGCAAAGCCATGATCGAAATGGCCCACTTTGTAAAGCCAGTCATGAGCATGATGCCGCCCGATCCAACTTCATTAAAGCCGGCGGATTGGAAAAATCTGGCTTTCATGGGCCGGCGATTTCAAAAGCTACCAGCTGACGACAAATACAACACGGTCCAACTCATGACCATGAGCGCTGTCGATTTTCTGGACCAATGGTTCGAAACGGACGTGCTGAAGGCAACAATGTCCGCATCGGGAATTATCGGGACTTTTTTGGGCGTTCGGTCGCCGGGAACCGCTTACGTTCTGCTTCATCACTACATGGGCGAAATAGATGGAGCTTTCCGCTCCTGGGGTTTCGCGCGGGGTGGAACGGGTGCTATCTCAAACTCCATCGGTGCTGCAGCTCGTGAAGCCGGTGTCGAAATCCTGACTGAAGCGCCGATAGCCAGGATAAAAGTGAAAAACGGAAAAGCAATTGGTGTGGTCCTGGAGAACGGTGATGAAATACAGGCTGAGGTAGTTTCTTCCAGTGTCGATCCGCGGTTGACCTTCACAAAAATGATCGGCAATGAAAACCTGCCCGATGATTTTTGTGCAGACCTGGATCGTTACAAGTATCGCGGATCATCCGGTAAGGTGAATCTGGCACTTGCCGGGCTGCCCGACTTCAAGGCGATGCCTGGTCCAGGTGCACATTTGCGCGGCGCAATCTCTATTTCACCCGGGGTCGAATATATGGAACGAGCTTACGACGAAGCAAAGTATGGGAGATTTTCCCGACGACCTTATATCGACATGGTGATACCGAGTTTGACCGATCCTTCAGTCGCACCGCCGGGCAAACATGTGATGTCCTGCTTCGTGCAGTATGCCCCCTACAATTTGAAAGAGGGGAGTTGGGACGAAAAACGCGACGAGTTTGGCGAGACAGTAATTGATACGATCGCGGAACATGCTCCGAACATTCGCGATTTGATTATTGATAGACAAGTCCTGACCCCATTGGACCTTGAACGAGACTTTGGTCTTTCCGAAGGCAATATTTTTCAAGGCGAGCTAACGCTCGAACAGCTGTTCTTTTTGCGACCTGTACCAGGCTGGGCCCAGTATCGAACTCCAATAAAAAACCTCTACATGTGTGGTTCGGCCACACATCCCGGTGGGGGAATAATGGGCGCGCCGGGCCGTAATGCTGCGTTGAAAATGCTGAAGGATTGGAAGCGCATCTGAGACTTGCAATTGAGGTACTTAGTAAGGGAAAAGGGTGAAAGCGCCGCCTGAGCAGGCGCACTCCAAAGATGCACGATATTGTAATTATTGGTGGGGGACACAATGGTCTGGTCGCCGCTTGTTATCTAGCGAAAGCCGGGCTAAGAGTCACCGTGCTTGAACGCCAGGAATCTGTGGGTGGCGGCGCTGTTACCGAAGAGCTCGAGCCTGGCTTTCGCGTTTCGTCACTGGACCATGCCACTGGCCCATTTTCAAAAAGTGTCGTTTCCGATCTGGACCTTGGACGCTTCGGACTCGAACTCCTCACTCCAGAAGTACAATTGCTCGGCCTGACTCCTGACGGCGAGTCGCTCGCAATATTCAATGACACTGAACGTACTGCAAAAGAGATAAATAAGTTTTCGGCTCGCGACGCGAATAAGTACGCCGAATTTGCCGGCTGCTTTTCAAGAATTGGCGCCGTACTCTCGCCCTTGCTTTCAATGACACCTCCGTCGCTCGATCAGCCAAGCGTTGGCGAAGTGTGGCAACTCGGAAAGTTTGGTCTGGCGTTTCGCGGACTCGGCAAAAAAGACGAGTATCGATTGCTGCGTTGGGGACCGATGGCGGTCGCAGATCTCGTAGCTGAATGGTTCGAAACCGAGCTCTTGCGAGCGATGATCGCGGCGCGCGGCATTTCGGGAGCGTTCGCTGGTCCGTGGTCCGCCGGCACAAGTCTCGGTCTCCTTTGGCAGGCCGCGCTCGGTGGCAGCCCAATTGCTCCAGCTGAATATGTAAAAGGTGGCCTTGGTAACCTAACGCAATCTTTAAGCAAAGCTGCTGAAAGTTTCGGAGTCGAGGTCAGGACACTCTCAACGGTTTCACGAATCGATTTCAGCAACGCCGATCGCGTCAGTATTACTTTAAAGACTGGCGAGTCACTCGAAGCACGAGCTGCCGTGTCGAATGCTGATCCCAAATCAACTTTTCTGCAGCTCGTAGATCCGGTCGATCTGGATCCTAATTTTCTGTCCAAGCTTCGTAATTACCGTGCGGTTGGAACCGTAGCGAAGATCAACTTAGCCCTGTCAGCTCTGCCGCCATTTAAGGCGATCAAGTCGGATGACAATTTAACCAGATTGGCAGGGCGAATACATATTGGACCAGAGATCGATTATCTGGAGCGGGCGTTCGATTCCGCAAAATACGGCGAGTTTTCTCCGCATCCATTCCTGGACATCACAATTCCCTCTCTCAGTGATCCGACCCTGGCTCCGTCAGGGAAACATGTGATGTCGATCCTGGCTCAGTTTGCTCCCTATAAACTGAAAGCCGGGGATTGGGCCACCAACGAGCAACTTTTTGCGGACGCTGTGATAGATACTCTGTCGCATTACGCCCCCGGCATTAAGGACGTGATCACTTCGTTACAAGTTATTACTCCGGTTGATCTGGAATCGAACTATGGGTTGACTGGCGGCCATATCCACCACGGCGAACAAGCGTTGGACCAGTTCTTTACATTTCGTCCTCTAATTGGTTTCGCACAGTATCGAACTCCTATCTCTCGCCTTTATTTATGTGGCGCCGGAACGCATCCTGGCGGTGGGATAACGGGCTATTGTGGTGCTAACTCTGCCCGCGAAATAATGCGGGACGTGAAGACAGGAAAGATTTAATCAGATGCCCAGGAAGCAAACACGCAGAAGTTTCGCAAGTGATAACAACGCTGGTGTGCACCCCGAATTAATTGAAGCGATCGCTGAGGCTAACGAGGGGCATGTTATTGCGTACGGTGACGATCCCTATACTGCGAAAGCGGTTAAGCAATTTCAAAAACACTTTGGGAAAGACGTAGCGGTTTATTTTGTGTTCGGCGGAACTGGTGCGAATGTTCTTGGCCTCCAGGCGATAACGAAATCATACGAAGCGATCATTTGCGCTCAAACTGCACATATCAATGTCGACGAATGCGGTGCGCCTGAGAAATTTACCGGCTGCAAGCTTCTGTCAGTTCCAACTCCGGACGGAAAGATCAGAACCGAGTACATCGAACGCTTCCTGGATGGAGTAGGCTTTGAGCATCACGTTCAGCCTCGCGTGATTTCCGTCTCACAATCCACAGAGATGGGCACTGTCTACACGTTGAAAGAACTCAAGGTACTTGCCAGCTTTGCTCACCGCAACAACATGTTTCTTCACCTCGATGGCGCACGCATTGGCAACGCCGCCGTTAGTTTGAAGGCGTCTTTTAGAGAGATGACGATCGACTGTGGAGTCGACGTTCTTTCATTCGGTGGAGCCAAGAATGGAATGATGTACGGCGAGGCAGTGGTGTTCCTCAACAATAAACTTGGCGGCGACTTTAAGTACATTCGCAAACAGGGGATGCATCTGCCGTCAAAGATGCGCTATATCTCGGCCCAATTCGAGCGGTTGTTATCAACGGAGTTGTGGAGACGAAGTGCAGAGCACTCGAACCTGATGGCGCAGATTCTCGCAAAAGAGTTGGCAACTGTTCCGAACGTAAAGCTTACGCAGCCGGTAGAAGCGAATGGAGTATTCGCTTTAATCCCCCGGAAATATATCGCTTCACTACAGAAAGAATATTTCTTTTACGTTTGGAATGAAGAGACTTCGGAAGTGCGGTTTATGACGTCGTTCGACACTACTGAAGAAGACATCAGGGAGTTTGTCGCGTTGGTGCGAAAAACAGTCAAGTAGCCGGGCCAGCGTGCCGGGGTTACGAGACTCGATTTTCTGAAGCGCCGCTGGGCCGGCGCACTTCATAGAAGCCGTGCGCTGCGATTATGATCATCAAAATCCAAAAGAAGTAACGCAAGCGAAAAAGAGCGCCCAGGTTTATCACCGCGAGGCCGAGACTGACCATCCCAACAACTGCCACGAGAAGTATCAACCACATACTCAAACGCTTTCGCTCATTCCAAATCCCAACGGCAGCAAAAGCGTAGAACACGTACATTACGAGCGTTTCTAAGCCGCTTTCGATTCTGCTCACAATGAAATTAGGCCCTCTTAACCAAAAGCTGGGAAACGGCGCGAAGAACCCTATCTCAGCAGCTCGCGGGAGATATCTGAGAACATCGCCGACACTCCGGAGGGCGACGTTGCTGTCAATATTTGAAGCCTGCCCTTCGTAAACCTTAAACGCAGCGCGACGGATCTCGAGTTGCAAGATCAAGCGAGAAATCAAACTCCTGCGACTCGCGACGTACTCGGCTCCGTGTATCGAAAAGGCGGTAGTCGCCGACTGGATGTTTGGCATGGACGTACTCTTCATGATCGACGGCACAATCACCGCCGTGATGCTAATAAATAAAAATATGGCAACGTTGCCGGCAAGAAATCGTCTCTGCCCCACCATTCTAACAATCAGCAATACACCCGTTATAAGGATCGCTGCTACGACAATGTTCCACATATTGCCGCGGATTAGCCAGAAGATCGTCATGACCGTCGACAACGCTATCCCGCACCAAATCACTGAGGTGCGAGCAAACTCTCGCTTCAATAAGAGAGTCAACAAATAAAGAATTATTAACAAGCAAAGGACTGAAATTGGGTCACGCACCAACTGAGTGGTGTGAAGTAGAAAAGATGGCCAGAGGCCGACCACAACAGAAGCAAGAAAAGCTGTGCGAGCGTTGAAGACTTCTTTTGCCAGTAGATAAACAAAGGAAATTATTCCGAGGTAGTAGAAAAGATTCAGAACTTCAACAGCAAGAATGTTCTGGCCCAGGAGCCAACCGAAGAGAGCAAACGAGATTGAGTAGAGCCGGACGTGCAGCGACGACTGAGTGTGCGCCCACGCCGATATCCCTTCTGACTTCCAAACATTGACCATGTGCGCTGCCCAATTACGGTAAGCAATCGAGTCTGTCGCAAATGTCACTCCAATACCATTCGCATCGAATGTCGAAGGTATCAACTGAAAGTGGCCGATTGTGAATATGCTGATCGTCAGGCCGACATGAAGGATAGACGCGGCGATGAGCCAACGGAACGGTTTATCTCTCCAGTTTTGCGGCATTCGAAGGGGGTCGACTAATCGAACAGAATCCTTAAAAGATCTTTCGCCGACGAAATTCCTAAAAACTTCTCGTCCGCAGTGTGAGGCGGCCCGACACTATGCTCACTGATATCAGACATGAGCCGCTCTTGCTGTAACCTCCTGCGCTCTTCTTCAAGCGCGTTCTTTTCCCTCGTTCGCGACAGTTCCAGTCCTCCGGAACGAATAAACTCAACGATTCCGCTTAGCTCATCACGATCGAACCAGATACCGTGCTTCTTGCACAGATCGACTATCACACCTGAGCACCGGGCAAAGTTGACTCGATTCATCAGCTGCGCACAATCAGGACATGGAATGTAGCTGACCTTGGCGGCGAGATCAGGTGGCTGCATTGAGGCTTTTCCCAACACTGCGGACTGCTGTTCGCGATCGGCGCAGATGCGTTCAAACGTCGGCGGATCTACCCAAAGGCCCATGCATCTTTCACATTCGAGAACTTCAGCATCCTTCAAAGTCAATGTTGTCATGGTCAGCTTGCAACGCGGGCACTGTTTATTGCTGCCCTCCAAACTTTCGCGTCTTTGCGCCACTGCGCCGCATTTCGGGCAATGAAGCGAGCCAAGGAACATGAGCCCAAAACATGAAGGACAGGAGATGGTAGCTAATCGCGCCTCGCAATACTGACATTGAGGTGCGTCGGTCGAGGTTGCCGCGCCACACATCGGACAGTTGATAGTTTCAGCTTCCATTCTTTGCATTCTACCAAAGTTAGTTTTCTTACTGGACAGGTTAATCGTTGGCTGCTTTCGATGCTCCGCGCCGGCGAGAAATCGAAGTCTGATTTCTCAAGTTGGCCTACTGCGCAAAACTTCGTACTCTGTCACCAAGCTTTTCCAGCCAAAGAAATTTCTGATCGGTTATGAGCGTCAGCGCACTTGATGAAGTTGGCCTGGGCATCCAGCCTGATTCAGATCTCGTTTCTCTAATGGACCAACCATTTCCGGCGGTTGTCCTTAGTATTGACGTGGGAACATCAGGCGTAAGGAGCGTCCTCTTCGATCAACACGGAAGCGAGCTCGAAAGCGCTCGGTACATCAGTCAGCGCGAGAGTTCCCTGGGAGATTTTGCCGAGGTAGATGCAAACGAGATCGTAACAGACGTCGTGAAAACAATCGATGAGCTCATGCTTAGAGCTCCCGATAGCCGGCCTGAATATCTGGCAATCTCAGCATTTTGGCACAGTCTTATCGGAGTTGATGCCGAGGGAAACGCAACTACTCCGTTGCTGACCTGGGCCGACACTCGCGCGGCGAAATTTGCCCGGAAGTTACGAGCGGAGTTTGACGAAAGTGAGTGGCACTCTCGAACCGGATGTCGCTTTCACCCGAGTTACTGGCCGGCGAAGCTCTTGTGGCTTCGCAGTGAGTTTCCTGAGCGTGTTGCTCAAACTAACTTCTGGATGGGTTTCGCAGAGTTTCTGTGCCTCAAACTTTTTGGTACACCCGCAGCTTCCATTTCAATGGCATCCGCCACTGGACTATTCAATCAGCGAAACAACGATTGGGATTGGCAATCTGTTGAGGCTCTCAATATCTCGCCGGCGACACTACCGGAGATTGTAGTAAGGCCGTCGATTCGGCTCAGAAACGAATTCCGCGAACGATGGCCGGCGCTTTCAAACTCTCTCTTGACTACAATCATTGGTGATGGCGCCGCAAATAATATCGGTGGTGGCAGCACGACAAATAATCGAATCGCACTAATGGTGGGTACGTCGGGCGCTATGCGAACTATTTTTGCCGGCCAGCCGTCCTCTTCAATCTCCATGGGACTTTGGAGTTACCGGGTGGACCAGGATCGTGTGGTAGTTGGCGGAGCACTTTCTGACGGCGGTGGTTTGTATCGTTGGCTGACTCGCTCGCTGCTGGTCGACGAATTAACCTCAATCGAAAGCCAGTTGTCGAAACTTGAAGCCGACGCCCATGGTCTTACAATCCTTCCATTCTGGTCGGGCGAGCGAAGCACCGGTTGGTATCCTGACGCACGCGGCGCTATCTTTGGTTTGACTCAACGAACGACCACGATCGAAATTATTCGCGCCGCCCTGGAAGCAATCGCATATCGTTTCGCGTTGATTTCAAGAGCTCTTGAATCAGTGGCGCCCGGAGCAACCATCGTGGCCACTGGAAACGCTCTTCGTGGATCTCGGCTTTGGGCACAGATTCTTGCCGACGCACTTGGTCGCAAATTGGTTATCGGCGGTTCAGCTGAGGCGTCTGCCCGAGGAGCCGCCTTGCTTGCCCTTGAGGCCGTGGGCAAAATAGGGTCCATCGAAGACTTGAGCGTGGTTGAGGAACAGGTTTTTGAACCTGATATGTCCCTGCACCAGCGTTACGCCCTGGGCCTGGCACGTCAGGAAGAGCTTTATAGTCGGGTGATGGGCGAGTAAGTTGAAATTGGGATAGTTGAAGACAGGTTTCGTGACTTGTCAGATTTAGAATTGTCCGTGACGGTTGAAGGTCGAAAAATTGCTTCTATAGGAATCATCAAATGAGCGCGCCTCTGCAAAAAGAAAATACCGATCCAAAACTCGATCAACTTTGCATCAATACAATTCGGGCATTGACTCTCGACGCTGTTCAAAAAGCTCAATCGGGACATCCTGGACTGCCACTTGGTGCTGCGCCGATGGCTTACGTTTTATGGACTCGTTTTCTTCGGCACAACCCGCAAAATCCCAAATGGGAAAATCGGGATCGATTTCTACTTTCGGCTGGTCATGGTTCGATGTTGCTTTATTCGTTATTGCATTTGACCGGTTACGATTTGCCGCTCGAGGAGTTGAAGAATTTCAGACAATGGGGCTCAAAGACGCCAGGTCACCCCGAGTACGGCTTGACACCTGGCGTCGAGATTACTACTGGTCCATTAGGCCAGGGATTCGCTAATGGAGTTGGGATGGCGATGGGAGCGGCACATCTCGGCGCCAAGTTCAACAAACCCGGATTTCCCATAATCGATCATCACGTTTATGCAATCGTCTCGGATGGCGACTTGATGGAAGGCGTGGCTTCCGAAGCTGCGTCGCTGGCAGGCCACCTTAAACTGGGGAAGCTGATCTATCTGTACGACGACAATCACGTCACGATCGAAGGGTTTACCAATCTCGCCTTTAGCGAAGATGTACCGAAGAGATTTCAAGCCTATGGTTGGCACACACGAACGGTTGAAGATGGGAACAATTTGGAAGACATCGAAGCCGCCATCTCCGAGGCCGAGGCAATTGAAGATCAGCCCTCTCTGATTTCCGTCAAAACCATCATCGGTTTTGGCATGCCCACTGAAGGAACTCGCAAAGCGCACAGCGATCCCCCGGGCGAAGAAGCGGTTAAAGAGACAAAACGACACCTCGGCTGGCCCGAAGATAAACAGTTTTTCATTCCAGATGAGGCGTTGGCTCATTTCCGCAAGGCACTTGAACGCGGGGCCCAGCAAGAGGCTGATTGGCGAGCACGCGTCGAGGACTACGAGGGTAAGTTCGCGGATGATGGGAAGTTACTGAAAATGACGATTGACGGTAACCTGCCGGAAGATTGGGAGAAACACTTACCGACATTTGAAGATGCGAAACCAATGGCAACCAGGGTCGCCAGCGGGGAGGTTATCAACGCACTCGCTCCAGTTATGCCAATGCTGATCGGTGGGTCAGCCGATCTCGGCGTCTCAAACAATACGGACATCAAGGGCGGCGGAAGTTTCGAGGCTACCGAGTATGGCGGTCGCATCCTGCATTTTGGTGTGCGTGAACACGCGATGGGGGCAGCTTTAACGGGAATGTCGCTAAATGGAGGTCTGATTCCCTTTGGTGGAACCTTCATGACGTTTTCAGATTACATGCGTCCGGCGATCCGGCTTGCTGCTCTCTCTGAAGTTCAGGTCATCTATGTTTTTACACACGACTCAATAGGCCTGGGTGAAGATGGACCAACCCATCAACCGGTTGAACACCTGGCGGCTTTGCGTACCATCCCGCACTTGTTTGTAGTGCGACCAGCGGATCCGGCTGAGGTAAGTGAAGCCTGGAGGCTTGCTATCCTGCGCCGTGATGCACCTACGGCTCTCGCACTTACAAGACAGAAAGTAGCTGTGATAGATCGGAAAAAATTTGCGCCGGCGAACGGACTGCGAAAGGGTGCCTATACTTTGGCTGAAGCCGAGACCGCAGACGGTAGTAAAACTGGGCCAAAGCTACTCTTGTTAGCGACGGGTTCTGAGGTTTCGCTTGCGCTCGAAGCCAGGGAGAGCTTGCAAAAGGACGGCATTCCTACTCGAGTGGTTTCGATGCCTTGTCTGGAGCTATTTGAACAACAGTCAGCTGAATATCGAGGGGAAGTTTTGCCGAGCTCTGTCGGCGCGCGCTTGGCGATTGAGGCTGGCGTCCGACAAGGTTGGGACCGGTACGTTGGGCCAACTGGCGACGTAATCGCTCTCGATCGGTTTGGCGCATCGGCACCGGGTGAAATTGCTTTGAAGGAATTGGGATACAGCCTTGAAAATGTTTTGAAGCACGCTCGCGCACTGCTGTAAAGCTTGTTGTGGGTGGTAAGGAAGTCTATGAAAATCGCAGTCGGTGCAGACCACGGTGGGTATCCGTTAAATGAGCGCGTAATTGAAGAACTGAAACTTCATAATCACGAGGTCATTGATTTTGGTACTCACGACGGTTCCAAGCCTGATGACTATCCGGATTACGCGAAGAAAGTCGCCGAAGCAGTTCAGCATGGAACGGCCGAGATTGGGATACTGGTTTGTGGCAGCGGCGTAGGTGCGGCGGTTGCTGCCAACAAGGTTCGCGGAGTACGAGCTGCACTCTGTGGCGATACCTACTCAGGTCATCAATGCCGGGAACATGACGACTGTAAGGTGCTCTGTTTAGGGGCTCGCGTGACAGGAGTCGAACTGGCGCTGGAGATAGTTCGGGCTTTCATTGGGGCTAGTTTCACTGGCGAAGAACGGCATCGTCGACGCCTGGCGAAGATCGTCGCCATGGAGAGTGAGTTCAATAAAGAGTGATGGTTTGTCTGCGGTTTTCACTCCGCTAGGAGCGGCCTGTTTATAGCCCGCCGTAAAATTGATCTCCAGCGCCGTTCAGAGGCGCGGGAACGTAACTAGCCACATTCCGACCAGAAGCCTCTCGCTCCTCAGAACGGCGCTCGCATAATAGTTTTGTCATGGACTATAAACATGTCACCTCCTAGCGGAGTGAAAAACCTGGTCCGTCAGATCATGAATTGGAGTGAAGACGGAATTACCTCGAATCGTACGGGCGTCACCCCGCGAACATTTCCATCAGCCTCGATGAGCATCGCATCCTGCATCATCAGAGTTTCAATCAGCACTATCTCGCCCTGGGTAATATTTATTTTCGGATTCTGAAGGTGACCGCCTTTGTGTACGCGCGAGAGTTCCTTAATGACGTTCGCGCGAGAAAGTCCTGACGCCGTTACCACATCAAGTTTGCCGTCGTCTAAACGAGCGTCCGGCGACAACATCATTCCACCGCCCGCGTAAAGGGCGTTCGCAACCGCAACCAGATTCATTGGTCCATCAGAAATCAGTTGTCCATCGATCGTTACCTTTACTCGTCGTTCACGCCACACGGCCAGGGCTCCCAGCGCTGCAAAGAGAAAGCGAAACTCACCCGAAAAGCGACGTGTGAAATTGCCCTGTGAGGCCACACGCGATGCGGTCTCGCCTCCGATACCCATAGTTGAAGCATTCAGACAGATGAAAGGGGTTTGTAAGTCGTCGCAACGACCATAAAGAACGTCGACGAACCGCGTTGACAGGTGATCCGGCGATTTTAGTTTTGCGGTAAGATTCCTGATCCAGGAATTAAGCGGTGCCCTTCTCCCAACCAATCCCCGGGCGAAATCGTCGCCAGTACCGGCCGGAAGCACAGCCAGAACCGCATCTCTGTTGATCGGCTTCGGAAGTTGTTCGGCGTTAGTTGAAAACTCAAAATAGCCTTCCGCGACTTCACTCAAAGTGCCGTCTCCACCAACTACGACGATGAGTCGGGCTCCAGAGTGAATTGCAAGCCTTGTCCGATTTGTGGCGTCACCTGCGGCTGAAGTGATGTGAGTGTCGTACTCGATTTTGGACGCGTCTAATTCCGATTTAATCCTGGGCCAAACGCTTCGAGTTCTTGCGGCCGAATTATTGAGAATGATCAGGGGTCGGGACATTTAAGCAAGTTTTGACCTGAATACCTCTGATGAGCAGTTTAACTTAGCAATTATCTTAGTAGGTGGAGTAAAACATAGAAGTTAATCTTCCAAACAATACTATGAGAGCAGTCATCATCACAAAACCGGGCGACGTTGACGTCCTTGCGATTAAAGAAGTCGATGATCCGCCTGCACCCTCAGCCGATCGCGTGTTGGTTCGCGTAAGAGCAGCAGCCTTAAATCGCGCCGACATCCTGCAAAGGCAGGGCAAGTATCCACCACCGCCCGGCGCCCCGACCGACATCCCGGGAATGGAGTTCGCCGGAGAGGTCTCGCAAACTGGTCCGGAAGTCTATTCGTGGAAGGTAGGTGATCGGGTATTTGGAATTTGTGCCGGCGGAGCACAAGCCGACTTTGTGGTAGTGCCCGCAAATCACCTCGCTCGGGTTCCGGATAATTTGAATTGGACCGATGCCGCTGCTGTTCCTGAAGTCTTCATCACAGCTCACGATGCTTTGTTCACCCAGGCCGGTCTGCAGCCGGGCGAAACTGTGTTGATTCATGCCGCGGGCTCAGGCGTCGGAACTGCGGCCGTGCAACTAGTTCGTGCAACTGGTGCGCGATCGTTCGGGACGTCTCGGACAGCTGATAAATTGGAGCGAGCAAAGGAATACGGTTTGGATGAATCGCTAGTTGTAGCCGAGCAACCGAATCGGTTTGTGGAATCAGTTAAGACCTGGTCCAATAATCGTGGGGTAGACGTAATTCTTGATCTAGTCGGTGCTGGCTACTTTGAATCTAACTTGGTAGCCATGGCTCCGACTGGACGAATGATCCTCGTCGGTACCACTTCAGGGTCAACCGCGACTATCAACTTTGGTCTCGTCATGTCTAAACGCTTAACTCTTCGCGGAACAGTTTTGAGAGGACGTTCGAATGAAGAGAAGGCTACTGCAACCCGGCTCTTTGCTAACCATGTAGTCCCGCTTCTTGCGTCGGCCGCAGTCAAACCCGTAGTTGACAAAGTTTACCCGGTAGAAGAAATACGCGAAGCGCATCTCCTGATGGAGAACAATCAAAACTTCGGAAAGATTGTATTGTCGCTGGAATAGAGTGGGATAAAAAGAAAACCGGGTGAGTCTCGGCGAGACTCACCCGGAACTTTTATTTAACCTCTCGCGCGTACGCGACTGGCGGCAAGTGCCAATTCTCGCGCACGAGGCATTGCATCAACGCCTCTAGCGATCTGCGGGTCGGCATCATTGAATATCTGTGTCGCTGTTCGGTAGCCATAGGCAGCTGAGAGAACGTTGTAGCGCAATTGTCTCTCCGAAAAAGTTCGTGCCCGATCCAGCTGATCTGCCGTCGCTTTGTAGTTTGGATGGCTGGCGGCGAACTTCTTCAATTCACTGAACAGAGCATCAGTAACCGGATAGTCTTCAGCCGCGAGGTCGTGATCAAAGTCGATGGCGCGCTGAACTTTGTAGGTCTCGAATCCAGGGACGCGTCCGCTGGTCAATTCGAGCGAAAAAGCGAAAAGCACGTCACGTAGATGGGCTTCAGCAGCGGTTATGCGACCTGGTTTTACAACTTCGTCCGGTGCAATTCCGCCGCCACCATAAACCGCCCGACCGGTGTCGGTATGACTCTCTGGGCCACTTTGCTGTGTTGCGGTTCCGCTCTTGTCAGCGGCCAAACCGCCGGGGAAGTAATAGCTATAGAAACCACCATTCGAGTAGTCGCGCTGAATCAAACGTCCCGACGGTGTGTAGTACTTTGCAATCGTCAACAATAGGGCCGAGTCATAATCCAACTGAAATGGAAATTGGACCAAGCCCTTGCCGAATGTTGTCTCACCAACGATAAACGCTCGATCATGATCCTGTAATGCCCCTGCTACAATTTCAGCAGCTGACGCCGTCTCTCCGTTGACCAGAACAACCACGGGAACACCATCTGGGCTGTCATTAACCGACGCATAGGATTGTGAGCTATCGCGGAACCGGCCCTTCTGAGAGACGATCGTCTGTCCGCGTTGAAGAAACGTGTTTGCTACACGAACCGCCTGGATCAATAAGCCGCCCCGATTTCCGCGCAGATCCAGGACCAACATGTTCATGCCCCGAGCGTGAAGCGTCTTCAAAGCCTGTTCAAACTCGTCAGCCGTAGTGATATTAAAACCACCGGTCATAGCAACATAACCTACGCCGGGACGTAGCATGTAGGCTTGCGCGATAGAAGGCAGCGAGACTGCGTCGCGAATGATGTTTACTGTCTCGTTTTGATGATTGCCCGGATGTTCGACGGTAACCTTAACTGTAGTCCCGCGTGGTCCAAGCAAGAACTTCCGAACCTCGGGATAAGTCTTGCCCTTCATCGACTCGCCATTAACGGCAACGATCTTGTCTCCGAAACGAAGGCCTGCTTTGGCAGCGGGAGACTCCTCAAAAGTTGCACGGATAAACGTATTTACGTCGGGGCCTTCCCGAAGATCTTCAATGGTCGCTCCGATACCGAAATATTCCGAGCGTTGTTCGGTTCTGAATGACGCGTATTCGACCGGGTCAAAATAGGTCGAGTGCGGATCAAGCACGCTCAGCATGCCGCTGATCGAGGACTTAAAAACCCCGTTGTAATCTAATTTCTTACCGTCGATATAGTTTGCCTGGATCACCGAAAGAGCTTCTGCTACATCACTTTTGATGAGAGGACCTGAAACAGGCCTGCCGGTAGTCGGAGTGGTGGTGGCACTCCGGTCAGGAGTACTTGCTCTTCGTGCTGACCGATTTTGCTGGGCGAAGATGAATGCGGGAACTAAAAACGCTAAAAAAAGGAAAAGAATGCCCGGGGCAAAAGATCTTTTTCTCACGCAAACCTCCTAAAACCTATCTGTTCTTTTGTACCCGCTCTGGTTGGCCGTAACTTCGGGCAAAAACGGGAAGCCAGCATAACACGAAGCGAGGGAGCTTTTGAATGTACGTTCGAGACTGTCGCTAAGTTTTCCGCGAGCAATGAAAGAGCCAGAAATAACTATTTCATTCAGAATTTCGTTCGCCCTGGACTTAAAACTGCCCGAAAATCGTGCCCGATCAAAAAATTACGCAGCGAGTAAATTGGCAAACGCGCTTTTGTGTAGATGCCAGCAAACTCGTTTTCGTCGCCCGTTTAAAAGCCTGGAATTAGTCTCAACCTAGTCCGACCCTTGCGGCAGCTACTCGCGCAGATCTCTCAACCAAACAAACAGATCGAGCGTCAGAGTAATTCTTGCATGATTGAACAAAAACTCTAATCTTGGTGAGTGTCGAGCGATCAGTACAGTACCGCGAGCGAAGCGCGGCGGTGGCACACTCGACATTACGCCGAAATTCTGATCGTTGGTTCGTTGCGTGTACCATCCGGTCGCTTCGCTCGCGGTACTGTACTGTTGGTATGTCACTTTTTGTGCAAAGCCCTTGCATGACTACCACATTCAGCCGTTATTGTTTTGATGCCTAACTCGTATATTATGAGCAAGTTCTCGCACGACAAGTCGCCGGAGGATCCTCAATGCCCGCAACAGTGAAGAGGGACGCTTTAGCTAAGTTTGCCAACGACCATCGTCAGGAATTTGAGGGGTTACTTCGCGAGTTTGTTGAAATCCCGACCATCTCAGTAGATCCAGCACACGCAAACGACATAACTCGAGGTGTTGAACTAACCGTCGAGACCATTAAGAAATTCGGCGGAACACCTGAGGTGTATCAGGCCGACAGAGGGAATCCCGTGGTGCACGGAATCTTTGGGAAAAGCAACGGTCTGCCATCAGTTACGGTCTACAACCACATCGACGTGCAACCAGCCTCGAAGGAGACTGAACCCTGGAACACTGAACCATTTGTATTTACAAGGGAAGGTGATACCTATTACGGCCGAGGCACAACAGATGATAAAGGTCCTGCACTCTCGGCACTTTACGGTGCTAAAGCCGCTATCGAAGCCGAGATTCCAGTCAACATTCGCTTTCTCTGGGAATTTGAGGAAGAGATTGGCTCGCCAAACTTCGAAAAGATTATCACCAAAGCGGCCCCCCAGCTACGTACTGATTCAGTAGTTGTTTCGGACACGGTTTGGGTTTCTCGCGATCGGCCTGCGAGTTCCGCCGGACTACGTGGTTTGATGGGTTTTATTCTGAGACTCGAAACGGGAACGGTTGATACACATTCCGGAGAAACTGGAGGAGCCTCGCGAAATCCAATAGCAGAGTTAATGCAGTTAGTCTGCGATATCTACGATGCCCGAACCGGAAAAGTAAAAATCAAAGGATTCTACGACGACGTAATTCCGCCCTCGAAGAAGGAACTAAACGAGTGGGCAAAGAGTGGATTTACAGTTAAGGCATTTAAGAAGGCTCATCATTTGAAAAAGATGAGGTCAGACGATCCCATGGAGGTAATGAAGCGTATCTGGGGAATGCCAACGCTTGAAATTCACGGCGTCGTTGGCGGGTACCAGGGGCCCGGACTCAAATCAATTGTTCCTCCGCGAGCTGAAGTAAAAGCCTCGTGCAGATTAGTACCTGGCCAAAATCCGGTGAAACTCAAGAAGTTGATTACCGCTGCCGTCAAAGAAATAAATCCAGACGTAACGATCCAGTTCGAGTCGGCTGCTCCGGCATTCCGCACGCAAGTTGATGGTCCATTGCCGGAAGCCTTGAAACGTGCAATCAAATTTTCGTTTGGACGAGAAGCTGTTTTTGTCCGTGACGGAGGAACAATTGGCGCAATGACCAGCATCGAAAAAGTGCTTCGTTGTCCGATCATGTTCCTGGGACTATCTTTACCGGAACACGGGTATCATGCTCCGAATGAAAATTTTGATTGGCAACAAGCGTCGGGCGGGATGATTGCTTTCACCAAGTACTTTGAAGAGATCGCGAACTTGCACCAGTGAAGTTGGTCCTTCAATTCTTTCAGATCACACATGCGAGGCGTTCTTCGTTGAGCGCGACGAAACCAAACTTCTCGTAAAACCGGCGCGCTTCAGGATTTTCCTGGTGCACCGCCACATCAATTCGAGCAACAGACTCCTTGCGGAGCCGATCTTTCAATTGTTCGAGCATCGCCGTTCCCACACCCTGCCCTCGCCTGTTCGGCTGTACAGAAACATCATCCAATTTGGCCACAACAGCGCCCATCGAAGTTGATATCGCGTAACAGACGACGCAAATTCCAGCAACACCTGCTTCGTCATACGCCATCCACACAAAACCGAGATCAGGATGCTCCATAAAAAGGTCGAGCGCGTCGTTGAGTCCCCGGAGTCCTCGATCGCCGTAAGCCGCACTGCTCGCCAAATAGTGTTCATCTTCTCCCAGGAATGCGCTCAACATTTGAAAGGCATCCGAGACATCCGCGGCCCGCATTTTTCGACACGAAATCATCGGGACAATGATGCCACAGAAAATATTCTTTGTCGTTTCGAACTTAAAAACTCTCTGCGTTTGCGAAGGCCCATCTTCAGAGTTTCCGCGCAACGCAGAGAGTTAAACTGCTTAAGTGCTCGAATTATTTACCTGGGGAGCAGCACAGTATCGACCACATGAATCACACCGTTAGATTGATAAACATTCGCTATTGTAACTCGCGATTGTCCACCCTTTTCGTCAGTAAGTACGAGCGTATTTCCATCCATCCATGCTGTTAATGTTCCACCATTAACGGCTTTGAACGACGCCTTGCCGTGGCCCGCATTTATCTTCTTCTGAATCGCACTGGCGTCAAACTTTCCGGCCAACACATGGTAGGTCAGAATGTTTGTGAGCATTCCTTTGTTTTCAGGCTTCAGCAGAGTATCGACGGTACCTGCGGGAAGTTTGTCGAAGGCAGAGTTGGTGGGGGCAAAAACTGTAAAGGGACCCTTGCTCTTCAGTGTTGGAACGAGACCGGCGGCCTTTACGGCTGCGACAAGCGTCGTGTGGTCGGCAGAGTTCACAGCGTTGTCAACAATATCTCTCGATTTCAACATCGACGCACCACCCACCATTGGATTGTCGTCCATCGAATTCATTTGAGCGTTTGCGCGTTGGTTTGCAAGCGTGATCGAGCCCACCGCAAGCAACACCATTACTACAACTTTCTTCACGATAGTTACCATCCTTGTAGAACTAAATTTGTTGTCGAACTGGAGAGATATACGGGAGGGAGGGAAGGATTGGATTGGAGGTTGGATCTTTGATCTTTGGCCTTCGGTCAGAGCTCAATCTAACAATTCG
>Ga0068853_100000679_pt1 | contig 23420 bp, 20 predicted proteins | sample KBSCornC32_FD_65655 | JGI IMG/M metagenome (GOLD analysis project Ga0068853, IMG submission 65655) | Corn rhizosphere microbial communities from Kellogg Biological Station, Michigan, USA - KBS Corn C3-2 | ecosystem: Host-associated > Plants > Roots > Rhizosphere > Soil ... | reverse complement strand
ATGGCGAGGCCGGCGGCGTCGTCCTTCGCGCTGTTGATGCGCTTGCCGGATGACAGGCGCTCCATGGCGGTCTGAAGGCCCATGGCGGCCTTGGTCGAAGCGTTCTGCGCCCGGATGGCGGACACATTGCTGTTAATAACGGTCATATCAAATCCCCACTATCTATCCAGTGAGAATGCTCCCGTCGGTACTCGGTCGCAGTCTCGATCTATCCAGTGAAATCGCTTCCGTCGGTACTCGGTTGCGGTCTCGATCCAGTAGAACGGACGGGGCTCCGGGGATTTTAGGTTAATTCGTCATTTTCCATGATTTTTTGGATCAGGCCACCGTTCCGGACCTTGGGGAAATCCTGATACAAGTTTGATTTAGAACATTATTGCCAGATATTTTTTCACGGGATGGAGCAGTATAATTAATAGCGACCAGGGTCTTTCGCGACCTATTTTACTGCGCTCCGATCGGTCGGCGCCCGCTTGAAGCCATGGTCCACCATCTTGACTCTCGTTGCCAAAGTCTCAAGCATGACCGGCAAGGGCCGGACAAGAAACGGGCCAGCGTGGGGGCGATTTCCTGAAAGCTTCGGTCATCGCGGCATGGCGCCGATGGGATGATCCCGCGTTGGTTGGGAGAAGCAGATTTGGGACCATTGGCGCTTGCACGACCCGAGAGTGACGATGACCGGCGCCATGTGCGACATTTCTGCGGCCATGGCTGCGTGCGGTGCGGCGCGACCGTCTTTGAGTATCGCAGCGTGTCGGGCAGTGACGCGCTGGACGACATCATCCTCCTCTGTCCGGCCTGTGCCCATGCGCTGGCGGGACAGCCCGGCGCGGAAAGAGCCCTTCGCGCGATGCGCGCCAACCCGCTGGCACGGCAGAAGCTGTTCGACCGGCGCAAGCTCCCCTTTTTCAACGGATTGCCCGACGTGGCGGTGACGCCGGGCGTGACGATGCAGGCGACACCGGTGCCGATCCTGTTCGCGGGCGTACCCGTGCTGCGCCTCGACCCGCCCGAGGTGCAGGGCGGCGCGACCGGTTTCAGCGTGGCGCTGGGCGTGGCGCGCGGCGAGCCCCGGCCGATCATCGTCGCCAATGAATGGCGGTCGGATGCGGAGGCGGACTGGGTCTTCGAACGGCCATCAAACCATTATGTCATCACCAGCCGCGATCGGTCGGCGCAACTCATCCTTGCGATTCTGACTCCGGGCCGCTGGTCGATCGAATTGCTGCGCACCCATGGCGGTGGCCGGATGCTGGAGGCGGGCCTTCACGGCGTTCGCGTCGATGGAGTCGCGCGGCCGACGCCCGCATCGAAGTCGCAGCTCGTCGGCATGACCATCTGAACGAGATACGGCCCGTGAGGATCCCTATTTCGGCTTGCGGAAGCGCAGGACAAACTGGTCGGTCTTGCCGCGAATACCCGTTTCCTGGACCTTCAGGCTGTGATCGTCGTCCGCGTGGGCGAGGAGCGTGCTCTGCGCCTCCAGCCTGAAGCCAGCCGCTTCGACCTCTTTCCGGACCGCCGCGCTTTCGATCCGGTGCAGCGTCGAGGTAACGGTCGTGCCGGCGCCCGGCGCGGCCTCATGATCGACGATGAAATAGACACCGCCGGGCTTGAGCGCCTTGAACGCGGCGGCGTTGGTCAGCGTCGCGCCATCGGTTTCGCCGACCTTGTTATTCTTGAAGTCATGATAGTTGAGCGTCGTCCAGACGACATCGACCGGCGCGGGCACCTTGACCTCGCCCGGCTGGATCACGACCATGGTCAGGTTGGGATGCGTCGTCGCATATTCGGCGAGGACCGGCGAAGGGCGACCCACCATCGCATAGACATGGCCCTTCGCGCCCACCGCGCCGGTCAGGATGCGGGTGAAATAGCCACCGCCCGGCGCCAGTTCGGCGATCGTCGATCCCTTCTTGACGCCCGCAAACGCGATAAGCTCGGCCGGCTTGCGGTCGGCATCGCGGACGCGATCGGCCTCGGGACGCGCGGGATCGGCGAGCACCGCGCCAATATCCATGCCGCTCGGGGCCGCCGTGGCGGCTCCGGTAACGGATGCGATGGCCAACAGGGCGTGAAGCATGGATGTCCGGGTCATCATATCTCTCCCACTTACTGACGGTCGGGGGCGCTGCGCTAAGGCGAGCCTATCCTATTCCCTGCCGGAGTCGAAAGCGCGTTATGATAATCAGACGGATCAATCGGGCAGGCGCAGTTCCAGCCGGTTGAAGCCGTCCACCGACCGATAATCCAGTATCTCCGCCCAGGCGCGCACCAGCGCGAGGCCCGCCCCGCCGCCCCGATCGGGTACATCCGTGTCGTCATCCTGAACCGACTCGCGCGGATCGAAGGGTGCGCCGGGATCGACGAGCAGCATCCGCACCCCGCTTGTCTCACGCACCAGTCCCAGTTCGACCCGGTCGCCGGCGACGATGCCGGCATGATCGAACAGGTTCATCACCAGTTCTTCCACCAAAATAGCAAGGCGGGCCACGCTGTTGGCCGCCATGCCATGCGCTTCGCCAAAGGCGCGCGCCCGCGTGACGGCCCGATGGACCGGGTCCGCCCCGTCCAGGCGACTTAGGTTGGATTCGGGCACGCTCATCGCTAAGCTATGCCATGAATATCGGGAAAGAGGATGCCGTCATGACCGTCAGACCGACAGTGGCGCTGATCGCCACGATTTTTGCCATGGGTGCCGGCGCCTCGCTGGCCGCGACGTCGAGTGAGATCGGCCGCGTCAAACGCAGCGTCGGCGTCGCCATGATCGAGCGCGGCAAGACGAAAGTCGCGACCGCTCCCGGCGTGCAACTTCACCCCGGCGACGTGCTGGTCACCGGCAAGGACGGCCAGATCAGCCTGACCTTCATCGACGACACGCGCTTTTCGGTCGGCCCGAACAGCCGGGTTTCGGTCAGCAGCTTCGACTATGACCGCACCCGGCAGACGGGGACGTTCCTGACCGAGGTCAACCGCGGTTCGCTCGGCGTGGTGTCCGGGCAGATCGCCAAGTCGGGCAAGGATGCGATGAAGGTCCGCACCCCGACGTCGCTGCTGGGCGTGCGGGGTACGCGGTTCATCGTTGAGGTCGGCAAATGAGGACAGGCCGCGCGCTGGCGCTGGGCGGGTTGCTGCTGTTGCTGACCGGCTGCGCGCACAATTCGCTGGTCCTGTTGCCCGGCGAGGACGGCAGCCAGGGCGCGGTGGCCGTGCTCGACTGCGACGAAAAAGGCGGCGAGACGGTGATCGCCGATCCCAACAGCCGGACCGGCATCGGCGGCGGCTGCCGGAAACCGCGATCCTATAACACGAACAAGGCCCAGCGCGCGCTGATCGACGCCCTGCCGCCCCGGCCCATCCGGGTGACGCTGTATTTCCGGGAGGGCACGACGACGCTTACCCCGGAATCGCTCCCATCGCTGGACTATCTCAAGGAGCAGGTGAAGCCGGAAAACCGGCCCGGCGCGGAGGTTCAGGTGACCGGCTACACCGACACGCTGGGCAGCGACGAGGACAATGATCGCCTGTCGCAACGCCGCGCGGAGGAAGTGGTGGAGATGCTCGCCACCCAGAACATCGACCGGGCGCTGATGACGGCGGTGGGACGCGGTGAACGGTCGTTGCGGGTGAAAACGGCCGACGGCGTGGGCGAACCGGCGAACCGGCGGGTCGAGGTGATCGTTCGATAAGTGCGGGCTTAGAACGAGATAACATCAGCCAGACTCATACCCCCTCCGTTCGCTTCGAGCGAAGTCGAGAAGCCGTTGCGCGATGTGTCTCGACTTCGCTCGACACGAACGGATCAACCCAATGTCATCACGCTCTAAAGTCGTTCCCCCCGCCAGCGTAGCGCCATCACGGTAAGATCGTCGCTCGGCTCCGCGCCCCCTTCGAACGTGCGGACGGCATCGCGCAGCGCCTCGACCATCGCGGTCGCCGTGCCACCGGCGGTGCCGGCGACAGCGCCGCGCGCCGACGCCGCGCCGAACAGCGCCCCCTTCCCGTCCTGCGCCTCGGTCACGCCATCCGTTATCAGCACCAGCCCCTCGCCGGGCGCCAGTTGCAGCGGCTCCGCAGGATAGGGAAATTCCATCAGGCAGAAGGGTGGCCCGCCGTCCAGCCTGTGCTCCTCCGCCCGGCCATCGCGCACGAGAAAGGGATGCTCATGGCCGGCGCTGACCAGCACCGCGCGCCCCGTAGCGAGGTCGAGCACGCCCAGCAGCATCGTCACGCCCATCGCCTCGCCATTGTCGCGCGACAGTTCCTCGTTGAGCAGCGCGGCCGCTTCGTCGATCGCGTCGCCCCTGCGCAGGAACACGCTCTTGGTCAGGGCCTTGGCGAGCGCCATGAACAGCGCCGCTGGCACCCCCTTGCCCGTCACGTCGGCGACGGTGAAGAAGATCAGGTCGTCGCTCAGCCGCACGACGTCGAAGAAATCCCCGCCGACCGACCTGGCCGGTTCGAGGAGGGCGTCGATGTCGAGGCGGGGATCGAGCGTCGCCAGCGTCTCGCGCGGCGGCAGCATGCCGAGCTGGATGGAGCGGGCCGCGTCCAGTTCGCCTTCGGTCGCAGCGGTGGCGATGCGTTCGCGCACCAGCGTATCGCGCAGCCGCTCACGGTCGCGGCGCGCCTCGGCAAAGATGCCCGCAAGCGTGCCGACCACGGCTCCCAGCCCGACCAGCAGCGGGCGAAAGGGATCGAGCAACAGTGACCCGAGATCGAACGCCAGCCATGCGCCCGCCGCCACCGCCACCGCGCCAGCGACGGGAACCAGCAACAGGCCACGCCGCCGTCCGGGCAGGCACAGCAGCACCGCGAGGGCGAGGAGCCCGCCGCCGCCCCATTCGGCGAAGGGCGCCCAGGCCGGTCGGACCAGCCAGCCACCGCGCCGGATCGCGTCGATCGCCTGCGCCTGTACCAGCGTGCCATAGGCCGTGCTGCTCATCGGCGTGGCCACCACATCGGCGGTGCCCTCCGCCGCGAGGCCGACGAGCACGATCTTGCCGGCAAAAGCATTGGCGGGGAAATGGCGGCGCAGCACATCGACCGCCGAGCTGATATGGGCGGGCGGCACCACGCCGAAGCGCAGCGCCATCCGACCGGCCGCATCGACCGGCACGCGCCGCGTACCGACCTCGATCCGGCCCGGCGTGGCGGTGATCGTCTCCTGCCCGGATGCCACCCGAGCCAATTCGGTGGCGAGGCCCGGCATCGCCCGCTCGCCGACGCGCATCAGCATCGGCACGCGGCGCACCACGCCCCCCTCGTCCGGCGGGCCGTTGAGAAGGCCATGGCCGAGCGCCGCGCCCTCCAGTTCCGGGATATTGGCGATCACGCGGGGGGCGGAGGGCAAGGCGGGCGGCAGCGTACCCCGGATCGTCGCGTCGACCAGCAGCGATGCGGGGTCGGCGCCATCATGCTGGACAGCGACACGGCTCAACACCACCGGCGACCGTCCGACGACGCTGCCGAACACCCGGTCCATCGGCTCCAGCGCGCGGACTTCGGTTGCGGCGGACGTGCTCAGTTCAGGATAAAAGGCCGCGAAAATATCGGGACGGATCCGGTCGGGCTCCGGGAACATCATGTCGAAACCAATCGCGACCGGACGATGCGAGGCGATCTCCTCAGTCAGCCGGGCGAGATGATAGCGGGGCCAGGGCCAGGGGCCAAGCTGGGCGAGGCTTTCGGCATCGACGAGCACGACGCGCACATCGCTGGCCGACAGATCGCGCGGGCTGAGCCGCTGCCACCAGTCGAACAGCGGTCGGCTCGCCAGATTGCCCAGCATCATGCCGAGCAGCGCCGCGACCAGCGCCGCGCCGATCCCGTTCAGCCAGACCCGGCGGGAGACGCCCGCGATCCTGCGCCGCGCCGGGGTCCGCTCAGAGCCGGACTTCGAGGCCATCATAGGCGCACAGCACCTCCAGCGGAGAGTCCTCGCGGGTCAGTTCCTCGTAGCGGATGCTCTCGCCATGGACGCGCAGCAGATCCTCGTCGGTGTAGGTCGGCTCATGATGGAACAGCGCCAGCCGCTTCGCCGCCGCCTCATGGCACAGGTCGATCGCGACGATATTGCTGGAATGGCCCCAGTCCTCCTTCATGGAAACGCTGTCGGCCAGCGAATACATGGTGTCGCAGATGACCAGATCGGCGTCGCGGAAGAAACGGGCGACATTCGCCTCGCGCTCCATCTTCTCGATCTTATGCTCGCTGTCGGTGCTGAACACCACGACCTTGCCCTCGGCGTCGGTGAAGCGATAGCCGTAGGAGACATGGGAATGTTGCTGCGCCATCAGTTCCACTTCGACATCGCCGATCCGATGCACCTCGCCGGGCGCGAGCGTGCGGAAGCTGATCGTCGCGCCCAGCCATTCGAAGGGTACGGGGAAGCTGATCTCCTCCTGCTGGCGCCGCAGCGCCTGTTCGGCATCGGCGTGGCCCGCGTGGATCACGATCTCGGTGCCGGGCACGAAGGCGGGACCGAAGAAGGGAAAGCCCATGATATGGTCCCAGTGCATATGCGACTGGAAGAAATGGAAGACGCGGGGATGCCCCCCGGCCATGCGACGGAAAGAGTCGATGCCGAACTCGCGCAGGCCCGACCCCATGTCACAGACGATGAAGGCGCCGGCCCCCGCCTCTATCTCCACGCAGGTCGTCGCGCCGCCATAGGTGCCGGCCGTCGCGAAATCGAGTTCGGCGTCGATAAAGGTCGCGGCCGCCGCCTCGTCCGCGAAACTGCGCCCGCCCGCCGCGACCAGCGCGCGCGCCAGCTTGCCCCGTATCACATCGGCCTTCTGCGCCACCGGCAGCGATCCGCGCGTCCCCCAAAATCGCACGAGCATGACGAGACTCCCCCGAAATCGGCCTTGCCTGCCTTACAGTGCGGACTCGACGCTGTCACTGACCGCGAAAATCTTGTCGTAGCGGCTGATCGCCAATATCTCGCGCAACACATCGTTGGGCGCGGCGAGCAGGATGGCGACGCCCAGTCCGTCCGCCTTGCGCTTGGCAAGGGTGAGCGAGCGGAGACCCCGCGACGACATATAGTCGAGCCCGGCCATGTCCACGACCAGCTTCTTCGCCGGGGTTTCGGCGGCCTGCCCCACGCTCGCCTCCAGAAAGGCGGAGAAGTCCTGCGCGGTGGATTCGTCGACCCGCCCCGTGGGAAGCGCGACGATGCCGCCGCCCCGCTGTTCGTCCTGCCATTGCATGATCGACTGCCCTCCTGATTGCGATACCGTAGCGACTAATCGCGCAGGACAAAAGGCATTGCGGCCTTCCCCTCGATCCATGGTGGGACGCGGACCATCGCCCGCTGGAACAGGGCGGATGCGATGTGCCCGGCCAGCCATCGTTGCAGCCGGGGCAAGGGCTGGGCGTCGAACCAGGGCTGGTCCGTGGCGGCGAACTGCCGCACGAAGGGAAAGATGGCGATGTCGGTCAGCGCACGGTCGGCGCCGCACAGAAACGGCGCGGCGGCAAGGCGATCGTTCAGCCTGGCAAGCAGGGCGATCCCCTCCGCCCGGTGCAGGAGGGGGTCGCTGTCATAGCGTCCGGCATATTTATAGCGGTCGAGATGATGCTTGAACGGACCGTCGTTGATGGCGATCAATTCGGCATCCTGACCACCCAGCCAGTCTTCCGGATCGTTTCGCCGGAGCGCCCAGAGCATGATGTCGAGACTCTGCTCGATCACGCCACCATCCGGCAGCACCAGCACGGGCACCGTCCCCTTGGGCGAGGCATCGAGCAGCGCCTGCGGCTTGGCGCGGAGGACGACTTCGCGAATCTCCACCGCTTCGCCGCTCGCGAGAACCGCCATGCGCGCGCGCATCGCATAGGGACAGCGGCGGAAACTGTAGAGGATCGGAAGCGACTGCATCATCCCCTTCTGCATATTATGGGCGGCGGTGCGCAAGCCTGTGGTTAGTCCGCCGTTAACCTTGTCCTGCACGGGTCGATGCGTGCGGAAAGCCGCGGTTTTGCCGACTGTGCCCCTTGCAAGGAAATGCGAACTTTCCGGTTTGTGCGCTTTCACCTTCCTAAGCCGGTCTTTGACCTTCCGGTCCATCATGTACCTATGCCGAAGCGGTCCGCCCTCGCCCTCCTTGCTCGCCCTGCTCCTTTGTGGCGCGATGCGCGGGGTGGCGTGCTGATCGAGGCGGCGCTCAGCCTGCCGATCCTGGTAATCTTCCTGATCGGCATCCTCACCTATGGCGCATGGTTCATGGCCGCGCATGTCGTGCAGCAGGCCGCGAACGAAGGCGCGCGGGCCGCGCTGGCGGGCATCGACGATATCGAACGCCGTTCGCTCGCCGAGGCGACGGTGATGCACAGCCTCGGCGGTGCGAGCCTGGTGGACCCGGCGCTGGTCGTCACGTCGACCCAGACCGCCGATGGCTATTTTTCCGTGACCGTCACCTACAACACGGTGCAATCCGCGATGTTCGCGTCCTCGATCATACCGTTGCCGCGCGGCCCGATCCGCCGCGTGGCGGTCGTGAAGCTGAGCATGTTGTGACCGCGCCGATGCTGTCGCGGTTCATCTCCCGTTTGCGGCAGGATCGCAGGGGCACTGCGGCGGTCCTGCTCGCGGCCTCGCTCATGGGCCTGGCCGGGGCGGCGGCAATCGCGATCGATGTCGGGTCGCTGTTCCTCGCCAAGCGCCAGCTCCAGGGCGTTGCCGACGCTGCGGCGCTGGCGGCCGCGCAGGGCGATCTGAGCGATGGCGGCGCCGCGTCCGCGCGGGCACTGATCGACCATAGCGGCGTGCCGAACGTGGCCATCGCCACTATCACCCCCGGCCAATATGTCCGCGATCCGAACATCGCGCCCGCCGCGCGCTTTACCGCCGGCACGACGGCGCCCACGGCCACGCGGCTGACCCTGCAACGCGATGTTCCGCTCACCTTCGGCCGATTGCTGCTCGGCAAGTCGACGCTGGTCATCAGGACGCAGGCGACGGCGGCGCGGCTCGACATGGCGGCATTTACCATCGGCACGAAGCTGGTCGGCCTGTCGGGCGGCGTCGCCAACCAGTTGCTGTCGGCGCTGACCGGGACCAGCCTGAACCTGTCGGTCATCGAGACCGGCCAGCTCGCGTCCGCCAATATCGACGTGCTCCACTTTGCGGATGCGCTGCGCGTGCGGCTCAACATGCAGGGATCGAGCTACGCCGACCTGTTCGGCGCGCAGATACCCGTCTCGCAGATCGTCGGGGCGATGGCGGACGCCGCGCCGGACGCCTACACCGCCACTATCCTGAACGGCATCGCGGCGCTGGCGCCGAACGGCAACGTCATATTGTCGCACCTGATCGATCTCGGCCCGCTCGCGGACGGGACGTCCGGGTCAGGCGGCGGGCTGCTCCAGGTCGATATATTTTCCTTCCTGCGCTCCGTCCTGACCGATGCGCGGGGCGGTTCTTATCAGGCGACGCTGAACGTCACGGTGCCGGGGCTGACCAGCGTCAAGCTGATTCTGGTCGGGGGGAACAGCGTGTCCTCGCCGTGGCTTACCGTGACCCGCTCGCGCGATGTCGTCATCCGCACGGCGGCGGCGCGCATCTACATCGACGCCAAGGCCAATGTCCTGCTGCCGGGCATCGCATCGCTGCGCATCCCCGTCTATGTCGAGCTTGCCTCCGCCGAGGCGCGCCTGTCCGATATTCGATGCACTGGCGATGCGGTGACGGATGGCGTGACGCTGGCCGTCACGCCATCGGCCGGCTCGGTCGCGATCGCGGATGTCGATACGGCGGCGATCCCGAACATGGCCATAGTCCCGGCGAAGCAATCCGCCGTGCTCGCCAATGTGCTGGGCACGCGCGTGAACGCCTATGCCAATATCGCGCTCGGCGGGATGCAGGCGCAGAGCGTGCATTTCACGCGGGACGACATCGCGCAGCATCGCACCCGCACCGTCACGACCACCGACCTGACCAGCGGGATCGCGACGTCGCTGGCGCAGAATGTCCAGATCAGCGTGACCGTGCTGGGCGTCACGCTGAATGTCGGGCCGCTGGTGAATGCGGTCGGGGGCCAGTTGCTGGCGCTTACGCCCTTGCTCGACGGATTGCTGAACGAGGTCACAGGGATATTGGGCGTGAAGATCGGAGCGGCCGATGTCCGGGTGGACCAGATGCGGTGCGGGACGCCGGCGCTCGTCGCCTGATCAGCTATGATTGCGTCGCCGCTGCTTCTTCTCCAGCAATTGCCGGCTGGCATCGTCCAGCATCACGGTATCTGCCAGAACCGCGCCGCGCCTGCCCACCGGCTTGTCCGGCCCAACGGTGGAATCGACCATCGTCTGCCGCTCCACCTCCGCATTGACCTCCGCGCCGATCAGCACCGAATAGGCCGACAGGAACAGCCACATCAGGAAAACGACCACCGCCGACAGCGAGCCATAGGTCGCATTATAGTCGCTGACATTCGCGACATAGAAGCCGAAGCCCGCCGTGACCGCGACCCAGAGCAGGGTCGCGAGAACCGAACCGACCGACAGCCACCGCCACTTCGCCGCCCGCCGATCCGGCGCGTAGCGGAAGAATATCGCGAAGGTGCCGCTGACCAGAAAGCCCGCGAACGCCCAGGTCGCGCACTGGATGAGGACCGTCGCCACATCGCCCAGATAGGGGGCAAGAAAGTTGCTGACATAAGCGAACAGCGTGATCGCGACGATTCCGACCACCGCGACCCCCACCATGCCGATGGTGATGAGCGCGGCCACCGCCGTGGTGCGGAAGATGCTGCGCGTTTCCGGCTCCTCATTGATGATGTTGAGCGCGGCCATCATCGCGGTCGCGGCGCGCATCGCGCCATAGAGCGACAGGAAGAGCGCGATGGCGAGGCCGAAGCCCTGCGCCGTCTTGCTCGACGTCACGATGGCAAGCATCTGGTCGCGCAGGATCGTTATCACTTCCGGCGGCGCGATGCCGCGCAGCATGTCGACGCTGCCCGACACGGTGCCGGGGTCGCCGATAAGTCCGTAGAGCAGCACGACCGAGGCGATGAGGGGCACGAAGGCGAGGAAGGCGAAGAAGGCGACGCCGGCGGCGAGCAGGCTGAGATTGTGGAACCCGTTCATCAGATAGACACGCTTCAGGATCGACCACCACGCCGCGCGGGGCATGGCCAGGGGCGAATCCTCCGCCGCACCCGGTATCGTTTCCGAGGCCAGGTCGAGCACCGCCTGCCCCAGCGCGGCGCCGGGCACATCCGCTACGGGCGAACTGCGCTTCTCGCTGCCCGCGCCATCCACGCCCGGCACGTCGTTCATGGCGCGGAGCCGGCGTTGCCGGATTTGGCCGAAAGCTCCGCCGCCGCCCGTTCGGCATCGCGCGCGCCCGACATCTGCCGCGACATTTCCGCCTCGATCGCCCTGGCCGATGCGTGCACGCCATTTTCGGTTTCGCTGTATCGCTCGTCGAAGCTGGGCTTGGCGTGGCATGCCGACAGGGCGAGCAAGGCGAGGAGCAGCGGGCGCATCAATAGTCTTTCCGGTAGCGCAGGTTGACGCTGGAGCCGCCGAAGCTGCCCATCTGGCTCAACACGGACAGGGCCTTTGACAGGCTGATCTCCAATTGCGTCGCGGTGTAGCCGCGCGCGTCCGTCACGACCTCCACATAGACGTCGTTACTGATATATTGCCCGACCGCGACCGAGGTTCCCCGCCCCGTCGCCTTGTCCTCGCCCAGAATGCGCAGGCGGTCGATGCCGGCGGAGGACTGGAGGACGCCCAGCGGGTTGAGGCCGCCCTTGCCGCCGCGCAGGCTGTTGAGCGAGGCGGCAAGCTGCACCGCCTGGATCGCGGAGAGTTCGCCTACCGAATTGCCGAACAGGATGCGCGCCATCAGTTCGTCCTGCGGCAGGCTGGGCGCGGAGGTGAAGGCGATCTGCGGATTGGTGCCGGTGCCGGTGATGTTCACGTTGATCGTGACATCCTGCACTTCGCCGGAGGCGACGATGCGGATGTCGGGATCGAACATCGGGCCGCCGTTGAAGCGGATGCGGCCTTCCTGCAACTCGAACGATCGCCCCGCGAAGCCCAGCGTGCCCCGGATCAGATCGACCCCGCCGGAGATGACCGGCGCGCTGCTGGTGCCGCCGACATGGAGGTTGGCGGACCATTCGCTCTCCATGCCCATGCCGCTGACATAGATTTTGTTCTGCGCGACAACGTCGAGGTCGAGACGCCAGGTCGAGGGCAGGCTGGTGATCGGTTCGGCGTCGCCGGTGATGCGCGGCAGGCCGAGGGCAGGCGTGCGACGCACGCCCGTCAACGTCGCTACGGTGGCGCTGCCCTGCCGCACGATGCGATAGCGGGTTTCGGGCAGGCTGATCCTGCCGCTGACCGTGGGTGGCTGGCCATTGCCGTTGACGATGCGCAATTGCCCGGTGACCTGCGCGGCGAGATCGTTTCCGGTGGCGAGTTGCGCGCGGTCCATGTCGAGGCCGAGCTGGATCGGAAAGCCCTGCGCGCTGCTCAGCGACACGAAGCCGCTGCCCTTGACCGTGCCAGACCCCGCGTTGGCGGTCAGGCTCTCCACCTCCAGCCGGTCGTTGGTGAAGCGGCCCGCCAGCTTCATGTTGGTGAGCTTGGTGCCGTAGGTCGCATTCTCATAGGTGAGATTGTTGGCGCGCACCACCCCGGTCAGCGTGGGGGTTTGCGCGCGCCCGCCGAAATCGGCGGCGACACCGATCGGGCCTTTGACGCTCTGGTCCGCCAGCGCCGCGAGCGAGAAGAGGACGTCGGCCGGACCATTGTAGCGCACGCCCCCCGACAGCGGCGCGGCAAGCAGGCGTGTCGTCCAGTTGCCCGCGCCCGACGGCAGCGGGTTCAGATTGACCTGCAATCGGCCGATGGCCGCGCCCCGCCGTCGGATGATCGCGCGCGCATTGCCGCCCTCGGGCAGCAAGCGACCCACGACATGAATGTCCACCGGCTGCGACACCGAGGCGAGGCTGGTGCGGGTGAAATTCTTGATCTGGAGCCGCGCGTCCGCCGAGGGGAAGGCGGTGGAGGTCGCCTGCGTGAAATCGAGGCTGCCCGTCACCGTGCCGCCCAGACCAAGGTCGGGCATGAACGGATTGGCGACGGCGAGGTTGACGCCGTTGAGGCGGCTTTGCAGCATCATGCCGGGGCCGTAGCGGCCGGCAAGCTGGATATCGCCCTGCCCGGTCTCGATGGTGCCGGGCTGGAGCGTGTAGCCGGTTTTTTCCGGCACGATGCGCAGCGGGCCTTTCGTGGCGATGTCCACGCCGTTAAAGCGGCCCTTCATCGCAACGCGCCACAGCTTCGGGTCCAGCAGCGCATTGGCGGCCATGCGGAAGGGATAGCGGGTGCGGCCTTCGACGAGCAGTTTCGCCTGCCCCTGCCCGCCGCGATAATTCACGTTGGCGCGGGCCACGGCAATGGTGAGATCGCCCATATGGGTTCCGGCCAGTTGCACGTCGGCGACGACCTGCGGCTGCGCGTAGAGGATGATATCGGCGGCGACGATGGCGCGGTCGGTGGAAAAGCCGACACGGCCCGGCAGGCGGGCATTATGCGCGGTTGCGTTGACGACGGCCCGCTGCTTGCTGGAGAAGGAGGACAATTGCACGACACCGTTGATGCCCGAGCCATTGGCATTGACCGTCCCGGCGAACGGGCCAGCGGCGGTCTGCGTCACCCGGCCGGTCATGCCGATGCCCGCGAATTGCGTGCCGGGCTTGAGATCGACGCGGAGCGGGCCGAGACCGACGCCGACATTGGCGTTGAACGCGCCATAGTCGCTGTCGCCCGTCGCCACGACGGCATAGCCCTTGCCGTCACCACGGATCGTCGCCACCACCCTCGACAGACCGATGCCCATGCCGGGACGAGCGGCCGCGATGCGCGCGACCGGTTTGGCGACGGTGCCGGTCGCTTCGATCGCGATCGGGCCATATTGATTGGAGCTGCCGCGTGCGCTGAACCGGATCGAGCCGTCAGCGCGATACTGGCCGGTGCCCCCGGTGAGCCGGAAGGCGGGCGCCGCGACGTTCAGTCGGGTGAGCGAGGCGACGCCATTGCTGTCATAACCGACATCGGCGACGATCAGCGCATTGCCGCCGAGGAAGCTACGCACGCCGTCGTTCAACAACCGCGTGGACCGGGCGGTGACGCGCCCCCCCAGCTTGAAATAGCCGTTCGCACCGGTTTTCAGGTCCATGTTGGTGCGCAGGTTGAAGATGCCGACGCTCTCCACCTTGTAGCCGTTGAGCGTGCCCTGCAACGCGCCGGTATAAAGCGCCTTGTTGAGGTCGGCGATCACGACGGCGGTGGCGTCGATGCGGTCGGACCGGATCTTCAGATTGTCCGACAGCAGCCGGGCATTCGCATAGGCGAGGTCGCCGTCGAGCTGCACGTTGGTCAGGAGCGGCGCGACGCTCTCGATACCGGTGATCGCGCGGGCGCTGCCGTGCACGGGGATACGCCACTGGTCCTTGTCCAGCGAGGCGCTGCCCGAAACCGAGAGGCCGGAAACCTGCGTCGCGCCGAAGCCGATCTGGCGGGCGATCAGGCCATAGGCGATGTGCGGAGCGGCGAAACTGCCGTTGAGCGTTGCGCTGCCGGAGACATCCGATCCGCTCAGATTGGTGGCGATGACGCTGGGCTTGAGCAGTTTGAAGTCCAGTTTCAAGTCCCGCATCGCGGATCGGCCGAGATCGACGAGGCCATTCGCGGCGAAGGTGAAATTGTCGCTGGCTAGTCCGCCGCTCAGCCGGATGCTGCGGTCCTGCGCGGTGGCGGTGAGGTCGATCCGCGTCACCGGCTCCAGCATGTTGCGGCCCGCGCCCGCCACGAACAGGCCGGGGCGGGTCGGGCCGCGCAGGGTGAAGGTGCCGTTGCGCGCGGTGAGCGCCACGTCGGCGATGCGATCGCCGCCCATCGCGCCGATGAGCTTGCCATTCCATGCCGCCCAGTCGCCCTTGCCGGCGAGCGTGACGGCCATCGGCCGGGCGACCTGCGTGAAACCCGCGATCAGGCCGGCGGCGGGAGCGTTGACCTTCAGGTCGATATCGAACCTGTTCTTGTCCGGCACCGCGTCGAGATTCAGCGCGATCCTGTCTCCCCCCGCGACGCCGGGAGCCGACAGGGCGCGACCGTCGGCAATGACCTGCGCCCGGCGATCCGCGATATGGACCCGACCGTCGAGCGCGATGAGGTGGCGCTTGCCGGTCAGGGGCGGGTCGATCTGAAGCCGGCCGACCTGCAATCGACCGATGTCGATGTCGAGATCGGGCAGCAGCGGGGCATCGGGCGTCGGCGGCGTCGCCTTGAATTGCGGCTGGCGATAGAGATGCGCGGTGGGGATCAGCAGCGACCGAATATCGACATGGCTGCGCGCGTAGGACAGCGGGCGCCAGTCCATGTCGACCGTCTCGGCGTTCAGGAATACTCCCTTGGGATCGCTGAGCGAGAGGCCGCGGATGCGCATCCGGCCGAAGATCGAGCCTTCGATGCGGTCCATGCCGATCTTCATGCCATTGTCGAAGGCGAGCGCGCGCACCTGCTTGGCGACGAACCCGCGTCCGCTTTCGGTGCCGAGCCACGCATAAACGCCCAGCACGATCAGGAGCAGCGCGGCGATCAGGCCGACGACGCCGATGGCGATGCGGCGGCCCCAGTGCGGGCGCTCGCGGAGGGCGGTGATGTCCTCCTCGCCCGCCATCAGAAGGCCTGCCCGATGGAGATATAGACGGACACGCGCGATTCCCCCGGTTGCCGGTTGATCGGTGTCGCGACATCGAGGCGCATAGGCCCGAAATTGGTGTAGAAGCGCCCGCCGATGCCGACGCCGTAGCGCCAGTTGGTGAACTTGGGGATCGCGCTGGTGTAGACCTGGCCCGCGTCGAGGAAGCCGACCACGCCATAATTGCCGAAACGGTAGCGCACTTCGGTGGCCGCCTCGACCAGGCTGCGCCCGCCGATCGGCCTCGCTTCGGGATCCTTTGGACCCAGTTCCTGATAGCCGAAGCCGCGCACCGATCCGCCGCCGCCGGCATAATAGCGGCGCGATGGTGCGATCTGCTCGCGCGCGGCGCCCGCGATCGTGCCGACGCGCGCGCGGCCGGCGAGCACGATATTGCCCGCGACCGGATAATAGCCGGTCGCCTCGAACAGCCCGCGCCCATAGATTTGCCCGCCGCTGCCCAGCGACCCTTCGGGCGAGATTTTCGCGGAAAGGCGGAAGCCCCGCGTCGGGTCGAGGAGCGAGTCGGACGTGTCCCATGTCGCCTGACCGGGGAGGGCCAGCAGGTAGAAGGTGCGGCGGCGGCGCAGACCGGCCGCGAAATCATAATCCTGCTCGTTGGTGCCGATCAGCTCGAACCCATAGCCATAGGTGAAACGCTTCTGCCAGATCGGCGTGCTGTCGTAGGAGACGCGGCCCGCGAGGCGTCCGGTGAATGCCTCATAAGCGTCGAAATTGCTGTGGAGCGCGCTCAGGGTCAATTCGACGGTGCGGTCCCGTTTGCCCGCGTTGGAGCGGCGGAAGGTGACGCCCGCGCCCTGCTCCTGCGTGCCGGCGGTAAGATTGGTGACGAGCGCGCCTTCCGGCGGGAACATGTTGCGGTGCGACCATGCGCCTTCCAGCTTGAAGCCCTGCCCGGTGCCGTATCCGGCCTGCCCGCTCAATGTCCGGGATGGGCCGGCCTCCTGCTGCACGAGCAGATCCGCATAGTCCGTGCCGTTGCCCACCGGCGTGCCGGTCGGCTTCGGCTCGACGCCGACGGTGGAGAACAGGCTGGTGGCGATGAGCGCCTTGCGCAAATCGTCCACCTTGCGGCTGTCATAGGGGTCGCCCTTCTTGAACCGCGCGAGGACGGCGATGTGGTCGGGCTTGAACACGGGCTTGTTGCCAGCCGCGATGATGTCTCCGAAACTGCTGCGTGGGCCGGTTTCGACGGGCAAGGTATAATCGCCCGTGCGCGTCGCCGGGTCGAGCAGGATGTCACGCTGCCCCACCTTGGTGAAGGGGTATCCGTTTTGCGGAAGGACGACCGCGATATTGGCTTCCGCCGCCAGAATCCGGTCCGCCACGATCGGCTCGCCCGGTTTTGGCACGAAGGCCCTGGCGATGAGGTCCGGCGGCGTGGTGGCGGGCGCGTCGAACCGGATCGCGCCCAGCGCATAGCGCGGGCCAGTGGTAGCGCGCAGGATCACGGCGATGGGGTCTTTGCTCGCCTGCTCGGGCAGCGCGAGGTCGCCCTTCACGGTCGCGTCGAAATAGCCCTGCCCTGACAGGATATCGACCAGCAGCTTCTGGTCCTCCGTCATGCGGGCGTTGATCATCGCGCCATTGGCGGCCTTGCCATCTCCCTCCTCCAGAGCGGACGAGCCCTTGAACATGCCGGTGACGGTGCCGCTGTCGACCGTCGCGACAGGACTGGCGTCGGCAAGCCCGTCCAGCCCTTCGAGGCGATAGGTGTAGCGCGTGGCGGCGGGCCGGCTGTCGTCCGCCTCGGTATAGCGGCTGTCCTCGAACGGCTCGACGTCGAACGCGTGAAGCGGGGTCAGCGGGGCGTCGATGTCGGTATCGTTGACGGGGGGATCGGCGAGCACCTCCGTCGCGGTGCCGTCCTGCGTCGCGGGATTTTGGGCCGCGCCGCTCCGCGCGTCCTGGCGGCGGGCGTCGGCCTCCAGTTTCCGCTGCTGCGCCGTCCAGTCGGAGACGGACCCCATGGCCGCGTCGGGGCTGGCGTCGATGGGCGGAATGCTGGCGTCGAACTCCGGGTCAGGGATGATCGGCGCATTCGGATCGGGGGCTGTCGAAGGCGCATCTATGGGCTGCGCCTGCGACGGACTTGCCCACGCCGCGCCGAACATTGTGACCGCAACCAGGTACGCGATCACCTGCCGCGAAGATGAAAGATAGTGCATCGCGCACTGTGATCGCAAACCAACCCCCTATTGTCGCAACCGATAGGCGCAGGCCTATCAACGTGCGTTGCGTCCCAGGGTTGCACCGGTGCGGCGAGTTGATGCGGAAATCGGAACCGGATGCGGGCGAGCACTATGCGATGGTTGGGGTCAAGGTGGTGGATGTGTGCCGGTCGGGGCGACCAAGGAGCGGCATGACCCGTCCCGCAGAGACGGGACGGGTCATTTCAATTACGCCGTCAGGTCGAACCGATCCGCGTTCATCACCTTGGTCCAGGCGGCGACGAAATCCTTCACGAACTTACCGCCTGCGTCGGACGCCGCATAGACTTCCGAAATGGCGCGCAACTGGGCATTGGAGCCGAACAGCAGATCGAGACGGCTCGCGGTCCATTTCTGCGCGTCCGTCTTGCGGCAGGTACCAACGAAGACGTCCTTCTCCGTCTCCTTCCACGCCGTGCCCATGTCGAGCAGGTTGACGAAGAAGGCATTGTCGAGCTTGCCGGGCGTCTCCGTGAAGACACCGTGCGACGATCCGCCGTGATTGACTCCGAGCACGCGCAGGCCGCCCACCAGCACCGTCATTTCCGGCGCGCTGAGCGTCAGCAATTGCGCGCGGTCCAGCAGCAGTTCCTCGGTCGGTACGCTGAACGGCACCGAGAGATAGTTGCGGAAACCGTCCGCCTTCGGTTCCAGCACGTCGAAGCCGGCCGCATCGGTCTGCTCCGCCGTCGCGTCGGTGCGGCCGGGCGTGAAGGGCACCTCCACGGCCTGTCCGGCGTCCTTCGCGGCCTTTTCGATGCCAGCCGACCCCGCGAGCACGATCAGGTCGGCGAGGCTGATCTTCCTGCCACCACTCGCCGCGCCGTCGAAATCGGCCTTGATGCCTTCCAGTACCCCCAGCACGCGGGCAAGATTGGCGGGTTCGTTGACCTCCCAGTCCTTTTGCGGGGCAAGGCGGATGCGCGCGCCGTTGGCGCCGCCCCGATGGTCCGACCCGCGATAGGTGGAGGCCGATGCCCAGGCGGTTCTGACCAGATCGGCGACCGACAGCCCCGATGCGAGGATCCTGTCCTTGAGCGCTGCGATGTCGCCGGCGTCGACCAGCGGATGATCGACGGCGGGGATCGGATCCTGCCAGATCAGATCCTCGGCCGGCACGTCCGCGCCGAGATAGCGCGCCTTCGGCCCCATGTCGCGGTGGCACAGCTTGAACCAGGCGCGGGCGAAGGCGTCGGCGAACTGATCCGGGTTGGCGCGAAACCGTTCCGAGATCGCGCGATAGGCCGGGTCGGCCTTCATCGCCATGTCGGCGGTGGTCATCATCGTCGGCACCTTGACGCCCGGCGTATGCGCCTTGGGGGCCAGCGTATCCTCCGGGTTTCCGACCGGTTGCCACTGCTTCGCCCCGGCGGGGCTGCGCACCAGTTCATAGTCATGGTCGAGCAGCATCTCGAAGTAGGTCATGTCCCACGTAATCGGCGTGGGCGTCCAGGCCCCCTCGATCCCGCTGGTGATGGTGTGGTCGCCGACCCCGGACTCATGCCCGCTCTGCCAGCCGAGGCCCTGTTGCGCGATGTCCGCGCCCTCCGGTTCCGCGCCGACCTTCGATGCGTCGCCTGCGCCATGCGCCTTGCCGAAGGTGTGGCCACCGGCGGTCAGCGCCACCGTTTCCTCGTCGTTCATGCCCATCCGCTCGAATGTTTCGCGGATGTCGCGGGCCGACTGGAGCGCGTCCGGATTGCCGCCCGGTCCTTCGGGGTTCACATAGATGAGGCCCATCTGGACGGCGGCGAGCGGGTTTTCGAGCACCATCTCCCGCTCGGGCTGGATGCGGGTCTCATTACCTTCTTGGCCGACCCAGAATTCCTCGGTGCCCCAGTAGATGTCCTTCTCCGGCTCGAAGATGTCCTCGCGGCCGCCGCCGAAGCCGAACACCGGTCCGCCCATCGACTCGATGGCGACATTGCCGGCCAGGATCATGAGGTCGGCCCAGCTGAGCTTGCGGCCATATTTCTGCTTCACCGGCCACAGCAGGCGGCGCGCCTTGTCGAGGTTGGCGTTATCCGGCCAGCTGTTGAGCGGCGCGAACCGCTGCGATCCCGCCGATGCGCCGCCCCGACCGTCGCCGGTGCGGTAGGTTCCCGCGCTATGCCAGGCCATGCGGATGAAAAAGGGGCCATAATGACCATAATCGGCCGGCCACCACGGCTGGCTGTCGGTCATCAGCGCGGTAAGGTCCGCCTTCACCGCCGCGAGATCGAGCGACTTGAATTCGGCGGCATAGTCGAAGTCGTCCCCCATCGGGTTCCCCGACAGGCCGTTCTGCTGAAGGATTTCGAGGGAAATCTGGTTGGGCCACCAGTCGCGGTTGGTCCGTCCGAGCAGGGATCGCAGCGCGGCGGGCTCCTTCATGGGGCAGCTCAGCGGATCCTGCGTGGTCTTCGCGTCCATGTTCCTGTCCTCTCCATGGCAATCTATGGACGCACTCTAAGCCCGGAGCCGTCACGATTGAAGCGACGAAAATTGATCGGTGAGAACCAGAAATTCGATCATTGAGGGCGCCGGGAGTATCGAGCGGGGCGCTATCATGGCCGCATGTCGGAACAAGCACCCCCTGCCCTTGTTCAGTGTCCGAAAGGAGACGCATCCATGCACAAGGAAAAGGAAGACGGCGAGGTCGTGACCCATGTTTCGCGCACCGAAGCCCGCAGCGGCGCCTCTACCCACGTCACCCGCTATGTCCTCGGCATCAGTCTGGTACTGGTCATCATCGCCTTTGCCGCCGTGCTGGGCTTCGGGTTTCGAGAGCCTTCGAACACGACCAGCAATGGGGCGACCGAAAACAGCGCGGTTCGTTAGAAAAAAGATCCCGAGAACCCAGAGCCACTATCCACATAAGCGTCCCGGCGGCCGATGCGATGCACGGTCGCCGGGAACCGCCGGTTCGCCTAACGCTCCATGCTGTGCTTGATGTCGCGGACCTCGTCGTGCCCCGCCTTCACCTTGGCATAGCATTGCTCGATGAGCGACTTGACCGACGCGGACAGTTCGCGGTCCGCAAGCGCGTCCTCGAACTTGTCTTTGATATGGTCCTCGCCCGCCTCGACTTCGTTGATGATCGCCTTGTCGTCGTGCCCGGTGACGGTCGCCTTCAGGTTTAGGAAAATGCGATGGGCGCCGGCCAGCACTGTTCCGTCATCCTCGGCATTGCCGCCCAGGTTCTCGACCTGACGCTGGAGATGGCTGGCGATCTCGCGCCGTTCGGTGGCGCGGCTGGTGAAGAGGGCGCCGAACTGGTTGCCCTGGGCTTCCTTGGCGGCTTGTTCATACCCGTCCGCGCTGTCGATGGTGGTGGCGATGAGACTGTTCAGGGTCGAAATATCGTGACTGCTATCCGTCATGTTGGACTCCATGCTGTCTGGCTGATGCCGGCCCGTCCGGCACGCTGGTCAACGCCCTCCGCATGAAAATGAGCCGCCGCCGCGGCCCGTCTTGATTTCGATCAGCACGATTTTCCATGCAATTCAAATGGGCCTATGCGCGCGCACCGACCTGCTTGGGATCGAAGCTGCGGTACACCGGTTATCCCTCTGCCGGCTTTTCACGGAGTATCCCTTTTGCCGTTCAAAGACGAACCTGTCACGGCGGAGTCATGGCCGCGCGCTCCGTCGGCGCGGTGGCCCAGCCAGCTCATCATCGTTCGCCATGGCCAGAGCGCGGGCAATGTCGCGCGCGATCTGGCGCATGACGCCGACGCCGACCGGATCGCGCTGTCCATCCGCGACGCGGACGTCCCGCTCAGCGAACTGGGGGTCGAGCAGGCCGCATCGCTCGGCCGATGGTTCGCCAGTCAGCCCGAGGAAGACCGGCCCGAAGTCCTGCTCTCCTCCCCCTATCTGCGCGCGTTCCAGACCGCCCAGCATTTCCGCGCGCATTGCGGCGCACCCCGGGAGGAGCCGATCTGCTTCGACGAGCGGCTCCGCGAAAAGGAATTCGGCATCCTCGACGGCTTCACCACCACCGGCATCCGCAACCACTTTCCCGAACAGGCGCAGTTCCGGGAGTTGCTGGGCAAATTCTACCATCGATCGCCGGGCGGCGAGAGTTGGTGCGACGTGATCCTGCGCCTGCGGTCGGTCATGGACACCATATCGCTCCATCATGCCGGGCGGCGCGTGATGATCTTCACCCATCAGGTGGTGGTCCTGTGCCTGCGCTATGTCATCGAGGCGATGGACGAAAAACAGATATTGGCGATCGACCGGGAGGGCGACGTCGCCAATTGCGCGATCACCGATTATCGTTTCGACCCGCAGGCCGGACCGAACGGCAACCTCGTCCTGCAACGCTACAATGTCACCGCGCCGATGGAAAAGGATGCCACGCCCGTCACGCAGGCGCCCGATGCGATCGCCGGCGCGCGCGGATGAGCCAGCCATGAGCCAGATGGAGGCGCGCTATCCGATCCTCGACGGGGATTGGCTGAATGCCCACCCGCTGCCGGTGCTGGGCGACGGGGTGGATAAAAACACGCGGGGCCGGGTGCTCGTTGCCGGTGGCGCCGAATTTGTCCCCGGCGCGCTGCGGTTGACCGGCGAAGCGGCCCTGCGCGCGGGCGCGGGCAAGTTGCAGATGGCGACGGTGCGATCCGCCGCGCTCCCGCTGGGCGTCCTCGTGCCCGAGGCGGCGATGATCGCCCTGCCCGCCGACGAGGATGGCGAGATCGCGGCGGAGGCTGCGGCTATTCTCGCCGAGCGGCTGGAACGGTGCGACGCCCTTATCCTGGGTCCGGGCATGAGCGCGGGCGACCGCACCGATCAGCTCGTCGCCGGCGTGATGGCCGTTCCCGACAAGGCCCGGACCATCGTGCTGGATGCCGCCGCCATGACGTCGGCCGGCGATCTGGCCTCTCTCATCGCGCGGCACGAAGGACGGGTGATCCTGACGCCGCATCATGGCGAAATGGCGCATCTGGCGAAACGGGACGTCGCGGACGTCGCGGCCGATCCGGTCGGCGTCGCGGTCGAGATGGCGCGGCGCTTTCGGGCTGTCGTCATCCTGAAGGCGAAGGACAGCGTGCTGGTGGACGCGGACGGCACGGTCCTGCTCCACACGGGGGGCTGCGTCGGCCTTGCGACGGGCGGCTCCGGCGACGTGCTCGCCGGCATCATCGGCGGCCTTGCCGCGCGGGGCGCGGAACCCTTCGTGGCGGCAGCGTGGGGCGTGTGGCTTCATGGCCGCGCGGGCGAGGTGCTGGCCCATGATGTCGGGCCGGTGGGTTTTCTCGCCCGTGAAATCCTGCCCCTCATCCCCGGCCTTTTGGCGACGCAGCAGGATCAATCGGGTCCGTCGATGGACCGCGCGAAGCGATAGCTCGTCTGCTCGAATCCCCGCGCCCGGAAAAAGCCATGGGCATTCGCGATGTCGATGTCGCTCATGGCTTCGAGGCGTGCGCAGCCTGCCTTGCGCAACGCGGTGATTGCCGCGTCCAGCATGGCCGT
>Ga0068853_100000677_pt1 | contig 23465 bp, 18 predicted proteins | sample KBSCornC32_FD_65655 | JGI IMG/M metagenome (GOLD analysis project Ga0068853, IMG submission 65655) | Corn rhizosphere microbial communities from Kellogg Biological Station, Michigan, USA - KBS Corn C3-2 | ecosystem: Host-associated > Plants > Roots > Rhizosphere > Soil ... | reverse complement strand
GGTGTCCCCTGCCTTCGTCTCCAGCGTCGATGGCAGCGGCTCGACGCATTTTCACGCAACCCGCGCGCGCCGCATCCGAAGGGTCCCCTTGGACCCAAACCAAGGAGAGACCATGTCCAGCATCAAAGAGAAGCTGAAGGCCGTGTCGGCCGCCATCGCGGCCATCGAGAAGCAGTTCGGCAAGGGAGCCATCATGCCGCTCGCCGGCGGAGAGGTCGCGGAGATCGGCGTCGTGCCGACCGGCTCGGTGGGGCTGGATCTGGCGCTGGGCGTGGGCGGGCTGCCGCGCGGGCGGGTCGTCGAGATCTACGGGCCCGAGTCGTCGGGCAAGACGACGCTGGCTTTGCAGGCCATCGCCCAGGCTCAAAAGGCCGGCGGCGTGTGCGCGTTCATCGATGCCGAGCACGCGCTGGACATCACCTACGCGCGGAAGCTGGGCGTGCGCGTCGAGGAGCTGCTGGTGTCGCAGCCCGACTGCGGCGAGCAGGCCCTCGAGATCGCCGACAAGCTGGTGGGGACCGGCGCGGTCGATCTGATCATCGTCGACTCGGTGGCGGCGCTGGTGCCGCGCGCCGAGATCGAGGGCGAGATGGGAGACGCCCACATGGGCCTGCAGGCTCGGCTCATGAGCCAGGCCCTGCGCAAGCTGACCGCGGCCACCGCCCGCAACAACACGTGCGTCGTCTTCATCAACCAGCTTCGGCAAAAGATCGGCGTCGTCTATGGGAACCCGGAGACGACGACGGGCGGGAACGCCCTGAAGTTCTATGCATCCGTACGCCTCGACATCCGCAAGACCGGCGTGGTGAAGAACGGTGAGACCGTGGTGGGGAGCAAGGCGCGCGTCAAGGTGGTGAAGAACAAGGTCGCGCCGCCGTTCCGAGAGGCCGAGTTCGATATCATGTACGGCGCCGGCGTGAACTGGCCGGGCGAGGTGGTGGACCTCGGATCGGAGTCGGGTCTGATCGAGAAGTCGGGCGCGTTCTATTCGTGGAAGGGCGAGCGCTTCGCGCAGGGTCGAGACAAGGCCTGCGCGTACGTGGCCGAGCACCCCGAGATCGCCGAGGAGATCCGGCTCAACCTGATCGAGGCGCGCAAGGCGGAGAACCGAGCCCTGGGCGCGCCCGGCGTCGCCGCGGTCGGTGCGGCCGCAGCGGCTGCGGCCTGAGGCCGGCTCCTCCCCGCGATCTCCCGATCGAGCGCCGGGACTCTCGACCGGCGCTCGACCCGGCTCAGGGGCTCGTGGCCGCGGGGCCCGGCGCTGCGGCGGGAACCGTGATGCTGAACAGAGGGCGGCAGGCCACGCGCTCGACCTGTGCTCGGGCGGGCTGGTGCCATTCCCAGTTGCAGTTGAGCTGCGGCGTCAGCCGGGCGTGTCCCAGCTCCAGCTCGGGGGCCCAGATCTCGTGGTCGATCACCTCGCCCAGGTGGCGATCGTATTCACGCGCGTCGAACCGATCACCGAGCGCGAGCGGACGGAGACGCGCGTCGACGATCGCGACGGCTTCGCGAAACGAGACGGTGTCCGGCGCGAGGTACACCTTCGCCCAGACGAGCTTGCCGTTCTTGTAGTTGATGAACGTATCGTTCGTGTCGACGGAAAACGGGCGGGGACCCAGGTTTTCCAGGTTCAGGTGGTGGGCGCTCTTGTCCTGAAAGAAGCTCTCGTCGGGCGCCGCGTGCGGATCGTGGGCCAGAAAGAGGTTGTCGGGCGCGGGCGTGCCGGAGAAGTCGATCCGCCTCACCCGCGGCGCCGCGGCGGCTGGCGCGCCCGCATCGCTCAGGCGCGGGGGCGACGCCTGCTGACCGGGGGCGGTCGCTCGAACCAGCGCGATCTGCGCCCGCTTCTCGACGCGGGTGACGGCCACGACCCCGATCGCGCCGACAACGGCCAGCGCGACCAGCGCGACCACGAGGGCCAGGAGCAACGGTCGCTTCATTTCAGTCGGCGAAGCAAGCGACGGACTTGGGGAACTTGCCCATGTAGACCAGCCTGACGTAGGTCGCGAGAGATCCGCCGTCCAGCCGCTTCCATTCAGGGACGAGCACGGTGGCGATCCACTTCCACCGCTCCTCGAACAGACCGATGTTTCCCCCCGGGTTCGTCACGCGAAATGGTGCGAAGTGCATCGGCAACGGCGAGATCATCACGTACGACAGCTGCGCCGACAAGGCCGGATAGCGGTCGTAGACCTTCTGCAGCGTCACCATCTGCTCGAACTTGAGCAGGAGGGTGTTGCCCTCCCAGATGAGGCCCGCGTTGTTCGCCTTGTCGCCTCTGCTGATCAGGGTCCAGCCATCGGCCAGCAAATCTTTCCGGGGCATCGACATCCGGTTCACGAACTTCATGACCTCGTCGACCCCGCCGGCCAGGTAGGCCAGATGCTGCCAATAAATGTCGCGGTAGACGGCCTTGTTTCCCTCGATCAACATGTTGTCGAGGTCCGTCGCGTTCATCCGCTTCGTGCTCTCCCAAATCCCGTCGGAGCGTGCCGTGCCGTCCACGTAAACGTCGAGCGCCTTGCCGCTCGCTATCCCGAGCCCGACCATGTCCGACGCGAAGGCCGCCATGCCGGCCCATTTGAAGATCCGGGGGTGGTCGATGTACAGCTTCGCGTAAGCGCGAGTAATGAGCAGGTTCTGCGCGATATTGCCGGTCTTGCTGCCCGGATTGCAGCTCACGACGCCGTTGGCCTCGACCTGCCAGGTGCTTGGCCCCCCGAGCCCGCCTCGTTGTTCTCCGCCATGGACGCGATGGTAGCGGGACGTCGTCCCCAATCAATGACCAGCGCCACACCCGCGCGCGAACCGATCGGTCGTTTGCGACCACGCCACGCCGGCGGGAGCTCTGGGTGCGATCAAATACGGGAGCGGCCCCTCACATGCGCTTGGCGCTGAAGCGGTAGAGGCCACCCGACGGGGTGCTGGCCGTGACGCCCACGATGCCCGTGGCGTCGAAGGCCAGGGACAACGACGTGGGCAGCGTGGGGACCGTGATGGGGACGGGGCCGACAAGCACCGGGCTTCCTTCCATGGGATCGGACATCTCGCTGTTCCAGAAGCTGCCGAGATCGCCAGTCAACGAACGATCGAGGTACCCGAGCCTGTAAACCGTGCCCGCCACGTAATCGCTCCCGACGCTCGCGTCCGCCATGAGCTCGAGCCCGTACCAGCCATTGAGGGGATCGCCATCGATCGGGCGCGGGCGGTCTAGCCACGGGGCGTCCCAGCGGACCCGCAACCAGGCCGTGGGGCCGACGGGACCGGAGACGGCGTTGAAGTCACCCGCCATCCGCTGGCCGTCACGCGAGATCGTGACGCGCGCCCCGTAGAAGGTGTTGGGCGCGATGCCCCCCAGCGGGAACCAGAACGTGGCCGTCTGGCCCGTCACCTTTCCGGTGATGGCGCCGCAAGCGAAGAAGAGCGCGTCGGGGTTGGAGGATCCTGGTGCACCGGCGGCGCATCCGTCACCCGTGAGCGTCCCGTCGGGCGCCTCGATGAGGTTCACGCCGACCGGATCTTCAAACGCGAACATCCCCCAACGCCCCGAGATGTCCGCCGGTGGCTCGACCGGCGCCAGCGAGCCGCCGGCCCCGGCAGTCCCGGCAGTGCCGCCCGGTCCGGCGATCCCGCCAGCTCCGACGGTCCCGCCAGCTCCGACGGTCCCGCCAGCTCCGACGGTCCCGCCAGCTCCGGCGGTCAGGCCGCCCGCTCCGGCGGTGCCGGAGCTCCCCGCCCTACCGCCTCGTTCGAGGGTCCCTTTGGCGCCCGCGCTCCCCCCGCCGGCCCCCGCGGCCCCCGGTCCAGAGGCAACGGGATTCGAGCCGCAACCGAGCGAGAGAGCTGTCAGGGGAGCCAGCAGGATCAGCGCTTGCGTTCTCATTCGATGATGTGACTCGGTGGCCCACCGACGGCGCGATGGCAGCGTCGGTGGGTCGGACCCGAGTCTATCAGGATGCCCGGGCGATCCGACGCTGACCAGACGAGCGTCTACCTCGATCGCCTACATCGGCGGAACGTACCCGCGCCAGACCCAGACGAGCGCGTCGGCCAGCGTCGCCGACTGCACGCTTCCGTCGCAGTGACCCACGCCCATCCCTTCGACGAACTTGTAGTGGAAGCCCTTGGCCTTCAGGGCCGCCGCCGTCTTCTGGTTGGCCATCAGCCACCCGTGCCGATCGCCGCTGTTCAGATCGTTCTGGTTGGCGTTGATGAAGATCCGCAGCAGCTTCTCGCGGCCCGTCATGTCGTTCTTGATGACCTCGAGATCGGAGTGATAGTCCCAGTCCCCGTGGGGATAGGTCTTGGCCTCGGGGGCCTTCGGGTCCTGCTGGGCCACCAGCGTCGTCGAATAGCCGATCACGCGGCTGAACAGATCCGGTCGGAACCAGGCCATCGTGAACGCGGCCGCTCCGCCCGAGCTACAGCCCAGCGCCGCGCGGCCGCTGGGATCCTTCGTGAAGGCGAAGTTCGGGTACGACGCCTTGATCTTGGCCGCGATGGCCGGGAGCACTTCTTGCTCGATGTAGCGGGCGTAGCGATCCGACATGGTGTCGTACTCGAGGCCGCGCTCGCTTCCGATCGAGTCGTTGCCGCCGGGAGGGACGGCCACGACGACGAAGGGCGGAAGCTTCCGCATCGGATCGCTCGAGATCGTGAGGTTGTCGAGCGCGTTCGAGACCTGGTTGAGCTGCCCGGGTCCGTCTTGAATCACGAGCACCGCCGCCGGGGTGCCGTCCTTGTACATCGCGGGCACGTAAGCCTGGATGGTCCGCGTCACGGCGACGGGGGTCTTGGTCAGCGTCGAATCCTTGCCGTCGAAGATCGTGCTCGTCAGCGATGCGCTGAAGCTCTTCCCCTTGGGGTTACCTTTGCCGTTGAGGTCGGATTGCGGGGTGTAGTTGGGCCCGACCATCGAGTCCCCGTCGCCGTCGGAGCCGGGATCGGGAAGCGGGGCCACGCCGCCGGCTGACCCCGACATTCCCGCCGTCCCCATGCGGCCACCCGGTGCGCCCGCGCCCCCCTTGCCCCCGGAGCCCCCGGAGCCGGAGCCGGAGGCCCCACCGCCCCCCGGCATGCCGGCCGCCCCGCCGCTGCCGGTTCCAGTTCCCCCACTGCCCGTGACGCCACCGCTGGCCGGGGCGCCACCGCTGGCCGCGCCGCCCGTGGCGGACACGCCGCCCGTCGCCGACACGCCGCCGGTCGCCGTCATGCCGCCTGTCGCCGACACGCCCCCGGTGCTGGTCGCCCCTCCCGTGCCGCCGCTCGAGGTCGATCCCCCCGAGCCAGAGCTGCCGGAGGTTCCCCCCGTTCCGTCGGTGTTGGGCGACCCCGTCCCTGAAGAAGCGCACCCCCCCAGCAACAAGGCGATCGCGCATGACGTCACGCGCGAGGCCGCTCGCGCCCCGAACCGGTTGCCATTGGCCTTCATGATGGACGGCTTCATCGACGACTCCTGGATACGGTAGTCCCGGGATGCGGGATGCGTGGGGAGGGGAGCGGAGCCCTGGCGCACCGCCCCGAGGGCAGATCTCGCCTGTGCTCGCGGCGTCTCAGATACTGCCGCCAGGGGTCGGTATTGTTGGATTATTTGAGGCGCGAGTCGCCCCTCGCGCCTGGCGCCCCCAGGAGGGGGCGGCTTCAGCGCTGGACCGTGGCGGTGAGCGACCCGGCGCCGGTCTCGTCGGCCGCGGGCTCCGGACGCACCAGCAGGCGGAGGAGCACCGGGAGGACCGTCAGGCCAAGCAGCGTCGACGAGACGATGCCGCCGATCACCACGGTGGCCAGCGGCCGCTGGACCTCGGCGCCCGCGCTGGTCGAGATGGCCATGGGGATGAAGCCGACGGCCGCCACCAGCGCGGTCGTCAGCACGGGGCGCAGGACGGTGAGCGCGCTGCGCCGGATGGGCGCGCTGCCCCCCTCCCCTCGCTCCAGGTACACGTGCAGCTCGCCGGCCATGACGACGCCGTTCAGCACGGCCACGCCTGCCACAGCGATGAACCCGACCGCCGCCGGGATCGAGAAGGGCAAGCCACGCAGCGCCAGCGACAGGATGCCGCCCACCACCGCGAACGGAGCCCCCGCGAACACCGCGACCGCCGTGCGCAGATCGCCGAACATGAAGAACAGCATCGTGAAGATGAGGGCCAGCGCGACCGGGACGACCAGCCCCAAACGCTGGCTGGCGCGCGTGAAGTTCTCGAACTGCCCGCCCCACTCGACGGTAACGCCGTGGGGCAGGGTCACCTGCGCCTCGACCCGCCGGCGCGCGTCGTTCACGAAGCTGACCAGATCGCGCCCGCGCACGTTGGCCTCGACCAGCACGCGCCGCTGCAACGACTCGCGGTTGATGACGGCCGGCCCCTCCGTCTCGCGGATGGTCGCCACCTGCGCCATCGGGACCAGCGTCCCGTCGGATCCCCCCACCAGCAGCTCGCCGAACGCCTCGGGCGTGAGCGTGGCGGGGGGCAAGAGCAGCATCAGATCGAAGCGGCGCGAGCCCTCGAAGATCTTCCCGGCGAAGCGGCCGACCCGCGACGCCTCCACCACCTGCAGCACGTTGTCGGCGCTCATGCCGTAGCGGGCCAGGCGCGCGCGATCGGGGAGCACCTCGAGCAAGGGCAGCCCCAGCACCCGTTGCACGCGCAGATCGCCGCGCCCGGGGACGTCGGCCACGATCTTGCCGATCTTGTCGGCGGTGTCCTTGAGGACGACCAGATCGTCACCGAACACCTTGATGACGACGTCCGCGCGCGACCCGGCCAGGAGCTGGTTCACGCGGTCCTCGATGGGCTGCGACACCGACACGAACGTGGCGGGCACCTCGCCCTCGACCGCCCGCTTGATGGCCTCGCCCAGATCGTCCAGGTCGTGCGCCGACGTCCACTCCTTCTTGGAGCGGAGCTTGACCATCACCTCCGTCTCGTCGGGGCCGACCGGATCGGTCGCCACCTCGGCGCGGCCGGTGCGCGTGACGATGGAGAGCACCTCCGGGAACCGGGCCAGCACCTGCTCGACCTGCACGCCCAGCCGCTGGGCCTCCGAGATGGAGACCGAGGGCAGGCGCTTCACGTCGAGCGACAGCTCGCCCTCGTCGAGGCGCGGCACGAACTCGGCGCCCAGGGTCCGCCCCGCCGCCAGCGCGCCCACCAGCGCCAGCACCGACACCCCCAGCGTCGTCTTCGGCGATCGCAGCGTCACGTCCAGCACCCGCCCGTACAGCCGACGCGCCCGCGCGAAGACGCCCTTGTTCTCGTCGTGCGCGTGCTTGGGCGAGGACAGCACGTAGGCGGCCAGGGCCGGGAACGCCGTCAGCGTGAACGCCAGCGCGCCCCCCAGCGCCAGGGCGACCGTGATGGCCATCGGCTGGAACATGCGCCCTTCGACCCCCTCCAGCGCCATGAGCGGCAAGTACACGAGCAGGATGATCGCCAGCGCGAACGACACCGGCCGCGCCACCTTGCGCATCGCCTCCGCCACCACGCTCGCCACCTCCAGCCGTTCGATCGGCCGCCGCGCGGCCAGCTGGACCAGCGCCGCTTCGAGCATGACGATGGCCCCGTCGACCAGCAGCCCGAAGTCGATGGCCCCCAGCGACATCAGGTTCGCCGTCACGTGCAGCCGGACCATCCCGATGACCGCGATCCCCATGGCCAGCGGGATCGCCAGCGCCGCGATCAGCGCGCCGCGGAAGTTCCCGAGCGTCAGGAACAGCACCACCACGACCAGCCCGGCCCCCTCGGCCAGGTTCACGAACACCGTCTTCAGCATGCGCCCGATGAACTCGGCGCGGTCGTAGTACGAACGGATCTCGACGCCGGCCGGAAGCTCGGCCTGGATCTGCGCCAGCTTCGCCTTCACCGCGTGGACCACGTCGCGCGAGTTGGCGCCGGTCAGCATCATGACCGTACCAGCGACGATCTCGCCCTCGCCGTGCTTCGTCACCGTCCCGAACCGCAGCGCCGGCCCGATCTGCACGCGTCCCAGGTGCTTCAGCAAGACGGGGGTGCTGTCGTCGTCGGACGTCACCACCGTGTTCTCGATGTCCTCGATGCTGCGAAACTGGGCGGCCCCGCGGATGACGAACGACTCGCCGTTCTTCTCGATGTAGCCGCCGCCGATGGAGGCGTTGTTCTTCTCGAGGATGTCGTGGATCTGCCCCAGCGACAGCCGGTAGGCGGCCAGGCGCTTGGGATCGATGACCACCTGATACTGCTTGGCCTCCCCGCCCATACCGTTCACCTCGATGACGCCGGGGACGGCGCGCAGCTTGTACGCGACCACCCAGTCGAGCAGCGTCCGCAGCTCCATGGGCGTGTGCTTTTTCGAGACCAGGTAGAACTCGTAGATCTCGCCCAGGCCCGTCGAGACCGGGCCCAGCTCGGGCCGCCCGTAGCCCGGCGGGATGTCGTTCTCGGCCAGCTTCAGGCGTTCATTGACGAGCTGCCGCGCGAACCACGGATCGGTCCCGTCCTTGAACACCACCGTCACGGCCGACACGGCCGTGCGGCTGATCGAGCGGATCTCGTCGACGCCCGGCAGGCCGTTCATCGCGGTCTCGACCGGGAACGTCAGGTACTGCTCGACCTCGAGCGGCGCCAGCCCGGGCGCGCTGGTCAGCACCGAGACCTGCACGTTCGTGACGTCGGGGACGGCGTCCACGGAGAGCTTCGGGATGGCCAGCAGCGCGATCCCGAGAACGGCGGCCCACCCCACCAGGACCAGGCCGCGGCGCTGGACCGACAGCTCGACGATGCGCCCCAGGCTCATCGCAGGAGCTCGCTCTTCAGCAGGAAGGCGCCCTTGCCCGCCACCGACTCGTTCTCCGCCAGGCCCGACCGCACCTCGACCTGATCACCGCCCGAGATCCCGAGCTCGACGACCCGCCGCTCGAACCCGAGCGCCGTCTTCACGAATACGGTGGGCTTGCCCTCGATGCGCTGGAGCGCGACCACCGGGACGACCAGCACCGGGGCGGCCGTGCTGGTCGAGCTGCCGATCAACGTCGCCGTGACGAGCTGCCCGATGTGCAGCTTGCCCGAGCTGTTGTCGATCTCGACGCGCACCTTGGCGGCGCGGGTCGCCTGATCGATGACCGGGGTCACGTAGGCCACCCGCCCGCGGAAGATCTCCCCCGGCATGGCGTCGGTCCGCAGCTCGACGGCCAGCCCGGGACGCACCCGGGCCAGATCCTTCTCGTACAGGTCGAGGAGCACCCACACCTTCGACAGGTCGGCGATCTTGAACGCGTCCGTCGCCCGCTCGACCGCCTCGCCCAGCGTGACCAGCCGCTCGATGACGGTGCCCGAGATGGGCGAGCGGATCGGCACCCGCCCGCCGTCGTCGCGCTCGTCGACGGCCTTGATGTCGGCGGTGGTCAGCCCGATGGCGCGCAGGCGCTGCTCGGCGGCGCGCATGGCGGCGCGCTCGGTGAGGGACTGCGCCTCCGCCATCTCGCGCTCGCGCACCGACGAGATCTGCTTGTCGGCCAGCTCGCGCTCGCGGCGCAGGTTCAAGTCGGCGGCCACCAGGCGCGCGCTGGCCGAGATGAGCGCTGCGCGCGCGTCGCCCACGTCCGCGCTCTCGACCTCGGCGATCACCTGCCCCCGCTCGACTCGCGAGCCGATGCCGGCGCCGAGCCGCGCGATGCGCCCCGCCACCAGGGGGCCCACGATCGCCAGGTGATCGGCGCTGAACGACACGTTGCCGATCACGTGGATGTCGCCGGCCAGCGCCGCCCGCCGCACGGGCACCACCTCGATCTTGTTGTGCGCGGCCACCCCGGGGGCCAGCGCGACCTCCCCCGGCTTCCGGCCCGCCGGCGCCGCTGGGCCGCTCCCACCCTCCGTCCCTGCTCCGCTACGGGACGCCGGCGCGGCAGACGCCGTGGACATGGCGGTGGCTCCCGCCTCCCGCTCACCGCCCCGGCGCGTGGCCAGGAAGATGCCCAGACCGCCCGCCAGCGTCACGGCGGCCGCGATGGCCGCCTCGACGCGGCGGCGCCGGCGAGAGCGCCCCGGCGGCGGACCCTCCTTGGTCACGGGTTGCAGGGAGCTCTCGGTCGCCCGATCCACGGGCTTCTTGACGGCGCTATCGGTGGTCATTTTCAGGGCGCTCCTGTGGCACGGTCGAGGGCGATCGCGGCTTCCCACAACACCCCCAGGCTCTCGAGTTGATGGCGACGCGCATCGCCCGCCTCGCGTGAGGCGGCGATGACGCGAAAAAGATCGAACTTTCCGGCGCGCCATCCCTCGGTGAGGAGGGAGACGGCCGATTCGGCGGCGGGTAACACCTGGCGCTCTACGGTCTCGACGACCTGGCGGTTGGCGACCACGGCCGCGTAGGCGCGCGCGACCTCGGCGTCGATCTCGCGTTCGACCGCGGCGGCCTCGACGTCCAGCCGCTCGCGCTCGGCGCGAGCCACGGCCAGCTCACCCTGGTTGCGGCGCCACACCGGCAGCGGCAGCGCGATGCCCGCGCCCAGGTAGAGCTGGCCCGGCAGATCGCGCTGCAAATCGACGAACAGCGAGGGGCTGGGGATGGCTTCGCGCCGCAGGCGCACCACGCTGGCGTCGAGGGCCTCGTGGCTCGCCGCCAGCACCTTCAGCTCGCTGCGCTGGCGGCGCGCGCGCCCCAGCAGCCCGGCCAGCGGGTCGCTCGATCGCGGCCGCGGGATCTCGGCCGCCAGCGCCAGCGGCTGCTCGGGCGGCAGGCCCAGCAGCACCCGCAGATCGGCGAGCGCCAGCGACCGCAACAGCTCGGCCTGGATCCGCTCGCGCGTGGCGCGCCCTTCCTCCACGCGCGCCAGCTCCAGGTCCACGTCCGAGGCGGCGCCCCCCTCGACCCGCGCTCGAACCCCGGCCACCAGCTGCTGGACCAGGGCCACGCGCCTGCCGGCGGCGCGGACTTGCATCTCGGCGATCTGGGCGCCCACGTAGGCGGCCCGCACGCGCGCCCGCACCTCGGCCCGCACCACCGCCTCGCGCGCGACAGCCACGTCGACCTGGCGGCTGACCTCCTGGCGCCGGGTGCCGCGCTGACCGGCGACCTCGATGGCTTGCTCGAGGTGCCCGGCGTAGCTCACCCCCTCGCTCCGCATGCCCATCGAGTCCTCGTGGCGCGGCCCGGCCGAGAACGCCGCGATCGGGTTGGCCGGCAGCAGAAGCTGGGCTCCTACCGCGCGCGCCGCCACCGTCGCGCGCTCGGCGCGCGCCCGTCGCAACAAGCCGTTGTCGGCCTCGGCGCGGGCCAGCGCGTCGTCGAGGCTCAAGGACGCAGCGGCGGGAGACGCCACCTCGGCAGAGGGCGTCGCGGTCCCGTTCGCAGGGGTGGCGGTCCAGCCCCGGGCCGAAGTGATGGTCGTGGCAACGAGGACGAGGCCGAGCAGGAGCAGGGTCGTTCGGATCCGACGGTAAGGCATGGTCTCTTTTCTGTCCCGCCAGGGGACGAAAACGTGGGTACGAATGCTGAGCCGCGTCCGGAAAAATGAGGCCAGAGGCCGGGCGCGTGGCCCCGGGCGAAGACGCCCATGGGCCGATGAGCGTTGCCGAAGGCGCGACGCCGAGATGGGGCCCGCGCCGCCGGATCGTGCCCCATGAAAGGTCACGAATGGGCGGCGCGGTCACGCCGGAACAGCGCGGAGGGGTCCTTCAACCCCGGAGATCTCGCTCCGAAACCTCCCGACGGCGCACCGGCGACGCCGGTGCCAGGGCTAGGCTATCGGGGCGGCGGCTTTCGGGGGGCGGAACAGCTCGGCTGTCGCGCGGCGACCATGGGCCGGCGCCGGCACGATCGGAACGGCATGCAAGGAGGCCTTCGGGGGCTCGAGCGCGATGTCCTCGTGAAGCGTGACCGGGCTGCCGTCCGCGTCGAACGCAATGTCGTCCGCGTCCGCCGGCCCCGTCAGATCGGCCGCCCGCAGCTGCCCGCCGAGCGCAACGAACAGCGCGAGCACGCAGCAAAACGGAACGACCCACCGCCGGAGATTCACGAGTCCGCAAAAGGTAGCATGTTCACCGGTCAGGGCGAGGGCGGTCGCCGAAAATGCGACCGAGAGCGCGGCAGCGCCGTATCGCCCCCCCCGGTCCTCCGCTCCGTCCTCGTCGCCGTCCTCGTCGCCGCTGCCGCTGATGCCGCTGCACGTTGCCGGCGCGGGAACCGGAACCGGGAACCGGGGACGCGGACGGGGCCGATGGGAAACCGGCGCTCGGCGTCGTACACTGCCGCCGTGCTCGACATCCGCCTCATCCGCGAACAGCCCGACGAAGTGCGGGCCGGCTTCCAGCGCCTCGGCGCGGTGGTCGACTTCGACGCCGTCCTGGCCCTCGACACGCGCGTTCGCGACCTGAAGAACGACTCGCAGTCGCTACAGGCCGAACAGAACCGCATGTCCAAGGAGATCGGCCGCGCCGCGCCGGGCGAGGCGCGCGAGCAGGCGAAGGCCCAGAGCGCGGCCCTGAAGACCAAGATCGAGGCGCTGGCCGCCGACCTGGCCGCCGCCGAAGCGGCCCTGGACAATCGCCTCCTCGAGCTGCCCAACCTTCCGCACCCGTCGGTGCCGACCGGCAAGGACGACAGCGAGAACCGAGTGATCCGCGAGGAAGGGACCCGTCGCGCCTTCGACTTCGCGCCCCAGCCGCACTGGGATCTCGGCACCAAGCTCGGGATCATCGACTTCGAGCGGGGCGTGAAGATCTCCGGATCGCGCTTCTACGTGCTGAAGAGCTGGGGCGCCCGGCTACAACGGGCGCTCATCACGTACATGCTGGACCTGCACACGCTGAAGCATGGCTACACCGAGATCTACCCGCCCTACATGGTGAAGCGCGAGTGCCTGGTCGGCACCGGCAACCTGCCGAAATTCGGCGAGAACCTGTACCACGACGCCGAGGAGGACTTCTGGTGGGTGCCCACCGCCGAGGTCCCGGTGACGAACCTGTACCGCGACGAGATCGTTCCGGAAGCCTCGCTGCCCATCCGCCACGTCGCCTTCACCGCGTGCTTCCGACGCGAGCAGATGGCGGCCGGGCGCGACACCCGCGGCATCAAGCGCGGCCACCAGTTCGACAAGGTCGAGCTGGTGAAGTTCGTCCACCCGGACACCTCGATGGACGAGCTTCCCAAGCTGCTCGCCGACGCCGAGGACGTCCTGAAAGGCCTGGGCCTTCCTTATCGGGTCGTGCAGATGTGCACGGGGGATCTGTCCTTTTCTGCCATGGCGAAGTTCGACCTCGAGCTGTGGGCGCCGGGTCAAAACGAATGGCTCGAGGTCAGTTCCTGCTCGAATTTCGGGGACTTCCAGGCACGGCGCGCTCGCATCCGCTTCAAGGAAGGGGGCGACAAGGGCAAGAACCGCTTCGTCCACACCCTGAACGGGTCCGGTCTGGCGCTGCCCCGGACGCTGATCGGGGTGCTGGAGACGTACCAGCGCGCCGATGGGCGGATCGACGTGCCGGCCGCGCTGCGCCCCTATCTGGGCGGGGCCGAGGTCCTGGGTTAGGGGCGGCCGAGCCGGGCCGGCCTAAGCACCCGTAACCTTTCATCTTGCGAAGCGGTTTGATACATTCGGGCCTCGAACAACATGACGAAGGCGGATCTGATCGACACGGTTGCCGAGAAGCTCAAGCTTCCGCGGGGCCGCGCCGAGCTGCTGGTCGCGCAGGTGTTCGACAGCATGGTCGAGGCGCTGCGCCGGGGTGATGGCATCGAGATCCGCGGGTTCGGGAGCTTCTCGATCCGCGAATACAAGGAATACGAGGGGCGCAACCCGCGCACGGGCGAGACGGTTCACGTCAAGCCGAAGCGCCTCGCATTCTTCAAGGTCGGCAAGGAGCTGCGAGAGCGCGTGAACGAAGGCCGCCCCGAAGGCTCCGGAACCGCGACAGCCGCAAGCGCCGCGACACCGGCGGCCAACTCGGGTCCGACCGGCGGCACCGGCTCTGGAAATCCCAGCGGCAACGCCAGCGCCGGCTGACCAGAAGCGCCGGCTTCCGATCGGGCGGTCAGCGAGCCCGTGTTCATGTCCGGGGGGCGATGGGCGGCCAGCGGATACCGTGGTGCGGCTGGCGTTTAGCGCCAGACTGCTTTCCGCCCCCCGCTCACCCAAACACGAGCACAGCCTCGAACACGCGCTTGCTGGCCGCCCGCCGCTAGCCCTCAGGCCACCCGCCAGGCGGTGCCGGCCGGTCCGTCCATCAGCTCGATTCCTTCGGCTTTCAGGGCGGCGCGCAGCTCGTCGGCGCGCTTGAAGTCTTTCGCGGCGCGGGCCTGGGCGCGCTCGGCGATGCGCGCCTCGATGCCGGCGGGATCGATCCCGCGGCGCGCGCACAGGCGGCCGCGGCGCGCCAGCAAGAACTCGGCAGGGACGCGGCGGAAGATCCCCAGCGTGGCGCCGCACGCCCGCAGGTCGTCGCGCAGGCGGGCGAGCGTCCGCAGGCGCACGTCCTTGGCCGCGGCCTTCGGCTCGTCGAGCAGCTTGTTCGCCAGCACGAACGACTCGTAGAGGTGCCCCACCGCTGCCGCCGTGTTGAAGTCGTCGTCCATGGCCTCGCGAAAGGCCGCGGCCGTGCGATCGGCCGGGGACACGACCGGCCCGGGCGCCGGCGGGCCCGGCGGCAAGCCCGCCGCGTCGATGCGCTCGAGCGTCCGATAGAAGTAGTCGAGCCGCTCCTCGGCCTCGTCGAGATCGGGGAACGCGGTGCCCCCGGACTCTGTCTGACCCTTGCTCTCGCCCTTCGCGACCTCGAACGAGACCGGGCTGCGGTAGTGCGCGCTCACGAACAGGAGTCGCAACGCCTCGAGGTCGTGCGTCTCGGCCACGCGTCGGATCCCCACCACGTTGCCGAGCGACTTCGACATCTTCTCGCCGCCGAAGTTCACCATCCCCGAGTGCAGCCAGTGCTTCGCGAACGTCCCCAGGCCCTGCGCGCCCTCGGACTGGGCGCGCTCGTTCTCGTGGTGCGGGAAGATCAGATCCGCCCCGCCTCCGTGAATGTCGAAGGTCTCGCCCAGAAACGTCTGCGCCATCGCCGAGCACTCGATGTGCCAGCCCGGCCGCCCCGGCCCCCACGGGCTCGGCCACTGGGGCTCCCCCGGCTTGGCACCTTTCCACAGGGCGAAGTCCAGCGGGCTGCGCTTGTGCTCGCCGATCTCGATGCGCGCGCCCGACTTCAGATCGTCGGGGCTCTGGCCCGACAGCGCGCCGTACGAGGGAAAGTGCGACACCGAGAAGTAGACGTCGCCCTCGGCCGCGTAGGCCAGCCCGCGTTCGACCAGCCGCCCGATGAGCGCGATGATCTCGGCCACGTGCGCCGTGGCGTGTGGCTCGTCGTCGGGCGGCGCGATGCCGAGCGCCGCCTGATCCTCGGCCATGGCCGCCGTGTACTTCTGCGCGAGGGCCTCGGCCGACATGCCCTCGGCGGCAGCCCGGCGGATGATCTTGTCGTCGATGTCGGTGACGTTGCGGACGAACCGGACCTGGAACCCGGAGGCGCGAAGATGCCGCACGATCACGTCGAAGGCGACCAGCATGCGAGCATGACCCACGTGGCACATGTCGTAGACCGTGATGCCGCAAGCGTAGAGGCCGACCTTGCCGGGGGTCAGAGGGACGAAGTCGACCTTCTTCTTCTCGCGCGTGTCGTGGATTCGCAGGCTCATGCTTTCCTCTGGGACGAACGGCCGATGGAGCGGCGCGCGGCGAGGATCTTCGCCAGGCCGGCCAGGTTCACGCCGGCGAACGCGACCAGCACCGCGGCGATGGCCGCGTCGGACAGGTGGTCGCGCGGGGTCTCGGCCTCGACGATCAGGTACGCGTCGGGGGGGATCTGCACCGTGGCCAGGGTCCGCACCGACACGATGCCGTTCAGCGCCCGCGGCCCGCTGGGGCCGGGCGGCGCGTTCGGCGCCCCGGGCTCCGTCGTGCCGGCCTTGATGATCAGCTCGCCCCCCTGACCACCGTCGATGGCCAGGTCGCCCAGGCGGCCCTTGATGGTCTCGCGGACGTCACGCAGCTCGGACTGGTAGTCGACCGCCGCGACCTCGTTCAGGACGCGGTCGCGCTCGGCGTCGGTCACCTCGATGATGAAGGTTTGCCGGTCGGGCACCGCGCGGCCCGGCCCCATCACCCGCCCGCCCCGCTTGTCGATGGCCTCCCACGCGGCGTCGCGCTTGGGGAAACGCGCCAGCGGCAGGCGCACCTCGACCTGCCCGGCGTGCTTCACCTCGAAGGCCAGCAGATCGTTCGGGCCCAGCACCACCACGTCCCCGGCCAGGTCGGTCAGCGACACCGTGGACGACACCCCCGCCGCGACCGCGCGCCGCAGGTCATCCGGACGGAAGAAGTGCGTCGCGCCGACATGGTTCGCGAAGTAGCTGCGGATGGCCTCCTCGAACGGCAGATCCGAGAACCGGATCAGCCGGCCCTCGAACGCGTCGCTCTCGGCGCGAAAGGCGGGCAGCGGATCCTCGCGCCGGTGCACGAACAGACGGCTTTGCGTGCCGAACAGGCGGAAGAATTGCGTGAAGGTCCACGACCCTTTGGTGTCGACCTGCAGCGCGCTCTCGCGGTCGGGCGTGCCGGAGATGCGGACCAGGCGGTTCACGCCCTCCTCCAGCACGCGGGTGCCGTTCGGATTGGCCATCAGCGCGCGCGCGTCGCCCAGCTCGGCCGGCGTGCGCGGCGCCAGGAAGAACGACAGATCCCCGCGCATCTTCACGACCAGGAACAACGCCAGCACGCCTGCCGCCAGCGCCAGCACGGGGTGCCGCGTGCGCGGTGACGGAATGTCGGCGAACTCGTCCTCCGGGCCGTCGCCAACGGGAGCGGCGGGCCGGGACCGCGGGTTTGTCTGGGCCGGATCGTCCATGGAACGCGAAAAGCCCGGCGAGACTAGCACATTGGTTTCCGGGGGTTTGGTGCTGTCGCAGCTTGCCCACCCCCGCTTGTTCCGCTAAGAGCACTCCCCGTGAGGCGACGGAATCTCGCCGGCGCGATGGCCCTCTGTGCCGCCCTGGGCACCGGCGCGTGCAGCAAGGCCAGGACGCCCGAGGAGGCGACGACTCGGCTGTGCCAGGCCGTCGCGGCGGGCGATGCCGCCGCCCTGTTCGACGCCCTCGATACCCAGACGCGCTGGGATTGGATGACGGTGCAGAAGTCGCACCGCGAGGCCTACGACATCATCCTCAGCAACTATCCCGAGGGCGCCGAGCGCGCCCACGAGCTGCGCCGGTTCGAGCGAGGCGCCACCCTGGGCAGCGGCCGCGCCCTGTTCGTCGAGGAGGCGGGGCGCGCCGCGCTCGGTGACGCCCGGCTGCGGGAGGCCTGCGCGCCGGGCGCCCGCCTCGAGCGCGGCCCCGACGCTCACCACGCCGCCCTCATCGGCGCCTCTGGTGCGCGCGCGCCGCTGCTCCTCGGCCCCAAGGACACGTGGGGCTACGCCGCGCTGGCGGAGGACGCCGAGGACCGCCGCCGCCGCGCGCTGGCCGACGTCGATCAGATCCGCCTCAACGCCGCCGACTACGAGCGCGCAGCCACGCGCGCGGCGCGCTGAGCCCCGAAGACATCGCCAGGCCCCCGACCGCCTGCGCCATCGGATACCCCTTTTCCTAACCGGAGGTGTTGCGGTACAAGTCGGGGCCGTCCGGACGGACGGTCACCGTCGAACCCTTCCCCCGTCCCCCCGAGACGAACGGGCAGTTCGAACCTCACATCACCCAAGCGACGAGACAGGAGCCGGCCCATGGGCGCGCTACAGACGTTGGATTGGATCGCAATCGCCTTGTACTTCTGCATCCTGGGCGGCGTGGTCTGGTGGGTGGTCAAGGGCGGCAAGGAAGAAGCCGCCGACTACTTCCTGGCGGGCCGCAACCTGAGCTGGTGGATCATCGGCGCCTCGATCTTCGCCTCCAACATCGGCTCCGAGCACATCGTGGGCCTGGCCGGCTCGGGCGCCAAGGACGGCGTCGCGCTGGCTCACTACGAGTTCCACGCCTGGTGCTTGCTGGTGCTGGCGTGGGTCTTCGTGCCGTTCTACGCGCGGTCGCTCATCTACACGATGCCCGAGTTCCTGGAGAAGCGCTTCTCGGAGCGCTCGCGCTACGTGCTGTCGATCGTCTCGCTCATCACCTTCGTGGTGTCGAAGATCGCCGTCGGCATCTTCGCGGGCGGCGTGGTCTTCGCCGCCCTGATGCCGGAGGTCAGCATCACCCTGGGCGGGACCACCATCGACAGCTTCTGGATCGGCTCGGTCCTGGTCATCGCGCTCACCGGGCTCTACACCGCGATCGGCGGGATGCGCGCCGTCGCCTACAACGACGCCATCCAGGTCACCATCCTCATCGGCGGGTCCGCCATGCTGACCATCTATGGTCTCAGCAAGCTGGGCGGTTGGGGCGCGCTGAAGGAGATCTGCGGCCCCGACATGTTGAACCTGTGGAAGCCGCTGACTCCCCACGGGGTCGAGAGCACCTGGGCCCCGGTCCTCGAGCACAACGCCGCCGGCGCCCTCACCAAGCAGGCCTGGTACTTCAACTCCGCTTTCCCCTGGCTGGGCATGGCCATCTGCGCCCCCGTCATCGGCCTGTGGTACTGGTGCACCGACCAGTACATCGTTCAGCGGGTCCTCGGCGCTCCGAACGAGAAGGAAGGCCGGCGCGGCGCCATCTTCGCCGCCGTCCTGAAGCTGTTCCCCGTCTACCTGTTCATCATCCCCGGCCTCATCTGCTTCGCGCTCGCCAAGACCGGCAAGGTCCCGGGGCTCGAGGTCGTCTACGACCCCGCCACCGGCAAGGCGACCGCTCAGTCTCAGGCCGCGTTCCCGCTGCTGGTGCGGCACCTGTTGCCGACCGGCCTCCGCGGCATCGTCGTGGCCGGCCTGCTGTCGGCGCTGATGGGGTCGCTGGCCGGCGTCTTCAACGCCTGCTCGACGCTCTTCACGGTCGACATCTACCAGAAGCTCCGCCCCAACGCCGATCAGAAGAGCCTCGTGAGGATGGGCCGCAACGCGACCATCGTGCTCGTGCTGATCTCCATGGCGTGGATCCCCGTCGTCAAGGGAGCCCACGGCCTCTACAACTACCTGCAGTCGGTGCAGGGCTACCTGGCCCCTCCCATCGCCGTGGTCTTCTTCTTTGGCGTCTTCTGGAAGCGGCTCAACTCTCAGGGCTGCTTCTGGGCCATGGTCGTCGGCTTCTCGATGGGCCTGTTCCGCATGCTGGTCGATACGCCGGTCACCCTGGGCATCAAGCCCGACGGCTACGACGTCGGCTCGTTCTTCTGGGTCATCAACAACATCAACTTCCAGTACTTCAGCATCCTGATCACCGCGGTCTCGGCCATCGTGATGGTGGCCGTCAGCTACATGACCCCGGCGCCGGATTACGAGGCGCTGAAGGATCTGACCTTCGCCACGCGATCCGACAAGCACCGTGCCGACTCGCAGGTGAGCTGGGGCTGGAAGGAAGTCACGGCCAGCGTGGTCGTCCTGGCGGTGGTGGCCTTCGGGTACCTGTACTTCACGGGCTAGGGCCCGACCTCCGCGGCGAGCTCGTCTCGCCAAGTCGGTGAGCAAGTGGCGTGCAAAGCAAACGTTTGTCCTCGCCCCGGCGCCAGCCAGGGAGGGGATAAAGGAGAGGGGTCCGCCCCCCTCGCGGCGCCGCCCGGCCGTCAGTCAGGCGGCCGTCGACGCGGTCTCCGTGTTCTCCCGCGGCGACTGCGGCGTAAGCGTTGAATGAGTCGCGCTGGTCTTTCCCAGCTCTAACCGGTCCTGGCTGGAGGCGACGGATCGCCGCTGGGGAGCATTCCCAATCCCTGAAAGTGCAGGTACAGCTCGCGGCAAGCCCAGGCGTCGGTGGCGGCGTAGCCGATCTGCTGCGCCGACAAGCGCGGCGCCGCCCAGTTGGAGGTGCCCATGCCCTTGGGAATCCTGAAGTGGAGAAACATTCCGGCCAAGGTGCGCACGCCCGACTGCTCGAGGCCGTGGCTCTTCGCGACAACGCCCAGGTCGAGCACCCCGACCGCGTCGAACGGAAAGACCAGCTTCAACCGGCTGAGATCGTACTTCAGCGCGATGCCCGCCTTGACGATCGTCGGACTGCCGAGGAGCTCGGCCGCGGCCGTCGAACAGTCCAGCCGCGACAGTTGAAAGAGATGCACCTGGCGCGCCGTCGCGACCTGAATCAAACACGGAAGGTGGCTCTCGCCTCTTCGGAAAGAGGGCCGCGTCTCGGTGTCCAACCCGACCACGCGCTCCCCGCGGATGTCGTCCATCGCCCGCGTCAGATCCGCGACGGTCGCCACCAGATTCACGTCACCCTCGTAGCGACGGATAGGCAGCTCGGCGATCTCTTCCCGCGTGATGGTTCGGCGGATGGGTTGGTTCGTGTTCATGACCGTCTCTGCGCGTGCGCGTTGGATCGCGAGCCAAGCCTTCGTTCGGATCAGCGGCTCGAGAATTGGGCCGAAGGCCGAGGACCATGCGGCCATGGTAACAAGGCTCGCCGCCCGCCGAGTCAGGAGGGGATCTCGAAGCCGGCGCCGGAGCGCGGGGCCGGTTGGACATCGTCCACCGACTCGACGGGCCCACAATCGTCCGAGTACGCCTCACGACCGGGAGCTCATCGGGTCGAGGTGCTTCGCGCGCTTGGGGGCGGGGGCGAGGACCTCCGCCAGCGCAGCCCGGACGCTGGCCTCGAGCACGTCGGTCACGGTGCGCCTCAGGTCGGAGCGGGCCGTGACGAGCCCGATCTCGCGCACGGGCGTGGGGGAGACCAGGGGGCGCGCCTGTTCCTTGCGACGCGCCGGGGGCAGCTCGCGGGCGACCAGCGCGGGCAGGACCGTCGCCCCGAGGCCGTCGTCGACCAGCTTGATCAGCGTCTGGAAGCTCCCGCTCTCGAAGTGCACGCGGGCCGGATCCTCGCGGTGGCGGGGGCGGCAATAGGCCAGGACCTGGCTCCGGAAGCAGTGCCCTTCCGGCATGACCCACAGGGCCCGCGTGGCCAGCTGCGCCTGCGCGATCTCGCCGTGCTTGGCCAGCGGATCGCCGGGCGGCAGGTAGGCGACCATGCCTTCCAGGCCGAGGACCCGCTCGGTCAGCCCCGCCAGACCGAGCGGCGTCGCCAGCAGGCCGGCGTCCAGGGTGTCGGCGTTCAGGCGCTCGACGATGTCGTCCGTCTTCAGCTCTTCGATGACCAGCTGGATCCGCGGGTAGGCGCGCGTGAACGGACCGAGAAAGAGCGGGATCACCGTGGGTGACAGCGTCGGGATGACGCCCAGCCGGTAGCGCCCGGCGGGCTCGCCGCCCTCCTCGACGATCTGCCCGAGGCGCTCGGTCTCGCGCAGAATGGCCCGCATCTGGGCCAGCGCGGCCGCGCCGGCCGGGGTCACGAGGACCGGCTTCTTGCTGCGGTCGAAGAGGATGGCGCCCAGCATGTCCTCCAGCTTCTGGACCTGCATGCTGAGCCCGGATTGCGAGACGCGGCTGGCGGCGGCGGCCAGGCGGAAGCTCCCGGTCCGCTCGATCTCCACGGCGTAGCGCATCTGCGAGAGGGTCACCTGGGCGAGATCCATGCCTCGCCTGATCTATCACTTTTTCTGAACGAATCTACGAAACGTTCGATTGGATGGATGACAGGCCGCGACTTATCTTGACCTGCGTGCGGCGGTCGCTGGGCCGCCGAGCACGACGCCAGCCACCATCTCAGCCTCAACAAGGAGTCCGTCCATGTCGCTCATCAACACCGTCATCAAGCCCTTCAAGGCGACCGCCTACCAGAACGGGAAGTTCGTGGATGTCACCCACGAGAGCGTCCTCGGCAAGTGGAGCGTGTTCGTGTTCTACCCCGCCGACTTCACCTTCGTCTGCCCGACGGAGCTGGAAGATCTGGCCGACAACTACGAGGAGTTCAAGAAGCTGGGGGTCGAAATCTACGGGGTCTCGACCGACACCCACTTCGCACACAAGGCCTGGCAGGACCTGTCGGCCGCCATCAAGAAGGTGAAGTACCCGCTGGTGGGTGACCCCGCCGCCGTCCTCTCCCGCAACTTCGACGTGCTCATCACCGAGGGCGACGACGCCGGCCTCGCGCTGCGCGGCACGTTCGTGGTCAATCCCCAGGGCGAGATCAAGCTCTGCGAGATCCACGACAACGGGATCGGGCGCGACGCCAAGGAGCTGCTGCGCAAGGTGAAGGCGGCCCAGTACGTCGCCTCGCACCCGGGCGAGGTGTGCCCGGCCAAGTGGACCGAGGGCGAAAAGACGCTGAAGCCGGGCCTGGACCTGGTGGGAAGGATCTGACCCATGCTGGACGCCGAGCTCAAAGCTCAGGTCAAAACCTACCTGGCGCTGCTGAAGCGCGAGGTGGTGCTCACGGCGGCGCTGGATCAGACCTCCGCCTCCGCCGAGCTGCGCTCTCTCCTCGCGGATCTGGCGGAGGCATCGCCGCTGGTCCGCGTCGAGGAGCTCGTCGCGCGCGGTAGCCTCGGCGAGGTGAGGCGTCCCAGCTTCTCGGTGCACGCTGAAGGGGAGGCCCCGCGCGTCCGTTTCGCGGGGCTCCCGCTCGGTCACGAATTCACGTCGCTGGTCCTGGCCCTGCTGCACGTGGGCGGACACGCGCCCAAGGTCAGCGAGGAGACGCTCCGGCGGCTGGAAGGGCTCGAAGGCCCGCTGCACTTCGTGACGTACTTCTCGCAGTCCTGCCAGAACTGTCCCGACGTGGTCCAGGCCTTGAACCTGATGGCGGCGCGCAACCCGAACGTCACCCACACGGCCGTCGACGGGGCCCTGTTCCAGGAGGAGGTGACCGAACGCCAGGTCATGGCCGTTCCGACCATCTACTTGAACGGGGAGCGCTTCGGGCAGGGGCGCATGGAGCTGGAGGAGCTGCTCGCCAAGGTCGACCGCGGAGATGAGATGCGTCGGGTGGTGTCGCTGAACGAGAAGCTCCCCTTCGACATGCTCATCGTGGGCGGAGGTCCGGCCGGAGCCGCGGCCGCCATCTACGCGGCCCGCAAGGGACTGCGCACCGGGATCGTCGCCGAGCGCTTCGGCGGCCAGGTGATGGATACGCTGGCGATCGAGAACTTCATCTCCGTCGAGGCGACCGACGGCCCCAAGCTGGGGGCTGCGCTGGAGCAGCACGTGCGGTCCTACCCGGTCGACGTCATCAAGCACCAGCGGGCCGAGAAGCTCGAGCCGGGCGAACCGCTCCACACGGTGGCGCTGGCGAGCGGCGCGCGGCTCCAGGCCAGGAGCGTGGTCGTCGCCACCGGCGCCCGCTGGCGCGACATGAACGTGCCCGGTGAGGCCGAGTACCGGACGCGTGGGGTGACGTACTGCCCGCACTGCGACGGGCCGCTCTTCAAGGGCAAGCGGGTCGCGGTGATTGGCGGCGGCAACTCCGGCGTCGAGGCGGCCATCGATCTGGCCGGCGTCGTCGCCCACGTCACCCTGCTCGAGTTCATGGGTGAG
>Ga0068853_100000675_pt1 | contig 23525 bp, 16 predicted proteins | sample KBSCornC32_FD_65655 | JGI IMG/M metagenome (GOLD analysis project Ga0068853, IMG submission 65655) | Corn rhizosphere microbial communities from Kellogg Biological Station, Michigan, USA - KBS Corn C3-2 | ecosystem: Host-associated > Plants > Roots > Rhizosphere > Soil ... | reverse complement strand
CGGGGGAGAAATTCCACGATCGTGACTTTTGCGCCCATGGACCAGTAGAAGTAGGCAAATTCAACGCCGATGGCGCCGCTGCCGACTACGATGATGCTTTTGGGTTGTTCGGGCAGGACCATGGCCTCGCGATAGCCGACGACCTTTTTGCCATCCTGTTTCAGGTTGGGCAGTTCACGGCTGCGTGCGCCGGTGGCGACAATGATATGTTTGCCTTCAACGATCTGTGTTTTGCCGTCCGCTGCGGTGACTTCGAGCTGGCCTTTCGCCTTCAGCTTGCCATAGCCCATGAACACGTCGATCTTGTTCTTTTTCATAAGGAACTGGACGCCGCGGCTCATTTTGTCCGCTACGCCACGGCTGCGTTTGATGACGGCCGGGAAGTCGGGGGTGCCGGACGCGTCAAAACCGAAGTCCTTTGCGTGCTTGATATATTCATATACCTGGGCGCTTTTCAGAAGTGCCTTGGTGGGGATGCAACCCCAGTTGAGGCAAACGCCACCCAGGCTTTCCTTTTCAATGATCGCTGTCTTAAAGCCTAGCTGAGCAGCGCGGATTGCGGCTACATAACCGCCGGGACCACTGCCGAGAACGACTACATCGTATGCCATTTTCTAACCTTTTTTTTATTATAAAATTATAAAAATGCGACCGGCGAAGGTACTTTACCCGGGGCAAATTGCCAAAAAAGGGAGGTGGGGGGCGGGGATGGGAGCCGGAGCCGGGTATTGAGGATGAATGGGTTTAAGGGATTACCTTTGCGCCCATGAATCAAGTCCTAAAATTAGACGTGCTGGCTATTGCCGTACATCCTGACGATGTGGAGCTGGGTTGTGCGGGTACTTTGCTGATGGAAAAACGCAACGGGAAGAAGACGGGGGTGGTTGATCTGACCCGCGGGGAGCTGGGGACCAGGGGTACGCCTGAGCTGCGGGCGGAGGAGGCGGCGCGGGCCGCGGCTGTTCTTCAATTGGATGTCCGGGAAAATCTGGGGATGGCAGACGGGTTTTTCCGAAATGACGAGGAGCATCAGCGGCGGCTGATAAGGGCCATCCGGAAATACCGGCCGGAGATCGTGCTGGCCAATTCTCTGGAAGACCGGCACCCGGATCATGGCCGGGCGGGGCATCTGATATCGGACTCCTGTTTTCTCAGCGGGCTGCGGAAGGTGGAGACGGAGGACGAAGAGGGTCGCCCGCAGGAGCACTGGAGGCCTAAATACGTATTCCACTATATTCAGGACCGGTATTCGAATCCGAATTTCGTGTACGATATTTCGCCGGTTTTCGAGGCTAAACTGGAATCTATCAAGGCGTATACTTCACAGTTCTTTTCCACCGTTTATAGTGCGGATGAACCTCAGACCTATATTTCGACGCCGGAATTCCTGAATGCCGTCATAGGGAGGCACCAGATGTTCGGAAAGATGATCGGAGTGCCTTATGCTGAAGGGTTTATCACTGAAAAGATGATCGGTATAAGGGATTTTGACTCTTTGGTACAGAAGGATACGTAATTATGTTGATTTTAACACGGATTGCCCCGTAAAAGGGCTAATTTTACAACTGCATTTATTTTTAACTTTTTATAAAGGCTCATCATGTCACTTCCAAAGTTTTCCGCCAGTACCCAATCCTTTCATATCGAGCTGAAAAAGAGGATCAGCAATTATTTTGAGGAGGTGGGTAAGTCCCAGACGGGAAACTACAATCTCTTCGTCAAGGCGGTGATCCTGATGGTGAGTTTTGCTTTTATCTATATTCACCTTGTTTTCTTCACTCCCTCTGCCTTTTGGGCAATTCTGGAGAGTGTATTGCTTGGCGGTGTTGTGGCTGCTATCGGATTCAACGTGATGCACGATGGTGCGCATGGCAGCTTTTCCAAATACAAATGGGTGAACAGCCTTGCCGCTTTTTCCCTGAATATACTGGGTGGCAACAGTTTCATGTGGAATATGAAGCACAATGTCGTCCACCATGCCTATACCAATGTGGACGGTATCGATGACGATATCGATATTCAGCCCTGGATGCGGATGAGCGAGACGCAGAAGAAATACAAGCTTCACCGGTATCAGCACCTGTACTTCTGGGTGCTTTACAGCGTTCTTTATATCTTCTGGATATTCCTGCTGGACTACCAGAAATATTTTAAGAGCAAGGTTGGTACCATTCCGCTGAAGAAAATGAGTCTTTCAGACCACTTCGTGTTCTGGAGTTTCAAGGTTTTCCATGCGTTCCTGTTCGTTGGCCTTCCGATCTACCGGCTGGGCTGGTTTGACTGGATGGTCAGCTTTACCATCTTCACCCTGGTAGCCGGGTTTGTGCTGAGTATGGTCTTTCAGCTGGCGCATACGGTGGAGCATACGGCTTTCCCGGTTGCCGATGAGGCGACGGGCAGGCTGGAGGACGAGTGGGCTGTCCATCAGATAAAGACTACGGCGAATTTTGCCACCAACAATCCCGTCGTTTCCTGGCTGGTTGGCGGGCTGAATTTCCAGATCGAGCATCATCTGTTTCCCAAGATATCCCATGTACACTATCCGGCGATCAGCAAGATCATCCGGCAGGCCTGTCAGGATTATGGACTGGTCTATATCGAGTATCCCCGGGTGCGTTATGCCGTGGCTTCGCACGTCGCTTTCCTGAAGCAGATGGGGAGAAAGTAGAAGGGTGGCTTACCCGCAGGATGGGGTACCCCCCCGGGAAGCTATTGGACTTTTTGGTCCCGAAAATACCTTTGAATTATTGTACCTTTGCGCCCGAATCGGGAGATCTTTCCCTGAGTAAAAAAGTACGGTCCGGCGGCCCCGTGAGGGACGCGGCCCGGTAAAAATTTTTTTCGGAAATGAGCAAAGTAAAAATAGGTCTGGTGCAGATGGGCTGTACGGCTGATAAGGCCGCCAATCTGCGCAAGGCGATGGACAAGATCAGAGAAGCTGCCGCTGGCGGGGCACAGATCGTCTGTCTCCAGGAGCTGTTTACCTCCCTGTATTTCTGTGACGTGGAGGACTACGAAAATTTCAAGCTGGCCGAGGCGATTCCCGGTGCTTCGACTGAGGCGCTGGGCAAGCTGGCGGCGGAGCTGAATGTGGTCGTTATCGCCAGTCTTTTTGAAAAGCGGGCGCAGGGGCTTTATCATAATACGACGGCTGTGCTGGACGCGGATGGCGCCTATCTGGGCAAGTACCGGAAGATGCATATCCCCGACGATCCGGCCTACTACGAGAAATTCTATTTTACACCGGGCGATTTGGGGTATAAGATATTCAGGACCAAATATGCCAATATCGGGGTGCTGATCTGCTGGGATCAGTGGTATCCCGAAGCGGCGAGGATCACGGCGCTGATGGGGGCGGAGATCCTGTTTTATCCGACGGCTATCGGCTGGGCCACCAGCCAGGACGAGGCTACCAATACGGAACAATACAATGCCTGGCAGACCATTCAGCGCAGCCATGCCGTAGCCAATGGGGTACATGTGGTCAGCGTGAACAGGGTGGGCTTCGAACAGGATGGGGCGATGAAATTCTGGGGCGGCAGCTTTGTGGCGAACCCGTTCGGGTCGCTGCTGTATAAGGCTTCTCACGACGCCGAAGAGACGAAGGTGGTGGAGATCGATACGACGGCGACGGACCGCTACCGTACGCACTGGCCTTTTATGAGGGACAGGCGGATCGATTCTTATCAACCTATTACCAAACGCTATATCGACGAAGGATGATGATGAACACGCCCAGAGAGTCCGGCTATTATTTTCCCGCAGAATTCAGCAGACACGACGCAACCTGGCTCAGCTGGCCTCATAAAGAGGCCTCATGGCCGGGGAAGATAGATTCCATTTATCCCGCTTATGCCCGGTTCGTAAAAGAGCTGGCGAAAGGGGAGGAGGTGTGCATCAATATCCTGGATGAAGCTATGAAGGCCTTTGCCATTGCCCAGCTGGCGGCGGCGGGTGTGGACATGGATATGGTCCGGTTCTTTTTGCATCCGACCAATGACGCGTGGTGCAGGGACCATGGTCCTGCTTTTCTGATCAACCCTGGGGCTGCTCAGAAGAAAGTGATCGTGGACTGGAACTATAATGCGTGGGGAGACAAATATCCCCCGTATCATCTGGATGACGTGATCCCTACGCTGGTCGGGAAGGCGTTGAATCTGCCGGTATATCATCCGGGTATCATCATGGAAGGCGGTTCCGTTGAGTTCAACGGGAAGGGTACCGTGCTTACGTCCACCTGCTGTCTGCTGAATCCCAACCGCAATCCCGGGCTGAACCAGGAGCAGATAGAGGCCTATCTCAGGGACTTTTACGGTGTGGAGCAGATCCTGTGGGTAAAGGAAGGGATCATCGGGGATGATACGGACGGCCATATCGACGACACGGTGCGGTTCGTGGACGAGGATACGGTGGTGACCGTGGTCGAGACCGATAAAGGGGATGAAAATTATGAGCTGCTGCAGGATAATCTGAAAGAGCTGAAGAAGATGCGGCTGCTGAACGGCAAACAGTTGAATATCGTCGAGCTGCCGATGCCGGGCGCGGTTATCCATGAGGATATGCGTCTGCCGGCGTCATATGCCAATTTTTATATCGCCAATGAATCTGTGATCGTTCCGACCTACCGGTGCGACCATGACGAGAAAGCGCTGCAGCTGATACAGGAGTGTTTTCCTGCCCGTCGGGTAGTGGGTATTGACTCTACCGATATCATTTGGGGATTGGGGAGTTTTCACTGTCTGAGTCAGCAGGAGCCATTTGTCTAGTGGCGGATCGCGATGAAAAAGAGCTCGGTTCCGGCCCGGGGTTTTATCGAATTGTAACAGGGCGCCAGGGTTTTTATTTCGAATTTTTTTTCCAGAAGGGTTTGGTATTCGTCTTTGTGGCCGCCGAATGGTGGGCCGCAGGGAGAGGTTTGGCTGTTGCCGAAGGGTAGGTTGCCGGGGGAGTTTTGGCTGACGCCGAAGTTCCGGTCGAAGAGCAGGCCTGCGAGCTTGCCGCGGGGTTTTAAGAGGGTGTGGGTATGTTCGACGTATTTTTCGCGGAGGGCCGGGTCGAGCGAGCACAGGAAGGTCTGTTCGATGATGAGGTCGTACTGGCCGGAATGCTCAAAGAAGTCGCCGGTGATGATCGGGATGGTGGTGAATTTTTGGCGGAGGCGACCGGTGAGGGTTGGGGAGATATCTATCAGGGTGACGGACGTGAACTGGTGGTCGAGGAGCCAGCCTGCCTCGTAAGCGTTGCCGCAGCCGGGGATAAGGATGTCGACAGACCGGTCGGTCAGTTGGGAGAAATACGATTGTAAAGGAGGGGAGACCTGGTGCATATCCCATGAGGTATTGTCGTTGAGCCAGCGGTCGTTCCAGTAGTTAGCGTCGGGGGACATATGGTGAGAGGAGGTGGCGTCGGGACAGGTGATGCCGGGCCGCCGGGAAATAAAAAAGGGGCGGATAAAGCTGTCATCCGCCCGGGAATTTATTTGGTGATGGCTACGATCGGAACGTGGCTGTGGTAGGCCAGTTTCGACGTGCTTGTCGTTTTGAACATATTCGAAAGGAAGGAGTGTTTTCGGGGGAAGGTCAGGATCAGGTCGATGTGGTTGTCGGCGACGAACTGGTTGGTCGCTTCGATGAAATCGAAGAGCCGGATGAAATAGAATTCAGGATTGTAGGCCTTCAGCTGGGTTTCGAGCTTGGTCCTTTCCGACTTGTATTCGTCGGTCACCTGTACATAGTGTTCATGGTCGACGTTGACGATGTGCAGGCGGGGTTTGAAGAGGTCGAGGATCGACTTGACGGATTCGACGGGGATGGTGTCGTCGACGTCCTTAAAGTCCGTGAGCAGCATGACGTTCTTTGCGGACTGGGAATGGGCGTCCGGGGGTACGATGATGACCGGGGCGATGGCTCTCTGGACGATGTTCAGGGTATTGCTGCCCATGAATATCTGGCCCAGGCGTGTAGCGCCGGTAATACCCATGATGATCAGCTGGATATTGTTCCTGACGACATATTCTTCCAGCGTGTCGAGGAAGCGGTTGGCTTCTTCGGCGACGGTTGAGATCTTAGCGTTGGTGATGGTGGCGAGCTCGGTCTTTACGCTGCCGAGGGCCAGTTCTACGATGGCTTTTCTGCTGGCGTCCTCTTCATCGTCTGTGCCGAGGGGGCTGCTATCGGAGCCGTATTCGAGGGCGTCAAACACATTATAAAGAATAACATGGGCATCGGGTACGCCATTGGCGATGTGGGCTGCATAGCGGGCAGCATTCTTTGAAGCATCGGAAAAGTCGATCGGTACAATAAAATTATTCATATATGTGTAGTTTGGCTACTTTCTCTGATGTCTGACTGGTTTCCGTCCAGTCGGGTGGTAAATATATTGATTTTTGCCCCTGAAAGATAAAATAATTCTTATTAACGAGTTTTCAACAAGGGTTCTTATGGGGGCATCATTTTGGGGAAGATTCTCTATTTTGATGTAGGTTTGTCGCCCGGCGAAAGATGCGGCTGGGGTTTGTTCATTAATAAATATTGTACTGTGCGATTAAAGAGCCTTGAAATAAAGGGGTTTAAGAGTTTTGCTGATAAAACCCTTATCAGCTTTGACGAGGGCATTACGGGCATTATTGGCCCTAATGGCTGTGGGAAGAGCAATATTATCGACAGCATCCGCTGGGTCATCGGCGAACAGAAGATCAGCCATCTGCGCTCGGAGAACCTGGAAAGTCTGGTATTCAACGGGAGCAAGACGCGCAGCGCATCCGGTCTTGCGGAAGTGAGCCTGACCTTCGAGAATACCAAGAATCTGCTGCCGACCGAGTTCAGCACGGTGACGGTCACCCGCAAATTCTACAAGAGCGGAGAGAGCGAATACCGGCTCAATGACGTCAGCTGCCGGCTGAAGGACATTCAGAACCTCTTCATGGATACGGGTGTGAGCACGGACAGCTATGCTATTATCGAGCTGGGGATGGTAGATGATATCATCAAGGACAAGGAGAACAGCCGTCGTCGTATGCTGGAGCAGGCGGCCGGCGTCACCATCTATAAAACGAGGAAGAAAGAGGCCCGCCAGAAGCTGGATGCCACCGAGCAGGACCTTGCGCGAATCGAAGACCTGCTGTTCGAGATCAACAACCAGCTGAAGAGTCTGGAGAATCAGGCGAAGAAAGCGGAGAAATACTACGAGATCAAGAAGGAATACCGTGAGCTGAGCATCGAGCTGGCGAAGGCGGCCCTGGAGGGGTTCAATCTCACCTATCGCGAACTGAATGAGCAGTCGGACACTGAGACGGACAAGAGGATCCGGCTGGAGGCGATGATCGCACAGGAGGAGGCCGACGTCGAGCAGCAAAAGGTAGGGTTTATAGAGAAGGAGCGGGCATTGCAGTCCATGCAGCACGAGTTCAACGACCTGCTGCAGTCTCTGCGCACGAAAGAAAATGAAAAGAACCTGGCTTCCCAGCGGCTGAATTTCCTGAAGGAGAAGGCGGGGAGCCTTGAAGACTTCCTGCTGAAGGGAGAGGGGCAGTTGAAGGGGCTGGAAGAAAGTATTGTATTCACCCGTCAGCAGGTGGGTGAAGAGGAGAATAAATTATCGGGGCTGCAGGAGCAGCTGGAGTCCTTAAAAGATTCCGTCGATGAGACGCGTCAGGTCTTTGACGCCCGGAGGATAACGGTAGACGCCCTTCGTAAGGAAAATGCGCAAATACAGCGCGACCAGTTCGAGGCGGAGAAGAAGGTGGCGGTAGCGGATACGTCGATCCAGAACCTCCAGCGCAGTATCCGTCAGCTGGAAGAAGAAAGGACGGTTCGGGACAGCCAGCTCAAGCAGTTGGAAGAAGAACGTCTGCTGAAGGAACAGGAACTGGAATCCCGGCAGTCCGGTCTGCGTCAGCTGCAGGATCACCAGGAGCGTATGAAGGAAGCGATCCTTCAGGCGCAGGGACAGCTGGAGGTACTGCGTCAGCAACTGGCAGACGAGAGCAGGAAACTGGATGCGCGGAAGAACGAACACGATCTGCTGAAGAGTCTGATCGATTCCATGGAGGGCTATCCGGAGAGCATCAAATTCCTTCATAAGAACCCGGCGTGGAATCATAATGCGCCTATTCTGTCGGATATCATATATGTAAAAGAGGAATTTCGCGCAGCGGTGGAAAACGTGCTGGAGCCGTACCTGAACTATTATGTAGTGTCGAATCTGCAGGAAGGTATGCAGGCCGTGCACCTGCTGGACGAGAACAAGAAAGGGAAGGCCAATTTCTTTTTGCTGGATAAGGTGGCGGGCAGCGAAGGGGTGGTGGCTGCCCAGGATGGCCTGGTGCCTGCGATGAGCGTCATCGAAGTAGACGAGAAGTACCGTAAACTGGCCGAGCACCTGCTGGGTAACGTTTTTATCGCGGAGAACGAGGCGGCGCTGGAGAACAGCAACGGGGCGGTCGTGCTGGAGAAAACCGGGAAATATGTAAAAGGCAAATACTCGCTCACCGGCGGCAGCGTGGGTCTGTTCGAGGGAAAGAAGATCGGCCGGGCCAAGAACCTGGAGAAGCTGAAGGATGAGGTGGGCAGCCTCCAGACGACGGTTAACGACCTGAAAACGGCGATCCAGGAGAAACACAACGAAGTAACCGGCTATAATGAACAGCTGAAGGAGCAGGCTATCCGTCAGACCCAGGACGATATCAACCGACTGACGAATTTTGTCTTCTCCCTTCAAAATAAGATCGAGAACCTGCACTCACAGCAGGACTCTTCCCAGGGGAGACTGGAAGAGCTGCAGCTCAATCTGGAAGAGACGATCGCCGGAATCGAAGACACCCGAAACGCCTGGGCCGAGCTGGTGAGGATCGTAAGCGAGCTGAAGGAAAAGAGCCAACTTGCGGAAGAAGAATACCGGTCGGCCGAGCTCGCCTATAACGGCAGCTCCGCGAGCTACAACGAGTTCAATCTGCAGGTGACGCGGCAGCATAGCCGAATCAATGCGCTGAAGCAGGAGTTGGATTTCAAGAGCAAACAACTGACCGACCTGCGCACTCAGATAGAGGCCAATTTGTCGCAGCTGAAGCAGACCCATGAAAGCATTTCCGAGAGTGAAGAGCTGCTGGGCGGCTCGGAAGGCGCCCTGCTGGAATTGCTGCGTAAGAAGGAAGACGAGGAAAAGAAGCTCAACGAGGCCGATCAGGCATACTATAATCTGCGGAATGCGCTGGGTGAGCGGGAAAGCGAGCTGCGCCACAAGGTGAAGGAGAAGGAGCAGCTGGAACAGCTGTTGAGCGGCATCAAGGACAGGCTGAACGAGCTGAAGCTGCACCTGGCCGGGATGAAAGAGCGGCTTAACGTAGAGTTTCGGATCAATCTGGACGATATCATCGATCAGCCCCGTACGGGAGAGGTGCCGGTAGAAGAGCTGCAGGAGAAGGCCGATAGAATGAAGAAGAGGCTGGAGAACCTTGGCGAGGTGAATCCTACGGCTATCGAGGCTTTCCAGGAGATGAAGAAGCGGTATGAGTTCATTCTCGAGCAGAAGAACGACCTGGTGAGCGCGAAAGACAGCTTGTTGCAGACCATACAGGAGGTCGAGGCTACGGCCAACCAGCAATTTCTGGATACGTTCAACAAGGTGCGGGAGAATTTCCAGCGCGTCTTTAAGTCGTTGTTCACAGAGGAAGACACGGCGGATATGATCCTGGTGAATCCGGAGAATCTGGCAGAAACGGGCATCGACATTGTGGCGAAGCCCAAGGGCAAACGTCCTTCATCGATCAGTCAGTTAAGCGGTGGTGAGAAGACACTGACGGCGACGGCGCTGCTTTTCTCGATCTATCTGATCAAGCCTGCGCCATTTTGTATCCTCGATGAGGTAGATGCGCCGCTCGATGACGCCAATGTCGGTAAGTTTACTAATATGATCCGGCAATTCAGCGAAAATTCGCAGTTCATCATCGTAACCCATAATAAAATGACGATGAGTACCGTGGATGTGATCTACGGGGTGACCATGCAGGAGCCTGGGGTGAGCAAGCTTGTGCCGGTGGATTTCAGGGGATTAAATTAGAGTAACGCGGACTGCGGTAGTACGGCGATTGCCGGGAAGTTTTTCTATTATGAAGACGATCATACTGTTATTTTTTTCAAATGTCTTTATGACCACGGCGTGGTACTGGCATTTGAATCATAAGGATATTCCTTTATGGAAGACGATACTGATCAGCTGGGGTATCGCGTCGGTCGAGTACTGTCTGGCGGTGCCTGCCAACAGGCTGGGGTCTATACAGGGCTTCAGCGCCTATCAGCTGAAGATCACGCAGGAGGTGATCACCCTGGCTGTTTTCTCCATCTTTGCCCTTGTAGTTCTCAAGGAGCCTTTTCACTGGAAGTATCTGCTGGCGTTTGGTTTTTTGCTGGCGGCGGTTTACGTGGTATTTAAAAAATAAGTTTTGCGACCCGGCCGTTGGAGCCGGCGAGGAAGACGGTTTTCCCTTTTTTTGCTTTGCGGCAGACGTGGAAGGAGGCGGATGAGATGAGGTTCCAGTTCATGCCGTTGTCGGTAGAGATGTCGACGCCGGAGGTGCCGCAGGAGAGGACGGTGGAATCGTTGATGTATTCGACGCAGCCGCGGTAGCCGTGGGGCGGGGTAGTAGGGCGGATCCAGGTGGCGCCGCCGTCGAGGGTGAGAAAGCAGTTCTTGTCCTGGACGGTGTCTTTGGCGAAGTCGCCGCCGACGACGATAAAGGTGTGCGGATTCTTCACTGCGATGGAATTGGCGCCGGTGCTGGTGGCGCCGTTGAGGAGGGGGAGGTCGATGGCTTTGTCGCGGATGAAGAGGCGGGAGCGCAGGGGGCCGCCGCTGACGAAACAGGCCTCGCCAGGTGAGAGGGCGCGGATATTGGTGCCGCTGGTCGCGAAGCAGCCTTCGGTGGAGTCGGCTTTGGGGAGCTCGGCGTGGGGGATATCGTGCCAGCTGTCGCCGCCGTCGAAGGTTCTTGTTACGAAGAACCGGCCGTCGATGGGATCGCCGACGATGATGCCGCTGTCGTGGTTCCAAAACTCCATGGCGTCCATAAACATTCCCACTGTCTTGTTCTCATAGACGAGCTTCCAGGTCTTTCCCCCGTCGGTAGTCTTCAGTATGTCGGCTGGTTCGGCGATGGCGATGATAACGGCTGTCTTTTCGTCGAAGGCTTCGATGTCGCGGAAGTCCCTTTTTTCAAAGCCGGGGACGGTGAGCCAGGTCCATGTGGCGCCGCCGTCGACGGAGCGGCCGACGGTGCCATTGCTGCCGCTGACCCAGACTATTTTGTCGCTTACGGCGCTAAGTCCGCGAATCGATGTCCGGTGGGCTCCGGTCCCGGGAGCCGACGCCTGAGGGCCAGTGGTGAGAAGCTGGATGGATGCGTGGGGTATGCCTGCGGGTTGGTTGTCCTGTGCGAGCAGGCCAACTGGGGTGAAAAAGCAACAGAAAAGCGCAATCCGGACGAAAAAGGGGATATAGTAGAGGGGATTCTTCATATCTGTAAAATAGCACAATATTAGCATCTAAGGTATTATGCATGGACGTTTAATTGTGTTGTTGTTATTGTTGGCGGGACCTTTTTCCCTGTTCGGGCAGACGCCCAAGGATATGCTGATCAAGCCGGCCGATTCACTACAGAGAGGCGATACCACCGGGCAGCGGGACCTCATCGGGATATTTCTCGATGTCACGAAGATCCGGATACACCACCCGCGCAGCGAGGCCGGGAGGCGGGTCTACTTCACAGCGCTTCCGTTGAGTACGTCGGTGCCCGGCGGCGGAAATGCGCTGATCACGTCGACACAGGCCGGTTTTTATCTTGGCGACCGCAAACAGACCTATCTGTCGACGGTGACCTTTAGTCCGTCCTTCAATTTCAGGGGGCAGTTCAATTTCCCTTTCCGGGCGAATATCTGGTCGGCCGACAACAAATGGGACTATCAGGGAGATATGCGCTTTTCTATTTATCCGCAGTATGTCTGGGGACTTGGCGGCGATCATCCGGAGGACCGGAAAATACTGGTACGCTATAGTTATTACCGGTTATACGGAAGCGTGCTCAAGCGGATAACGCCCTATCTGTTGTTTGGTCCCGGTTATGACCTTGACTACAATATACATATCCGGCCCGATATCGATAGCGTCGATATCGGAAAGTTCACGGGGTACAAGTATGGCACGGTCAATCATTCGAATTCATTTTCGCATGGCTTTACGCTGAATCTGCTGTTCGATACGCGGTACAATCTTTTCAACCCGGTGCCGGGGATGTATTTCAATGCGGTTTACCGGATCAATCCGAGCTTCCTCGGCAGTAATACGACATGGTACTCTATGTATCTGGACTGGCGGAAATATATTGCGTTTAGCAATAAGGGACAGAATATGCTGGGGATATGGAGTTACTACTGGACGACGCTGGGGAGCAATGCGCCCTATTTCATTTTGCCGGCTATCGGAACGGAGCCGTATCAGCGAAGCGGCAGGGGAATTTATCCGCTGCGGTATGTGGGGAAATCGCTTTTCTACGCAGAGACCGAATACAGGCGGGATATCACGCGCGACGGGCTGTTTGGGTTTGTCGTGTTTGCGAATATGAATACCGTTTCGGAGCCGACGTCACATCAGTATGCCTATTTGCATCCCGCTGCGGGAGCGGGGTTGAGGATAAAATTCAATAAACATTCGGGATCGAATCTGGGAATCGACTATGGAGTGAGTAAGCATTACAGTGCGGTTTATTTTAGTCTTGGGGAGACGTTTTGAGATGGCGAAGGGAGTCTTTTCTATTCATACATCTCCCATTTTGTATTTGTACTTTCCCCCATTTCCAGCACCAGTGTGCCTCCCTTGATCAGGTCCTCATGCGAGAACAACAGCGACTTTAGTGGCTTACCATTCAAACTCGCCGACTGAATGTACTTGTTCGTTTTCGAACATTTATTCGCGATCAGCGTAAACTTCTTACCGTTGGGCAGAGCGATCGTGACTTTCGAAAAGAGAGGACTCGTGATAGCATACTTCGGGATGCCCGGCGTCAATGGAAAAAAACCCATGGCTGAAAAAACGACGAACGAAGACATACTCCCCCCGTCCTCGTCACCCGGCACACCAAAGACATCGTCCCTGAACCAGGTGTCAAGTATCAGTCTGGTATACTTCTGCGTCTTCCACGGCGCATTCGTATAGTTGTAGACATAGGGGATAAAAAAGGTGACCTGGTTGCCCATACTATGCCTGCCGATCATTCCTGTCTGGTCCGGGAATTTCTCCCAGAACTCCGGCTTGCTCCTGCCCACCCCTTCCGTAAACATCTGGTCAAGCTTCGCCTCCATCTGCTCCGGCCCGCCCATCAGCTGCCTGAGTCCCCTCAGGTCGTGCTGAACATACCACAGATAGCTATACCCATTGTTCTCATTGTAATAGTCCAGCCCCGCATGCCCGCCGTCGAAACCCGGGTCGATGTCGATCCAGTTCCCGCTGGCATCCTTCGGCATGAACATCCCCGCCTTATCCCACCACAGGTTCCTGTAATTCTTCGCCCGCGGAGCAAACCTGTCGCGTATATCGGCCTTATGCAGTTCGTCCGCCAGCTCGCTCACCGCCCAGCTGTCATAGCTGTCCCCCAGCGTCACGGCAACCGCCGACCGCTTCTGCCCACGCTTCGCCAGCGCGAATGGGTCCGTCTCGGCCTCACCGGGATGCAGGGCCGGATAGTAACCATGCTCATAGTAGAAGTCCTCCAACGGCCCCTTCGGCCCGTTTCTCGACGGCAGTAGGGTTGCCTGCTCCTCGTTCTTAATATTCCCCTCCAGCGCTTTCGCCACGTCAAAATTCCGCACGCCCTTCCGGTAAGCATCCAGGAACATCACCGAGGAATGAAAGGCGAACATACCCGGCCGGTCGCCAAAATGCCTGGGGTATTCCGGCATCCAGCCCTCCTGCTCATACATCCGCACATAGGACTGCAGCATATCCGCCTCCCTCGCCGGGTCCAGAATCGTCCGCAGCGGATGAAGCGCCAGGTAGTTGCCCCACGAATAGTCATCGGTATAAAAATCCCGGCTCTCGCGGTGGACCTTCTTATCATAGCCGCTGAAATAACTTCCGTCTTCAGAAAGATCGACCATGCGGGCGTAACAGCGGTAGAGAGCCGTATAAAAACTCCTCCGCTGCGCTTCGCTTCCCCCCTCCACGCGTATCTGGTTGATCACCTTAGCCCACGCCGCCTTCCCCCTCTCTTCCAGCTGCTCAAAGCTGACCCCGGCTACCTCGTGGTCATAGTTGTTCTTCGCCTGCTCTATGCTGACAAACGAAACACCATAACGGAACTCGACAACCGCAGCGTCCTTCCCGCCATAGCTGGCCCAAACCCGCTTGCCCTTCATATAGCCCGTCTTCGGGACAGCACCCTGGACGGAGTACTTTCCCCAGTCCTTGTCACCATCCCTCGCGCCCGTCTCCGGGCTCCCCGAAAAGACGCCGTATAGGTAGGCTACCCCGCGTTGCGCATGAATCGCGTCGTCTACCTGCTCGACGCCCGTCACCACATGCCCTTGCTCCAGACCGTATTCTCCTCCTGCATAATAGTGCGAGAGCAGCAAATTTTTGCGTACACCCGCCGGGAAACGGAAGCGGTAGATACCCGTCCTCGCTCCCGCCGTATACTCCGTCCTTATCCCCTCGTCCGTCAGAAGCACCGAGTAATACCAGGGCTTCGCCACCTCGTAATCGTGATCGTAGGTAAGCCTTCTGTACCACCCTGTATCGGTGACCTCTCCCGTCGAAGGCTTGATGCCAAAAACTGTCTGGGGTGTAATGATATTCGTCGCCAGCATCGGAAAATCCGTTATCTGCATATCCAGTTGATCCTGCCTCCGCGGAAAGACCCGCACCATCTGATTCGGAAGCTGTACTACCGGCCGGTTGGAATTCAGCAGTGGCGCTACATTGCCGATAAAAGGATCGATATAGTCCAGACAGGACTTCTCCTGGCCATTCGTCTGTTGGACCGCCAGGCACAACAAAAGGCCGGCAGCGAAAGCATTGAATCTTTTATTAATCATATCCTTTATTTGGAGTAAGTACGGTTGGGCGTCATCCTGTGCGGTTGCGGATAGGATAGTGATAGTAGTCAGTATCGCTGCCGGCAATTGCCTCCGGGTAGTCGTAGCCACCCGGAGGGTATTTTACCGATGTATTGCAGCTGAGGAATATTAGGGTTGTATAGATAAGGAATCCGGGCATGGGAGGGCGGCGGCCCGGTTATGCGATGGTGATATCCTTGTCGAGGTATACGTCCTGGATAGTTTTGATCATTTCGACGCCGTCTTTGAAGGGGCGCTGGAAGGCTTTACGGCCAAGGATGAGGCCCATGCCGCCGGCGCGTTTGTTGACGACGGCGGTGAAGACTGCGTCCTGGAGATCGGATTCGCCTTTGGATTCGCCGCCGCTGTTGATGAGACCTACGCGGCCGTTGTAGCAGTTGATCAACTGGTAGCGGGTGAGGTCGATGGGGTGGTTGTCGGGATGGGTCAGTTTGGAATAGACGAGGGGTGAGGTTTTGCCGTGTTTGGTGGCGAGGTAGCCGCCGTTGTTCGTTGGCAATTTTTGCTTGATGATGTCTGCGCGGAGGGTGACGCCGAGGTGGTTGGCCTGTCCGGTAAGGTCGGCGGAGGTATGATAATCGACGCCGTCTACCTTAAAGCCGGCGTTACGCGTGTAGCACCAGAGGACGGTGGCCATGCCGAGTTCGTGGGCGACCTCGAAGGCTTCGGCTACCTCTTTCAACTGGCGGTCGCTCTCAGGGCTGCCCCAGTAAACGGTAGCTCCGATGGCGACGGCGCCCATGTTCCATGCCGTTTTAACGGTGCCGAACAGGGTCTGGTCGTAGCGGTTTGGGAGGCTGAGGAATTCGTTGCCGTTGATCTTGACGAGGAATGGGATACGATGGGCGTACTTGCGGCTCATGATATCGAGGACGCCGAAGGTCGAGGCTACGGAGTTGCAGCCTGCTTCAATGGCGAGCTTAATAATATTTTCGGGGTCAAAGTACATGGGGTTCGCGGCGAAGGATGCGCCGGCGCTGTGCTCCACGCCCTGGTCAACGGGAAAAATGGAGAGGTAGCCGGTGTTGGCCAGTCTTCCGTGGCCGATAAGGGTCTGAATGCTCCGCAACACCTGGTTGGAGCGGCCGGAGTTGGTCCATATCTCCTCCACATGGTTGGGAGAGGGAAAGGCGCTGATGGTCGATTTGTCAATGACGGGCTTATGATCTAATAAAAACTGGGCTTTGTCGCCGAGAATGTCGAGAATTTTCTTAGACGCCATGATTGTTGACTTTTTGTTGTAACGCAATTTACCCCGTCCGGGGCAAAAAGAAAAAAATGGTCACGGGGATGGCAAGAGGTGCCATGAAAAGTACAATAGTGGGGATGGAGGAGGGCCGTACGATAGCGATGGAGCGGCCGGGATGTGAACAAAACAATAAATTTGATGGTTAAACAGTGAATATGGAAATAGGGATAGACAGTTTTGCCGCAAGGTTTAGTAAAAAGGGCGCGGCCGCGCTGAGCGATCTGGACGCCATGGAGCAGTTGCTGGAAAGGATGGTGCAGGCGGAGCGGGCAGGTTTGGACGTTTTTGGGATCGGGGAGCATCACCGGAAAGGGTTTTTGGATTCGGCGCCTTCGATGATCCTTGCCGCTGCTGCGGCGCGTACGGAGCGGATCCGGCTGACGAGCGCAGTCACGGTGCTGAGCGCGGCCGATCCCGTGCGGATATTTCAGCAGTTCGCCACACTGGACCTGATCTCCCGGGGCCGGGCGGAGATGGTAGTTGGGCGTGGTTCGTTCACGGATGCGTTCCCGCTGTTCGGCTATCAGTTGAGGGACTATGACGAGTTGTTCGACGAGAAGCTGGGGTTGCTGCTGGCGCTTCGGGAGAATGAGGTCGTGAACTGGTCGGGGAAGTTTCGTCCGGCACTGGTCAACCAGTCCGTCTATCCGCGTCCTGTACAGGAGCAAATACCCGTCTGGGTCGGAGTGGGTGGTACGCCGGAGTCGTTTGTACGTGCGGGAAGCCTCGGGTTACCGCTGATGGTTGCGATCATCGGGGGCGAGACACACCGTTTTCGGCCGCTGGTCGATCTTTACCGGGAAGCGGGTAAGCGGGCAGGGTTTGCGCCGGAACAGCTGAAAGTGGGGTTACATTCTCTGGCTTACGTAGCGGAAACGACAGATAAGGCGGTAGAGGAATTCTATCGCGGCTATGCGGCGAGTATGACGGAAGTGGGGCGTGAGCGGGGCTGGCCGCCGATGACAAGGGGGCGTTTTGAGGCTCAGAACGGGCCGACAGGGGCATTGCTGGTCGGAGGACCGGAGGAAGTAGCTGAGAAGATACGCCGGCATGCAGAGGCGCTGGGGGGAATATCGCGGGTGACTTTGCAGATGGACAGTGCGGAGCTGACGCATGATAAATTAATGGGATCTATAGAGATCATCGGCGCGCGGGTCGCGCCGTTGCTAAAGAAAAAGACCGCCTGACGGCGGTCTTTTCGTATTTGCAATTTATGCGTTGCGGTTGATGCAGTTGAGGTCCTGGAAGGCTATCTCGAGGCGTTTGGCGAACGTCTCTTCGCCTTTACGAAGCCATACTCTGGGGTCGTAGTGTTTTTTGTTGGGCTTGTCCGGACCTTCGGGGTTGCCGAGCTGGCCCTGGAGATAGCCTTCGTTCTTTTTGTAATACTGGAGGATACCTTCCCAGAATGCCCACTGCAGGTCGGTGTCGATGTTCATCTTGATGGCGCCGTAGCTGATGGCTTCGCGTATCTGGTGCTGGGGGCTGCCGCTGCCGCCGTGGAAGACGAAGTAGACGGGTTTGGGCCCGGTCTTCAGGGTCTTTTCGATATGGTCCTGGCTGTTCTTCAGGATGACGGGTCGCAGTTCGACATTACCCGGGCTGTATACGCCGTGTACGTTGCCGAATGCGGCTGCCACGCTGAACAGGCGGCCTACCTTGCTGAGTTCTGTATATGCGTAGGCGACGTCTTCGGGCTGGGTGTAGAGTTTGTGGTTCTCTACGCCGCTGTTGTCGACGCCGTCCTCTTCACCGCCGGTAACGCCGAGTTCGATCTCGATGGCCATGCCGAGGGGTTGCATACGTCGGAAGAACTCTACCGAGGTATGGATATTCTCTGCGATCGGCTCCTCGGAAAGGTCCAGCATGTGCGAGCTGAAGAGGGGCTGTTTCTTTTCCTTATAAAATTGTTCGCCCGCGTCGAGCAGTCCGCTGATCCACGGGAGCCATTTCTTTGCTGCGTGGTCGGTGTGCAGGACGACGGGAACGCCGTAGTATTTGGCGACGTTGTGAATATGAAGAGCGCCGGAGATGCCGCCTGAGATATTGCCCTGGAGCTGGTCATTGGGCATGCCTTTTCCGGCGATGAACTGGGCACCGCCATTGGAGAACTGGATGATGACCGGTGAGTTGACCTTTGCGGCTGTTTCGAGTACGGCGTTGATGGTGTTCGTTCCGATAGTGTTGACAGCGGGCAGGGCGAACTGGTTGTCTTTTGCGTCTTTGTAAAGCGCTTCCAATTCTTCACCAAACAGAACTCCGGCTTTGTATTTTTTCATATTTTATGAACTTTGAAGCCGCGAATATACAGGTTAAGTGGTAAAAGTTTGAATAAAAGTGAACTTTTACCACTGTTTGGCTAATGTCCTTGAAACGGACTCTGTCCGGTTTGGGTGGTGAAATATTAGATCAAAGCGGGCTAATCTTCGAATTTGCTTAGATTTTTCTGCAACAACGCCAAGTTTTTTTGAAGAGTCTGTTTCAGCTGTCTTTTGACGAGCTGGCCCATGGAGCGGCATTTGTGGAAGGCGGGGCTTTTGAACCAGGCGCCGAGTTCGGATCGCAGCTGGTGCATCTTTTCGGGGGTAGAAATGGCGTCCCGGGACATGATATTGAGCAGTTCCATCAGCCGAAAACGGGAGGAGGCTACGCGGAAGGCCATCATGGTCCTTTCTTCTGTCTGGTATTGTTCGATCGATTCTTTGTTGAGGTGTTTGAGGCTGAGGTCGACGAGGGCCGTGTTCTCCTTGAAGAACTGGGGAATGTAGAGGTTCTTTCTGCCTTCGTAGGACTGTTGGTCGAAGTCGATAGCCCTGATCCGGTATTGGTAGTCTTCGATGTCGGGGGTGATGTCGACAACAAAGTTATAGCTGCGCATGTCCCCGAGCAGCCGGACAAAACAGCGTTCGTTGAATTTTACAAATTCCTTGGAAAGCCGGATCTTATTGGTCTGGGGATCGTCGAGGAAGTTTTTGATGAACAGGTCGCCGGGGATGCCGGGGATATGTTCTTCCACCAGCGTATTGTGCCAGGTGAAATAGGTGATGCGGTTGGGAGAAAGGAGGTGTTCGAGTTCGAGTCCGTAGATGCGGGAAGCGTCGGCCTGTTTGATATAGTAGTGGTCGTAGTTGTCGTTGAACTTATTGACGATGCGGATGCGGAAAGGGCAGGAATTGGCAAAGCTGCAGAAGTCGATGCGTGCCACGTCGAGGTGTTTGGTAAAGGTGAGGTCGCCTTCCGTCTTCAGGATCGCGTACATCTGGACGAGTCCTTCGCGGATGTAGTCCCAGTGGCGCATGTCGTAGAGAGCGGTTTCCCAGAGGGTGTCCTGGCCGTGTTTGTCTTTCAGGGGGACGGAGTAGGTGATATGCTGCAGGAGGTCGCGGTAGGAGACGGGGAGTTTCACTTCCCGGCCGTGCGTTTTCAGGTAGTTGCGGAGGGGTTCGGTGACGGGGAAGATGGGTTTTTTCCGGGAGGGTTTGTTGGATTCTCCGGAGGGGTTGGGCTGGCCGGAAGCGCTGGGGTCGCCTGGAACGGGAGAGAGCTGGTCGCTAAAGTGCATGGGTCAAAGGTCGTTAATTTTCGTCATTTCTCTGTATCGGCGGCAGGGGCGGGTGCGGTGGTCCGGTCGAAGAGTGTAGAGAACTGGGCGCCGATGGAGACGAGGGAGGTGAGGAGGCCCGTCAGTTTCTGGAAAAGGGCGTCCTGTGTAAAGAAGAGGAAGAGGCCAAAGGCCGTAAAGAGGATCATCAGCGGGGTTTTGAAGGAGAGCCATTCTCCTTTGTGGCGGCTCTTTCTCCAGAGGGCGATCACGTCGGGGTCGTCCTTTTTTTCGAGTACGTATTCGCGAAAACTCTTTGTAATAAAGGTCAGCTGGCCGTTATCGCGGAAGACAAGCAGGCCGTCGCAGACGAGGGTATAGAGGGTGTTACCTGTCCGGTAGTTGGCGAAGCCGTCGCGGGAGAGGTCGTAGAGGACGAATTTTTTTACGGGTGTGAGGGTCTTCCAGCAGTCGTCGAATCTTTTTTCGAAGTTGATCCGGTCCAGCAGGATCTGTTCGGCCATGCTGGGGTTGTCCTCGCGGAAGCCTTTTTCCATTTCCCGTATATCGGCAAGGGGAGAGAGAACGGCGCCGCGTTGCTGTGCGGTTACGGGACCCGCCAGCTGGTACCGGGAATGGATGCCTTCGCTGAACATGTCGACGAGGAAGACGCGGATGGCCAGCGCCCGGGTCAATTTGTAGACGAGAAAGAGCGCCAGCAGCTGACCGCCGAAGAACAGGGAAAAGAAGATGAGACCGGCGGAGCGGGTCGTGTCATACATCAGGCCGATGGCGGATGACCGGGCTTCTTCGCCTGCTATGAGGCGGAAGGCGCCGGGGGTTAGGTGGTCGGCGGAAGAGCCGTAGAGCAGCAGGATATGTCCTTTCCCGCTGGTGTCGTGGTCCGTGTCCGTAACGGAGAAGAATTTCCATGTACCGTCGGTTGCCGAGTCGGGGGGAATGGCGGATGCGAGGATGTTGGTATCGTTCGCGAAGAAGAGGCGGTGAATATTGCTGTATTGCGCGGTGAAGGGCAGGGCGTTGCCGCTGCCTGTGCCGCCCGGAAAAGAGAGGCGGTCGTTGTGAAGGAAGTAGATGCCGTGGTCGAATTTCAGCGCGGTGAGGTTGCCGGGGTTTCCGCCAGTGGCCGGGTCGGGGTATTTATAGGCTATCGAGGCAGAATTCAGCTCTTGCCTTCGGCAGTTGATCGATCTGGCCTGTTCGATCCGGGAGCTGTTGCGCTGGATGCTGGTCTCCTGCCGCATCACGAGCCAGAAGATGCTGCAGCCCGGTATGATACTGATGATGATGACGCCGGTGATGATCGAGATGGCGTACAGCTGGAGGTAGTGCAGTCGACCAATTCGTGCGTTTATCCATGACCGGGGTTTGACCAGTACGGTAAATCGGGTCCGGGCCCATCTGTCCAGTACGTCAAAGGACCGGAGCAGGCTTTGGAGCCAGTCGGGCAGGCCGGTGGGATGGTAGACGATGTAGCGGCAGAGAGAAGAGAAGCAGACGCCGCAGAAGATCAGCTGGGTCAGCAGGAACAGGAGTGGAATGACGGGGTCTGCTGCGGCGCCATAGCAGCAAAAGACGAATATCAGCAGGAGTATTAGCAGGAGGAAATGCAGCAGGGGCGCCATCTGCCGGGAGGATCTTTCCCTTCTTCTGCGTCGTTCCCGCAGTGCGTAGTAGTGCAGGGCTGCGTAGAAGGGAAGGGAGAGGGAGATATAGAAGAGCGTGAACTCGTATCTGTGAGGGGGGATGGAAACCAGGACCCCAATCAGCAGGTAAGCGGTGATCAGCCTGCGCATACCGCGGATGAGGTGGCGGTAGTATTGCCGCTTGCGGTGGACGGGGCGCAGCCATTCGAAGTGTCGCGAGGGCAGCAGGAGGATGCCGGGGCGTTTGCCGGTGAATTCGTTGAAGACGCCGGACAGGATGATCAGGAGGATGACACAAAAGGTAAAGAACGCGAACAGTCCGATGATGTGGACCTGAAAATCGTCGGCGTTGGCAAGGTCGCAGTAGGTGAGGAGCATGTAGGGCATTCCGGCAATGGGGGTGATGTCGAGGGCCATTTGTCTTCCTCTCAGGCTAAAGCGGCCGAAGTACCGGTGGTCCCGGAAATGGATGGCTTCCTGGATGACCGACGGGTCTTCGCTCTCGTTGAGGACGTTGGAGACCAGTGCCCGTCCGGGGCGTGAGTCATAGAGAACAGAGCCGGTCTCGTCGATGATGCTGAAGTTATAGCCGGTGGGGAGGATCGTTCTTGTGACGGAGGGCATCTGGGCCGAGAGGCCGACTGCCACGGGGTGTACATGACCCGTATCGACGGCGGGGTCGGTCTTTATCATGACGGTTATCGTATATCCTCCGTCGAGCCTGGAGAAGGTGGGCAGGATCGTGAAATGGAAGGAGGAATCGCCGCGTCCAAGGCTTATGTAGCGGCCTTCCATCAGGTCTTTGAAATAGGCGCGGTCTCCGACGTTGATCAGGGGAGGCGGGGGTCTTTTTTTTCCGCTGTATGTGCCGAGCCATTTCCCCGAGGGGCCGATCCAGAAACCATAGTCGACGTAGGGGTATATCTTCGGAAAGAACTGGTTCTCGAGGCTTGTGCTGTGAGCCGCCGCCGTGTCACCGCGTATAGCTTTCAGCAGGAAGGAATCGTTGTTCACGACCTGGAAGTCCTGGTCCCACTGGCGCAGTTGCCGGTGGATGAGGTGTATCTCCCGGACGAAATTGGTGCGTATCGAATCGGAAAGTTCGTAGAGGTTGTTTTGGTTGCTCACTGCCTGGGTCCTGTCGAGAAAAAGCCATGAAAACAGGAAGAGGCAGGTGAATGCGATCGCAAAATACGAGCCTATGATGAGCCGGATATTTCCGTCGGCGATCCTTTCGCCGGAACCGAGGATAAAGATCTTCAGTATGGGCAGGCTGATGACCAGCAAAAGTATCATGATGATGGCGGGGACAAAGAACCGGAGCGGAAAATCCTTATAGCCTGAAGTATAGTCGCTGGTGGCGATGAGGCCTACCAGCAGCAGTTGTTCATTGTTGAACTGAAACGGATAGAGGAACATTTTTTGACTGACGCCTTCGACGCTGACGTCGTGTACGTAGGGCAGGCTGAGGCCGTCCTGTTTTTTCAGGAGGGAATCAAGACCCAGGCTTCTTCCAAGGGGAAGGTTGTCCGAATTGAACAGGATGGCGCCTCTGTCGGGGGAGTCGCCGATCTGGACCAGGAGATAGTGCTGGAAGATGTCCTGGTAGGTGGATACCATCGGACGTAACAGGGAGTCGACGCGAAGCGAGAAGGCCGAGCCGTCGGATAGCGGATAGCAGAAACGCCAGCTGCCGATATTTCTTGTGTCCGGGCAGAGCACGGGAGGGAGTGGGGTAAGGGGGGAATCGGGGGCTGACAGTTTTGGGCGGGTGTAGAGAAGGGAATAGAGCAGGGGACTTGTCGATCCTGGGTCGTTGGCATAGGCTCTTACCGCGCCGGTATAGCCGGAGTTCTTTCCTCTGACGGCTTTGACGATCTGTTCCAGCTCGAGCGAGGCGCGGCTGTTATAGTCGGTTTGCCGGGCCGGGATAAATTTCAGCAGAT
>Ga0068853_100000674_pt1 | contig 23526 bp, 15 predicted proteins | sample KBSCornC32_FD_65655 | JGI IMG/M metagenome (GOLD analysis project Ga0068853, IMG submission 65655) | Corn rhizosphere microbial communities from Kellogg Biological Station, Michigan, USA - KBS Corn C3-2 | ecosystem: Host-associated > Plants > Roots > Rhizosphere > Soil ... | reverse complement strand
CTTTCCCTGAAGAATTCAAAAAAACCTAAAACCTGGTTCGGGACCAGGGGGTCGGAGGTTCAAATCCTCTCTCCCCGACCATTCTTTTCAGTCTTGCGTGAGATGCCGAATTCCCGGCAGAGTGAAGCCCATTGTCTCTCCGTCTTTGAGCCGGATCACAAACCGCATCCGTTCGTCCATAAGAGAACTCTCCTTCTATGGCATCCTCCCGCCCCCTTCGGGCCGAAAAGTGTAACCCATGTCTCCGGAACGCTCTGTTACCCATGTCTCGGAACGGACATTCGAGCAGATACACGCCTTCCAAGTCCTGAAAAATCCCCGCCGTAGGTAAAAATGCGACAGTGTTGACCTCGCATATTTTCTTTAAATTGCAGCAGTTCTCATTGCAAATCCCTACGTTCAGGGATTCAGTTCTCCCCAACTTGTCTTGTTCATTGCAGTTGGTTCCCAAGCCAAAAGACAGCAGTTTCAGGTAGTACCCTACAAAGCAAAGAACATGCCTTCATTTCTTCTGCCCCAAATCACCAGATACGCTTAATTCGCACAGAAGGCGGTCTGAGCAAAGAATTACCGACCAGCGCAACTTGTGTACTTGGCGGCAATTTCCCACTAATGCCGATTGCCTAACCATAATGTATCTGCCAGAGTTTCTCATGCGGCGTACATTCGGAGCATCATTCTGGGCCGAAATCTTCATCTTAGTTATGTTGCCCATTGCTTTGGTGATCCCAAAAATTAAGGACTATGCCGTGATTGGCGACAGCCGGGCCGCTGCACTGGTTTCCCGCTGCGGCTCCCTGGATTGGCTGTGCTGGCCACGGTTTGACAGCACCGCAATCTTTTCGGCATTGCTCGATCCGGAAAAAGGCGGCCATTGGTCAATCACACCCACATCGCCCTGCCGCTTTGAACGCCAGTACATACAGAACACAAATGTTCTGGAGACGCGCTTTGCTTCTGGTTCCGGACAAGCGGTACTTACAGACCTGATGCCGGTTGCGTCAGAGCAGTTTAAGCGCACCGCAATGATAGCGGACCATGAAATGGTTCGGCGCCTGATTTGTACAGAAGGTGAGATTGAGGTTCGGGTTGAATTCCGGCCACGAGTCGCGTATGGCGAGCAGCCCGTAACATTGCGCGATCATGGCAAGCTTGGCTTGCGCTTTGAATCAGGTGGCGGCGTTTACTGGTTGCGTTGCAACAGGCCCCTACGGGCCGAATCGGACAGAATACGAGGCACTATCAGCCTCAAACGTGGCGAGACGCTGGAATTTTCCTTGAGCTATGCGGAAGAGTCGCCTGCGGTGCTGCCCGCGCTGGGCGAACGCGTACATGCCGCCATTGAGCGTTCCGTGGAATGGTGGCAACAGTGGGCAGCGCGATCAAACTATCACGGGCCATATCGTGAGATGGTCACACGCAGCGCGCTGGCGCTGAAGTTGCTGGCCTATGCGCCTTCCGGAGCGGTTACGGCGGCGGCCACGACGTCTCTGCCGGAAAGAATCGGTGACACGCTCAATTGGGATTATCGCTACTGCTGGTTGCGCGATGCTTCGCTGACTATCCGCGCGCTCGTCGGGCTGGGCTATATGGATGAAGCCGAGAGCTTTCTAACGTGGCTGCTCCACGCTACACGGCTTACTCAGCCGGAGCTGCGCGTTATGTATGACGTGTTTGGCGGGATCGCGCCGCGTGAACGCGAACTCAATTTTCTGAGCGGATACTTCGGATCGCGCCCAGTGCGGATCGGCAATGGCGCACGCCATCAGCTTCAACTCGATATTTATGGCGAGGTGATCGAGGGTACGGCGCAGTTTGCGAACGTTAAGAAAACTCTTGATCGTGCCACACAAAAGGTACTGATCGGCCTAGGGAAACATGTTGCCGGTCATTGGGATTCTCCCGATGAAGGAATATGGGAGCCGCGCGGCAGAAGAGAGAACCACACGCACTCTCGGCTCATGTGCTGGACGGCGCTCGATCGCTTGCTGGCATTGGGTGAGAAAGGTTTACTGGACGGCGCTCCCCGCGAAGACTTTTTGCGCGAACGCGAGCGCATCCGCCGGCAGATTGAGACGCGCGCATGGAATGAGAAACTTCAAAGCTATGCAAGTACGCTGGATGGCGACGGCATGGACGCAACCTTGTTGCGCATTCCATGGTATGGGCTTGAAGACGCCGGATCCGACCGTATGAAGCTGACCTACCGCAGGATTTGCGAGCAGCTTGGCACAAGTGACGGTATGCTGTATCGTTACGCGCGCCAGCCGGCGGAAGGAGCTTTCGGGATCTGCGGCTTCTGGGCAGTGGAATATCTCGCGCTCGGCGGAGGATCTCTGCGCCAAGCGCATGGTCTTTTTGAGCGGTTGCTTTCGTATGGAAATGATCTTGGATTGTTCTCTGAGGAGATTGATCCTGAGACCGGGGATGCGCTGGGCAATTTTCCGCAGGCCTTTACGCATGTGGGCCTCATCAGCGCTGCGCTTACGCTAGAGGAAAAAGAACGGGGCGAGCCGCATCCCGCGGAGGAGACGGGCGCGAATACGAAGTCTGCTAGTAGAGGTATGCGAGTATGAATTGGTCAAGCTGGCTGTTGTGGGGGTTCCTGGCGACCATCGTACTTACTACCATCAGCGCGGGTACGCAGGGGCTTGGGTTAACGCGGATGAACTTTCCTTACATGCTCGGGTCCATCCTTACGCCTGACCGCGACCGCGCCAAACTTTACGGCTTCTGGGTCCATGTGGGCGCGGGGCTGGTGTTCTCCCTGATTTACGTTTGGATTTTTCAGGCGCTGGGCAAAGCAGGGTGGTGGCGGGGCACGCTCATCGGCATCTGCCATGGAATCTTCGTGCTGGTCGTCATCATGTCTTTGCTCCCGGGAGTGCATCCCCGCATGGCCAGCGAGCGGCACGGGCCGGAAGCGCACAACCTGCTGGAGCCCCCCGGATTTCTCGCGCTGCACTACGGTATTCAGACACCCCTGAGTATCCTTTTATCGCATGCCGTTTTCGGCGCGATCCTGGGAGCATTTTATCGGCTGGTATGATCTTCGCAATTACTTGACGCGAACGGTCTAACCTCTCTTATGCCGCGCTGGGATAAGCGATTGTGCTCAGCAATGCATTATCGGCCTGTCGCGAATCCAGTCGTGTGTGCTGCGCTACGATCGGTACATCGGAGCGGATGACGCTGGAATAATCTGTATCGCGAGGGATGGGCTCGGGATCGTTCAGGTCATTAAAGCGCACATGCCGGGTGCGCCGTGCAGGCACCGTCACACGATAAGGGCCAACCGGCTCACGATCTTTGTAATAGATGGTGATTTCCACATGCGCATCCTGGCCATTGGTATTGAGGATGCACACGGTTTCGTGGCTTATCATCTCGGGCGATGGCCCGTGACTTTCCTTGGGAATGTAGCCTTCCGCAATCACCCACTCTTTTACTCCGATTGCATTGACTCCGGTTTCGTTTGCCATGTCCACCTCCTTATGTGTGAGTTCTTATGTGTGAGTTCCCGCCGCGCAAAAGCTTTGCCGCAAATATTGCTCCCCCGGCGATCAAGGCCAGCGTGCCAGCGGCGCGCAGGCGGGCATTGCGACGCGTGGCTTTTCTGCGCTTGATAAGCTTTGTTTCAGGCCGTACCTCCTTAGTGATGTCTGATCGCTTTGCGAGCTGGATGACCTCGGCAAGGTGCAGCGCTTCCCTTTCTGTCTGTTGGCTGATCTGTTCGCGACAGCTAAATCCGTCGGCGACAATAACGGTCGAGTCCGCCGCTCTGCGCACCATTGGCAGCAGGCGGCGCTCGCCAATAGCGATGGAGACATCATACTTATCACTTTCAAAACCAAATGAGCCGGCCATGCCGCAGCAGCCTGAGTTCAAGACCTGGGCATCAAGGCCAAGCTTGTTCAATACTGAGTGTTCCGCGTCAAACCTGAGCACAGACTTGTGATGGCAGTGGCCCTGCACCAGCGCCTTACGCTTGAGCTGCTGAAGCCGATAATTGCCGCCCTTCTGTTCCAGAAATTCACTCAGCAGCAGTGTTTGTTCTTTGAGTTTCTTGGCGAGCGGATCGTCGGGGAATAGATTAGGCAATTCATCGCGGAAGACAGAGGCACAGCTCGGCTCCAGTACGACGATTGGGACTTCAGCAAGCAGTTGCGGCCTGAGCGCCTGCAACACGCGTTGTAAATAAACTTTAGCCAGGTCAAGCATGCCGTAGTCATAAAGCGGGCGACCGCAACAGAGGTGCTGCTGTGGGACTTCTACTGCGAAACCTGCCTGTTCCAGGATTTCAGTTGCCGCCTGCGCTGTCTCTGGAAAGAAGTAGTTGTTGAACGTGTCTGGCCAGAGAATGACTTTGCTGTGTGCACCGCTAAATCGGGGATGTTCGTCACCTGACATCCTCTTCTTAAACCAGTTGCGGAACGTCTGTGGAGCAAACTCCGGAATGCGGCGTTGAAGCGGCATTCCAGCAGCAAATTTTGCCAGATGGCTGAGTCCCGGTGTCTGAGTAACCAGGTTTACCATTCCCGGCCAGAGTGAGGCCACGCGCGACCACTGATCGATCAGTGCAAAAGCATATGCATGTCGCGGACGGATGCGACCCTCCCAATAGTGAGAGAGGAACTCGGCTTTATAGGTGGCCATATCGACGTTCACCGGACAGTCGCCCTTGCACCCTTTACAGGCGAGGCAAAGATCCAGCGCCTCTTTCACGTTCTCATCGCGCCAGCCTTCAGTAATGACGTCGCCGTGCAGCATCTCCCAGAGATGGTGCGCGCGCCCGCGGGTAGTGTGTCGCTCTTCATGCGTGACCATGAAGCTGGGGCACATGGTGTCGCCTTCTGCGGCTTGGGAATCTTTCCTGCGGCATTTACCAATGCCAACGCAGCGCAGCGCAGCGTGCGCAAAGCTGCGGTAATCCTGCGGATATTTGAAATGAGTGGGCGGATCCCATGGATGATAGTCAGCGCCGAGGCGCAGATTCTGGTCGATGCGATATGGATCAACAATCTTGCCGGGATTCATTTTCCAATCTGGGTCCCAGATGGATTTGAATTCCCGAAAGGCCTCAATCAGCTCCTGGCCGAACATTTTGTAGAGGAACTCGGCTTTTGATTGGCCATCGCCGTGTTCGCCGCTGAAGCTACCGCCATACTTGACGCAAAGATCGGTAGCTTCCTCCATGAACGATCGCCACTTTTTTATCCCAGGAGCGCTGGTCAGGTCAAAGCTGACTCGGCAATGCAAGCAGCCTTGCCCGAAGTGTCCATACATTGCAGAGTTGTATTCGTACTTGTTGTAAAGCGCGCGCAGCTCGCGCAGATATCCGCCTAGCTTCTCCGGAGGCACCGCCGAATCTTCCCAGCCTTCCCAGGTATCAGGCTCACCGGGGATGAACGCAGTAACGCCCAGGCCCGATTCGCGCACCTTCCAGATGTGTTCCATGTCGTCTTTATCGGTAAACAACTTCATGGAAGGCGCATTGTGCTTCCGTTTCAGCTTGTCCATGACCTCATGAGCAACTTGCAACGCGTCGTCTCTTTTGTCGGAGCCGAACTCTGCCATCAGCCAGCCGTGGCCTTCCGGCAACATGCCCAGATATTGTTTGTCCGGCCCGCCCTTTTTCTGGATGTTCTGGTAAAGCGTGTCATCAATTCCTTCCAGCGCCGTTGGCTGGAAAGGATCAATCTCCATGATGTGGTCCGCAGCTTCATAGATATCGGGATAGCCGAGCATGAGCACCACGCGCTCTGCCTTGGCGTCAATCAGCCGACACTTGGCTTCCAGCACCGTCACCAGCGTGCCTTCGCTGCCCACCAGCGCGCGAGCAATGTTGAAGCGGCCGTTTTTACCCGGCAGAAGTTGGTCCAGGTTATAGCCGGAGATTCGGCGCGGAATTTTGGGATATCTTTCCTGCACCAGCCGGCCATAGCGCTCTCGCAGGGATTTCAGATAACGGTAGATATCGCCGACGCGACCGCCTTGCGCGATGAGCCGGTCCATCTCTACTTCTTCCATCCAGCCCACGGTCATGCGCGTTCCGTCATAGAGCAGGATCTCCATTTCTTCGATGTTCTCACTGGTGCGGCCAGACATCTGTGCATGTGCGCCGCAGGAGTTGTTGCCGATCATTCCGCCGAAGCAGCAATGGTTGTGGGTAGCCGGATCAGGGCCCCAGTTGAGCATGTTATTGGTTTCTTTGAGCGCGCGGTGGCGCAGCTCGTCGCAGACTGTGCCGGGAAGGACGCGCGCCCAGCGCTCCTTTGCGTTCAGCTCAACAACACCGTGCATGTATTTTGACCAATCCATGACGATGGCGGTGTTGCAGCACTGGCCTGCCAGGCTTGTGCCTCCGGCGCGTGAAAGCAACGGCGCACGGAATTTTCGACAGGCAGCTACGGTCTGAATTACGTCTTCTTTTGATTTGGGTATAACCACGCCGATGGGAGGCTGGCGGTAGTTTGAGCCGTCCACCGCATACATGGCCTTGCTGCCGGCATCGAAGCGCACTTCGCCTTCAACTTTTCCGCGCAGCTCTGCTTCCAGTCCCGCTGCATCAACGTTTTCCCCAGAGCGCCAGTCAGGTGGTCGCGAAGCGATCGTCTGTTTGAGTTCTTCTATCGGGATCAGCGGGACCTTGCTGGCAGACATCTCTACTCCTTTATGCTGCAAACTTTTCCGCGTCACGGCGCTTGAATTCCAGGCCCAGGCCCGGTCGCGAAAGGTCGGGGCGCAGCGCACCGTTCACGAGCTGCGGCAGGCCGTCAAAAATCATTCGTTCAATGCGCACGTGATCGTGGAAGTATTCAAGGTTCTTGAACGGCGTCACGGCGCAGGCTACATGGGTGTGCAGCGCAGGCGCAGTGTGCCCTGAAAGGGGAATGTTGTGCGCCTGGCAGAGTGCGGCGACCTGTAAAAATCCTGTTACGCCTCCGCAGCGTGTGATGTCGGCTTGCTGCACGTCCACGGCTCCAGCCGAAAGCATGTTGCGGAAATAGAAAATGTCATAGCCATACTCGCCGGCTGCAATGTCCATGAGAACGGGCGCGTGATCGCGAATCAGGCGGAGGCCTTCGAGATCGTCAGAAGAGACCGGCTCTTCAAACCAGCTCACGTGGAAAGCCGTGAATCTCTCCGCCTGAGTAAGGGCTTCCTTGCGGTTGTACGCTCCGTTCGCATCAACGTACAACTCCGCTTTCGGGCCGATAGCATTGCGAGCAACACGCACGCGCTCAAGATCGCGCTTTGTATCGCGGCCGATCTTCATCTTCACGCGCGGAATTCCCTGGCTGACCCAGCCGGAGAGCTGCTTCGCAAGTTGCCGGTCAGAGTAAGAGGTAAACCCGCCGCTGCCATAGACCGGCGCTGCTTCACGGACTTGCCCGAGCAGAGTGACCAGTGGCACATCCAACAGGCGAGCTTTCAGGTCCCATAACGCGCAATCAATGGCCGAGATGGCCATTGAACAAATGCCGGCGCGGCCAAGGTTGCGCAAGCGCCGCCACATGGCCATGTAAACCGCCGGCGGAGATATTGTGTCCATACCCTCTATAAAAGGAGCGAGTGTGTCATGAATCAGGGTAGCGGTTACGGTGTCCGCATAGGTGTACCCTAAGCCCTGCTTCCCGCCGCCTGAGACCTGAACCAGCACAATCGTTGTGCGGTCCCACTCCAGAGTGCCGTCGGCTTCAGGAAAGTCCGTGGGAATGGTGAAACTTTTTACCTCAATGCGGCTGATGGGAACGACTTGTGAATGACTCAGCATGAGAAATGATGCAGCAACTATGTCAATGCGGAGTGAAAAGGCAGCGACTTATATTTTGATGTCGCAGGTGTGTGGCGGGTAGCTTCGCCGTCCAACAGTGAAATTAAATTATTATCGTAATACGATATTTAGCAAACATCGACTTCAGTTATGAGCATCTCACTAGTTAAGAGATTTAAAGAGCAAAATGGGGGGAGAGATGGCCAGGAGAGAAGTTGTTGTTATTACCGGAGCGTCGGCCGGAGTGGGACGGGCAACGGTGCGCGAGTTTGCCAAGCGTCGCGCGTCAATAGGATTAATTGCGCGGGGAACCGATGGACTGGAAGGAGCACGGCGCGAAGTGGAATCAGCGGGCGGACGCGCCCTGGTGCTTCCGGTAGATGTGGCCGATTCCGCGCAAGTAGAAGCTGCTGCGGAGCGCGTGGAATCTACCTTTGGCCCGATTGATATCTGGGTGAACAACGCAATGGCGTCAGTTTTTTCGCCCATCAAGGAAATGACAGCCGAGGAGTTCAAGCGAGTCACCGAGGTTACCTACCTGGGATATGTGTATGGATCGCTGGCCGCGTTGAAACGAATGCTGCCGCGCGACTGTGGGACTATCGTTCACGTTGGATCGGCGCTGGCCTACCGCAGCATTCCGCTGCAGGCAGCTTACTGCGCCGCGAAGCACGCGGTATTAGGATTCTTTGCCTCATTACGTACCGAGCTCCTGCACGACGGAAGCAACGTGAAGACCACCATGGTGCAAATGCCCGCGTTGAACACTCCGCAGTTCGGCTGGGTGAAGAGCCGTCTTCCGCGCAAGGCCCAGCCAGTGCCGCCGATCTTTCAGCCGGAGGTTGGCGCCCGCGCAATTTACTATGCTGCGCATCATCCTGAACGCCGCGAGTATTACGTGGGATTTTCAACGGTGAAAGCCATTTTCGGCAACAAACTCGCACCTTCGTTTGGTGATCATTACCTGGCGCGAGATGGATACGATGCGCAGCAGCACGATGGGCCAGAGGACCCCAATCGTCCAAACAATCTCTGGCACCCCGTTTCCGGCGATCACGGCGCGCACGGAACATTTGATGAGCGCGCCAGCTCATTCAGCATGGAGCTGTGGCTGGAGATGAATCGCAAATGGCTGGGCGCCGCACTGGGATTACTGGCGGCAGGCGCATTGTTGAGCCGAGTGAAACGGCAGCCACCTTCAGGCGACCTTCTGGACGAGAAGGCAGCATAAAGATCTAGCCTGTCGACCTGCTAGAGAACGGAAACCCTGCTTGCTATGAAAAAAAGATCTGACACCCCCATGGCGGATATGGAAAACGGATAATGTCCGCCATGGGAGGGCGCTCGGCAATGGAACTGCCGGGACCTTCAAAGGCCGGAACTGCTCGCGACTATTGGACGAACTCTTGAAAATCCGCACTTGCGGATGGCCATTGGTGCTGGGCTAGCGCGCGGAGCGACTCTCTCTTGTAACTATTGAAATTAAATACCAAAGTGTAGGCTGCTGGTTCCTAGTGGCCTCCCATTAAAGCAAAATTAATGAGCTTCCGGCTTCCGTACCGAGTAGAATTTCGATTCACAACCAAAACGGCCGGATGGCACAAGTCGAAACCTCAATTCGGGACTTGCTTCATGTTTGCCTAAGCTCAGATGAACAAGAGCACTGGGGTGAATTTGTACGCAGGACCCAGCCCCTGATAGCCAGCGTTATTATCAACACAGTGCGACGGTGGAAAACACCGGCTCCCAGCTTGGTAGATGATCTGATCCAGGAAATGTATCTGAAACTTTTTGCCAATGACAAGAAGGCGTTACGTGCCATTAAAAATGAATACGAAAATACAATCTTTGGATATTTAAAGGTAATAGCTTCAAATGTTGTGCGGGACCACTTCCGCCAGCAGGTAAATAAAGCCGACGAAATTGAACTGAGCGATGCGGTATTGCCGCCCGGACCGCAGGACCGCGAGCGTCTGGAGTTTCTACACAAGAAAGAGGAGATCAAGGGGGTTTTAGAAACGCTTTCAGCTTCTGAGACCTACCATAGGGACGTGGCGATTTTCTGGCTTTTTTATGAGCAGGGTTACACGGCAAAAGAGATTTCTTTGTTGCCCGCCATCGGGCTCACGGTAAAAGGTGTGGAGGCCGTGATGTTTCGGATGGCCCGCTATGCTCGCGAACGACTTGGGGGCAGACCCAAAACCGGCGATTGAGGCTAGTATTTTCATCGGCTTAAAGAGACAAAAAGGTTTCGCGCCGCCTGTTACGTCTTTAGGGATAGAAGAGGCAGATAGAGACAAGATGCACGAGAAAGCAAAAAGAGATTTGCCGGACGCGGTGGCGATGCCCGCGCAGAGGTGTGCTGGCCTTGCTGGGATGTCGGCCGGAATACGCCGAAAGATTATCCTGCCGGAAATTAGTTGCTTCAGGAAGGTTGCTCAATGAACGACCCGCGGCCAAATTGTCCGGATAACGACGTGCTTCAGGAACTGGCTGCCGGAATACTGGCGCCGGCAATGGCCGAGCAGACAATGCTGCACGTTGCGGAGTGCAAGCTTTGCGGGCCGATATTGCGGCAATACCTGAGAGAGTTTTCTGAGGAGCAATCGCCGGATAACATTGCCATTCTTAGAGAGTTGAAGAGTTCCAAGCCTGCATGGCAAAAGAAGTTGGTGCGGGAGTTGATGGGTGGTGGCCGCCGCTTTCCCTGGCTGAAGCTTGTTCCGGCAACTGCCGCGTTGGCGGTGATCTTTGGGTTTGTTGAAGGGCCGGCGCTGTGGGCGGGGCTCCAGTTGCATCAAGCGAACAAAGCGATAGGCGTCACTTTTGCCGGCCGGCGGACTACTTTATCGCGCTTACCGAATGTCGGCTATGCGCAGTATAACCCTTTCCCAACTAAGTTGGGGGCTGGAGATGGACGTAGCGTGGATGAAGTACCACCATCGCTGCACGACGCCAGCGGCGCGGCAAACAAAAATCTTCAAGCAGGCAATGCAGATCCGCGTTGGCTGCAAATTCAAGGACGCGCGTTGTTGTGGGAGTCCACGCCGAGCAGCCTGGAAAAAGCGGTGAAAGACTTTGAAAAAGCACGCTCTGAAGGATTGGCCACTCCGAGCTTGGAAATCGACCTGGCCGCTAGCTACTTTGAGCGCGATAGCCGCAACGACCATCCTAATCTCCAGCGCACGCTTAATTTGCTGAGCGAAGTCCTGAGCAAACCGAACCTGAGCAAAGACGATCAGGCCAGTGCATTGTTTAACCTGGCTATCGCGTATGAAAAAACCCAGGCATGGGACCTGGCGGTGGAGACGTGGGAAAAATATCTTCAGGTTGATAGCTCCAGCGGATGGACGAGCGAAGCGCGCCAACGGTTTGAAACCGCGAAAGCAAAAGCTTCCAACATTCACCGGCAAAGTTATTCAGACCCAGGTTTTTTTTTGCAGCAAAAAGCCCAGGGTACTCTAAGGCCTGAGGATCCGGAACAATTTCAGCAAAAAGCCTTCACTGAGTGGCTCACGGCTGCCGTCGCCGACAGGAACAGCGACGCCTACCATGCACTGCAAGGCCTTGCGGAAGTGTTTGCAGAGCGGCAGGATTTCTGGTGGAGAGACTTTCTAAAAAGCATGCAACCGCGGGAGCAGGACGCGGTGCAGGAATTGGTTAGCGCGACCCAGAACAATGAACAAGGCGCGTTTGGTGACGCACTGACACACTCGCGCGCAGCAATGAAATCATTTAAGTCTTCCGGAAATCTTGCCGGAGAATTGCTCGCCCGATTTCAAGAAGTTTATGCGTCGCGAAGCATGATGGACGGCAAGGAGTGCCTGACAAAGGCCGGCCCGCTTATAGCGCAGTCGGCCAAAGCACGATTTGCCTGGATACAGGCTCAATCCCTGCTGGAAAGCGCGCAGTGCAGAAATTTTCAAATGCAGTTCGCCCAATCCGACGAAGACGCCGCGCAAAGCCTGATCCTGAGCAAACAATTTCCCGTACTGACCATACGGGTGCTTGGGATCATCCCGGGCATGAAGCGTCAACAGAAAAAATATGAAGAATCTTGGACGCGGGCAGTAGAGGGCCTGGCAGCTTACTGGCAACGGGCTTATCCCGCCGAACGCCTGGACCAATTTTATTCGGTGATGCTCCAGGATGCCGAAGAATCGCATTATCCCTATCTGGCAGAAGCGCTGTTGCGCCACGTGATCGATATCCGCGAACATATTGCCAACAGAGTGTTGAGCAACCCGGTTAGAAAAGGACTGCTCCACCTGGAACTGGCCAATCTTCTTACTGCCCGCCAAGCCAAAGACGAAGCGCAAAGGGAGATGCAAACCGCTTCAAACATTCTGAAGAGCGCCGCTGATTCCTATCCGGGCAACTTCATTGTTTCAGGCGGCGTGAAGACTGCGGAAGCCGAGTTGCAGCGCCAGGGCGCAGAGCAATCACTCGCCACACTCAAAGCAATGGACAGCTTAGTGAAGCACACGCAAAACAAGGAGCTGGCGCTGAGCTACTACCGTCTTCTGGGCGGCGTCCATCTGAAATTGGGGCATCTTGATGAGGCTGGCGCTTCGTTTGAGTCCGCAATCGAGATTGCCGATGCAATGGAAGATGGGCTGTCATGGAAGCAGCTGACCGAAGAGAGCTATCGCGGGGCCGTCCGCGTCTTACTGGCGCAAAAGAGAAACCGTGAGGCGCTGGATCGGTGGGAGCAATACAAGGGAAGGATTTCACAAGAGAAACCGGCCACGGCAGGAACACCGGCAAGTTTAGTCTTGCAATTCCCATCATCCCCGGCGTTGCGGCTGGTCTATGCCAACCTTGACGACGGTGTCCAGATCTGGTCAATCAAAAATGGGCACATCCAAAGCAACTGGGTAACGATCGCCAAGAGCGATCTTGAGAATCAGATTCGCTTGTTTGAGGAACAATGTGCCACGCCAAACTCAAGTCTGAATGACGTGGAACGCCAGGGCCTCAAACTGTACGCATTGCTGCTGCAGCCGGTAGCTGGAGACCTTGCCGACTCAAAGACCGTGATTGCGGAGCTTGATCAGTCAGCGTACAACCTGTCCTTAGAAAGCCTTAAGACTCCGGCAGGCCATTATTTTGGTGAGAAGTACGCGGTAGTTTATTCACCCGGCCTGTGGACGGAGCAGCTGCTTCGGAGCCCGGGAGCAATTGGTCAAACTCAGGCACTGTTCGTGTTAGACGCAACTCGCTCTTCTGTTCTTCCCGGTATGGAAGAGGAAAGGGCCTTTCTTGCAAAAACATTTCCCAGGTTACGAGCGGTGGACGCGGAAAACGCCAACTGGGAGAATTCGCGTCGCGACGTCACGAAAAGCCAGATTTTCGTCTTTATGGGCCATGGAAAGCGATCAAACACCGGAACAGACTTGGTGCTGACGCCGAAAGAAAGTCTGGGAGCCGCGGATTTTACCCCAGATCGTTTTGCCCATTCCGAAATGGTGGTGCTGGCAGCATGTTCGAGCGGCAGAAGCGGCAAAGAAGGGTTGCTGGATAATCAAAACCTGGTCCATTCGTTTCTGGTGGCGGGGGTACCGCGAATCATTGCCAGCCACTGGGACGTTGATTCCGGCAGCACTTCACAGCTTATGGTGAGCTTTTACAAGCATGCGCTCACGGATTCGACAGTCGCTGAGGCAATGCTGGATGCCCGCAGGGATGTGCGGGAAAAAATGCCCCATCCTTATTATTGGGCCGGTTTCAGCGTGACGGGAAAACTAAACTAACCCAATCGCCGGGTTGAAGGTACACTCTTTCCCTGACTAAACCCATCAGCAAAAGGTGTTCTCGCTGTTCAGAGTAAGGAGAGGAAACAATGAGACGACGTGAGCTATTAAAAGCTTTAGCGACTGTGCCCGTCGCAAGCGCCCTAGGAAACTGCCTGCAATACCGCCCTACACCGCCAACACCTTCCAAGGAAAAGATCCATACGGTGCAGATACTGCTGGAAGGCGCATTTGCCGTAGTCCTGCAAAAGAACAAACCCAATCGATTGATCGCATTTGTTCCGAGATCAGAGGAGGAAGACCATGGCCTTGACCATAATTTCTACTTCAACGATCCTACGCAAGGATTGCCGCAGGAGATCTTAAGGGCCGCAAGAAAAGAGCCGCAAGGGATGCATTTCCAGCTTTCAGAAGCAGGGTTGAGAAACTATCCTGAAACCTACGTTAATCCGGGATTCGCGGATTTTGAGGCATTCACGCAAAAATGGCGGTTGCCAGATCGCGTTGTCACCCTGGAACTGCCATTTCCCAATAGCATCAACTTCAGTGGACGACCATTGCGCGTGGAGTTTACTACCGGACGGTCAGGCCACATGCCCACAAACTACATCCTGGAGTATTACGTAGAAGAAGCCGAAAGCGTGACGCTTACCTGCCCACAACTGGGAGGAAAATGCACTCCTTCACCAAATTGCCCGCCGGGAGTGAAAAGGTATTTCTTTGGAGTTGAGCCAACCGAGCACGAAAAGCCAAAGCATGCTTTGGCTTTCTACAACTTTACAATCCGCCGCTGCTTCCCGGATTTGTGTGAGCATCTCCTGGCATATATTGAACCTTCGGAAAAGAACAAGGGCCAAAATTCAGGCGCGCTCCGTCCCAAGCTGATGCCGAGCGTATTAAGCGGCGACTCGCCCTCCGCGCATTTGCTGAGGGTTTCAGCCGTACTAGACTGCCAATCGATCGGGCCAGTCGTACACACAGGCGCGGCTCCGACAAAGTAACCGATGAGCGGACCGAAGTTCATCTGTTGAAAAGCGCCCTCAGAATGGGGTTAGAAAGCTTTATCGGGCTGGTAGCAATGCTGCACCAGCCCTTTTGTCGAACCAAGCCTATTTTGCCGCCAAGCCCTGCCAAACGTTCCCACCAAGCCACTTCCCGATCGGAAAGAATGTTAAAAACAAGGTTAAAACCTCACAGGGAAATTCCGAGCACCAGCGTCTTATGAAACAAGCAACGGTTTAGCACTCAATTTATTGATGTGCCCGGCAGGCGACGGGAGGAGAAACCCGAACCTGCGGGGAATGCCGTTGCAGGGCAGCGTTTATCGAGCGAAGAGCGCGCTGTAAGGAGACGGGAATGGCCACCGCACAATGCATGGATTTCCATCAGTTCAATGAAACTTACCTGCACGAACTCAGGGCGCAGGATGTAACCACAGAAGCCCACTTTGTGGCATATTTCAGCAAAATCCTCCATAACAAGTTGCGCCGCCGGTTGATGTGTCCGGAGCATATCAAGGACGTGCAGCAGGAAACCCTGTTGCGGGCATGGGCAGCGGTACGGGCCGAAGGCGGCATTCGCCAACCGGAAAGGTTCGGCGCGTTTGTGAGTTCAGTCTGCAACAACATACTCCGAGAATCGTACCGCTCACGCGCGCGGACCAAGCCGCTGGACGACCTGCAACGCGATCCCACGGACCAATCCCTGACGCCAGACGGCATGCTGCTGGCGGAAGAAACGAAGATGCGGGTGCAGCGTGTACTGGCAAAGCTTCCAGCCAAGGACCAGAATATTCTGCGGGCGGTTTTCTTTGAGCAAAGAGACAAGAACGAAGTGTGCATGGAACTGGGCGTAAGCCGGGAGTATCTGCGTGTGCTGCTGCACAGGGCAAAGCAGCAATTTATGGCGGAGTACAAGCAGTTGGACGCAGCTCCCAAAAAAAAAGTTACGTTAATCCGGATGCAGCCCAAGACCATCCGGCACGCGCACAGAGCGCGTTCAGCGCCTTCGACCACTTTCCGCCATTGCTGCTGAATCAATTTGGATGAGCAACCTGCAAGATGGCCGACGCCTGACGAGCGCCGGCTTTTTTAATTTGCAAGAAGGGGAATATTAATGACGCGCTCGAACCGAAAGCCAAAATTTCGTGCAGGGTCGCTGACTGATGTTGATCAAGAGCCGGAGTAAAGTTGCAGCGAGGCCCAATAATAAGGACGATTACTCATGCCGCCGCCGCTCAGCATTTTTATTTTGGCTGCACGCAATGCATCTGCAGGATTCCTGCCGCCTTTCAGGCCTGTATAAAAGTCATCCATCAATTTGGGTGTTACTGCATCTTCAGCTTCCCACAGAGCTGCAACCACGTGATGTGCCCCGGCCCTCATAAAGGCCCATGCCAGGCCTACCAAGCCTTCTCCGGAATACGTGCGGCCGCCCGCGCCATAACAAGAGGAAATAGTGACAATCTCTGCATGGACGGGCCGTTTGATAATGTCTCGGGCATAAAGTTTGTACGACGTGTCTTTATCCGGTGACAAAACAATCGCGGAATCAAGTGGGTTGAGAGGGGCTGCGGTCCCATGAGTGACAAAGTCGATGAAGCGATAATCCTGAGGTCTGGCAGAGAAGTATGCAGCGGGTGTGGCCGTTGTACCTGAAATCAAGGTGGCTTCTCCCGCGGAGAAATGTTTAGCAACATATGTCATTTCCTTCGCAGCATTTTTAAGCCTTGGGTATTCAAGCGCGGCTTGAGTCGGGTCACCCATGAGGAGAAGCTGCTTTTTAGCCATCAGCGGTTTTGGTTGGGCAGCAAAGCGGAAAACCATTGAGCTGGTGTTTTCGACGGCAACATCATTGATCCAATAGTGTGGTGCGCTACCCGGAACAATCAAGGTTTCAAAATTCAGCTTGTAAAGACCGCGATGAGGTATAACGATCACGTGTGCATTCCCGGGTAGAAGCGCCTCCGCAGGCTTGATTAGCATGTTGTACAGTACGCTGCCCCCGGGAGAATCCTCCAATGATCGCCGCTCCTGGAGTTGCGCGTTATAGGAATCCACGGCCTGGTCTATGACATTGCGCTGCGGCAGCTTCAAAAGCCTGCTTTGAGACGCAGTGACGGCCCAAAGGTATGACTGATTGTCTGAAAGCCAGTAAGCCAGGACCACTTCATTCTTGTGCAAGGCATGCTGGACGTGATGAAGATCAATTCTGGATTTCGGCGCATCCATGCCCATGCCTTCCCCCAAAGTGCGTGCGCGGCTGAATTCGGCAATTTGCATGGCTTGCTCTTCCTGGCCATGGTCAATCAGGAAGCTTATGTAGCCGTCATAAAAAGGCACCGCGTCCATCACTGACATGCGCTTCTCTTCCTGGGTGATCTCAGCGCGCGCAACCTCTACGGTATGAATGGCGTCACGGAATGCGCGGTCGGCCTCTTCGACTTTCCCCCATTTGACGTACAGGTTAGCCAAGTCGGTTTGCGCCTGCCAGCGGAGGGAATCGTCGGCATCCTTGCTCACGATGACCTGCTTGAGTAACCCTTCGGCCTTGTCATTGTCTTCTTTCGCCGAAGCGATTTCAGCGCTGGTCAACAGAAAAGATACATAGAGAGGATTGTCGGGCCGCTCTCCACCCATTGCCGCAACGCGCTGGTTATACTCTTCTGCCTTGGCCAGATTATGCCGACCCAACTCGCTTTGCGCCAGGTTATGCAGGCACCAAGCCGCTGCAGTGTCTTCAGGGTTGTTCAAACTCCTTATAAGATCGAGCGCACGCAAATATGCAGCAGCGGCATCATCATACTTATGTTGCGCGAGGTACTGGTCGCCCAGATTCATCAGAAAATACCGCTGGTCATCTGTGCTGCCAAGAGTTGAAGCCAAGGCTTCCGCTTGTGTAGTGTTCGATCTGGCATTGGGAAAATCACCGAGCTCAAAAAAACTTCTTCCGATGTTGCCGAGAGTTTTTTCTTCGGCTCGCCGCGCGTGTAGGAAGCGCGCGATTGCCAGCGCTTCGTTGAAGCGATCAATGGCCGCATCAAATCGCTCTGCGCTCATTGCCACCAACCCAAGACTGCCTTCCGCATTTGCTTCTAAAAATGCCTGTTTATGTTGGCGGGCAAAGGTCAGCGCTTGTACGAAATATTGTTGGGCTAATGTGTCTTTGTGCTCGAGAAGGAGGCAGGTTCCATGGTTCAGTGCGACGTCGCCCATAGAATCAGGATTTCCCGTCGCCGCGAGGCGTTCGGCTTCCTCAATGCGACGCTCGCCTTCCTCAAACTTGTTAAGCCGACAAAGCGCGCGGGACTGAATGAGGCGGCGGCGGACGGAAAACTCTCCGGCAGCAAGCGCTGATGGAGGATCAGGCTCCAAAAGATCCAGGGAATCAGTGGCTCTGCCCTGGCCGACAAGGGCTTCAGCCTTAAGGATGCGGAACTTGTAATTCCATATTGAGTCTGTATTCTGGGTTTGGTGAAAACCTTCGTCCGACAATTTAAGGGCGAGTTCCAGTTCTCCATACTGAATTTGGGAAGAAGCATCAGCATAGAGCGAGGGAACTGATTGTTGAGGATGCCTCTTGCAGCCTACTGCCAGAAGAGCGCAGAAAAGCAGCGATGCCCAGATTATGGGTATGTGGTTCCGCCCGAACCGCCGCCCGAGCCGCCGCCATGAACAGTCCCGGTACCGGTCGAACACATCTCCACCCTGAGCATGTTCAGTTGTCGCCGCTCCTTGTGGATCACCACTTCGGCGAGACGGACGATCCCGAACTTGGGAATACAGATGATGGGGCCGAACCCCTGAATTTCCGAGTCCTCTCCAACGTGCTGCTTCAGGTCGAGATGCCCCGCTGCCGAGCACAGATAACCCTTCCCTGCGCGATTTTTTGAGGTGCTCTGTTTCCATCCAGCGACCCGTTCCGATATTCCGTGCAACGCGTGATATTCGCCTTCGAGATCCTGCAGTTGTTTGACGCTGAGCTTGTTCAATCCCGACAAAGATAACAGATGATCAGCCTTCTTTGCCTGCAACGCCTGTTCGAACTTTGAATATGTGTCGTGCTTATGAAACTCGTGAGTGGCCAATTTTACATCGACTTGATGGCCGGCGATACGCAGGTTCTCAAAGTAGCTTCCGGTAATGTCAAAACTGGATTCTTCGTCGCTGCCCTCTTCCGGTGAATAAACTGCGATACGCGAAACTACCTTGTCGGCAGTAACCATGCCCGCGATGTTCAAGCCTTCGATCATCGAGTAGGCATAGCTGGTATGAAGGTTGTGGCAGGGGTCAAAACTTCCGCCTACTTCTGCGGAGGCAGAACGCAAGGAAATGATGCCATCGAACTGAATGTTCTCAACCCGCTCAAAACCGCGACCACCTCCAGGCGCCAGCGTGGTGGTAGCCTGCGAAGGGATGCTTCGCTGCGCAGGGCGCAGAAGCTCACCTGAAACGCCGAAAGCAGTAGCATGATAGATGTGACTACAGTGGTGATGAGAGCATTCCTTGGCCATTTTCCCTACTCCGTGAATACCTGGAAATATCAGACGCCGATGGGCACCGGTTCATATGAAATATGTATGGCTACTCTAGCACCCGATTATGATTGGGGCTAGTTAAATGCTTTTTGGGCACCCAGAGTCTAACCGTTATAGAGATCGAGAAGGCTCGGTCTATTCCTTCGATTGGAGGCGAAAACTATACTTGGTTATTTCAGTTTTTTGACCATCCGGCGTAAAACCATTCACCACAATAGAGTAGGTCCCAGGGTCCAGGACACTTGAATCCAGCAGAAGATGAACTGTGTCCTTGATTTGTTCGGGGGAAATGGGGAATGAAGATTTTTGACGCCCAGACTGGTCCAGGATCTGCCCTTGATAGGAACTAAAGTCGGCGCTTTGCAATAATTGGATGCTTACATCAAACCGAGTGTTTGGAGGAACGACCAGTGTTTTCAAGCCTTCGGCCCGAGCTCCATCACTGAGGAAGAAGCTTGGCGTTACCTGTGGCCGCCTCAACGCACTGATCGTCCGCTGTTGATAAATACTGATGCCAGCGACGCAAATCAACAGGGTGAAGGCCGCCATGGTGGCAGATTGGCGTGCATTCGCCATAACGCGGGACATGAAGCCGGGAGCAAGGTGAGACTGGGGATGTGGTACATCGATATTCCGCAAGTGGCTGACAAACTCCGTCCCGGCCTGTACTTGCTCAAAGCAGGCGTTACAAGAGAACAAATGTTCTTCGTACGCGTCGCGTTCTTCAGTGTTCAACTCGCCCAACAGGTAGCGCTCTGCCATAAGATTTTTAATGGCGTCATCGTGGTTTATTATTCGTGCGGTCATCATCTTTCCCCCTGCTTTACTAATCGGCCGGCTTAGTTAAATTTTTTCTTATAACGTTCCCCAAACTTTTGAATGGCCCGGTGAAACAGGACACGAAGATAGTCGCGATCCACACCAAAATCGCCACAAACCTCATCATTATCGCGATCCTCAAAAAAACGAGCCTGCAGCAAGTGCTTATCGCGTTCAGGAAGTTCCGTAAGGATGGCCCGCACCAGACTGCTGTCCTCTCTGCGCTGCATCAGTTCTTCCAGGCTTAGTTGCTGATCAATAACATCAGTCCCATCAAGGGATTCGTGCTGGTTGCGGAAATCGATCCGGCGGCTTTCCGAAAGAACATTCTTGCAAACCGCATGCACATAAGCCCCGAAGCCTTGCGCATTATGTACGTTGCCAGACTGGATGGCGACCCATACGCGGCAAAAAGTTTCCTGGCGGACATCCTCAATGGTGTGCGAGTCAATGCCGCGAGCACGCAAAGTAATTCTTAGCCGTTCACTGAAGTAAGCGACAAAGTGAGCTTCGGTGGCAGGATCATGGGCCCCGAGGCGCCGCAGATATTCTTCATCGAAACTGTAGAAGTCCACTGGGAAAGATCTTTCATCCCAGTATACTTCAGCCTTTGCTGCTGGTTTGCGTTTTCTGGCGTGTACTGACGCTCCTGAAGCAGGGTAGGGCAATAAAGCGCCGAGACCCTTCTTCTTGCTGATCCGTGATCGGACAGACGCGCTTTTCACCTCAGAAACTCCCCCGATAGCAGGCTCCGGCCAAAACACCTGGTAACATCTTCCGACCGGATAGTTCCCGGTCCTTCGCGTTAGCGCAGGTGAGGCCACCGCCTTCGGCTTGGAATTCCTGTTTTCCCGACGTCACGCTCGCTCCAGTAATGCGGGAACCGCGGCTCGCCCAATTCAGCTAACCGCCCTACAAATAGCTAGTGATAAACAGAGCTCAAGCGTTTCATTGGGGACTGGCAAAAGATGAGGACAGCAGCTAAGTCGTTTGTTTTCAGTAGGTCATCAAATTAGTGGAAATCATGGGATGCCATGGGGGCGGCACTAACGCTCAGCGCTTCAACATGTTCAGCCTTCAAATGAACGATTCCATCTTGATTCTGAACGATGCCTGATACTCGAATGAACTTCGGTTCTAAAACCGCTTGACGATATGCTTCGTAAACATGCGGCATTACGATTACATTGGCATAGCCTGTTTCATCTTCCAACGTAAGAAAGATCAGACCGCTTGCTGTACCTGGACGCTGCCGGGTGATCACCGCTCCGGCAACTGTAGCTCGTTTGCCATGTGCCATTGCTCTCATTTCGGCGGCAGACTTGATATTCAGCCTGTGCATCTCCGTCCGCCTGTAGAACATTGGGTGCGGACCGGTAGTTAAGCCAGTTCCGTGATAGTCAGAGACCAGCCGCTCTTCAACTTCCATTTGTTTGAGCGGTGAAACGGAGTCCTGCTCAATTACGCCCTCAAGCAACTTGCCTACGCGTTGCGCTGCCTTTTCCACCTGCCACAATGCATCGCGCCGATGCAACTTTGTGTCTGCGCTGATATTGTTTAAGGCCCCTATCTGGGCCAGCATCCGCAGATTTGCTCGACTCAACTCAGGCACTCGCCGGGCCAGTTCTTCAATTGAGCCAAACTGGCGTTTCTTTCTGGCTTCCACAAGACATTCAGCCGCAATCTGCTGCAGGCCGCGCACATAACGCAGTCCAATGCGCATTGCAATTTTTCCATTAGCTTCTTCCAGTGAACAATCCCAGTTTGACCGCGTCACATCAATCGGCCGCACTTTCAAGCCGTGTCGCTGCGCATCCTTTACCAGAGTAGCTGCTGAGTAGAACCCCATTGGCTGATTGTTGAGCAGCGCCGCCGTGAATGCCGCCAGATAGCGTGCTTTCAAAAACCCGCTGGCGTAGGCAATCAAGGCAAAGCTGGCTGAATGTGATTCCGGAAATCCATACAACGCAAATGAAGTAATGAACTGTACAATTTCATCCTGCGCTTTGGGCGTAATGCCATTCTGGGTCATCCCGGCGCGAAGTCTGACTTCAATTTCCATCATCCGTTGCCTGGATCGCTTATGCCCGAGCGCGCGACGCAACTCCTCTGCCTCGCCGCCCGTGAAGTTGGCGCAGATCATTGACATCCTTAGTAACTGCTCCTGAAAAAGCGGCACTCCCAATGTGCGCTTCAGTACCGGCTCTAATGAGGGATGAGGATAAGTGACTAGCTCTTTCTTTTGCCGGCGCTTCAGGTAAGGCGCCGTCATGGCGCCAGTAATTGGGCCGGGCCGGATGAGCGCCACCTGCGTCACCAGATCGTAAAATTTCTCTGGATGGTTTCGCGGCAGTGACGCCATCTGCGCCCGGCTCTCGATTTGAAACATGCCGATTGTGTCGGCTTTGCGGATCACTCCATAAATGTCCGGGCAATCTGCCGGGAGATGCGCCAAGTCTACTTCTTCGCCGTAATGATCGCGGATCAGCCTAATCGAATCTTTTAATACCGCCATCATGCCCAGGCCCAGTAAATCCACCTTTACGATACCGAGATCAGCGCAGTCGTCCTTGTCCCATTGCACAACAACCCTGTTCGGCATCGTTGCCGGTTCCAGCGGTACAACAGAATCAAGCTGGCCCTGGCAGATCACCATCCCTCCTGAATGCTGGCTCAAATGCCTTGGCATGTCTTGAAGGCGTACACAAAGGTCAAGATATTTCGCTATGCGCTTTTGTGTGAGATCAAAGCCGGCAGCCATGAAATGCCGATCCAGGGTGTCATTCGGTCCTCTCCATTCAAAATTGCCTACTAAACCGGACAATCTGTTCAGTGTCTCTGTATCGAAACCAAACACCTTCCCAACTTCGCGGGCTGCCAGGCGGCCTCGATATGTGATAACGTTTGCCGTCATGGCAGCGCCGAGCTGCCCATAACGTTGATAGACGTATTGAATCGCCTTCTCGCGATCATCGCCTGATGGAAGATCGAGGTCAATGTCCGGCCATTCGCCGCGCTCTTCAGAGAGAAACCGCTCAAAGAGCAAGTCCATGCCGATTGGATCAACAGCCGTAATGCCCAGCGAGTAACAAACGGCGCTATTGGCAGCGGAACCTCTGCCTTGCACCAGAATGCCGTTCTGATTACAGAAGCGAATGATGTCCCAGACAATCAAAAAGTATCCGGCAAGTCCAAGACGCGCAATCAGCTTGAGTTCGCGGTCAAGCTGGCTTCGGACTCTATCCGTAATCGGCTGGTATCGATTGCGAGCGCCTTCCCATGTGCGGGCATAAAGGAATGAATCCATCGTTTCGCCGGCCGGAACCGGATAATTGGGAAACTTGTAGCCCAGATCCTTCAGTGTGAATTTCAGACGAGAGGAAAGTTCAACCGTGTTGCTCAAAGCTTCAGGAACATCCGCGAATATCCTCGCCATCTGCTCCGGCGTGCGGATGTATCGCTCAGAGCTTTGGCAGAGGAGTCGTCCTCCTGTCGCCAACTCGCGCTTGTTTTTGATGCAGGTGAAGACATCAAGAATTTCGCGATCAGCAGCCGTGGCGTAGCAGACTCCATTTGTGGCAATTACAGGAAGATTCAATTCACGGGCCAGTCCTATGGCGCATTGATTGCGCTGTTCCTGT
>Ga0068853_100000672_pt1 | contig 23557 bp, 20 predicted proteins | sample KBSCornC32_FD_65655 | JGI IMG/M metagenome (GOLD analysis project Ga0068853, IMG submission 65655) | Corn rhizosphere microbial communities from Kellogg Biological Station, Michigan, USA - KBS Corn C3-2 | ecosystem: Host-associated > Plants > Roots > Rhizosphere > Soil ... | reverse complement strand
GTTGAGGCTCGACTGGCGATAGACATATTCGACCTGGTTCCATAGCTCGTCGACGACCTGGACATTCCAGTAGGGGCGCGTTTCGGGCAGTTCGGTCTCCAGGATCAGCGCCTCATCGTCCGCGATGTCGTACACCGTTTCCCAATAGGCCTGCGGCCAGTCCTGACCGTTGCCGAGTTCCTGATAGCTGGTCAGGTTGAAGCGGTTGACGAAGCCATTGTCGGCGCAGCGCCGGACAGCGCCGATGCAGATGCCCGACAAATTGCGGGAGTAGCCGCCGAAAAGATGGGCGAGCTTTGCGTCGATCTCAGCCTCGGTCAGGGGCGGGCGGATCGGGACGGAATCCACCCGCTCGATCGCGACGCGCAGGTCATGTTCATTGCCCCAGTCATAGGAGAACTGGCGCACCAGGATGAAATCGGTTTCCGGCGGCATCGGCAGCCAGTTGCCGTCATGGCCCTCAGGCCGTTCGGTACTGAAGATCACCTCGAACCGGCCATCGGCGTCGCGCGACAGATCGTCGATGTCGAAATTGCCGAGGCCGCGCCCCGGCGCCGCGTCCATGCCGATGATGCGGTTGCCGAGCGCAAAGCCGGTGACAGGCGCATTGCCCCGCTCACCCGTCACGCGATAGACGCCGGCTCCATCGACCGGCGCCCAATAATAGACCGAGTCCGGGTTGGGCTGGGCCAGGTACACGCTATGTTCGAACGGCGCGAATTCGGGATGGTCGGGCGTCGACTGGAACAGCAGGAAATAGCCCTGCGACAGGTTCATGGCGAACTGCTGCGACAGTTTGGCCCGCAGCAACGGATCGTTCGGGTGCGCCGTGCGCTCGATCAGGCTGTCCGCGCCCTTGAGCAGATCGACATGATCACGCCATTCCGTCATGCATCGACTCCTATATTTCTGCTGATCCGGTAGAGAATCTTGGCATGGCGTAGCATCGGCTGATAGATACCAGCAAGGACTCTTTGGTCGGGAGGGACGGCATGCCGGATCATGCCGCAGCTATAGGGCGGGCGAACGAGAATCCGCTTTGACCATCGCCGATTATTCCATATTCCTGCATGACGATGGATCGGCTGAGCGCCATGGAAGCCTTTGTGGCGGTAGCGGAGGCGGGCTCTTTCACGCGCGCGGCGACCCGCATGCGCATTTCCACCGCGATGATGACGCTGCATGTCAGTCGTCTGGAGCAGCATCTCGGCGTGCGGCTGTTCAACCGCACGACGCGGCGTGTCGACCTGACGGAAGATGGCCGGCAATTGCTGGGCCACGCGCGTGCCGCGCTCGATGCCTATGCGACGGCGGAGAAGGCCTTGTTGCCCGGCGGCGGCCTGACGGGGCGCGTGCGGGTCGATGCGCCGGCATCGGTCGGCCATGCCTTCATCGTGCCCGCGCTCGCCGAATTCCGTCGCCAGTTTCCCGACATCATCCTCGACCTCAGCCTGGGCGACCGTGGGACATTCTTTCGCGTTGACGGCTTCGACATCGTGATGCGCACCGGCGAGGCGCCGATGTCGGGATGGCTCACCGTGCCGCTTGGCAAGACACGGCTGCTGTGCCTTGCGGCGCCATCCTATGTCGCGGAGCATGGCCTGCCCACCACGCCGGAGGAACTGGAAGCGCATCGCTGCATCCTCTACGCCAGTGTCGAAACGTCGGCGCAGCATCCCTGGACCTTCTGGAACGAGGGTCGCCGGGTGCGGGTGCGTCCGCCCGCCGCCTTCACTTTCAACGACGGGGGCGCGATCATGGCGACGGCCCGCGCGGGGCTGGGCATCGCGCAAAACCTGGAGATGCTGGCCCGCCCGGACCTGGACGCGGGGCTGCTGGTGCCGGTGCTGTCTCACATGGCCCGGCCTGACCTGTCCGTCGTGCTGATGGGCGAGCGCGACCGGCTGGCGCTCCCGCATGTCCGCGCCGTGCTGGACTTCCTCCGCAATGCGATCGATTGGCGGCTGGAGACGGTTTGACGCGGTATGCTGCATGCAAAGGGCTTGGCCGGGGGGCTGGCCTGTGCGAAACTGGGGGCAAGAACAGACAACAGCCAGAGTGAGACGGATATGGCGAGCATCGTGAATGAAACGGCGGGCAAGCAGGCGGGCGCGACGCGCACCGTGCCGCTGGCCGTGACCCAGGCCGACCGCATCCCGGCGGGCCGCTATTATGACAAGGATTTCTACGAAGCAGAGAATGCGCATCTGTGGACCAGGGTGTGGCAGATGGCCTGCCGTCTTGAGGAGCTTCCGCGCCCCGGCGATTATATCGTCTATCGCATTCTCGACAAATCGGTGATCGTCGTCCGCACGGGCGAGGGCAAGGGCGACATCAAGGCCTATCATAATCATTGCCGCCATCGCGGCGTGGAACTGGTGCAGGCGCAGGGCCATACCGGCGGCGGCTTCATCTGTCCCTTCCATGGCTGGCGCTGGGACGTGGAGGGCAACAGCACCTTCGTCTATGAGCCGGAGGCCTTCTCCCCCGCCAACCTGTGCGACGCCGACCTCAATCTGGTGCCGGTGCGGCTGGACATATGGGGTGGCTGCGCATTCATCACCTTCGACAATGACGCGCCCGACCTGCGTACATCGCTCGAACCCTTTGCCACGCAGATGGACGCGTGGAAGGTCGAGGAGCTGAAGGTCGAATGGTGGCTATCCGCGCGGCTCCCGGTCAACTGGAAGCTCGCGATGGAGGCTTTCATGGAGGGCTATCATGTCGCGACCACCCATCCGCAACTGCTGCCGCCCGGTGTGACCAACAGGCCGGGCGAGGCGCGCTATCGCCCGGTGCCGGGCGAGCCGCCGATCACCACCCAATGGATGACCATGGCGACACGGCAGATGCCGACGGAAGTCGCCGCCCGCCAGTTCATCGAGGGCAACATCAAATCCATGTCGATCCTGAGCGAGGGCATGGCCGGGATGACGCACGAGCAGGAAATCGATGTCGCGCGGCGTCTGACCGACCTGGAACTGCCGTCCGATCCCGGCCAGGCGTTCAGCGTGTGGCGCAAGGCGCTGAACGAGGCCGTCATGGCCCATTATGCGGAAATGGGTTCGCCGACCGGCGATCTCAACGCGCTCGACGCCGCGGGCATGGCGAACAGCGTGGTCTTCTGCTTCCCCAACTATTTCCTGCTGCCGATGTATGGCAGCGCATCTTCCTATCGCATCCGCCCGCTGGGGCCGGAGGAGTGCCTGTTTGAACTCTGGTCGCTGACCCGCTATCCCGCAGACGCCGAGCGGCCACGCCCGACACCGCCCAAGCCGATGGAATATGACGATCCGGCCTGGCCCCCGATTCCCAAGCAGGATTTCTCCAATCTGCCCCGCCAGCAGCGCGGCCTTCATTCGACCGGCTTCGACTATATGCGTCTGTCCCAGGATATGGAGGGACTCATCAGCAATAATCACCGACTCATCGACGGGTATCTGGCCGGCGCGGATCGGGAGAAGCTGCTCGCGGCCGCGCACAAGGTGTCGGGCGCGATCGACGTGCCGATCGCCGATCTGGGCTTGTAGGAGGGTGGCGGATAGGCGGCCCGCCTGGAGCATCGAGCCTTAAATAAGAACCGTTCGGGCTGATCTTGTCGAAGCCTTGTCCTTTTCGCCAAGAAGAACAGCTCTTCGACATTCGAACGGGTCACGTGCCTCGTTCGAACAGGGCGAACGGAAGGAGAGGCGTTTCCAAATTTGACGCATCTCACTCTAGAAAATGAAAACGGCGGGCGATCCGGTGATCGCCCGCCGTCCTTTACCGTTACCGCGACATAATTGCTCAGGCCGGGGCGCGCTCGCGCACCAACGGCCGGACATAGGATATATCGCTCTTGTCGCGCCGGTTCGGTCCGGTCTTGAACATCAGCGTCTTCCATTCATCCGGAATCGTCGCGGGGGTCAGCGGCGCGGTCATTTCGTTGACGCAGACGCGGTGCGCGATGCGCCATTCGCCGTCGCGCTTCTCGAAGCGATCGACATAGCGGCCGAAGCTGATCTGCGGCGGCCCTTCCTTATTCTCGCCCCAGAATGTGTAATAGGTTTCGGCGTGCGCGGTATCGCCGTCCAGCTCCACGCTATGGTTGGAAATGGCATGGTGATGCTTGGTCTGGAATTCGCCATGCCATCCGATCGCCCAGTCCACGAAATCGGCAGCAAAACCCTCGGCGACGCCATGCTCGTCGAAGGCATCGGGCCAATAGGCGGACAGCATCAATTCGCGATCATGCCGATCGACCCCCCGCGTGTAGCGCAGCAGGGCGTCGTGAATGTCCTGCCGGTCTTTCTGCTGATGGATGAAAGCGATCAGTTCGGGCGTGAGTTGCGCTTCGGCCATGGGATATCCTCTTCCTAAATAGGGCATGGCGGTAGCGGTTCCAGCCGCGCCTGCCCGCCACGATGGAGGGCGCTCGACAGGCATCGACGCACCCGAACGAAAAAGGGCGGCGGGTGGTCATCCACCGCGCCGCCCCGATCCTTACGCCGGTTCGAGCGTCCGCTGCGCGTCGATCCGGGGCGCGTCACGACTGCCGCGCACCAGACGTCCGGGCAGGGCGCCCGTCGAACGGCCGTTGCGGTAGGTCACGACGCCGCTGACGATGGTCGCGTCATAGCCGTCCGCCCGCTGCGACAGGCGACGGCCGCCGGTGGGCAGGTCATAGGTGACATGGGGCGCGTAGAGGTGGAGGCGCTCCAGGTCGATGACGTTGAGATCCGCCTTGTAGCCCGCCTTGACGAGACCCCGGTCCTTGAGACCGACTGCATTGGACGGCTCGAAGGTCAGCTTGCGGATCGCATAGGGCAGGTCGATCTTCTTGTCGCCCTTTGCGTCGCGCACCCAATAGGTCAGGAAATAGGTGGTGTAGGCCGCATCGCAGATCATGCTGTAATGCGCGCCCCCATCGCCGAGCGCGGGGAAGGTACGATCGTTCCTGACGAGATTGCGACCCGAGCTTTCAAACCGCTCGCCCTCCGAATTGCCCATCGGACGATAGAAGACTTCATGCCCGTCGCGCTGGAGCAGCCCGTCGTAAATGAGCTCCTTCGGATCGACGCCCATCGCGCGGGCGCGGGCACCGATGCTCTCATCGGAGCGGGGATTATAGTTGGGCGGGCTTCCAAGGACGAACAACTGGTCCAGATCGGAAATGACATAAATGAAGAAGGCCTGCGGATCATCGGCTTCCTCAGCGATGAGCCGCTTGCGGAACGCCGGATCGCGCATCCGCTCAACCTTCTCGTCCAGCGGCAGATCGGCGATCTCCTTGAAGCTGGGGTTGAAGGAGAAGGGGTGCATCGACAGTTCGAGGCCGAGCAAGGCACCGGTCGGTCGGGGGATGATCTGGCCGCGAACCTCCAGCCCTTCCTCCTTGGCGCTCTCCAGACCGGCCAGCATTTCCTGCCAGTCGCCCTCGCCCTTGGGGCTCTGCATGAAGGTGAAGGAAACCGGGCGGCCCGATGTGCGGGCGATGTCATGCAACAGGCCCATGCGCTCGGTTGCGGTCACGTCATAGCTGGGCACCATCTGGAAGACGCCCTTGCCCGCGTCCCGAAGGCCGGCGGCAAGCGCCAGCACTTCCTGATCCTCGGTCTTGACCGATGGAGCGGGGCGGCCGTCGCGGAACTGGTGCGCGTAGCTGCGCGAGGTGGTGACGCCCAGCGCGCCCGCCTCGATCGCCTCCTTGGTCAGGCGGCGCATCTCGGACAGATCCTCCTGCGTCGGCGGCTCCAGGCTGGCGCCCCGTTCGCCCATGACATAGACGCGCAGCGGGCTGTGCGGCAGTTGCGCGGCGAAATCGATGTCGCTTTCCCGCTTTTCGAGCGCGTCGAGATAGTCGGGGAAGGTTTCCCAGTTGAACGGCACGCCCTCGGTCATCACGACCTCCGGTATGTCCTCCACGCCTTCCATCAGCTTGATCATCAGCTTGCGATGCTCCGGCCGCGACGGCGCGAAGCCGACGCCGCAATTGCCCATGACGACCGTGGTCACGCCATGGTCGGAGGAGGGGGCGAGACGGTTTTCCCAGGTTATCTGGCCGTCATAATGGGTGTGGACATCGACAAAGCCGGGCGTCACGATGCGGCCGTCGGCGTTTATTTCGTCGGTGGCGGTGCCGGTTACGGCGCCGACCTGCGCGATCAGGCCGTCCTTGACCGCGACATCGGCCACGAACGGTTCGCCGCCGCTGCCGTCATATATGGTTCCACCGCGAATGATGAGATCAAAGTCAGCCATGAGTCTTTCCTCTCGCGTCGCTTTCGCGCGGAACCGTCCCGACGGCCCGCAGCGCAACTGCTGTTCCACCCTGACATCGTATCATCGATATCATAGCATCATCGTGATCCTGACCCAAGGCGGGGCCGCCGCCAAGCGTCCCGGCCGTTCAGATCATGTCATCAGATAAGCGATGAGTTGCTGGGTCTGGAACTCGTCAGGGCCAGACAAGATCCAGTCGCAGAACACCGTTGACCATCCCCGTCGCCAGCACGGGCCTGGTGCCTGGCTTGATACGGAAATCGGGAATGCGGCTCAGCCATTCCTCCAGGAAGATCCGAATTTCGCGCCGCGCCAGAACCGCGCCGGGGCAGGCATGGGCGCCATTGCCAAAGGCCGCATGGACGGGATTCTCCCGATCGAAATCGACCACCAGCGGATTGGCGTTTATCCGCTCGTCAACGCCGACGAACAGGTTCGCGGGCAGGATGCGGTCGCCGGCGCGGAAGGATACGCCCTTATAGTCGAAATCCTCCGTAATGACGCGCGCAGTGTTGGCAAGGCCGTGGCGGCGGATCAATTCCTCGATCGCCCTCTTGAGATAGTCCGCATCGTCGAGGCGGTCGACCAGTTGCTGGCGATGGCCGGGATGGAGCGCCAGGAAACGGGCGATGAAGCCGATCATCCCCGCGACCGTGTCCAGTCCGCCGAACAGCACCAGCGAGGCATAGCTCACCGCCTCCATCTCCGAAATCCGGCTGCCGTTGATGTCCACGTTGACGAGCTTGCTGAGAAGATCATTGCCGGGATTTTCGCGCCGGGCGCGGATGGTGCCGAGCAGATAGCCGCCCATCTCGTGATGCGCGCGCGTGCGGGTTTCCGCATCGCGGCCGCGTACCGAGGCTTCCGCGATGGGCAGGAGGATCGCCTTGTCGGAAAGGGGGAGATCGACCAGTTCCAGAAAGACGTGGATCGGCAAAACCTTGGCGAAATCCTCAATGAACTCGCATTCCCCGTTGGGCAGGATTTTCTCGATGGCCTCCACCGCGACATCGCGGACTGTCGACTCCAGTTCAGAGACGATGGCGGGCATCAGCGCCTGCATCAGCGGACGGCGGTAACGCGCATGTTCCGGCGGGTCGATTTCCAGCGGAATCTGGCGCGGCGTCTCCTCCGGCATGGGGGGCAGGACGATCTGCTTGTGCGAGAAATGCTTATAGTCTCGCTGCATGGCGATGATGTCCTCGCCCCGCGTCGCGACCCAATGGCCGCCATTGTGCGGCGTCCAGAAAATGTCGGGCGATGCGGCCTGGATGGCGGCGTAGGCGGCCTGCACATCCTCGGACGACCCCGGAACATCATAGAGGTTAAAGTCGCGGACGAGCGCGGCAGGGACATGATCGGGCCGGAGGTCGGCCAGAACTGAAATACTATCCACAATGATCTCCTCCGTTAAAGTCTTCGTTCTTCGTCACGCCATCGCGCGTTTCAATCTTCCGGCGCGATGGTCACGCGCAGTCCGTCGAGCTTTTCGTCAACGAAAATCTGGCAGGAGAGGCGCGAATATTCGTCGCGATGATCCGAACTGTCGAGCAGGTCGCTCTCATCCTCGCTGATGGGGGGCAGGGCCGACGCGAAGGCCGGATCGACCTTGACATGACAGGTCGCGCAGGAACAGCAGCCGCCGCACAACGCCAGCAACTCGTCGATTCCCGCATCGCGGATCACTTCCATCAACGACAGGCCGCTGCCCGCCTCCAGGCTATGGTCTTCACCTTCACGAGTCGTCACGATGACATTGGGCACGCACATTTCTCCGAAGTGTATAGAGGAACAGGTCTGTCAGTCACCGAAGCGGACATGGAGATGCCTGGGCACGCGCATCATCGAACCGCGAATTTCCGGTGCCGGCTTGTCGGGGTCGAAGCGCAGGTTGGGCATGTTGTCCAGCACCGCGTGCAGTGCGCGCGTCATCTCGACACGGGCCAGATGCTGGCCGACGCAGATATGCGCGCCGCGCGAGAAGGCGAAATGCGCCCTGCGGTCGCGGAAGATGTCGAACTTGTCCGGGTCCGTGAAAATCGCGGGGTCGCGATTGGCCGCGCCGGCAACCACGTCGAGCAGCGACCCAGATGGAATCTCCACCCCGCCCAGAACCATGTCCACCTTCGCCATGCGCAATTGCACCACTACCGGACCGTCCCAGCGCAGCGCCTCTTCGATCGCCTGCGGGATCAGCTTGCGGTCATTGCGGATCGCGTCGAGCTGGTCGGGATTTTCGAGGAGCGCGGTCAACAGGACGCTGGTGCCGCGATAGGTGGTGTCGCCCGCCGCGTTCATCAACTGGCGCAGGAAGGAGATCAGCACCAGTTCCGGCAGATATTCGCCGTCCGCTTCGGTGTTGGCGAGCAGGCTGACCAGATCGTCGCCGGGATTGCGGCGGCGCTCCTCGACCAAGGCGATGAAATATTCGCCCAGCTTCTCGCCCGCCTCGATCGCCTTCTCATAATTGACATAATCGGTCTGGCCGATCGCAAGCCGCTGGAATGTGTTCACATCCGCTTCCGGCAGGTTCAGCTGGCGATAGATCACCTCGAACGGATAGCGGAGCGTGAACTCCTCGATCAGGTCCGCCTTCCCGCGGGGAATGAACTTGTCCATCAGATCGTGGACGACCGGATCGACGATGGTCTCGCCCCAGGTCTTCACGAATTGCGGCAGGAATATCTTCTGGAAGATGCGGCGCCACCGGCCATGCTCCGGATTGTCCATGGTGCTGATGCTGCCCATGCCGAAGGTGATGCCGAGATTGAACTTATAGCCTTCGTTGGAGAAGCGATCCGGATCGGTCAGCGCCTGCTCGATCTCCTTCGTGCCCACCACGGTGAACATCTTGCGATCGGGATAGAGGGCGGAGGTGAGGCCCATGTGCGGCCGATAGGAGCCCTCGAACACCGGACTTTCGGCACGCCACCGGGCGATCAGCGGGTAGGGGTCCAGCGTATCGCCGAAATTGATCTCGTCGGAATTGAACGGATCATAGCTCGGGTCGTCGAACTCCCGAATCGCTACCACCGTGCCCATTGACGCCGCCTCTCCATGAAGTGATTACTACATAGCGCGCGAGCGGCGGTGTGTCAATCTGATGCCGGCCCCATCAACGAACGCTGAACGATCTGTGCCAGCGCATCGGCCAGCGCATCGCGGTCCGGAGCACAGCCAGGAAAGAGCGAGTCCCGCATCAGCACAGCGGCCATGATCATGCCGAAACCAAGGCGGACGCCTATGCCCAGGTCGAAGGGTGGCGTTTCGCCGGCCTGATCGTAGCGCGCCTGCACATGCGCGACGGACTGGCCAAAGAAGGGGGCAAGTCCCCCAAGGCTGGGCGCCGTCTCCCCATCACCCGGCGGCGCACTGGCCAGCAGTGCGCGGAACATCGTCTCATTGCCCTCGAACAGGGTGAACACGTCACGAGTAAAGCGCCGCGCCGCCGCGCGTTCACTGTCCACCGTCGCGTCCGGGCCGCGCTGGACGAAATTGTCCATGAGTTGGTGGAAGGGAGCCGTCACGACTTCGTTAAACAACGTCGCCTTGTCGCCATAATAGCGGAACAACAAGGTTTCACTGACATCGGCGAGGCGGGCAATCTCCCGCGTGGTCGTGGCGGCATAGCCGCGTTCGCCGAACAACCGTCGGGCGGCGTCGCAGATGCGCTGCGTCACATCCTCCCGCGTGCGGCGGCGGCGGCGGGCGCGGGGAAGCGCGGCGGCGGTCTCCCCATCGAGCAGCACCGCTGGAGCAGATCCAGTTGCCGCGCGGTCCATGGCGTCAGTGATTGCGTCCCTCCAGAATCAGATCCGCCGCGCGCCATGCCGACGCCATGATCGGGCCGTTGGTGTTGGCGGACACCATCGTCGGCATGATCGAGCCATCGACGACGCGCAGGCCGTCCACCCCCCTTACCCGCAGTTTCTCGTCCAGCACAGCATCATCGAAATCGCCCATCCGACACGTGCCGCACGCATGATAGCCAGCCTGGCCGATGCGGCGAAACGCATCGAGGATTTCGTCGTCCGTTTCCAGCGACCGGGTCGGCTCCCGCTCCCCGGTGACGACGCCCGCCAGCGCCGGACGGCTCATCCATTGGCGCAGGAAGCGATGCATCGCGATGGTGACGGCGCAATCATAGGGGTCGGTCAGATAGCCCGCATGGATTCGCGCGGGAGCGAGCGGATCGGTGCCCGTGATCCGGACCGAACCTTCCGAGCGCGACCGCAACGGATAGCCGAACAGGGTGATGCTGTGCGCCGGGTCGGGGATCATCCGCCCCTTTGCATCAATGCCCACGGCGGTGGGGGACAGCAATATCTCGATGTCCGGCGTCTCCGATTCCGCCAGCACCGTCGCAAAGGCGCCGACGGAGCCATAGCCCGCCGCCATCGTTCCCGTGCGCGTCAGATAATAGCGCAGCACATTGCCGACCAGTTGCAGGCCCGACAAAGCCTTGTTGTGGCTGTGCGGAATACCGATGTCGAACACCATCTGGAGCAGGCGATGCTCCAGCATATGCTCGCCGACGCCGGGGCTGTCCGCGACCACGGCGATGCCCAGGTCGGCCAGCAGCGACGCGGCGCCGATGCCCGACCGCTGAAGGATCTGCGGCGACATCAGCGCGCCGGCCGACAGGATGATCTCCCGCCCGCTGGTGAATTCCTGCACCGAACCGTTGATGTTGGCGCGGACGCCCGTCGCGCGCCGCCCGTCGAACAGCAGCTTATCGACCAGCGCGCCCGTGACGACGCGCAGGTTCGGCCGATGGCGCGCGCGCTTCAGGAAGGTCTGCGCGCTGCTCTGCCGCTTGCCCTTCCAGATGGTGCGGGTGGTATAGCCGACGCCCTCGCGCCCGCTGTGGTTGAGGTCGGCGACGCGCGGCAAACCCATCTGCTCGCCCGCCTGGATGAAGGCCTCGCTCAACGGGTCGCGGCTGGGTTCGACCGAGATATGCAGCGGCCCGCCGTCCCCGCGCACCGCGTCACCGCCCAGTTCATGATTTTCCATGGCGCGAAACGCCGGGCCGACCTTGTCCCAGCCCCAGCCAGTGGCGCCCAAAGCCTGCCAATTGTCATAATCCTCCGGCTGGCCCCGGAAATACATCATGCCGTTGACCGAGGAGGAGCCACCCAGCATCTTGCCCCGGATCCAGGTTTCGGACGGCACGTCGTCATGCCCCTCCGTCTGGAAATACCAGACATGCTTCGGATCGCCGTACAGCTTGGCCGCGCCGCGCGGCATGTGGATGAAGGGATTCCTGTCTTCCGGCCCAGCCTCCAGCAGCAGCACCTGGTCGTTCGGATTTTCCGAGAGGCGATCGGCGAGCACGCAGCCCGCCGATCCGCCGCCAACGATGATATAGTCCCAGCTTGCCGCGCCGCTGCTCACTGTAGCCGCAGTCACAGGGCCGCCCGGATGGCGTCACCGATGATGGTCCGGCTGTCCTGCGCGATGTCGATCGTGTCGAACATGCGATTGTGGCAGAAGGCGACGGCCAGCTTGCTGTCGGGATCGGCCCAGCCGATGGAGCCGCCCATGCCGGGATGACACAGCGCGCGCATGTTGCGCGGCGACGACACCGGCGGCGCTTCCGCACCGCCCAGCCAGAAGCCCGCCCAGCCGATGGGAACCTTCATGCCGAAAAAGACGGGATCGGCATCCTCGAAATGGGGACGGGGACCGGCGAAGCTCGCCACCCGCTCCTCGGACAGCAGGCGAACACCGTTGAACTGGCCGCCATTGGCCAGCATCGCCCAGAAGCGCGCTTCGCTGCGTGCGTTAAAGATACCGCCGACCGCCGGAATGCAGGCGCGGCGGACATAGGGCCGCTCGAACGGATCGGGCATCAGATCGACGATCAGCGGCTGCGCCTCGCGCATCGCATTGCCGTCGGGCGCGACATAGACGGCGACGTCGTCCAGCCTGGCGACGCGCGGTTCGGCATCGCCGGGGATGCCCAGCCACAGGTCGGTCGCGCCCAGCGGCTCGGCGATTTCCTGCCGCACGAACTGGCCGAACGGGCGCCGCTTGGGATCGGTGCGACGCACGATCTCACCGACCATCCAGCCGAAGGTCATTGACTGGTAAGAAGAGCGGCTGCCCGCCGGATAGGCGCCGGGCATCTCCGCGATGCGAGTGCACATCCAGTCCCAGTTGGTCATCAGCTCGGGCGTCACGTCGGGCGGCATGCGCAGCACGCCGGAGACATGGCTCAATATCTGCCGGACGGTGACGTCACCCTTGCCCGCCTGCGCGAAGTCCGGCCAGTAGGTCGCGACGGGCACGTCATAGTCCACCAGCCCGCGCTCGACCTGGATGTGGAGGGCGGTCGCGGTGACGGCCTTCGACACCGAAAAGACGTTGAACAGCGTGTCGCCATCGACGGCGCGGCCCGTATCGGCATCCGCGAGGCCCGCCCAGCAATCGACGATCTGCTCCTCGCCCAGCCATGCGCAAACCTGGACCCCGATCTCGGCGCCCTTTTCCACCAGATCGTCCAGCGCCTGCTGTACGGCATCATTGACCTGATTGGCCGCAACCATCGTCGTCATGCGATTCGCCTCTCCTGATGCGCGGTGGCCGCGCTGACATCGCTTGTTATCGTGTGATTGCTACATAGCGCAAGGGTACTGTTGGATCAGGCGTCATTGTCCAGCACGGGATAGCGGCCCAGCAGCAGATAAACCAGGCCGGCGCTCAGAAATGCAGCCGCGATGACCAGCAGCGCCATGTCGTAATTGCCCGCGCGATCATAGGCCACGCCAAGCAGCGACGCACCCAGCGCGGATGACGTGGCGATGAAGAATACCGTCAGGCCATAGAGGGTGGAAAACACCTTCACCCCGAAATAGCGCGCGACCATATAGGCGACGATATCGATCTCCGCGCCCAGCCCGACACCGATCAGCAGGATCGCGGCGGCGGCGGTCGGCCCATCGAGCGTCGGGTTGAGCGCCAGCAGGACCGTGCCGAGCGCCGAACCCGCCGCGAAGAGCAGGGCGATGGCAGGCGCCCAGAATCTGTCGACCAGCGTGCCGGTCAACACCGCACCGCCCAGGCTGGAAAGACCCGCCATGCCCACGAGGCTGGCAGCCGCACCGGGGGCTAGTCCTTTATTGATGAGAATCGGCTGGAGCTGACTCATGACCGCCGTGGCGGGCGCATAGCCAAGGCCGGCGGCGAGGCATAGATACCAGACTTTCCGGTTCGACAGGAGCGCCAGCCAGCCGGGCATGTCGGTTGCGGCGCGCAGCCGTTCGGCGCCCGCGGGGCTGCGCGAATGCCCCATCCAGAAATAGACGGCGGGCAGCGCGACGAAGAAGACCAGCAGCGCCTCCACCATATAGCCCGCGCGCCAGCCATAGCGGGCCATGACCGCGAACAGGACGGGCGGCAGCACCGCCGCCGCCAGCGCCAGCCCGCTGCGCGCGACGGCCAGCGAGAAACCGCGCGAGCGGATGAAGGACTGGCTCACCACACGCGAACAGGTCAGCCCGCTCGCGGACAGGCCGATCACCGCCGCCATGGCGCAATAGAGGTAATAGAGCGCCAGCGATCCGTTCATCGTTGCCATGCCGACATAGACGAAGCCGGTGATGGCCATGCCGCCCAGCATGATCCGGCGCGTGCCGAAGCGGTCGATTATGCGTCCCAGAAAAGGCGAGGACACAGCGCTCAGCATCGCGGCATTATAGGCGAAGGCGATTTCCGTGCGCGACCAGCCGAACGCCTCCTGCAACGGCAGCACGAACAGGCTGGAAATGGACTGATACGCGCCGAACGACAGGCCGATGGAAAGAAAGGCCGCAAGGCCGATGCGCCAGTTCACCCGCCATTCGTCGATGGCCCCCTGCCAGCCATGGGACGCCGGCGCACCCGTGGGTTCCTTCATGCCGCTCGCATTCCGGGTCGCATGGTCATGATACTCTCCACAATTCTCGTTTTACCGTCGTGCGGCCAGCGTCGCAGCGCCGCGCCGGTCGGTCAATGACGCGCGGGCGAGGCCGATCCATCGTCAAATATGTGATGGCTTGGCGGTGTGGCGACCGGGGCCTTGGCCGCCGGACGGGATTGGGTCAGACTGGGACCAACGACCGCGAATGCTATGGAGAGAAACGACATGGACGTTGCCGCATCCGGTTTCCTGCTGCCCGAGGGGCCGGTGGCGCTGGCCGACGGGTCCGTCCTGGTCGTGGAGGTCGGCGGCGGGCGACTCAGCCGGGTCGCGGCGAACGGCGCGGTCGCGGTAGTCGCGCATCTGGGCGGCGGTCCCAACGGCGCGGCGATCGGGCCGGATGGCGCGGTCTATGTCTGCAACAATGGCGGCGGCTATGATTGCGCGATGGTGGACGGTCGGCTGCGTATCGCGCTGGCGCCGGAGCGTTATGTCGGCGGCTCTATCCAGCGGGTCGACCTGGCGACGGGCGTTGCGACGACCCTTTATACCGACTGCGACGGCGAGCGGTTGCTGGCGCCCAACGACATCGTGTTCGATGCCGACGGCGGTTTCTGGTTTACCGACCACGGCCTGTCGGAAGCGCATCGCAAGACCTATGGCGGCCTCTATTACGCCCATGTGGATAGCGACCATATCCGCTGTGTGCGGCCACGCCTGCTCTCGCCCAACGGCATCGGCCTGTCGCCGGACGGCCGCTGGCTCTATTGGGCGGACACGCTCACCGCGCGGCTGTGGCGCGCCGAGGTGACGGGGCCGGGGCGGCTGGCGAGCGACGGCGCGATGCCCGGCGAACTGGTCGCCACCGCACCCGGCCACATCATGCTGGACAGTCTTGCGGTGGAGGCGGACGGCGCTGTCTGCATCGGTTCCATCGCCAGGGGCGGCATCACCGTCATCACGCCCGACGGCGCGTGCGATCATGTGCCGATCGACGACCCCATGGTCACCAACATCTGTTTCGGTGGCGAGGACGGGCGCAACGTCTGGATCACGGCGGCGGGCACCGGGCGGCTGCTGCGCGGTCGCTGGCCGCGCCCCGGCCTGCCGCTCGCATTCAACGCCTGATAGGGAGAAGGACCGGTGACACAGAAGAGCTTCACCGTTCTGAAGGCGGATCATACCGGATTCTGCGTGACCTCGCTGGCCGAGGCGCTACCGTTCTGGACCGATGTGCTGGGCTTCACGCTGCAACGGCAGGGGGAAATCGGACCGGGCGAGTTTCTGGCCAAGGTGGCGGGTATCACCGACCATGGCCTGCGCTTCGCCCTGCTCTCGGGGCATGGGCATCAGGTGGAACTGTGCGAATATCATGGCGCGCCACGCGACCGGGTGACCGACAGGATGGAATCGATCGGCGCGGCGCATCTATGCCTGCTGCTCGACGATCTCGACGCCGCACTCGCCGCCATGGCGCCCCATGGCTGGAAACCGGCGGGGGAGGCGCAGATCCTGACCGCCGGGCCGCGAGCGGGCACGCGCGTGCTGTTCGTCTCCAACCCGGACAATATCCATCTGGAACTCATGCAACCGCCCGCCGCCGCATGACCGTCCTGCTGGACTGGCGGGACCGCGAGGCGATCCGCGAACTGATCGACCTCTATGGTCATATCATCGACGAGCGGGCGTTCGGGCAGGCGAATAAAATCTTCACGCCGGACGCCCGCTATGACGTGACCGACTTCGGCATGGGCGTGGTCGAGGGGCTGGCGGGGATCGTCGCGCTGTGGAACGATCCCGCCGCCCCGCATCCGCTGGCGCACCATGCAACCAACATCCTGCTCGAACCGGAAACGCCGGAGCGGGTGCGGGTGCGGTCCAAGGGCATCGGCGTGCGCGCCGACGGACGCACCGGCAGCGTGACCTATATCGACATGGCGGTAAAGGGCGCCGAGGGCTGGCGGCTGGCCGAGCGCATCGCGCTGCTGCGCAGGCCAGCGCCGCCATCCTGACGCTGTGGCATAACCTCACGCCACCGATTGACGCGCATCCTCCAGGATCAGCCGCGCGGCGCGCACCGCCATGGCCATGACCGGCGCGTTGGTGTTGCCCGACACCTGCGTCGGCATCACCGAGCAGTCCATGATCCGCAGCCCGTCGAGGCCCCGCGCGCGCAGGCGGGCGTCGACCACCGCCTGCTCATCATCGCTCGCGCCCATCCGGCAGGTGCCCACCGCATGCGCGCAGCTCTGGTCGCGGTGCGCGGCGGCGAGGATCGACGCTTCGTCCTCGCTCATCGCCGCGCCGGGATGAGTCTCCTCCGCTACGATCCCGGCGAGGGGCGGGGCGGCGGCCAGCCTGCGCATCAGGCGCACCATGTCGACCGTGATCTGCCGGTCATGGTCGGTGGACAGATAATCGGGCCGGATGCGTGGCGGGGTGGCGGCACGGCCATCGCGGATGTCGATCCGTCCGCTGCTGGTCGGGCGCAAGGGATAGCCGAACATCTGCATGCCCGCGAACGGCTCGAAGCGCAGCGCGGGTGCGGACAGGTCGAGCGAGAAGGCGGAGAAACTGATCTGCACGTCGGGCCGCTCGACATCCGGGCGGCTGCGCGCAAAGGCGTTGAGGTCGTAGGTGCGCGCCAGAGGCCCCCGGCGCAACAGCCCATATAGCGCCGCATTGCGCCACAACCGCCAGCCCGAAAAAGCGCGATTGTCGCCGAGCGGCACGGCCAGACGATGCTGGAGCATCACCAGCTTATGCTCGCGCAGGTTGCGGCCGACTCCGGGGAGCACATGCCGCAGCGCCACGCCCGCCGCCGCCAGCGTGTCGGCTGGCCCGATGCCTGATCGCTGGAGCAGCGCCGGGCTTTCGATGGCGCCCGCGCAGACGATCACCTCGCCCGACGCACGCCAGACCCGCTCGCCCGCACGGACGCCGGTCACGCGCCTCCCCTCCATCAGCAGGGCGTCGACGGTGACGCCGGTCTCGACCCGGAGGTTGGCACGGCGTTCGGCGGGGCGGAGGAAGACATGCGCGGCGCTCTGCCGTTGGCCGTGGACGATATTGCAGGGCGTGGGACCGATGCCCTCGCCGTCCACCTCCTGCGCGCCGCTGCGTTGGCGCAGGCCGACCGCGACGCCGGCAGCGGTGATGGCGCGGGTCAGCGGCGTCTCATGCGTCTGGATGCCGATGGGCAGTTCGCGCTCCAGTTCCGCGAACGCCTCCGCCATCGCGGCGCCGTCCCATCCGGTCGCGCCGTTCGCCGCCCACCCGTCATAATCCTCCCGCTGGCCGCGCACATAGATCATGCCGTTGACCGCGCTCGACCCGCCCAGCGTCCGTCCGCGCACCCATGGCGCGCCGGGTGCGCCATCCTGTCCCTCGACAGCATAATAATAAGCGAGCGCCGGGTCGGCGAGGGTACGGCCAAAGCCGCGCGGCATGCGGATGAAGGGACTAGAGTCGCGCGGCCCCGCCTCGATCAGCAGCACCCGGTGGCGACCGTCGCGGGTCAGCCGGTCGGCGAGCACGCATCCCGCCGATCCCGCGCCGACGATGATGAAATCGAATGTGCCGTCCGCGCCCATGGTCATATCGCAGACCCGCGCCCGCGCGCGTCGGTGGCCTGCCCTGTCATCGCCCGCATCCTTCCCGTCAATTGACTTGCGGACGCTTCTCTCCAACGGCGCTGTCCGCGTCGCAATCCCTCGCGCGGGAGGAACTGATGTGCCGCCTCCTCACGAAATCGCGGGGATGAGGAAGGGCGCGCGGACCGATGGGGCCGTTAGCGGTTGGCCGGTGGCAAATTCCTCGACCAGAAACGCGATCACCGCGCGCACCCGCTGAGGCAGGTAATCGCGATGGGGGTAGACGAGGTAGATGTCGTTGCCGCCCGCGATGGCGCTGTCCACGCGCCAGTCGGGGAGCAGCTCGACCAGCGTGCCGGCCTCCAGATGCGGCTGCGCGGCGAAGGCGTCGAGCACGGTCGGGCCGAAGCCGCCCAGCGCCGCCGCGACGACCGCCTCCACCTGCTGCGTGATGACCAGCCGTCCGCCCGGCGCGATGCTGATCGGCGCGCCGTCACCCGCGCGGGGCACGAACAGCCATCCGCAGTCGGCATGATCCTGCCGCACGTTGATGCAGTCACGGCGGGTCAGGTCGTGGGGATGCAGGGGCGCGCCATGTCGCTCCACATAACCCGCGCTCGCCACCAGCCTCAGTGGCAGGCTGCACAGCCTCCGGCAGATATAGCGGCTGTCGTCGGGCGCGCCGCAGCGCACCGCGAGGTCATGACCATTGGCGACCAGATCGCCCGGATCGTCGCAGAAGGCGAGTTCGAGCCGCAGGTCGCTATGCCGGTCGAGCAGGCGCGCGAGCGCGGGCAACACCTGATGCTTGCCAAAGGCGCTGCCGATCGACAGGCGCACCAGCCCCTCCACCGCGCCCCGCGCATTGGCGGCGATGTCCTCCGCCCGGGACAGTTCGGACAGGCTGCGGCTCACCGCCTCGCAGAACTCCGCGCCCTCCTCGGTCAGGCTGAGCTGGCGGGTGGTGCGGTTGAACAGGCGGATGCCGAGATCCTGTTCGAGCCGCGCGACATTCTTGCTGATCGCGCCGGGGGAACAGCGCAACACCTGCGCGGCACCCGTGAAGCTGCCGCAGCGTGCCGCCTGCACAAAGGCCGCCAGCAGACGTAGATCGTTCATCTCTCTCCCTTTCGCCGTCCAGCGAGTGGGCGTCAGGGTGAAGCGACGGCACGCCGGGCGCAAGGAAAATGCGCCATTATGCCACCAGTTGCCGGTAATAGGGGACCATTTCCCGCACCGCCCGCTCGGCATCATGGCGGCGATAGCCCAGCCGCGCGACGGAGGCTGGGTCCGGCTCATAGGCGACGGTCACGCCCCGCCCCGAATAGAGGGTCGCGTCGGGCATGGAGGGGTGCTCCGCGTCGCGCACCGGCAAGGGCTGCGGCATGCCCAGCGCATCCAGCAGAATCTCGTAATAATGGGCGAACGTCCAGTTCTCGTCACCGACCAGATAGGCCTTGCCCGGCTCGCCATCAGACAAGGCGCCCGCCACTGCCTCCGCGAAGGAGAGGATGGACATGAAATTGCCGCCACCCGGAATCATCCACAGCGGCTCATTCCCGAACTGGCCCAGAAGATAGCGGATCGACCATTCGACCGAGATTGCGCGCACCCCCTCGACATGGCCCATCATGAAGGGCGCCTCCAGACTGCACACGGAGAAGCCATCGCGGCTGAGTGCCCTGACACCCTCGTCCGATGCCTTGCGGGAGCGTAGATAGCCGCTCTGCTCGATGCGGTAGCGCGGGACCACGGCGGTATAATAGCTGCCGACATAAACCGCGCGGCCGATCCCCGCATCGCGGGCTTGCGCGAAGAAGGCGGGCACACCGACGCTGTTGGCGCGATGGAAATACTCGCCATCGTCCGCGCCCTCGGGCAATTGCCGCACGTCATTGCCCGCCGCGAAGACCAGCGCGTCGAACGTGCCGAGGAAGGCGTCGCTGAAATCATCGGTCAGGAAGCTGCCGCGCGCAAACGGCAAGGCGAGCAGGGGACCGCCCCCCGGTGGCGTACGGCCAGCGATGGTGACCGAATGGCCGAGCGACGCAAGATGCAATGCGGCGCCCGCGCCCACCAACCCGGCGCCACCGACGACCAGGACGCGATCCCGATGCCCCACCAGCTATGCCACGTCCCATTCGAGATGCAGGTCCGCCACCGAATTGACGATACCGGTCGTGACGTGCGGCATCGTTCCGGCGGCAAGGCGGAAATCGGGGATACGACTGAGCCACTCCTCCAGAAAGATACGGATTTCCCGGCGCGCCAGCGTGTTGCCGATGCAGGTATGCGGCCCGATTCCGAAGGCGAGGTGGCGCGGCCGCCCCCGGCTGAAATCGAGCGCCATCGGATCGTCCGTGACCGTCTCGTCCAGCCCGGCAAGCGGGATCAGCGCCATGACGATGTCGCCCTGTCGAATATCCACACCCCCCAATGTCGTGTCCTGCCGCACCTCCCGCCCCAGATTGCTGGTGCCGAAGCGGCGGGCGATTTCCTCCACCGCGCTGGCCATGCGGTCGGGATGGGCGAGGAGCTCGGCCCGCGCCTCTGGATGCTGGGCCAGATGGGCGGCGGCGAAGCTGGTCATCGACACCACTGTATCGAGGCCGCCGCCGACGATCAGCAGGCACATGCCGAAGATTTCCTCCGACGTCAGCGGCCTGCCGCCGACCTTTGCGGTCAGGAGCGAGGTGATGAAGTCGTCGCGCGGAGCCTTCCGCCGCTCGTCGATATGACCCTGAACATAGGCGGACATCTCCGCCCATGCGGCGGGCGCGGCGGGGTCCGCCGGGCTGGACATGCGCACGGCGACGCCGCGCAGATACGCATAATCCTCCTCCGGCAGGTCGATGAGGGTAAGGAAGGCAATGACCGGCATGGTGCCGGCGAAGTCCTGCACGAACTCGCAACTCCCTTCCGGTCGGAGGCGCTCGATGATCTCCACCGCCGCTGCCCGCGCGCGTTCCGTCGCGCGGGCCAGCACTTTGGGCGCGAAGGCGGGCATCAGCAGCTTGCGGAAGGGGCCATGCTGCGGCGGATCGAACTGGACCGGGATCTGAAGGGGGATGACGCCGCGCGGCACAAAGGGTTCGGAACTGGAGAAACGCTCATGCTCGAACAGCAGCTTTTCAATTTCCGCGTAGCGCGTCACCACCCAGTGACCGCCATAATGGGGCGTCCAGAAAACGGGCGGATGGGTGTCCTGCACATTTTTCCACAGGGCATGGACATCGAGCGTGTGGCCGCTTTCCAGTCCGGGCAGCGCGTAAAGGTCAAGGTCGCGAACGAGATCGCGCGGAACATGCGCAGGAATGGCGGCCTGTTCCATGGCTGGTGTGGACATGCTCTCTCCCTCACCGACCCCGTCGGCGACCGATGCCATCGCGGCCGGTCGCGACCGTCGATGCCGTTATAGATATGCTCTGGTATCTATAATTGGTCAAGCCCGGCGGTCACACATCATTCATCACCGACATGCACATCAGTGTTGCGCCACATTTGGCTCGCGCCGGTCGCCGCTTTCGCTAGATTACCGCGTGCCGATGGCGACGCTGGTCAGCCCGGCCAGAGAGAGGATCATTGTGACCGACCTGCCCCTGTTCGACGCCGCCGCCGATTGCCCGCACGCACCGACCGACGACCCGAGCTGGCAGGAAAGCGCGCTGTTCGTGTGGCATGACCGCGCGGCCGGGGTCGGCGGCTTCTGGCGGCTAGGGCAGGAGCCGGTGGTGAGCGCGCTCAACTCCTGCTTCGGCATCTTCACGGCCGACGGCCAGCGTTTCCGCTCCAACGTCACGGGCGTCGCGATGGCGGCGGCGGACCGGGGCGAAACGCACATGGGCTGGGGCAGCCAGCTCCGCGTCGATCTCGACCGGCTGCACATCCGCGCGGACTTTCCCGATTGCGAGGCGTCGCTGACCTTCTCCGACTTCCACCCGCGCTACGACTATATCCCGCTGGTCAAGGGACCGCCCATGCCCGATGGCACCGCTCATCATTATGAGGTGGCGGGGAGCGTGACCGGAAACGTGCGGATCGGCGACCGGGAGATCAGGGTCGAGGCGCTGGGCTATCGCGACCGCAGTTGGGGGCCGCGCAGTTGGGGCACGTTGCGCAGCACGCGCTGGTGGCCCGCCGTCTTTGGCCCCGACCTGTCGGTCCATGTGCTGAACGTGGTGACGGAGAGCGGCCATTTCCTCAAGTTCGGCTATGTCCTGCGCGATGGCAGGCCGCTGGCCATCACCGATTCAGAGATGCTGGTGACGCTCGAGTCCGATGCACTCACCCCCCGGTCGGGCACCGCGCGTTTCACCCTCGACAATGGCGAGACGATGGATCTGTCCTGCGACCGGGCGGACGGGGTGGTGATGCATGTGCGCGGCTATACGGCCGTGGAGTGCATCGGCACGGCGCGGCTGGGCGACCGGATCGGCATGTCGAACCTCGAAGTCTGCACCAACCCGACCGGCGGCAACCGGCCGCCCGTGCATGCCATCGGCGCCAACCTGACGGACGGGCTGAGCCGCCGCTAGGGCTGCGGACCGGCTGGCATCCGACAAGAGAGGAACAATCATCATGGCCACGCAACTCGATGTCGCTCCGCCGCCCCACGTTCCCGCAGACCGCATCGTCGATGCGGATATCTTCAACCTGCCCGGCGCGCGGGAAGACGCCCATGACGCATGGATGCGCCTGCGCGGCCCCGCCGACCTGATATGGACCCCCCATTATGGCGGCCACTGGATTGCGACCGGCGGCCATGTGATGGAGGAAATCTATCGCCGCACCGACATCTTCTCGAACAAGGAGATCGGCATTCCCCCCGGCAGCATGCTCATACCCATGTTGCCGATCCAGAAGGATGGCGAAGAGCACAAGGTCTATCGCGACATCATCGAGCCGGCCTTCCGCCCCAGCGCGATCGCCGCGCTGGCGGAGGAAGCGCGGACGCTGACCATCGAGCTTATCGAGGGCTTCAAACCCCAAGGCCGCTGCGAATTCATCGCCGATTATGCGCTGGTCCTTCCCCTGACCATCTTCCTGTCGATCGTCGACCTGCCGCAAGCGGACCGGCAGGAACTGCATGGCCATGCCGAGATCATGACGCGCACCGCGGATATGGAAAAGCGGCACAAAGCGTTCGTCGCGATCATGACCTATCTGGAGGGCTGGATCGCCCGCCGCCGCGCGGAACCGGGCGACGACCTGCTGTCCCATGTCGTCCATTCCCGCCCCTTCGGCCGCGAGGCGACGCGCGAGGAACTGCTCGGCATCTGCGGACTGCTACTGTTCGGCGGGCTGGACACGGTGACGTCGATGATGGGCTTCGTCATGCGCTTCCTCGCGACCCATCCCGAACACCGGCGCTGGATCATCGCCCATCCCAAGCGCATCTCCCCCGCCATCGAGGAGATCATGCGCCGTCACGGCGTCGCCAACAACACGCGCACCGCGACGCAGGATTATGAACTGGACGGCGTGACGGTGCGGGAGGGCGAGCATGTCCTTATCCCCACGATGCTCTACGGCCTCGACGAGCGTCACTTCGACAATCCGCTGGAGGTTGATTTCGAGCGTGCGCCGCAATGGTCGGCGACGTTCGGCACCGGCCCGCATCGCTGCCCCGGCATGAACCTTGCGCGGCTGGAGATGCGCGTCCTTGTCGAGGAATGGCTCAAGCGCATCCCGGATTTCGAGATCGACCCCGACCGGCCAACGGTACAGGGAACGGGCGGCGTCAGTGGCGTCCTGCAACTGCCGCTGCGCTGGACAGTCGGCTGACATTTTCGAAAGACGG
>Ga0068853_100000671_pt1 | contig 23563 bp, 18 predicted proteins | sample KBSCornC32_FD_65655 | JGI IMG/M metagenome (GOLD analysis project Ga0068853, IMG submission 65655) | Corn rhizosphere microbial communities from Kellogg Biological Station, Michigan, USA - KBS Corn C3-2 | ecosystem: Host-associated > Plants > Roots > Rhizosphere > Soil ... | reverse complement strand
GCGTTCGTCGGAGCCGACGATCATGGGGAACCAGTTGTGGCCTATTTCGTGGGCCGTCACCCAGTAGAGTTCCTTCCCCTTGTCGGTGATGCCGTCAAAAACGATCCCCGGATACTCCATTCCGCCGGCAATACCGGCCTCGTTGACGGCTACCGGCCATGGGTATACGAACCATTTTTCGGAGAAATATTCCATCGAGGCCTTGAGGTATTCCGTGGCTCTGCCCCAGGCGTCGGGGCCGGCGCTCTCTACGGGGTAGACGGACATGGCCAGGGCTTTTTTCCCGCCGGGCAGGTTGACGCGGGCGGCGTCCCAGATATAGGCGCGGCTGGCGCCGAAGGCTACGTCGCGGGTATTTGACATTTTAAAGTGCCAGGTGAGCGTGCCCTGGCGGACGGGGCGGCTGGCGGGGTCGCCGATGGCATCTGACGGATGGATCATGATCGTCGCGTCGCTGCTATGTGCGGCGGTCAGCCGGGCAGCCTCTTTGGGGGTCAGCACTTCCTGGGGATTGAGGAGCTCTCCCGAGCCGGCTACGATCATATCCCAGGGGACGGTGACGCGGTAGTCGAAGTCGCCGTATTCGTTGTAGAACTCGCCGCTGCCCAGAAAGGGGAGGGTATTCCATCCTCCGCGGTCGTCGTAGACGCAGACGCGGGGATACCACTGGGCGATCTCAAATATCTTACCATTGCGGGTGGACGTATAGTCGGTGCGGTTTCCGAAGTTGCCGGGAACGGTGTATTTATATTTTATCGTTATGCCTAGCCTGCCGCCTTTTGGGTTCAGCGGTTTTTTCAGCCGGACCTGCATGCGGGTGTCGGTGACGATATAGTCAGCGTCTGCGGTGATGCCGGCCTGTTCGAGTTTTACGGACTGCAGTTGATAGCCGTCGGTGTGTCCGCCTGCGGGGTAGTCGGTGTAGTAGTTGGAGCGGGCGTCCTTCCGGTAGGTCTGCTGGTCGAGATAGAGCCAGACCGAATGCAGGGTATCGGGGCTGTTGTTGGTATAGCGGAGCTGGGCCGTGCCTTCGAGCTGGTTGTTCAGCGTATCGAGTTTTGCGGCCAGCGTATAGTCGGCGCGGTTCTGCCAGTACGTGGAGGAGGGTGCGCCGTTCGGCTGGCGGGTGGCCGGATGGAGGTCGTTGTAGAAGCCGGGTGCGAAGAGGGCCTGCGGGTCATAGCCGGCGGTGCTGGGCGTTTCGGGTAGGCCGGCGACCGTTTGTGCGTTGGATCGGGTAGCGGCGATAACAAGAAGTATGACGAGCAGGATGGTTCTTGGCATAGAAAAATTATATTTATGCAGTATTTTGCTGCAATTTAATGAATATGGAAAAACTCTCCGGTTATTGTGCCGTCGTCGCAAGAATGGACAAAGACAATGTACACGTACACTATCACGACAAGGAATATGGGTTTCCGATCGATGACGACAATCATCTTTTTGCCCGGCTTATACTGGAAATCAACCAGGCGGGGCTATCCTGGACGACTATTCTCAATAAAAAGGATAATTTTTTCCGAGCTTTTGACGATTTCGATATCGACAAGGTGGCGAGGTATGGAGAAAAGCAGCGCGAGCGGCTGCTGGCCGATGCGGGTATCATCCGCAACCGGCTGAAGGTGGATGCGACCATTGAAAATGCCAGGACCATTAAAGCGCTTCAGAAGGAGCACGGGTCCTTCAAAAACTGGCTGGACAAGCACCATCCGATGAGCAAGGAGGAGTGGGTGAAACTGTTCAAAAAGACGTTCCGGTTTACCGGAGGGGAGATCGTGGGGGAGTTTTTGATGAGTACAGGGTATTTGCCGGGGGCGCATTCCGAGGGCTGTCCTATTTATAAGAAGGTGATGAAGACGAAGCCGGCGTGGGCGCAGAAGAAGAAAGGCGCAAGCCGGGGCTAGCCGGCGCAGAAGAGAAAAGTTGACTTTCGTCAATTCAATTGAACGACCGGCAGCCGGTAGTGCAGGCCGTCTACCATAAACAGTTCGTCTATCTCAAAGGTCCAGTATTTAAACAGCGGAGATTTGGAAAGGTATTTTTCGACGGATCTTTTGTCTTCTGCGGAGATCGTAATCCAAACGCGCTGGGACTCCATGGTGACCACGTAGTGGTCAATAACGCCCTGTTCGATCAGCTTGTTGATATAAGTGCGGTGAGGGGGGACCAGCGCCGCAAAGTCGTCGTTCATCTCAAATTGTATCGTCACCTGAAATTTTCGCATAATAATTCCTCTTTAGGTTAACAATGCTTCGAATCTAAAGTTCACGGCCGCAATCGCTGTGCCGAAGTGGAGGGCAGGGCCAATCCTTTTAATAACATACGGGGAGAAAAAGGGGGAAGTTGCCTGCGTCGGGGTCGTGGAGCATACGGAGGGAGGGCGGGAAGTTGCCTATAGCTGCCAGTCGAGGATCGTATTGGCCCATTCTTCGCGGTAGGGGGTTGTCACCTTGATGTAGTTGTCGGTGTATCCCTCCATCATCGGCGATCTCACGTGGCCTTCCAGCAATACTTTTCGGGTCTGGCCTTCGTGCTGGCGCGTGAAATACTGCATTTTCTGCCAGGACAGGTTGCGAAGCTGCTTGTTTCGCTGATTTCGCAGGTTCATGGGGACTTTGCCGGGGAGTTCCAGGGCTCTTGTGTTGTCCCGTTCGGAGTAGGTGAAGACGTGGAGATAGGAGACGTCCAGTTCGTGGAGGAAGTCGAAGGTTTCCCTGAAATCTTTGTCCGTCTCGCCGGGGAAGCCGACGATGACGTCCACGCCGATGGCGCAGTGGGGCATCAGTTGCCGGATCAGCTGGACCCGTTCGGCGTACAGCTCGCGTTTGTAGCGACGGCGCATCAGTCCGAGGATGCGGTTGCTGCCGGATTGCAAGGGAATATGAAAGTGGGGCATGAACCGGCGGCTGCCGGCTACCCATTCGATCATTTCCGGGGTCAGGAGGTTGGGCTCGATGGAAGATATTCGATAGCGGTCGATTCCTTCGATATTGTCGAGCTCTTTCATAAGACCGAAGAAGTCTTCGGACTTTGATTCGCCGTCAGGTCCCCTGCCGAAGTCGCCCAGATTGACGCCTGTGAGCACGATCTCCCGGACATCACCACGTTGTGCCAGCGCATTTACCGTGGCTACGCTTCTGGCGATGGTATCGCTGCGGCTTTTTCCGCGGGCCATGGGGATGGTGCAGAAAGAGCAGCTGTAGTCGCATCCGTCCTGTACTTTTAAGAAGGTGCGGGTGCGGTCGTTGACCGACCAGGAGGCGTTGAAGCCGCTGACGTCTTCGATGTCGCAGCTGCATATCTTCGCCGCGTCCCCTTTGGACAGTTCGCGCAGGTGTTGGGCGATATTGAATTTCTCTGCGGCGCCCAGTACGAGGTCGACTCCAGGGATCTGCGCTATTTCTGCGGGTTTTAGCTGTGCATAGCAGCCTGTAATTACTACCAGGCTTTCCGGCGCCTGACGCTGGATCCGGCGGACCAGATAGCGGCATTCCTTGTCGGCGTTCTCCGTAACGCTGCAGGTATTGATGACGTATACGTCGGCCACCTCGTCAAACTCCTTTTTTTCGAACCCTTCGTTCTCCAGGAGGCGGGACATGCCCGAGGTTTCCGAATAATTGAGCTTACACCCCAGGGTGTGGAAGGCTACCGTTCTATTTTTTTGATCCGTCATCAGCGCGCAAAGATACGCCGAGTGGTTGGAATTTGGCGAACGCCGACTATCTTTAGGCGTTGTTATGGCGGGTGCCGGCGTATCGGTGAGAGGGTTTATTTATATTCAATAAGTTGATGATCAGAGTATTGTTTGTTGTTTTGCTGTTTCTGGCGGGGTGCGCCCAGGGCACCCGCGGGGGCGACCCGATCGACCGGCACGCCTCCAGTCTTATTCTTACCCGTCATGCCCGTTGCCGGATGGACTGCCGTCATATTACGGAAAAGGAAATTCGTGAAGTGCTGGAGAAAGGAGATATCAACTACGCGAAGAGCGAACCGGACGCCCGTCCCGACCCGAAGTATGCGCTGGAGGGTTATACGGTGGAAGGACAGCATTTGCGGATCATCTTTGCGCCGTCCAGCCGTGGGCTGGTGGTCATCACCTGTATCGAGTTGGGTGTGGAATGGCAGTGCGACTGCAAATAATGACAATTAACCCCTATCAATGCGAGCTCTTCTGAAACCGTTCTGGTGGATCTACTGCATATACGCGCTCCTGCTGTTCATCGTCGGGATGCTGCTGGTATTTCCGCTGGTGGTGGTCTTTTCCCTGCAGGGGCCAAAGGTGGGAGGGGACAGGATCTACCGGGTCTGCCGCTGGTGGGACGATCTCTGGCTTGCAGGTGTCGGTATCCGTCATACCAATATATACGAGCAGCGGCCGGAAGAAGGGCGGCGGTACGTATACGTTTCCAATCATATTTCCTATCTTGATATCCCGATGATCCTTCAGGCGCTGCGAATCAATGGGTTTCGCGTCCTGGGTAAGGCGGAGATGGCGAAGGTGCCGATCTTCGGGTATATCTACAGCCGGGCCGTGGTGATGGTTGACAGAAGCAACGCCCAGCAGCGGTCGCGGAGCGTCAGGGAGCTGAAGTCGGTACTGGCGATGGACGCTTCGGTATTTATTTTTCCCGAGGGCACGTTCAACGAGACCCGCCATCCTTTGAAGGATTTTTATGACGGCGCTTTCCGGATCGCTATCGAGACGCAGACGCCTTTGCAGCCGATACTTTTTCTCGACACCTATGACAGGATGCACTATTCGAGCCTGTTCAGCCTGCGGCCTGGGAAGACGAGGGCGGTATTTTTGGCGGCGGTGGAAGTGGAGGGGTTGGGCATAGAGGATCTCTCCGAATTGAAGCGTAAGGTGTTTGGAATTATGGAAGAAGCGCTTGTCCGTTATAAGGCATCCTGGATCGGGAGTTAACAATGCCGATGGCAGTCAAAAAAAGGTGGGGGAATACGAATTAAGGCCCAGGGGGCGGGTAAATAGTTGGACGGCGGCTGTTGGGGAATTAGTGTAAATTTGTCCCCCCATGTACGCTGATGTCATCATACCCCTGGCCCTGCCCAGGAATTATACCTGGTCTGTACCCGAAATATGGATGGGACAGGTGAGGGAGGGTTGTCGTGTGGAGGTGGAGCTCCGAAACAAGAAATATGCCGGTATTGTCCGGCGTCTGCACGATGAGAAGCCCGCGGCTTTCGAACCCAAGCCCATCGGCAACCTGCTCGACAACGAGCCGATCCTGCACCCCGCCCAGTTAAAGCTTTGGGAGTGGATAGCGGGCTATTATCTGTGCAGCGAAGGGGAGGTGATGGCGGCGGCATTGCCCGCCCATTTCAGGCTGAACAGCGAGACCATTCTTGTCTTCAATGAAGAGGCGGGGGACGATTTCACGCATCTGGACAACGACGAGTTTGTCGTGGCGGAGGCGCTGCATATTAAAAAAGAGCTGAAGCTGACGGAGGTGCAGCAGCTGCTGGACTCTTCCCATGTCTATCCGGTCATCAAGCGACTGATCGAGAAAAAGGTCTGTTTTGTCTGGGAATCGCTGAAAGAGACCTATACTGCGAAGACGGAGAACTACGTCATACTTAATCCCGAATATAATAACGAAGACAGGCTGGCCGATCTGCTGAACAACTGGGGCCGGGCGCCCAAACAGCAGGAGCTGCTGCTGGCCTATCTTCATCTGTCCCGGACGGAGGGGAGCGTCAGCCGGCCCGGGCTGCTGAAGAAATCTGGGGCTTCCGACTCGCAGCTAAAGGGTCTGGTGGAAAAGGATATCCTTCGGATCGAAAAGAGGCGGGTGGACAGGATCAGGTATTTGCCAGGGGAAGTTCAGATCGATTTCGAGCTGACGCCGGCTCAGCAGGCGGCGTACGAGGCGATCAGTCAGGCCTTTCAGCAAAAAGCGGTCTGTCTGCTTCACGGAGTGACGTCCAGCGGTAAGACCCAGGTCTATATCCGTCAGATCGAGGAGGCCATCCGTCAGGGGAAGCAGGTGCTGTATCTGCTGCCCGAGATCGCGCTAACGTCGCAGATCATCCGCAGACTGCAGAAGCATTTTGGCGGGCTGATCGGCATCTATCACAGCAAATTCAGCCAGAACGAGCGGCTGGAGATATGGAACAAGATCCGCACGGGCGAGCTGAAGATCATACTCGGCGCCCGGTCGGCCATTTTCCTTCCTTTCCTGGACCTGGGGCTGATCGTCACCGACGAGGAGCACGATCCCTCCTACAAGCAGCAGGAGCCGGCGCCGCGCTATCATGCGCGGGATGCCGCGATCTACTATGCGTCGCTGTTCGGCGCGCGTGTGTTGCTGGGGAGCGCTACGCCTTCGGTCGAGACCTACTATAACGCCGTGTCGGGGAAGTATGCGCTGGTCGAGCTGATGGAGCGGTATGGGCAGGTGAAACTGCCGGATATAACGGTAGTCGACACCAAGGCGCTGCGGTATGTGAAGAAGGCGGCGCCGGTACAGCAGCCCTTCCGGGGCGCGGACTGGCTGAGGGATAAGGAGGATGTGAAAGCGCCGGAGGAGCCGCAGACGGGTTCGCGCGATAATGGCAAACCTATTTTGAGTCCTGCGCTGCATGCCTCGATCGAGCAGTCGCTGGCGGCGGGGAGGCAGGTCATCCTTTTTCAGAACCGCCGCGGCTATTCGCCCTATCAGGTCTGTGAGGTCTGCGGCTGGATACCTCAGTGCCGCAACTGCGATGTCTCGCTGAACTTTCACAAGCTGACCAATAAACTGCACTGTCACTATTGCGGGACGGTCTATCCGCCGGTAAATACCTGTGCGGCCTGCGGCAATCACAAGTTCGTACAGCGTAATTTCGGGACCGAGCGGATCGAGGAATACCTCGAGGAAGTCTTTCCTAAGGCCCGCGTGGCGCGTATGGACATCGACAGTGTCCGTGGTAAAACGGCGCATGACAGTCTTATCCAGCAATTCGAGCAGCAGCGCATAGACATCCTCGTTGGTACGCAGATGGTCGTAAAGGGGCTGGACTTCGACAACGTGAGTCTGGTAGGTATTCTGGATGGCGACAGCATCCTGAATTTTGCCGACTTCCGTGTCAACGAGCGGGCCTTCCAGCTGATGGAGCAGGTCAGCGGGCGCGCGGGGCGCAGGGACGGACATGGGAACGTGCTGATCCAGGTGACGAATACGGCTAATCCCGTGCTCGGCTATGTCCAGGCTCACGACTACAAGCTCTTTTTCCAGCACGAGATCGCTGCACGGCAGCAGTTCGGCTATCCGCCCTATACGCGCGTGATACAGGTGGTGTTCCGGCACCGGGACAAGGAGGTGGTGCAGTCTGCGGCGTCCTTTTTTGCCAACAATATGAAAAAGGATTTTGGCCCTTATCTTGTGGGACCGGCCGAACCTGTGGTGGGGCGAATACGAAATCAATATCTGATGGAGCTGATGCTCAAACTGCCGAAGGACGGGCACACGATCAATTTTGCAAAGCACGTCATCCAGCAGCAGACGGCCATCGTCCAGAACAGTCAGAAGTGGAAGAGCGTGGTGATCATTCCTGATGTGGACGCGGTATAACTACTATTTTTATCAACATGAATATTTCCGAAAATATTTCCCTCCGGGCGTATAACAGTTTTGGCATCGATGTCCAGGCCCGGTATTTTTCCGCTTTTTCAGATCAGGACCAGCTGGCCGAATTGCTGGGTTTTAGTCCTGCGCCTCCTTTGATACTCGGTGGCGGAAGCAATATTCTGTTGACGCGCGACATCGACGGCCTGGTGCTGAAGAATGAGATCCGGGGAGTCGGGGTGGTGCATGAAGACGAGGAGCATGTTTATGTGAGGGTCGGGGCGGGAGAGGTCTGGCATCCGTTCGTACTGTATTGCCTGGAGCGGGACTGGGCTGGAGTGGAGAACCTGTCCCTTATTCCCGGCAGTGTGGGTGCGGCGCCTATGCAGAATATCGGCGCCTATGGGGTGGAGATCAGGGACGTATTTCACGAGCTGGAGGCTTATGTGATCGACGAGCAGAGGGTATATACGTTCAGCGCCAATGATTGTGAGTTCGGTTACAGGGAAAGTATTTTTAAGGGAAAGTATAAGGACCGGGTGGTGATATTGAACGTCACTTTCCGGCTGAATAAGAAGCCGGTGTTCCATACCTCCTACGGGGATATCCGGAACGAGCTGGAGAGGATGGGGGTGAAGGACCTGAATATCCGGGCGGTATCGCAGGCGGTCATCAGTATTCGTCAGTCGAAGTTACCTGACCCTGCAAAGATCGGTAATGCCGGAAGTTTTTTTAAGAACCCGACTGTTTCAAAGGAGAAATTCGAGGCGCTGCAGGTGGAATTCCCGGCGATCGTCGCTTATCCCAGACCGGTAGGTCTCAAGCTGGCGGCGGGCTGGCTGATCGAGCAGTGTGGATGGAAGGGGTTCCGGCGGGGCGACGCGGGGTGTCACGGGAAGCAGGCGCTGGTACTCGTCAATTATGGAAATGCCACGGGCCGGGAGATCTACGATCTGAGTGAAGAGATATTGTTCAGTGTCAATGAGAAGTTTGGGGTGCTGCTGGAGAGGGAGGTAAATATCTTTTGACCCTTCCGGCGTCGCAGCAGGAGATTAAGAAGAAGCCCAGCAGAGCTGGGCTTTTTTATGTTTAGTTGAAGTCGTCGCTTTCGAGGTCGTCTTCTTCGCTGCCGAAGGTGCTGCCGGACGAGCCGAGGTTGACCATCGAGCCGATGAGGTCCTTGAACTCTATCTTTCCTTCCACCACTTTTTTGCTGATCAGGGAGTAGGCGGCCAGGCCGTGGAGGACGAACTCCATGAGGAGTGCGGTTTCGCGTTCGTTGGCGCCTTTGAAGTACTTCTTCACCATTGCGTGGAGTCCGTCGACCTTATAGAGTTGCTGGATCTTTTCGCTATCGGGTGTATTGAAGAAGAGGTTGAGGTGATTGCCTTTGTCGAACCAGTGCGTGATCGGCCGGAAGGGGTTGTCCTCTCTGGAATCGGCCTTTCTTTTCTTCAGCTGGTCGGGGTTGGGGAAATAGTTGACGAACTGTGAGCGGAACGCTTTTTCGAGGAGGTTGAACGCCACCTGATAGGGGCCTTCCTGTTCGCCTTCGTAGACGAGTTCGATCTTGCCGGTGATGGAGGGTACGATACCGATGAGGTCGCTCATCCAGACCTGGGTCTCTTTTTCGTTGTTGAGGATGGCCCTGCGTTCGGCCGCGCTGACGGCGTTCTCGAAGGCCGCGATGGTGAGGCGCGCGGAGACGCCGCTCTTCTTGTCGACGTATTCGCTGGTACGGGCTTCGAAGGAGACCTGTTCGATCAGGCGTTTGACGAGGTCGCTGATTATGACTCGACCTTTCTGCTCTTCGTGGACGTCGGCTTCCTGTTCGGTGATGGCCAGGGCGGTATCGATGCTTTTCGGATAGTGCGTCAGGATCTGGCTCTCGATACGGTCTTTCAGCGGTGTAACGATGCTGCCGCGATTCGTGTAGTCTTCTGGGTTAGCGGTGAAGACGAACAGCATGTCGAGCGGCATGCGCAGCTTGAATCCCCGGATCTGGATGTCTCCTTCTTCGAGGATATTGAACAGAGAGACCTGTATGCGTGCCTGGAGGTCGGGTATTTCGTTGATGACGAAGATGCCGCGGTTACTTTTGGGGATGATGCCGAAGTGGATGACCTCTTCGTCTGCGAAGTTGAGCCGGAGGTTGGCTGCTTTTATCGGGTCGATATCGCCGATGAGGTCGGCGACGCTGACGTCGGGTGTGGCGAGTTTTTCGCCGTAGCGATCGCTGCGGTGCAGCCAGCTGATGGGAGTGTCGTCGCCTTTTGTAGCGACGAGGTTGCGGGCAAACTTCGAGATGGGGCTGAACGGGTCGTCGTTGATCTCGCTGCCGGTCACGTAGGGTACGTATTCGTCGAGCAGCTGGGTCATCTGACGGGCCATTCTTGTCTTTGCCTGTCCGCGGAGACCGAGGAACAGGATGTTGTGACGGGACAGCAGCGCCCGTTCGGTATCCGGTATGACCGAATCCTCATAGCCCAGAATGCCCGGAAAGGTCGTTTCTTTGTTCTTAAGTTTTTTTATCAGGTTCTCGCGTACTTCTTCTTTTACGGATCTGCTTTTGTATCCGGATCTTTTTAATTGTCCAAGTGTCTTGATCGTTGTAATGTCCATTTAGTTGTTTTAGTGTTTTTTTCCGCCCGGTTTCTGCGGGTGGCTCTAGTATACCGTTTTCCGTTTTCCGCTCTCGAAGTCGCGGAAGATGAAGCTGCCGAGGCGGTCGAGGGACGCGAAAAAGGCTTTTCCGTTGTTGGTTTCCGTGAATTCGTTGACGAATCGCTGCAGATATGGATCGCTGGCGATCATAAAGGTCGTGATGGGGATCTTCAGTTTTTTGCACTGTGCCGCCAGGTTGAGACAGCGGCTGGTGATCTTTCTGTCCAGCCCAAAACTATTCTTATAGTAGCGCTTGCCGACCTTGAGGCAGGTTGGCTTGCCGTCGGTGATCATGAATATCTGTTTGTTGGCGTTGCGGCGGCGGCGGAGGATATCCATGGCCAGTTCGAGTCCCGCCACCGTATTGGTATGATAGGGACCCACCTGCAGGTAGGGGAGGTCCTTTATCTCTACCGGCCATGCGTCGTTGCCGAAGACGACGATGTCGAGCGTGTCTTTGGGATATTTGGTCGTGATGAGTTCGCTGAGGGCCATGGCCACCTTTTTTGCCGGTGTGATCCGGTCCTCTCCGTAGAGTATCATGGAGTGGGATATATCAATCATCAGCACGGTAGACGTCTGGGACTTGTAGTCCGTCTCGCGGATCTTGAGGTCGTCTTCCTGCATGCTAAAGGCTTCGATGCCGTGGTTGATCTGGGCGTTGCGGATGGATTCCGTGAAGTCGATCTGTTCCAGCTGGTCGCCGAACACGAAGGGTCTTGTTTCGGGATTGGTCTCGTCGCCGCCGCCCGGCTTGAAGGTATTGTGGTTGCCCTGTTTTGTCTTTTTCAGCTTGCCGAATATCTCTTCAAGCGAACGCCGGCGGATGCCCTGCTCGGTCTTGGGGGTGATTGTGATCTCACCGGTCTGTTTGTTGTCGTCGATATAGCCTTTTTCTTTCAGCTCGTCGATAAAGTCCCCCATTCCGTACTCGTCGTCTGTCAGCTGGTACTCCTTGTCGAGCTGGTTCATCCACTGCAGCGCTTCGGAGACGTCTCCGTTGGTATAGCTCAGCAGCTGCATAAAGATCTCCAGCAGCTGGTCGAATTTTGACTTGCCGTTCTCGTTGGGATCGTATTTTGTAAAATGATGTCCTATCATAATATTGCCCTGGGATTGAAGTTACCAATTAAAAACAACTTATTCAACGATTTGGTTGAGGGCTGCAAGCCCCCCAGGGGCAAAAAAGAATCCCGGCCGAGTGGCCGGGATTTCGTCTTAATTAGGTTGGTTGGTAACCTTTGGGGGTGCCCCGCTGCCAAACTGTTTTTGCCATTCATCCAGCTGCAGGAGCATCTGGAAGCTGCTGAGAATATCGTTGGCGAAGGAGGCCTGGCGATTGGACAGGTTTCCGCCTTTACCCTGTGTGAGCATCTGGGCGTTGATGGCCAGTTGCTCGTTCGTCATATTATCGCCGAGTGAATTATAGTAGCGCATTTGCTGTGTGAGGTCTTTTCTGAGCGATGCAGCACATTTTTGTGCCAGGGGCAGGTCGCCTGATTCGTAGGCCGCCAGCAGGAAGCTCATGGAGATGCGGTTGTGCTGGTTGCCGCGGTTGGAGGTCATGCCGTAGGGGAAATTCGATTCGAGAACATTTTGGTCGAAATGCTCCAGAAGATTTTTGGCCAGGTCCTTTTTGCCTGCGTCGATAAGGCTCAGCGCCAGCTGCGCATGTCCTGCGCGGAGGGTGTTGAGGTGACGGCGGTTCTCTTCGTCATAGTAGACACCGTTGGCGCCTGCGTTGCCGAAACCGAATTTCGTCATCATGTTCTTATAGGCGACCTCGTTGTTGTAGAATCCGAAGGCGGTGTTTTTGCTTTCGACGGGTACGAGGCGGCCTGCGAGGCCGTCCTGGCGGATGTATTTGGTAAGGCCGAGCGCGTCTACTTCATAGGTGGAATTAAAGCAGATGGGGCGTTGCCAGTGGTTGGCGGCGATGATGGCGAGGACGGCTAGCTCGTTCTTGAAGAGATATCCTTTTTGTTTGGAGATGTCCAGGTGCAGCTCGCTGACGACCGAGTCGCCTGCCTGAACGGTGCCATTCGACCGCACGAGGTTTGCGTCCACGGGTACCGACAGTTTGTGCACCGGCAGAATATTGTAGACGTCTCCGTCCTGGGAAGAGACCGTGTATTTCTGGTCGCTGCTGCCGACGACGTTCTTAAAGATATCGTAGCAGTCGTAGTATTTGTTCTGGTCGAATCCCGGCAGGGCTTGCAGGGGAACGGCGTCGCGGGTATTGCCCTGGATCTGTTCGGGTGTGAAGATGACGTCGGTAGGTCCGCTTTGGTTGACCTTATAGCGCAGCTGGTTGATGTACCAGTCGGTGCCGAGCAGGCTGTAGTTCATGACCCGAACGTCGGGACGGATGCCTTCCACTTCCTGTGCGTACCAGAGGGGATAGGTATCGTTGTCGCCGAAGGAGAACAGGATGGCGTTGGGCGGACAGGACTCGAGGTAGTCTTTTCCGATGTCGCGGGCGAGGGTCTTTTTGCTGCGGTCGTGGTCGTTCCATTCCTGGCTGCCCATGAGAACTGGTACGGCGAGGAGGCAGAGACCGGCGGCGGCGTAGTTGGCAGCGTCGGCCTTGCCTTTCAGCGCGTATTTTTCCAGGAAGTCTTTTATCCATAAGACGCCGAGTCCGATCCAGATGGCGAAGGCATAACAGGCGCCGGCGTAGGCATAGTCCCGTTCGCGCGGCTGATAGCCCGCCTGGTTGAGATAGACGACGATGGCGAAGCCGGTAAAGAAGAACAGCAGGAACGTTACCCAGAAATCGTTCTTTCTGCGTTTCAGTTGGTAGAAGAAGCCGATGATGCCGAGTATCAGGGGCAGCATGAACAGCCTGTTATAGGACTTGTTGTTCTTTTTGATGGTATCCGGCATGCGGCTCTGGTCGCCGTACATGAGGTCGTCGACGAAGGGTATGCCCGTTACGAAGTTGCCGTCGCGGTTGTTGCCGAAACCCTGCAGGTCGTTTTGTTTGCCGCTGAAGTTCCAAAGGAAATAGCGGAGGAACATGAAGCCGTTCTGATAGCTGACGAAGTATTTGATATTGTCGGCCATGGTTGGGTTCTCGCCTTCCCCGAGGCCGGAGAACTGGCGGTAGCAGTCGATCTGTCCGCGGTCGTTGCTGCCGTCCCACATGCGCGGGAAGAAGTGGGAAGAGGGCGTGCTGCCCCAGTCTGTTGCGGATATTTTTCCGGCGATCTCGTATTTATCCTGTCCTTTTACGTAGAGGTTGCCGGCGTCGGATCTTTCGGGGCGGTCCTGGAAGTCGGGGCCGTAGAGGATAGGCCAGTCGCCGTACTGGTCGCGGCTGAGATAGCCTACGAGGCTCACGGGGTTGTCGACGTTGTACATGTCCACACCGGGGTTGGCGGTACTCCGTATCAGCGTCGTGAAATAGGTGGAATAGCCCAGGAGCATGAAGCAGGCGCACCAGAGGCCGAGCTTGACGAAATAGTATCCTTTTTTCGCAGCCCAGCGGATGGTAAAGAAGAGGGCTACGGTGAGGAGGACAAAGAATGTCGCGAATCCCGAGAAGAAGGGCATTCCCATCGTGTTGACGAAGAAGATGTCGAAGGATCCGGCGCCCTTGATGGTATATTGAATGACGAATTTCTGGACGACGCCGGTGATGCCGCAGCCGATGATGAAGGCGAAGATGGTTCCCCAGAGCGTGGGTTTATACCTTTTGAAATAGAACACCATCACGATCGCGGGTATGGTGAGCAGGTTCAGCAGGTGGACGCCGATGGAGAGGCCCATCATATAGAATATGAAGATGATCCATTTATCGGAGCCGGGTTTGTCGGCGTTGTGTTCCCATTTGAGGATGGCCCAGAAGACGAGGGCGGTGAAGAAGGCTGAGGAGGCGTACACCTCTCCCTCCACGGCGCTATACCAGAAGGAGTCGCAGAAGGTATAGGCCAGGGCGCCGACGACGCCGGCGGCGAGGATGGAAAAGGTCTGGGTTTGGGTCGGCTCGGGCAGCGTGTGTCCTCCGGAGCCGGTCAGGGTATCATTGCTCTGCACGATCTTACGGGCGAAGTGGGTGATGGTCCAGAACAGGAAGAGGATGGAGAGTCCGCTGGCGATGGCGCTCATGAAGTTGACGCCACGGGCGGCGGTCAGGGGATTGTCGCCGAACAGTATGATGAAGAACCTGCCGAGCAGGACGAACAGGGGTGCGCCGGGCGGGTGGGGGATCTGGAGTTTGTAGCAGCTGGAGACGAACTCGCCGCAGTCCCAGAAACTGCCGGTAGGCTCCATCGTCATGACATAGACGGTACAGGCGATCAGTCCTACTATCCAGCCCACGATGTTATTCACACGGTTGAAATTCATATTTGATGGTCGATTTTTAGGTTTTCCGCGCGAATTAACGGTAAAATCCGGGATATTCCTTGGGTGGAGGGTAGAATTTGCGGGTTATTAACTGATTTAGTGGGTAATTCTGCTACGGCGAAAGCCCTGCCGGGCTTTCATTCAAAGAAAACGCGTACCGTCTGGTAGAAGAGCCGGCTCTGGAGGTACTGGTTTTGGGACTGCTCTGTAAAATCCTGTAAACCAAAAAGGCCGGCGGCGTTGCCCTTTTGGATGGCGATCTCGAGATAGCCGGCGGAGTTGAAAATGGCGAGTTTCTCTCCTTCGTTGACGTCGGCGTAGGTCTCGCTGATTTTTTCGATCACTTCGTCGCGTTTGAAGACGATCCGGAAGCTTCTTCCTTTTCTTCTTTCCTCAAATTCTTCCCGGGTGATGTTGACGATGACATTCTCGAAGGCGTCGATAAAGATGATCTGTCCTTCGATCCAGCTGTCTGCGAAGACGGGCCGCAGGTGGTTCTTTTCCGTGAAAACCGGGTCGGGTGTGCCGATGCTCAGGAGGCTGTCGCCGTCGACGAGCTTTTGGATGGAGCGGCCCATGACGCCGACGCAGTAGAGGGTATTTTTTACCGAGGTTTTGTCGAGGGGGAGGCCGATGACCATTTCGGGGCGTCCTTCGAGGATCATGGTCAGCAGGCCATTGTCGGCGCAGAGCAGGTACTGGTCATTGTGAAAGGCGAGCAGCAGCTGTTCCGGTTTTTTCTCGAAGAGGTTTACCAGGATGATATGATACGTATAGGGCGGGAAGTGCCGGATGGAGTTGCGGCAGACATAGGCGGCCTGGGGATAGTTGAAAGGAGACAGCTCGTGGGAGATGTCCATGACGTTGAAGTCAGGGTTGATCTGGGCTAACTGGCCTTTTACAGCCCCCACGAGATAATCCTTTTGACCGATATCCGATGTCAGGGTGATTAAGGCCATTCCGCTTTATTTGACAAACTCCCCTTTCTTATTGTAATAGTGTTTGTAGGTCAGGCGGTCTGCCAGTGAAGGCGCGACCTTGTTGAGCAATACCGTGACTTTGCCGAGGAGGGTCAATACGAGCGTGCGTTTGCGTCTTTCGATGGCACGCAGGATGTGGCGGGCGCATTCTTCTGCGCTCATCAGGCTGCCTTCGTTGAGAACGGTCTCCCCGCGCGAGTCGCCGTGGCTGTCGAGGGCGGCCATGCGTATATTCGATGCTGTGAAACCGGGGCAGACCCACATAACGTGGACGCCACTGTGCAGCAGTTCGGTGCGGAGGGACTCGAGCCAGCCCTGGAGCGCGAATTTGCTGGCCGAGTAGGCGCTGCGGCCGGGCAGGCCGCGGTAGCCTGCAGTCGAGGAGACCCCGACGACGGTGCCCTTGTTCGCGAGGATCGAGGGCAGGGCGTATTTGGTACAGTATACTGCTCCGAGGAAGTTGACCTCCATCACCTTTCTGGTCACGTCCGTGTCTGCGTCCATGAACAGGGCCCGCATGCTGATGCCGGCGTTGTTGATCAGAATGTCAATGCCGCCAAACTCCTCGATGGTGGATTCGATGAAGCGGCGGCATTCTTCTTCCTTGCTGACGTCGCAGGCGACGGCGTGCAGGAGGACGTTGGAATATTCCATCTGGAGCTTGTAGATCTTGTCGTGGCTGCGACCGCAGGTGGCGACTTTTGCGCCGAGCGGGATAAGGGCTTCTATCAGCGCTTTTCCGATGCCATCGCTGCCACCGGTGATTACAACTACTTTATCCTGGAAGAAAGACATGAATGGTTTTTGTTATGGCTGCAAATTTAGGATACAAAAACCTAAAAATAACAGTCTTTCAACCGTTTATCGGGCGGCAGGCGATCTATTTTTTTGACCAGACCAGTTGTCCGAGGTGGTATTGGACGTGGCCGGCCCTGTTGAGCACCAGGCTGAAGCGGTTGCGGTGCGGTTCTTTGGCGAAATCCTCTTCGGATACGGCGGTATGTTTTTGAAGCCATTCTTCGGGCGTCCAGTTCCGGAAGTGGTTGGTCAGGCGTTGGTTGATCGTCGTCCAGTATTCCCGCAGCTGGGGTGCAGGGGGGAAGTTGGCCGAGGCGTTGTCCGGGTTGGTCACGAACAGCTCGTCGAGGTGGGGGTAGAGGCGTTCGCCGAGGCCGAGGAGGGGGAGCATGCGGTCGTGGACGGCGGTCAGGTGGCCCAGGAGATAGATGACGCGGTTCTTTCCGGGGAGGATCTCCCGGTTCAGGTCTTCGTCAGAAAATCCGTCGAAGAAAGCGGTCGCTCTTTTGATCGACTGTTCCCAGGTGAGGAGGCCGGATTGTACAAAAAGGTCCTGTTGTGTGGTGGTGGTTGTCATGATATTTTATGTTAGGTTGACCAACAACTTAATTTTGAATTTGTTCGGAGTTATGAGTGCCTTATCTTGCGCCGGATTATGAGGCGATATGTTTTTTTGGGAGTTTTTGCGGGGCTGTTGTTTTGGGGATGCGGATCGGGTGCGGCCCGGAGTTACAGTTTTTCGGTGCCTTCGGGCTGGAAGAAGGTCGACACGGTGCTGTCCGGCATTCGGCTGACGGCGGCCTTGTCTCCGGATACGGCTGGGCAGGTTCGGCCAAATGTCAGTGTGACCGTGGCTTCGACGGATGGGGTGTCGCTGGACAACTATTTTGACGCGAATGTCCGTCGTTTATCGGGTTCGGTGGTGCGGTTCCGGATGATCGGAAAGGGGGAGAGGTCAATTGGGGGGATGCGGGGCCGGTGGGTCGATTTTACGGGTCAGATGGCGAATAAGGTTGCGCTGGAGCAGAGACTGTATATCGTAGAGGATGGGGGGACTGCCTATCTGATCACGTGTACGGCGGCGGAGGGGAGATGGGCCCGGGATGAGTGGCGTTTTAACCAGGTGCTGGATTCTTTCACGATACACTAAAAGAAAAGAGGCCCGGCGGCCTCTTTCTTATTTTAATTAGTTTTTGCTGGTGGCGCCGCCGGGGCTCGATTCGATGAGGCGGTAGAGCTCGTCGAGTCGGGGAGAGAGGATGATCTCTGTCCTTCTGTTGAGCGCGCGGCCTTCGGTGGTGGCGTTGGTCTGTACGGGATCGTAAGAGCTATGGCCCGAGGCTTCCACTCTCACGGGGTCCACCATATAGTCCTTGGTCAGGATGCGTACGATAGATGTAGCGCGGGCGGTAGACAGGTCCCAGTTGTCCTGGTAGCGGCCGTGGATGGGAATGGAATCCGTATGTCCTTCGATCATGACTGTGATGTCGGAGTTGTTGTTGAGCACTCCGGCCAGTTTGCCCAGGGCTTCTTTGCCTTTGGGGTTGACGACGGCGCTACCGGAGGGGAAAAGGAGGTTCTCTGACAGGCTCACGTATACTTTACCGTTCTTGATAGAGACCTGGAGGTCTTTGGAATTGAATCCGACGAGGGCGTCGGTCATCTTTTTGCGGATGTCCAGGATAGCGCGTTTTTGCTGGTCCATCAGGGCCTGCAATTCTTCGAGGCGTTTTTGGTTGGCGGCCAGTTCCTGCTGGCTTTTGCTGAGGGCTTTTTGTCTGTTGGCGGATTCGGTAGACAGCTGACCGGTGCGGTTGGTCAGGTCGTCGACTTTCTTGTTCAGGCCGTCGATCTGGCCGTTGAGGTCAGTGACCTGGCCGTTCAGCTTGTCGATATTGGCTTTTTGCTGGGCTACCTGGGTAGCGAGCCGCGCGCTGTCGTTGCGGGCTGATTCGAGCGCGCTGAGGGAGGCGTGGTACCTGCCGCTGGAAACACAACTAGTTAGTAATGAAGTAGCTACAACGATGCAGGCTAGAAAATGGACAGTTTTCTTCATGATAGAATATTTGAGTTAAACAATGAGTGGCCGGGTGGAGGGGGCCACAAATGTAAGGAAGTTATTAAAAATGAGGAGATTAAAAGCCTTTCATCGGCTGGCCCGTGCTGCCGGACAGTTGGACGGTCTGCCAGACCTCGCTGGTTTTGAACAGCTGTCTGCGTCCGCCGCCTCCGCCGCCTATGAGTGAGCCGGTGCCGATGGAGATGCCGAGGCCGCCGCCGCTGCCGAATGATCCGAATCCTACTCCGCCGCCGACGCCGATGGTTGGTCCGCCACCGTTGCCGCCACCGCGGGGAACGTCGGTGCCGGGAAGCAGGCCTTCGATGATAAAGCCTACGGCAACCGTTTTTGAAGCGTAGGAGGAATTCGGGTTGTGATTGGGGTAGAGCGCTTGCAGCGGGATCGAGGCTTCGTAAATGAGTTCTCCGCCGTTGCTGTAGTCCATGCGCATGACGATGCCCTGCGTATTGGTGTCACCGTAAGTATAGGTAGGAATTTGTCCGTTGTCGAATCCGAAGATCTGGTAGTCGTGTTTGTCTTCGAGCGTTACGGGTTTGTTGTTCTTGCGCTGGGGCTGGGCGTCTTCCATGACAGCCTTGTCGCGGTCTGCGTGGGCGTCCAGCGGATAGCCGATGCCTACTGCGCCGGCGTAGCTCTTGTCGCCTTTGGTGTTGACCCATACCGTCATTCCGCCCTGGACGATCTTTTGTTGTTCCTGCGGGCTGGAAGTAGCCATCAGGATATAGAGGTTCTGGTTGTCGTTGGTTACGGCATAGCTGAGCTGTTCGGATTTGACCGAATAGGGCAGTGGTCTTGTCCAGTCTTTGTCGGAGCCGTCGATAGTGATCGGGCTTCTTTGCCACGCTGTTCCGGCTGGTTCGGCCGATTGCGCTGATTTGGACGACCCGCAGCTGGTGGCGATCGTGCCGATCGCGAGTATAGCCAGGCTTATGGAAAATAAAGGTTTCATGGCTACAAAGTTGAAGCATTTCCCGCTAAGCCCGAAAAAATCCAATTTTTTTGGGTTTTTGTTAATAATACGCCGTTAACGGGATGCCGGTCACCACGTTGCCTCATCGACGTTCCAGCCACGTAGGGTGACTTGCGGGTTTACTCCGTTGCGACCCGTGTAGTCCATGGTGATGGTCCTGCTTTCGCCTGGGAGGATGGAGAAATAGTTGTCACTGTAGAAGACGGGTAAGATGCGTTGTTTGGTTTTTGGGTCGATGAGTGAGATCCGGTTGAAGAAGGCGACGGGGCCGCCCGCCGGGTTGGTGATGGTGGCAGTGATACGGCCGTTGGTCCGGGTAATGTCGACTTTGGGTTTGGTTTTGTTGATGTGTTGAAGTCCGGAGTAATTGCCGGTCGAGTCGGGCAGCCAGTAGAGGTTGTCGCTGACCGTCTGCTGCTTTTCGTTGAGCAGCCTGAGTGAAAGGAAAATTCCTTCTTTTTTGCTAAGGTGGTTCAGCTGGTGGCCGATCGGGATATAGTTCTTTGCCATGGTCGGACCTGCTTCATTGAAGACCTGGGTGGCCAGCGTGGCTTTGCCGGCCATGTCGATCGTCCTGATCTGCATCATCAGGTCGCGTTGTGTGCGGAAGCCGTTGTTGACGATCATCACCATGCCGGTGACCGGATCGTACTGGATATGGAGGGGTTCGCTGCCGCTGTGGAGTCCATACAGGCAGGCGTTGACGTCGAGGTAATAGTCGTACATCTGTCCGCGGAGGGCGGTCCACGGATTTTGTGTTTTCCAGATGATCGTGCCGGTATACCAGTCCCACATATGCGAGCTGAAGCCTTCCATCAGTGCGCGGTACTGGTCGTAGTTGACGAGCTGCGCCTTTTCGGCATAGTCTTTCAAGTCTTTTATGGGGCCGTAGGCGTAGACGGAAGAGTCATAGCCTATATATTTATGATAGTTCCATACGGGGTCTTCTTTGCCGGGATAGACGGGCGGGTTGCGGTGGTCTTCAGGAAGGAACCGCTGCAGCGATTCGTAGTCGCCCATTCCAACGGAACCGACCTCCGAGTTGAAAGGGTATGTTCGCCTTCCCCAGAAATTGCGGATGTCCTGTATACCGTAGGGTCCGTCGCCGTTGCCGCCGAGGCTGTTGAAGGACATGCTGTCCGAGTTGGAGAAGTCGAAGAAAGTTCGGGTGCCGTCGAGGGTCGGGAAGATGGAATCTCTCATTGCTTTTAAGATATCCGCCGGCGGAGTGATCTCGTTGCCGCCGCACCAGAAGGCGAGGGAGGCATGGTTGCGGAGCATTTTTACCTGGTCGACTACACTCGCGATGAAGAGGCCGTGGTCGTTGGGGTATTGGCGTCTTGTCCACTGGTCTTCTTTTTTCATCGGGTCTACCCAGCGGCCGTTGCAGTCGCCGGAGTTCCAGAAGTCCTGGAATACGAGGAGGCCGTAGCGGTCGCAGGCTTCATAGAATTCTGGCCGTTCGGTGAGGGCGCCGCCCCAGACGCGGATAAGGTTGAGGTTCATGTCGCGGTGAAAACGCACTTCGGCGTCATAGCGCTGGGGGGTGAAGCGGAGGAGTTCGTCGGAGACGATCCAGTTGCCGCCTTTTATGAAGATCTTTTGGCCGTTGACGGATGTTTCGCGGCTTTTTGTGGTGGGGTTCCAGGAGGTGGTTATCTGGCGGATGCCGAAGGTGAGGGGGATCGTGTCGGAGTCGCCGAATTTCAGAACCGTATGATACAGGTTTTGCGGGCCATAGCCATTGGGCCACCACAGACGGGGGTGACCGATCGTTCTCACGGGTAGCTGCACTTCGCGGACTTCGTGGGGTGATAGGGTGATTTTAGCGGAGATATTGGATTGGTCGATCGTGTAGCTGAGTTCGCCTGTTACGGGTTCGTCGCCGGCATTTTCCAGTTCGGCACCGACGTGGAGGTTCGCGGGCGCCTGGTCGGCGTCGTCGGGAAAGCGCCGGCCGGGTACCTCTGTTATTATGTGTGGGTTTTTTATATGGACGGAGCCGGTGTGTTCGAGGGTTACTTTATCCCAGATGCCGGTGTTGCGGTCGCGGATGGGTTGTATCCAGTCCCAGCCTGCAACGTATTGGTGAGAGACGCTGCGGGCGATCTCTCCGTCGCCGCCCTGGCCGCCGTTGGGGTTGCCGACGGGGTCGGGGGGATAGACGATGACGGCGATACGGTTGGCGCCGGCATTGACGAATTTGGTAATATTATATGTCTGGCGAAGGTACATGCCGAAGTGGGTCGTGGCGTTGAGCTTGTGTCCGTTGAGCCAGATGTCGCAGCCGTAGTTGACGCCGCGGAAGTTGAGCCATATTTGCCGGCCTTTTGCTGGCTTTTGGGGTTCGGAGAAGTCTTTTACGAACCAATAGGTATAGTAGTCGCGTCCTGTCTTGTAGATATCGGGTATCTGCTCGTTGTTCATCCCGTAAAAGGGGTCGGGGGCGAGTTTGTTGTTGATGAGGGTGGTGAGCACGGTGCCGGGGACAGTGGCGTCCAGCCAGTTTTTGGTGGAGAAGTCGGGGGTGGAGAGTTTTGACCCGTCGGCTTTTAGTTTGCCGATGGACTGGCATTTCCAGCCGGTATTGAGTTCGGTGAGGTTCTGGGCGTGGGTATTGAGAGAAAGGGCTGCAAGAAGAATCCCTGTTAATATATTGTTCTTCATGCCGTAAAACTACACGATCTGCCGTTTAGCAAAATGACTAACTTTCGCCCGATATGACCTTTAAAGATATTTTACGGATGCGGCTGGTCGCGCAGCGGCTGGCGGATGTTGCTGTGGCGGACCCGGTTGACGTGGTCTCGCGCTTTGGGGCGATGCAGTCCCAGGACTATGGAATGTCCAAATGGGCGGTGGGGCTTCGGATGGGTGGGGGACATGGCGTGGTGGAAGCTGCTTTAGAACGGGGAGAGATATTGCGGACGCACGTGCTGAGGCCGACCTGGCATCTCGTGGCTGCGGCGGATATCCGCTGGATGCTGGAGCTGACTGCCCCGCAGATAAGGGCGAAGATGGCGTTTAGGGAACGGTATCTCGAACTGGATAAGAAAATTTTGGCGCGTTGCCGCAAGCTGATCGGCGCGGCGCTGGAGAAAGCGCCTTTGCAGCGTGCGGATATTGTGGATGTATTGAAGAAAGCGCGGATAGCGACGGATGACAACCGGAGCGCGCATATCCTGATCGACGCGGAGCTGGAAGGGTTGATCTGCAGCGGGCCCGGCAAGGGCAGCTATGCTTTGCTGGACCAGCGGGCGCCGTCGGCGCGGGGGGTGTCGCGGGAGGAGGCACTTGCAGAGCTGACCCGGCGATATTTTAGGGGACATGGTCCCGCGACCCTGAACGACTTTTCCTGGTGGTCGGGCCTTTTGGTGAGAGACGTTAAGAAAGGGATCGCGTCGCTGGGCGGCGAGCTTCGGTCGGTGAAAACAGGGGAGAATGAGTACCGGTTCATCGATGGGCAGGCGGGAGCCCGGATGCCTGCGGCGCTGTTGTTGCCGGCATTTGACGAGTGGATCATCGGCTATGCGGACCGGGCAGGGCTGTTTGCCACGGAGCACGAGCGAAAGATCATCACTGTCAACGGGCTGTTCCGGCCGGTAATAGTCAGTAATGGCCTGGCGGTGGGTGGCTGGCGGCCGGAAGAGAAGAAGGGCGACGTCAAGATTGTAAGAGAATGGTTTCACCCGGTAGCCCCGACGGTTGAAAAAGCGCTGAAACTTGCTGAAAGAAAGTATAGCACTTATCTTTACACGCGCCGCTAACCTGACCATTATGCTATTTGGAGAATTCAGAGAAACTATCAGAAAGGATAAGACATTAAGGCTGTTGCTTTTGGCTTCGTTGATCGTACAGGTCATCGTGTGTATAACAGCTATCGGTATCTACCATCCCGACCAGCATTTTCAGATCATCGAATTTTCTTCCGCCCAGCTGCACAAGCCGTTCGGTTACGTATGGGAATACGACGCCCATATCCGGCCGACGCTGCAGGTCTATATTTTTTCGGGCTACCGGTTGTTTTGCGGGTGGCTGGGGATCACCGATCCATTTAAGCAAATGGAGCTGCTACAGATCGTTTTTGGTCTGGCGCTTTTTGTTCTCTACAATGCGTTCGCGCTGTGGTATTTCAGGAACGGTGACCGGCGTACGCTTT
>Ga0068853_100000669_pt1 | contig 23605 bp, 11 predicted proteins | sample KBSCornC32_FD_65655 | JGI IMG/M metagenome (GOLD analysis project Ga0068853, IMG submission 65655) | Corn rhizosphere microbial communities from Kellogg Biological Station, Michigan, USA - KBS Corn C3-2 | ecosystem: Host-associated > Plants > Roots > Rhizosphere > Soil ... | reverse complement strand
ATCAGCGCCGCGGACAGCACGCAAAGCCCGAGGCGGATCGGGAGCGTCATGAGGTGCGCGCAGATTAACAGACGCGCGCCGGGCCGGCCCGTCCCGGGCGCGGGTGGGCCCCTACAGCGCGAGCGCGCTCGTGGCGGCGGCGGCCGGAGCCGGCGTCGAGGACGGCGCCGGCTTCGCTTCGCCCGCCGGGGCGGCCGAGGCCGCGGCGGGCGCGGGCGCCGCACCCGGCGCCGCGGCGGCGGCGATCGCGTCGCGCACCAGCCAGTCACCGAGGACATCGACGGCCGTACGAGGCGGCAGGCGCAACAGATTCTGAAGGACCCAGGCGACGGCCTCGCGCGACCTGCCCCGCTCGAGCAGAGCCTTGTAGGCGACCAGATCGGGCGCCGTGGCGGCGGGCGCCCCCGCCGCCACCGCGGTCGTCGAGGCGTCGCCGCTGGCCGGGACCCGCGCGCTGTCACCCTCGATGCTCACGCTCGCCACCGGGCCGCGCACCGATCCGCCGGACGCGATCCGCCGAAGCTCGACGGTGGACTGGGGACTGGTCTTGGTCTCCTCGACCAGCGCCCGCGCCTCGCGATCCTTCCGGGCCATCAGCGCCTGCAGCGCCGCGATCTGGACCTCGCGGTTGTCGCGCTTCAACATCTGTCCCAGAAACTCTGCCGTGGCCGACGTCGCGTGGGTCGCGAGCTCGGCGGCCACCATCTGGGCCGGACGCGGATCGGTCTCGCGCGCCAGGCGATACAGCTGGTCGAGCGCCAGGTCGCCGCCCGCTCGCACCATGCCGGCCGAGGCCGCCGCGCGAACCTCGACCGCCTTGTCGCGCAGGAAAGGGGCCAGGCGATACATCTCGGGACGACCCGCGCCCTTGCGGACCGACGCCATCACGGCCGCTCCCTTGACCCCCCCGTCCTTGTCCGTCATCAGGACGGTCAGCAATGGCCGCAACTCGGCCGCGAAGTGGGCGTCGAGCAGCTCGAAGGCCGCCAGGCGCGTCGCGCGCGCCTGCTTGCCGTCCCTGAGGATCAGCTCGAGGGACGGGCGGCAACTGGCGATGTTGGTGCCGCTGGCGGCCACCGCCCGCACCGCCTCGAACGCGGTGTCGCGATCGAAGGCGACGGCGCCCTCGAGCGGCGCGCGAACCACGTCGCACACGTCGATGCCGAGCTTCTGAAGCCCCCGGGCGGCCAGCTGGACGGTGGCGCGGGACCCGAGCGCCGCTCGCAGCCGATCCGCCTGCACCTTGTCCCCGGCGCCCGCCAGGGCCACCGAGGCCGCCGTGTCGAGCAGGGGATCGGGCATGCTCCGGCTCAGGTAGAGCCGCGCGAACCGATCGAGCGCGTCCACCCCGCCATCCCGGCCACGCCCGGCACCGGCCTCGCCCACGCGACGCAGGGCCTCTCCCGTGCGGTTGCTGCGGACGAGCCGCGGCAGCGCGACCTCCAGAGGATCCTCCTGGCGCGCGAGCTTGCCGCCGGAGCAGGCGCGGTGGTCTCGCGCGAACGTCCACTCGAAGTGCGCATAACCGTCGTCCGACAGCACGTCGCTGGTGGGAAGCGGAAACGGCGCGCCCTTGCGAGCGGCCAGGATCGCCGCGCGATCGATCTCGGGAACCCCGGAGCTGGACCGGAGGATGGTGTCGGCCACGGTCCCATCCCAGCGAATCGTGAGGGCGACGGTGACGGGACGAGGATCCGACGCGACCGGCCCGTGGGTTGCCGCCGGGGCCGCCGCGGCCGACCCGGAGGGCGGCGCCTTGGTGCCAGGAGGGGACGCGCTCGGCGCGCTCTTGAGGAAGTCCTCGGCCCAGCGCGCGTGGATCCGTTCGTGGACGTGTCGCAGGTAATCGCCCGCCGGGCCGGGCGTGGTGATCGCCGGCTCACCAGCCTCCGTGCCGGCCCAGGCCCGGGGAAACGCGCCAAGCGTCGCCGCGAGCACGCTGCCCACCAACGTGGCCACGAACAACACCCGGAGCGTGCGCTGCATCCCCCGGCATTCGGCAGTTCGAAACCAAAAATGTAGCCTTCGGACGGGCCCCTGGGCTGGATGTTGCACGCTGGAGGACGCATCATCTGTGCGCTTCATGCGCGGCGGCTCCGAGCTCCTCGATCGCGTCCTCGCGCACCACGCGACGCGGGTGGCGGTGCGCGGCGGTGTCGGACAAGAGACGACCTACGGCGCGCTCGCGGCCGCGTCGGTGGCGATGGGCGACCGCCTGCTCGACGGGCGAACCTCCCTGGGCGGCGAGCGGGTCGCGTTGCTGATCCCCCCCTCTCCCGCCTTCGTGGCGGCGCTGATCGGGGTCTGGCGGGCGGGCGGCGTCGCGGTGCCGCTGTCGGCCTCGCACACGCCCGCCGAGCTCGACCACATCCTGGGGACGGCGGGGGTCGGCGCCACCGTGGTGGCCCCTGCCCTCGCGGGCCGGCTGAGCGTGCCGGACACCGGGGCCGGTGCACGCGGGGCGCTCCCGACGGGACGGGTCTTGCCGCCTCCCGAAGCGGCGACGGCACCGGCCGGCTCGACCGCCGCGACGCCGGCCACCGGCGATCCCGTCGCCCCCGATCTGGACGACGCCCACCCGGCCCTGATGCTGTTCACGTCGGGCACCACCGGCAAGCCCAAGGGCGTCCTGCTGTCCCACCGCGCGATCGCGGCGACCCTTCGCTCGCTGGCCGAGGCCTGGCGCTGGCAACCGGACGACCGGCTGCTGCACGCGCTGCCGCTCTATCACACCCACGGGTTGATCGTGGCGCTGCTGGGCGCGCTGTGGGCCGGGGCGCGCGTCGAGCTTTGCGCGTTCGAGGCGCGCGCGACGTGGGGCGCCTTCCAGCGGGCCACCGTCTTCATGGCGGTGCCGACCATGTACGTGCGCCTCTGCGAGACCTTCGGGGCGGCGCCCCCCGCCGAACGCGCCGCCTGGGCGTCGAGCGCCCGGGCGCTGCGCCTCTTCACCAGCGGGTCGGCGGCGCTGCCCGCTCCGTTGCTGGAGACGTTCGCGGAGGCGACCGGACAGACCATCCTCGAACGCTACGGCATGACCGAGATCGGGATGGCGCTCTCGAACCCCTACGACGGGCCGAGGCGGGCCGGATCCGTCGGACGGTCGCTGCCCGGCGTGTCGGTCGACGTCGTCGGCGAGGACGGCGCGCCGGTCCCGGCCGGCACCCCCGGCGAGCTGCGCGTGCGCTCGCCGCAGCTCTTCCTCGGCTACCACGGCGACGCCGCCGCCACCGCCGCCTCCTTCGACGGCACCGGGCGCTTCCGGACCGGGGACACGGGCGTGGTGAGCCCGACCGACGGCTACATCCGCCTGCTGGGCCGGACCTCCGTCGACATCCTGAAGAGCGGCGGCTACAAGCTCTCCGCCCTCGAGATCGAGGAGGCGCTCGGCGCCCACCCCGACATCGCCGAGATCGCCGTGATCGGCACGCCCGATCCCGTGTGGGGCGACGCCGTCACGGCGTGCGTGGTCACCCGGGGTGGCGTCGACCTCGATCTGGAGACCCTGCGGACCTGGGCCCGCGATCGGCTCGCCCCCTACAAGCTCCCTCGGGCGCTCCGGCACATGAAGGCCTTGCCGCGAAACCCGATGGGCAAGGTTCAAAAGAGCGCGCTCATGCGCGGCGCCGCGCCGGCCGGTTCGGCGGCGGAGGACCAGGCCGCGCCGACCCCGCCCGCCAAGGCCTCGCGATGATCCGGGTCACCACCTCTCATCGCCTGCCGGAGCTGGTGGGCGCGCTCGAGGAGGCGTTGCCGCCGCCAGGGGAGCTCTTCGAGGGGCCGTGGCTGGTCGTGCCGAGCCGCCCGCTCGAGCTCTACGTCGACCTCGAGCTGGCGCGGCGGCGCGGGGTGTCCGGGAACCTCGACACCCTGTCCTTGCGCGCGGCGTTCGCGCGGCTGTGCGCGGCGGCGACGCCGGACGTGGTGCTCGTCGATCGCCCCCTGCTGTGCGCCGAGCTCCTCGGCGCGCTGGCGGGCCCCGCGGACGTCGGGGGCGGACCCGCGCGCGGTGACGGCGGCGGCGACGAGGACGGCGGCGCCGCCGAGGTCCTTCGACCGGTCGACGATTACCTGCGAGCCGCCGGCTCCGAAGGCGCCGCGGTGGACCGGCGACGGGTCGAGCTGGCGCGCGCGTTCGCGGCGCTGTTCGACGGCTGGGAGCAGTCCCGCCCCGAGCGAATGGCCGCCTGGCGAGCCGGCCCGAACGGGAGAGACCGCGACGCTCCGGCCGGCGCGCGCCGGGGCCCAACGGTGGACACGGCGGCGAGCCCGGCGATGGCGCGGGAGGTCGCGGACGATCCCGCGCTGCTCGCCGCCGAGCGGCGGCTATGGACCCTGCTTCACGGGCCCGACGGCCGCTTCGCCCGCCGCGGCCGACAGGAGGGGCGCCGCTACCTGACGCTGGCCGAGCTCGTCGAGCAAGGCCTCGACGACGGGTGGGCCCCGCCGCCCGCGCTGCACCTGTTCGGGTTCGCCGATCTGCCGCGTGGGTGGCTCGGGGCCTTGCAGCGCCTCGCGCGCAAGACGTCGCTCGCCATCTACGCCTACAACCCGTGCCGCGAGTTCTGGGAGGACGTCGACACGCGGCGGGCACCCGTGCGGGCCCGCCGCGGCTCGCGCGGTCGGTCCGGCAACCCCGGCCATACCTCGGACCGGCAGCTCGCGCTGGACCTCGGCGGGGCCGCGCCGCCGCCGACCCGCGAGACCGATCGCGGCGGGGACAACCCGTGCCTGGAACGCTGGGGCCAGCTCGGCCGCGAGGCCTCGCAGCTATGGGTCCAGCTGGCCGACGGAGATCCCGACGCGCGCCACGGCGACGCGAGCCCGCCGCGTCCGACCCTGCTCGCGGCCCTCCAGCGCGACATCGTGGCGCTCGAGCCCGCGCGCACGGGGGCGCGCCGGCTCGAGCTGCCGCCCGACGGCTCGCTGACGCTGGTCCGGGCTCCCGATGCCCGCCGCGAGATCGAGTCTGTCGCCGCCCAGATCTGGACGGTCGTCCGCCAGCCTTCCGCCGACGCCATCCCGCCCCAAGGCCCCCGCCTCCAGGAGCACGAGCAGGGAGACGTGCTGGCGCCCCCCTCGCCGGCTCCTCTGCGCTTCTCCGACATTGCGGTCCTCATCGCCGGGCCCGACGCCCCGTACCAGTCGCTCATCCCGTCCGTCTTCCACGAAGCCAGCCGCCTTCCCTGCACCCTGCTCGACGCCCCGCTCGGCGCCTCGAGCCGCGTCGCCGAGGCGCTGCTCGCGCTCCTCGTCCTTCCGCTCGGCGCCTTCACCCGCCGCGAGGTGCTGGCGCTGGTCACGCACCCGAACATCCGCGCCCGCTTCCCCGAGGCCGACCCCGGCGTGTGGCTGGCCTTGTGTGAAGGGCTGGGCATCGCGCGCGGCGCTGACCTCTCGACGATCGCCGGCAGCTACCTCGACACCGACGCGTTCACCTGGGAGCAGGGCCTGCGCCGGCTGGCGCTGGGCAGGTTCGCGACCGGGCCCCGCAGCGGCGCGGAGGACCCCGTGGCGCTGCCCGCCTCTCCGCGCGCGTCCGCCTCTGCCACCACCACCGCCGCGTCGGTCTCGGATCTGCCGGCCGAGCTCGCCCCCGACTTCCGCCCGGACGCCGACGCGCTCGCGCTGCTGGTCCGCTCGCTGCTCGCCGACGCCCGCTTCGCCCGCCGCGCCTCTCTGCCGGTCGCCGAGTGGGTTCGCTACGTGCACGCGCTCGCCGACGCTTACCTGCTGCCCACCTCTCCCGACGACGAGGCCGCCCGTCTGCACGTGTTCGCGGCCCTCGATCGCCTCGCGGCGGCCTCGTCCCCCGACGTGGCGGTCTCGCTGGCGGTGGCGCACGAGCTGATCCGAGACGCGCTCGGCGATCTGCGCGGCACCCGCGGGCAGGTCTTCGGCAACGGCGTCGTCGTCGGCTCCCTGGACAGCCTGCGAAGCTTGCCGTTCCGCGTGATCTTCGTCGTCGGGCTGGGCCCGGAGCGCTTCCCCTCCAGCGCGCGCGCGCGGCCCCTCGATCCAGGCGGGCCCGTCCCGCCGGGAAACCCCACCCCGGCCCAGCGAGACCGCTACGCGTTCCTTCAGGCGCTGCTCGCCGCGGAGGAGCGCCTGATCCTGACGGCCGTCGACCGCGACCCGTCGACCGGGGATGCGCGCGATCCGTCGCCCGTGGTGCTCGAGCTCCAGGACGTCGTGGCGAGCGGCTACACGCGCTCGTCGGCCTGGATCCGCGAGGTCCCGCGCGATCGCGACGGTGATCCCCAGATCCGCGCGGCGTTCCCGGCCGCCCGCGCCGAGGCCGAGGCCCGCGTCCTCGGCGCCGCGCTGGTGGCCGCCGTGCCGGACGCGGATCGCCTGGCGGAGGCGGAGGTGTGCGCCGCGCTGTCGCCAGCCGCCCGCGATCGGCTGGCGCCCCTGCTCGGCCCTGCGTCGCGCGGGCGCCCTCGCGTCGAGGCGGCGGCCCAGCGAAACCGGCGGCCGCGCGTCGTGCGCATCGGCGAGCTGCGGCGCTTCCTGGAATGTCCGCTGCAAGGCGCGGCTCGCCTTCGCCTCGGCCTGCGGCATCTGATCGACGACACCGAAGCGCGCGAGACCAGCGACGAGCCGTTCGACGTCCCGCGCGGGCTCGAGCGCGCGTTCCTGGCCGAAGTGTTCACCGCCGTCTGGGATGGCCCCGCGCCCCCGGCCGAGGTCGATCTGGCCGCGGCCTACGATCGCGCGGTCCGCCGGCCTTCGCTCGCCCGCGCGCTGCCGGCCGGCCTGTTCGCGACGGCCGCCCGCGAACGCCACCTGACGATCCTGGCGTGGTGGAGCCTCGGCGTGCAGAGCGCCGCCGCGCTCGCCGGACCGCCGGTCGACGTGCACGTCGGGCGCCCCGACGCCCCGTTCACCGGTCCCGCGCCTCGCGCGTCGCGTGTCGATCAGCGGCCGGCCCTGCAGCTCCGTGTCCGGACCGACGCCGATCCGGAGCGCGAGCTCCCGATCGAGCTGCGCGGTCGCGCCGCCCCGGAGCTGGCGCTCGACGGCCAGACCGTGGGCTCGTTGTTGCTGTCGCCCTCGCCTTATTCGAAGGTGGATCTCGAGGCGCTGCGGCTCTTCCTGGACCACGTCCTGCTCGCCGCCACCGCGCCCGCCGGCGAACCACCGCGCCCGCGGCGCGGGCTGCTGCTCACGTTGCCGAAGCCCGACCTGAGGACCCCCAAGGCCGGTGTCACGCGGCTCGACTTCGCGCCCCTCGCGCGAGATCGGGCCCGGGCCTACCTGCACGACCTGGTGGCGGATCTGTTCGGCCGGACCCACGACTACCTGCTGCCGTGCGAGGCGGTGTTCATGCACGCCCGGGGCGACAAGGAGCTGGTCGAGTGCATCACCGAGGTGCGGGACGATCCGTTCTACCGCCGGACCAGCACCACCGGGCGCGGCCCGGTCCCCGAGCCCTTCGACAGCGCGATCCCGTCGCCCGCCGAGGCGCAGGCCTTCGTCGACCGGCGCTTCGGCCTGTTCTTCGAGCTGCGGCCGGCCGCGCGCGGCGCGAGGGAGAAGGAGGACGAATGACGGCGCCGACGCGCTTGTTGGACACAGTCGTCGCTCACCCGGCGACGGTGGTCGAGGCCTCGGCCGGGACCGGCAAGACCTACCAGCTCGAGCACCTGGTGTTCGACCTGGTTGCCGAGGGCCGGGCCCTGCTGCCCGAGATCCTGGTGGTCACGTTCACCGAGCGCGCGGCGAGCGAGCTGGTCGCGCGGATCCGCGCCACGATCGACGCGGGCCTGCGCGGCGCCGGCGGCGCGACGGATCCCGCGGTCGCTGATCCTGCGATGCGCGCGCGCCTCGGCGCGGCCCGGCGGTCGTTCGACCTGGCCTCGATCACGACCATCCACGCCTTCTGCCAGCGCCTCCTGACCGAGGAGCCGTTCCTCACCGGCCGCCTCCTCGAGCAGTCCCAGGTCGACGGCCGCGCCGCGTTCGGCGAGGCCTTCCGCGACGGCCTGCGCACCGTGCTGGCGACCGATCCCACGCACCGCCCGTACCTGGAGGCCCACCTGGGGGACAACCAGGGCGTCGATCGGCTCGAGGAGCTTCTTTACAAGGCCTCGACGGCGCGGGGGCGCTGGGCGTTTCCGCACTCGGAGGCGGACCTGGCGGCGCTCGCGCAGGGTCTGCTGGCCGGCAAACTGAGCTTGCTCGAGCTCGCGTGGAAGCCGGTGCTGCCCGGTCAGAAAGGGACCGCGTTCCGGCGCCGGCTCGAGGTGCTGTGGCCCGCCCTCGCGGCGGCCCTCGACCGCGGCAACTGGCTGCCGGTGCTGGCCGCGCTCGACGATCAGGCGGACGCCAACTTCTACAGGTACCTCGACGGCATCGCGACCGCGACCTCGGCCAACGCGGCCTTGCGGAAGCTCGGCCAGGATCTGACCCGCCTGGCGCAGACGCCGACCGCGCCCGAAGCGATCGTCCAGCGGCTCCTGCCCGTCGTCACGGCCGAGGTCGAGCGACGGAAGGTCGGACAGGGCCTCTACGACTTCGACGACATGATCGGCGCGGTGGCCCGGGCCCTCGACGACGAGGTCGGCGGCGACGGGCTGGCCGAGAAGCTCCGGCGCCGATATCGCTATGTCCTCATCGACGAGGCGCAGGACACCGAGCGCACGCAGTGGCGGATCTTCGAGCGGGCTTTCCTGGGCCCTTCCGGGCGTGCGAGCGCCCCCACGCCCGTCGTGCTGATCGGCGATCCCAAGCAGGCCATCTATGCCTTCCGGGGCGCCGACGTGCACACGTACGTCGCGGCTCGGGCCGCCATCCGCGACGCCGGGGGGGCCGCGCTGGCGCTCGACCGCAACTTCCGCTCGGCGCCCGAGGTGGTGCGGGCCGTGAACGCCATCCTCGATCAGACGGCGGCGCCGCCGTATTTCACCGATCCGCAGATCGCCTACGATCACCCGGTCACGAGCCAGCGCCCCCCCATGGACGACGCGGCCCCGGAGCGCGCCGCCGGCGTGACGCTGTTCAAGCTGAGCCTGCCCGAGAACCCGCCTCGGCCGCTGCGGGTGGTCGCCATCAAGCGCGCGCTCCGGAGCGCCATCACCGCGCGCATCCTGCGCCTGCGCCAGGAACAGCCCGACCTGCGGCCGTCGTCCATCTTCGTCCTCACCCGCACGAACGCGGAGGCGCGCGAGGTGGGCGCCGCGCTCGGCGAGGCCGGGATCGCCTGCTCGTACTACAAGCAGGAAGGGCTCTGGAGGCTGCCCGAGGCGAAGCACGTGCGCGCCCTGCTCTGCGCCATCGCCGATCCCGCCGATCGCATGGCGCGCCTGCACGCCTGGCTGACCCCGTTCTTCGGGGCGACCCTGCGGCAGCTCGAGGCCCTGGGCGAGCCCCCCGGCGACCATCCGCTCGTGCGGCAGCTCTACGATTGGAAGGCGCTCGCCGACGCACGGGACTACCCGGCGCTGTGGGCCAGCGTGTTCGAGTCGAACGGCCTCGGCGCGCGCCACGTCCTGGCGCGGCCGTCGCGGCGGCGGCTGGGTCTCTACCGCCAGATCGCCGACGAGCTGCTGGCCGAGGCGGCGGCTCGTCCCCTGTCGATCGTCGAGCTGGCCGGGGCCGTGGGGCGCTTCGCCGCCGGCCAGTTCCCGGTTGCCCGCGGCGGCGGGGCCCGCGACCTCGACATCCAGCGCGCCGATCTGGATGACGGGGCGGTCCAGATCATGACCATGCACCGGGCCAAGGGCCTCGAGGCCACGCACGTCTTTCTTTATGGCGCGCTGACCACCCTGCCGATCGGCCGGGAGGTCCACCTGTTCCGCCAGGGCGGCGAGCGCGTCTTCTGCGCGGGACGGCCGCGCGATCCGGCCGTGGTCGAGCTGATCAAGACCCACCGCAGCGAGGACGATCAGCGCCTGCTGTACGTGGCGATGACGCGCGCGCGAGACCGCCTGTACATGCCGTACTTCCCGGACCGGGACGCCAGCGACGACGATCCGTTCAGCTTCACGAACGACAAGGATCACGGCGACTACGTGGCGTTCCAGAAGATCACCGGGCCCTATCGCCACGTGAACCAGCGGCTGCGGGCGCTGGCCGCCGAGCCGACCCGCTTCGCCGACCTGTTCCAGATCGAGGCGGTCCCGTTCCCGGCGCCCGAGCGCGCGGCATCGCCGGAGCTGGCGGCCCGGCTCGAGGCCTGGAGCCCGCCGCCATCGGGCGAGAGGGTGCGGGCTGCACCCGCGCGGGACGAGGCGGCAGCGGCAGAAGCGCCGGACGCGCAAGAGCTGGCGCGGTTGCGGATCGAACGCCGGGGATTCTTCATCACGTCGTATTCGCGCCTGAAGGACGCCGAGGGCGGATACCAGCCGCCCGTGCTCGACGAAGAAGAGGACGACGGCGCGGCCGCCTCGCTCGACGAGCTCGCCGCGCCGGAGGACGGCGCCGCCGCAGCGACCGCGGCAGCGCAGGACGAGGCCGGAAACGCCGGGCCCGGTCCGGAAGCGGCGCGCCCGGCCGCGAGCGACCTCCCTGGCGGAGCGGCGACCGGCCTCTTCCTGCACGCGATCCTCGAGAAGGCGGCGCTCGGCGCCCTGCCCCCGCTCGCCGAGTGGGAGCGCGCTCCGGAGGTGCGGCGCCTGCTGGAGGCGGAGTGCCGCCGCTGGGATCGCGATCCCCGGCACCTGGGCGCGGCGGCGCGCATGGCGCACGCGGCGCTGAGCGCGCCGATCGGCCTGCCGGGCGCCAGGACGGCGACCACCATCGCGACCGCGTCACGCGTACGGCGCGAGGTCGACTTCCTCTTCCCCGTGGCGCCCGAACGCGTCCGCGCTTCGGAGGTCGCCGGTCCGGGAAGCGACGACGGCGCGCGCGTCGTCGTCGAGCGGGGCTTCATCCGCGGCGTGCTCGACGTGCTCTTCGAGCACGAGGGACGGGCTTGCTTCGCCGACTGGAAGAGCGACGCGCTGCCCCACTTCTCGGCGGCGGCGATCGCGGCGCACGTCGCCGCCAACTACGACCTGCAGATCCGGATCTACACGGTGGCCATCGTTCGCCTGCTGGGCGTCGCGAACGAGGCCGACTACGAGCGTCGCTTCGGCGGCCTGGCCTATCTGTTTCTGCGCGCGCTCGGCGACGATGCCACCGGCGCCGACGCCCAGGACCAGCCGGCGCCCGGCGTCTTCGTGGGCCGCCCTTCGTACGCGGAGGTCCGGAGCTGGGACCACGACCTGACCCGCGCCCCCGGCGCGCCCCTGGCCGCCGCCGGCGCCGCGCACCTCCCGCGCCCCATGAGGACCGGATGAAGAGCCGAACGACGGAGGTTGCCTGATGGCCGCGCTACGAGCGGGGGCGCCGCTGCCGCGATCGCGGGCGGTCCTCCACCCCGCCGGCACCGCGCGCGCGACGTTCCTGGCCGGCGCGGCGCCCGGTGGCGGGGCCGCGGCCGACGAGGACGATCCTCTCCCCAGGTCCTTCTGGGAGCAGCTGCGCGCGCGCGACGTCCCCGCCCCCACGCTGCTCGCCGCCTGGGAGGCGGCTCGGTGGCTGCCGCCGGGCGCCGTGACCGCGGACGAGCGGCGCGCGCTCGCCGTCCTCCTGGTGTCCGTCGGCGAAGCGCTGGACGCCGGCAGCTCTTTCGTCCCGCTGTCCGTCCTGGAGACGCCGCCGCCAGGATCGCATGCGGGAGCGCCGCCTCCGTGGCGAGCGTGGCTCGATCGAAGCGGCCTCCCCTCGCGCGATCGCGGCGCGGTGGTCTCGCTCGCGGCCGCGCTCGCGGCGGGGAAGGCCCCGGCCGCCATCTCCGCGCTGTTCGGTCCGCCGGAGGCCCGCCGGCCGTTCGTCCTGGACGGGCCCGCGCTGTACCCGGAGGCCGCCTGGACCTTCGAGGCTCGTCTGGCCCGCGCGCTCGAGCCGCGGCGGGATGACGCCGCCATTCACCCTCTGGCCGTCGCCACCGGGGGCCGAGCCGTCGAAGAAGCCCTCGCGTCTCTCCGCGCCCCGACGGCGGGCCCGGCGCCGAACGACGAACAGCTCGCGGCCCTGCGCGCCTGCCTCGACCGGCGCCTGACCCTGGTCACGGGCGGGCCGGGGACGGGCAAGACCTCGATCATCGTGGGGCTGCTCCGCGCGCTGGCGCACCTCGACGTGCCCCTCGACGCGATCGCGGTGGCCGCGCCGACCGGGCGGGCCGCCCACCGCATCGAAGAGACGCTCCGGCAAGCCGGGCTGCAGCTCGGCGACGGCTGGGCCGGCGTCTCGACGGTCCACCGGCTGCTCGGCCTGCGCGGCACGCGGACGCCCAACCTCGAGCGCGAGATCCCGGAGTATCACGCCGGCTGGCGGCTGCCCCATCGCGTGGTGGTGTGCGACGAGGCCTCGATGATCGATCTCTTCATGATGACGGCGCTCGCCGAGGCGCTGGCCGACGACGCGCACCTCGTCCTGCTCGGCGACGTCGATCAGCTCCCCTCCGTGCGGCTGGGCGCGGCCTTTCGTGACCTGTGCCTGGCGCTCCCCGCGCTCACCTGCCGCCTGGCAGCGAGCCACCGCATGAACCCCGCCGATCCGGGGGGCGCCGAGATCCTCGGCGTCGCCGGGGCCGTTCGCGCCGGCGCGCTCGCGGCCCCGCTGCCCCCGCGCGCTCGCGCCGCCGACCTGAGCTTCTCCGGGGTCGAGCACCTGCCGCGGGCGCGAGTCCCCGAGCTGCTCGCGCGGTGGTACGAGGACGTCCTGGGCGGGCCCGCCGCCTTCGAGGCCATTGCCCGCCGCCCCGTGGTCCTCGACGAGCGCGGACGGCTCTCGCCGGACGACGGCGCCGCCGTGACCGCCGCGCTGGAACGCCACCGGGCGGCGCGCCTGCTGTGCATCACGCGCGCCGCCGATCACGCGACCAGCGCCGAGGCCGTGAACGCGCTCTTTCACCAGCGCGTCCAGCGCGCCTTCGCCTCGGCCGGGCCTGTGGGCGGCGATCCCGACGACGTGAGCGCCCTCTTGCCGGGCGAGCCCGTCACGATCCTCCGCAACGACTACGAGCGAGAGCTCTGGAACGGCGATCAGGGACTGCTGATCCGCCTGGCCCCCACGCCGACCCGTTCTTCCTTGCCTCTGCAGTCGACCGTGCCCGCGGTCGCCTTCGCGCGCGGCGCCGGCGTCGTGATCCACGTGCTCGACGAGATCGCCGACAACGTCGCTCTGGCGTTCGCCCTCACCGTCCACAAGTCGCAGGGCTCGGAGTACGAGCGCGTGGCGTTGATCCTGCCGGCGGTGGACGGTCCGCTCTTGACCCGCGAGATCCTTTACACCGCGCTCACGCGCGCGCGCCGCAGCGTGGTGGTGGCCGGCGATCCGGCGCTGTTCGCGCTCGGGGTCTCACGCCGACTGGGGCGCGCTTCGGGCCTCGCCTCCAAGCTGCGCGCCGGCACCTCCGGAGCTTAGCGCCGGCACGACCAGGGGACCCACGGCCGTCGCCGCCAGCTCCGCCGCCCTGGCCGCGGCGACACCCTCGGACCTCCTCTCGCCCAACTTCGAGCCTGACGGCAGCACGCGGTCGAGGCGGGCCACCTGGTAGCCGCGCGCACGCAACGAGACCAGCAGCTGCCTCACCGTCGCGACCAGCCGATCGGCCGCGATGTCGCCGTCGTGAAGCAAGATGACCCCGCCCGGCGCGATGCCGCCCGAGACGCGCTTGACGATCCGCGCGGGATCGACGGCGCGCGTGTCGAACCCGCGCGCCGTCCAGCCCACCACCCGCAGCCCCACCGCGCGCGCCGCCCGGAACACGCGCGGGTTGGACAGACCCATCGGTGGACGGAAGCAGGTCGGCGCCACGCCGGTCGTGCGCTCGATGATCGCCTGGGTCCGCTCCAGCTCGCGGCGAAGCCGCCCGACCCCGAAGAAGTTGGTCAGGTGACTGTGGTGGTACGAGTGGTTCTCGACCAGGTGCCCCTCGCGCGCGATGCGGGCCGTCAGCTCCGGATGCGCGGCCACCCGCTCGCCGATGCAAAAGAACGCAGCCTGGACCCCGGCGTCGCGCAGCAGATCGAGCAGCGCCGGCGTCGACGCGGGGTCCGGCCCGTCGTCGAACGTGAGCGCCACCGCGCGCTCGGGCGTCTCCAGGCCTCGACAGACGAAGGGCCCGAAGAAGCGCAGCCGCGGGATCGCGACGCCCAGCCCGACGACGCCGCTCAGGGCCGCCACCACCACGACGGCCCAGGCGACCTGGCCCCGGTAGACGGCGAGCCCCGCCAGCACGAGCGCAGCAACCTGGACCACGCGATACCGGGTCATCCCTCGACTGACCCGAAAGAATGCCACCTCCCCGTTTCGGCCTCAACAACCCGATCGCTTCGGCGGCTCACAGGCCGTAATCGGCGATCTTCTTCGCGACGGTGGGGTACGACACGCCGAGGATGCGGGCCACCTGCGTCCGGTTTCCCCCGGTGAACTCCAGCAACCGCGCGATGTAGGCCCGCTCGAGCTCGTCCAGCGACGGAGGAGCCCCGCCGGGCGCCGCGTCGATGGCGAAGAAGGCCCCGGGGCTCCCTCCCCCGCCGCCGGCCGGGCCGACCGTCCGTGGCGATCCTGGGGCCCCCGCCCCCGTCATGGCGCCCGGCGAGACGACGATCGAGTCGCGGTCGATCGTCTCGGCCCCGGCCAGGATCACGGCGCGCTCGACGATGTTCCTCAGCTCGCGGACGTTGCCGGGATAGTCGTAGCCCTTCAGGATCGCCTCGGCCCGCTCGGTGAAGCGCAGCCCGCCTTTGCCCATGCGCGCGCCCATGATGCCGAGGAAGTGGCGGGCGAGCGGCACGATGTCCTCGCGGCGCTCGCGCAGCGGGGGCAGGCGCAGGTGAAAGACGTCGAGCCGGTGGTACAGGTCCAGGCGGAACGTGCCGCGCGCCACCTCCGCCGCCAGATCCTTGTTCGTGGCCGCGACCACCCGCACGCTCACCGTCAGATCGCGGGTGCCGCCCAGCCGCCGGAACGTGGTCTCCTCCAGCACGCGCAGCAGCTTCGCCTGGGTCCCGGCCGGCAACTCGGCCACCTCATCCAGGAACAGCGTACCGCCGTCGGCCTCCTCGAAGCGGCCGTGCTTGCCGGCCCGCGCGTCCGTGAAGGCGCCCCGCTCGTGCCCGAACAGCTCGCTCTCGACCAGCCCGTCGGGCACCGAGGCGCAGTTGAACGCGACGAAGGCCTGGTCGCGCCGCCGCGGCGTCCGCTGGTGGATCAGCTCGGCGATCAGCTCCTTACCGGTGCCCGACTCCCCCTGGATGAGGACCGTCGTGTCGACGGCCTGCGCGACCTTGTCGACCAGGGCCAGGACCTGCCGCATCGCCGCCGAGTCCCCCGGCACGAACCCGCCCACCAGCGCCGAGGCCTTGTCGCTGAGCGCCCGTACCTGCGCCCGCAGGCGCGCCGTCTCCAGCGCCTTGCGCACCGTCGCCACCAGCTCGGGAAGCTGCAGGGGTTTGGCCAGGTAGTCGAAGGCGCCGGCCTTCAGCGCCGCCACCGCGCTGGCCACGTCGGCGTAGGCCGTCGCCATCACGACCAGCGGCTCGGCGCCTCGCTCGCGCCCCTCGCGCGTCAGCACCTCCAGCACTTGAAGGCCGTCCATGTCGGGCAGGTTGCGGTCGAGGATCACCAGATCCGGTGACTCGCGATGCCACGCCTCCAGCCCGGCCCGCCCGCTCGGCGCCGTCAAGACATGGAGCCCCTCGGCCGCCAGCGCCTCCTCGGCGACGATGCGGAAGGTCTTCTCGTCGTCGACCACCAGCACTGTCGCCTTCATGCGCGAACGCCTCCGTTCGCCGACGGGGCGTGACGGGGCAAGCGGATGCGGAAGCGGGCTCCCCGATCTCCGGGCGAGGTCACCTCCTCCAGCGTCCCGCCGTGGGCCTCGACGTAGCGGCGCGAGGTCGGGAGGCCCAGGCCCGTCCCGTTCGGCTTCGTGGTGAAGAACGGCTCGAACAGATGCTGGCGCGCCTCGGCCGACAGCCCCGGCCCGTCGTCCGCGACGTCGATGATGGCCTCGTCGTCGTACGTCACGGCGCGCACGCGCACGTGGGCCCCCGCCTCGGCCGCATTCTTGATCAGGTTCACCAGCACACCCTCCAGCTTGTGCGCGTCGCACTCGACTGGCAATGCCGGCGGCGCATCCACCACCACCTGGGCGCCGCGATCGGCGACGACATCGGCCAGGGTCGCCACCGCGCGATCGACGATGGGGACCAGGTCCACCTCTCGCCTATCCAGGCGCGGCGAGCGCGAGAACGACAGCAGCGAGTCGATCACGTCGCGCAGGCGGGCGATCTCGCCCACGACCTGCGCCTGCAGGCGGTCGACGCGCGTGCGGTTGGTCGGGTCCTGGAGGATGAGCTCGACCGCCATCCCCAGCCCGTTCAGGGCGTTCTTGATCTCGTGGGCGATGGCGGCCGACGTCTTCCCCACCGCCGCGAACCGCTCGGCGTCGACCAGCGCCTTCTGCGTCTCCACCAGCTCGTGCGTCCGATCGCGCACGCGCTGCTCCAGCAGCGCCGCGGCGTCCCGCAGGTCCTGGTCGCGCCGCTCGATGGCGGTGGCCATCTTCTCGAAGGCGGCGATCAGGGCGGCCACCTCCGTCGCGCGCGAGCCGCGGGGCAGCGCCACCTCGGGCAGGCTCTCGCCCCGCGCGATCCGCGCGGCGCTGGCCGCCAGCGCGAACAGCGGCCGGGTCAGGTACGTCGACAGGACCAGCCCCGCGATCGACGCGATCACGACCCCGAAGAGGAGCGTCCCCCCCAGCGCCGCCACCTGCCGCTTGAGGTTCGCGTTCAGCAGGTGCCACGGCCACGCGAAGACCAGCGAGTAGCCGCTGCCCGCCTGCACCGGAGCCCAGGCGAACAGCGCCTCCTGCCCCCCGACGTGCCCGAAGCGCGTGCCGGGCGCCTCCGATCGCGCCGCCTGGATCACCTGCTCCCAGTCCGTACCCACCGCGGCCTCGACGCGTTCGGGAGGAAAGATCACCGTCCCCGCCGAGTCGACGAGAACGCCGTCCGTGCCGGGCGGCAGGTGCTCGCGCAGGACCGGCGTGATGATGTTCGCGTCACCGAGCGCGATGACCCCCACCAGCGCGCCCGCGAACCGGCCGTCGCGCAGGATGGGCTGGATGATCTTGACCGTGCGCCCCAGGTTCGGCTCGTCTGTGGCCCGCAGGATCGGCCCCTTGGCGCCCGCCGCCGCCGCGCGGAACCACGGGCGATCGCCGAACCGCTGGCCGTCGAACTCCGGCGTGTCGGGCTCGGCCTCGACGCACAGGCCCTCCGGGGAAAGCAGCAAGACGGCCGTGTTGTAGAGGACCGAGTTCTCGTGGGCGCCCGAGAGGACCTGCGCCGCCGCCTTCAGCGCTCCGCGCCCCGCCCCGATGGGCGGCAGCAGCGCCAGGCGGGCCAGCTCGTCCTCGAGGATCTGCAGGTTGTCGCGCAGCGCGAACGCCCGGTTCTCGGCGAAGAGCTGGTACTCCGTCGACAGCTCGCGCCGGAGCGTCCGGCTCGTCTGATAGATGGTCGTACCTCCGGCGATGCCGATCGATGCGATCAGCAGCGACGAAAGCACCAGGGAAAGCTCCGTGCGGAGAGTCAGGCCTCCCACCGTAGCACGGGCGTCCGGCGGGCCGAATGTCAACGGTAGTTACGCAATGATTGTTTCCACGAAACCTCCCGGATACACGTCCCGGCTAGTATCGGCTGCGTCTCGAACGGCGGGCCAGATGGGCGCGCCCCAGAGGCGGAAAGGGGTTGGTTCAACATGGTCATGGGGTCCATCTTCTCGGCAATCAAGCACGTCAAAGCGCGCGAGCTGGTCGGGCTCACCGGGCGGTTGATCGGCTTCGGGCTGTTCGTCGGCCTGATCTTCACGTACTGCCACGTCCTCCTCGAGAACTGCTTCCGCGGGCTCCGATAGGCCGCCCGGAATTCGGACAGGTGTAGGCCAGCGGGTCAGCGCCCATCCTCGTGTCCGACCTGCGGGGAGGACGGCAGCCGGCGAGCTCCGCGCGAGCCGCTCTGGCGCTTCTCACCTCGTCGACCCTGCTGGGCCGCGGCGGCCGATGATCTCCGCGATCGTGGCTTCGCGTAGCGCCCACGGACGGCGTCGAAGCTCAGCAATCACCTGAGCCCTGCAAGGGCCACGGCTTCCGCTACCGCGTGGCATCCTTGTGCAGGAGCACAAGATGGTCGAGGTGAAACAGCGACTGAACCTGCCTTCCGGGGCTTCCCGGACCTACTGCTCTCTCCCGATGCTCGAGCAGCAGGGCGTTGGAAAGATCTCTCGCCTGCCGGTCACCGTCCGGATTCTCCTCGAATCGGTGTTGCGGCACGTCGACGGCGTACGCATCCGGGACGAGGACGTCGAGGCGCTCGCAGGCTGGCAGCCTCAGGCGGCGCGGACGGCGGAGGTGCCCTTCGTCGTCGGGCGCGTGCTGCTGCAGGACTTCACCGGAGTGCCGTTGCTCGTCGACCTCGCGGCGATGCGCTCCGCCGTTGCCGCGCGGGGCGGCGATGTCGCGCGCGTCCAGCCGCGTGTGCCGGTCGATCTCGTCATCGATCATTCCGTCCAGGTCGACCACTTCGCCCGCGAAGACGCGCTTCAGCTCAACATGGACATCGAGCTTCGCCGGAACGAGGCGCGCTATCGGTTCCTCAAGTGGGGCGCGCAGACGTTCGATGGGCTACGGATCGTTCCGCCCGGATTCGGAATCTGCCATCAGGTGAACCTCGAGTTTCTGGCGGCGGTGGTGCTCGAGACCGACGGGATGCTCTATCCGGACACGCTGGTGGGAACGGACTCCCACACGACCATGATCAACGGGCTCGGCGTCCTGGGCTGGGGCGTGGGCGGCATCGAGGCGGAGGCGGCGATGCTGGGGCAGCCCGTCTATCTGCTCCTTCCCGACGTCGTGGGCGTGCACCTCCACGGGCGCTTGCGCGCGGGCGTGACCGCCACGGATCTGGTCCTGCACATCACCGAGCTTCTGCGCCGCGCTCGAGTGGTCGGCAAGCTCGTGGAGTTCCACGGCGAAGGGGCGGCGAACCTCTCGGTTCCCGACCGCGCGACGCTCGCGAACATGGCGCCGGAGTACGGAGCCACCGCTGGCTTCTTCCCGATCGACGAGCAGACCTGCCGCTATCTGGCGGCGACCGGGCGCAGCGAGGAGCACGTCGAGACGGTGCGCCGCTACTACCGCGCCCAGGGGCTCTTCGGGGTCCCTGCCCACGGTCAGTGCGACTACACCAGCGTCCTCGACCTGGACCTGGGCGGCGTCGAATCCTCCGTGGCCGGACCCAAGCGGCCGCAGGATCGGATCCCACTCGGCAGCCTCAAAGAACAGTTCCTGAGGCTGCTCGCGTCCGCCGATAGCTATGGGAAGTCGGCCGACGAGCTGGGCAGGTTCGCGCAGGTCCGCCTCGGAGACGGGACGGCGCCGCGCCCCGGCGGCGGGGACCAGCGGTACGACGTCGCCGCGCCCAGGCCCGGAAACACGAGCGCCCTCACCGAGAGCGAGATGATGAACAACCGGCCGACGCCGAACCGAACCGGGCCATCTGGGCGGTCCGCCAGGCCAGCTACCACCGTCGAGCTCCGTCACGGCGATGTCGTCATCGCAGCCATCACGTCGTGCACCAACACCTCGAACCCGGCGGTGATGCTGGCGGCGGGCCTGCTGGCCAGGAAGGCCGTGCAGCTCGGTCTGGGCGTCAAGCCATGGGTGAAGACGTCGCTCGCCCCCGGCTCGCGGGTCGTGAGCGAGTACCTGAAGAGCACCGGCCTGCAGCCGTTCCTGGACCAGCTCGGGTTCAACCTGGTCGCGTTCGGCTGCACGACGTGCATCGGCAACTCGGGCCCGCTCGATCGTGCCCTCGAAGAGGCGCTGGCGGAGCACGACCTCATCGGCGCGAGCGTGCTGTCGGGAAACCGAAACTTCGAGGCGCGGGTTCACCAGAGCGTCAAGGCGAACTTCCTCATGAGCCCGCCCCTGGTGGTGGCCTTCGCAATCGCGGGGCGGGTCGACGTCGATCTGACGCGCGAGCCCCTCGCCAGCGTCGCGGGGCGGGACGTGTACCTTCGCGACGTCTGGCCATCCATGGAGGAGGTCGACGATCTCCTGGCCAGGGCCTTCGATCCGGCCGAATACCGGCGCGTCTACGCGGGCTTCGCCCACCAGAATCCGGCGTGGAACGAGATTCCCGTCGCGGCGGGACAGCTTTACGAGTGGGACCCGGCGTCGACGTATATCCGGCGACCGCCCTACTTCGAGCCTTCGATGGCCAAGCTGCAGGCTCTGGACATCAGCGGTGCGCGCGCGCTCGCGATCTTCGGCGACTCGATCACGACCGACCACATCAGCCCGGCCGGCGCGATCAAGCCCACCTCGGCCGCGGGTTCCTACCTGCGCAGTCTCGGGGTCGAGGTGGAAGACTTCAACAGCTACGGCGCGCGCCGTGGCAACCACGAGGTCATGGTGCGCGGCACGTTTGCGAATGTCCGCATCCGGAACCTCATGGTTCCCGGCGTCGAAGGCGGAATCACCCGACACCAACCCGGCGGCGAGCAGATGGCCATCTACGACGCGGCGGAGCGGTACCGCGCGGAGGGCGTGCCGCTCATCGTGGTTGCCGGACGCGACTACGGCGCGGGGAGCTCTCGCGACTGGGCGGCCAAGGGCACGCGTCTGCTGGGTGTGCGGGCCGTCGTCGCACGTACGTTCGAGCGGATCCATCGCTCGAACCTCATCGATCTGGGCGTCCTGCCCTGTCAGCTTCCCGAGGATATGGGCTCGCAGGCGCTCGTCCTGGACGGCACTGAGCGCTTCGGGTTGTCGGTGAGCGGGCCGTTGCGGCCGGGCGTGTCGGCCACCCTGAGCATCGAACACGAGGACGGTCGCCGCTCGTCGGTGCCGTTGATGGTCCGCATCGATACGCCCATCGAGGCCGCCTACTTCTCTGCAGGCGGGATCCTGCCTTACGTGCTCGAACAACTGCTCGGGCAGGAGCAACGCGCGACGAGCCCATGAGGCGTGACGCCCCGCGCCCCAGCGCGACAAGCTGGCGCGGCGTCACGGTCTACACGATCGGCCACTCGACCCGGACCGTGGACGAGCTGGTGACGCTGCTCCGCGCGTTTGACATCTCGGTGCTCGCGGACGTCCGGACCATTCCGAGGTCGCGCCACAATCCGCAGTTCAAATCGCGAGGCCCTTCGCTCCACCCTCCGGCGGCGGGGTCTGCGCTATGCGCATCTTCCGCGCCTCGGGGGCTTGCGACGAGCGAACGCAGGCTCGCCCAACACCGGCTGGCGGAACGCGAGCTTCCGGGGCTTCGCCGACTACATGATGACGGAAGAATTCGAGCACGGCCTCGCGGAGCTCCGGTCGCTGACGGGGACGTCCAACGTCGCCCTCATGTGCGCGGAGGCGGTGCCGTGGCGCTGCCACCGCTCGCTGATCGCAGACACCCTCGTGGCGCGAGGCGCGCGCGTCGAAGACATCATCGGCTCCTCGCGCTCGACGTCGCATCGCCTCACGGCCTTCGCGGAGCCGCGCGGCGGGCGCGTCACCTACCCCGCAGCAAATGTCGGGAGCGAGCGCCTCGAGACACGGGCCCCCTTTCATCTCGAGGCCACCGTCCGCGTGTTGCAACGGCGGCCGAACAACCTGGTCGACATCTGGTCCGATGATCGCTACCTCCGCGTGCTTCGGGCGGGGCAAGGTCTGGTCCTGGTCGAGGTCGAGAATCGAGGCTCGATCGACGTCCCCGACCTGCGGTGGCGTGTCCGGGCAGGTGACCCATCGCGCAGCGGGCGCGCCGCCCTCGGGCAGACCGTGCGCGCGATCCTGGGCCTCGACGTCGATCCCGAGCCGCTCCAGCGAGCCGCCGAGTCGGAGGCCAGGCTGCGCTCGACCGCTCTCGCGCTGCGCGGGATGCGACCCCCGCGATTCCCGGAGCTCTTCGAGACGTTCGCGAACGTCGTGCCCTTCCAGCAGCTCAGCCTGGATGCCGGCGTCACCATCGTGGGCAGGTTGGTCGAGCGGTTTGGCGAGGTCCTCGAGCATGACGGCCGCCGCTTCCACGCATTCCCGACCGCCGATGCCGTGGCGCGCGCTCCGCTCCAGGCCATTCGCGCGAGCGGCCTCAGCCTGAAGAAGTCCGAATCGCTCCGTCACGCCGCGCGCGCCGTCGCCTCGGGTGCGCTCCGCGGCGACCGGCTCTTCAACCTGGACAGCGCTGATGCTCTGGCCCTGCTGACCGACCTTCCGGGCATCGGTCCGTGGAGCGCGGGACTGGTGCTGCTGCGCGGACTCCGCCGGCTGGACGTGTTCCCCACAGGCGACGTCGGGGCGGAGCGTGGCCTCCGGACGCTCCTGCGCAAGTCGGAGCGGTCACCGCTCACTCGAATCGTCGAGCGTTTCGGCGCTGTCAGGGGATATCTCTACTTCTGCGCGCTCGGCGGCAGCCTCCTCGCGCGGCGCCTCATCCACCCCGCTCCGCCCCCGCCGGCACGATGAGCAGCGGCGCCCAGGCTAAAGGACGTGCGCGCCCCCTTCCCCGACGCCTCCATTCACTCTTTTCGGATCTCCGAGGGGCAATGCGGTCAATCTCGAAGCACGCCTTCGCTGTTCAAAGCGACTTCAAGTATTCGACCAGATCGACCCGTTGGGCGTCGTTCAACCCGAGGTTGTTCTCCTTCGGGTCATTGTATCGATTCACCACGCAGGCGAGGTCCCGCCTCACGCGGTCGGTCGCCATCGCCAGGCCGCCGATCTCCGATCCATCCATGCACTTGCTGGTCCTGGCATCGAACGCGCCCGAGCCGTCGTGGAAATACGGCGGATGCTGCCAGATGCCCCCGAGCGGCGTGACACGCCACCTCTTCGTGGCCGAGAATTTGATGTAGTTCTTGTCGAGCGCCACGCTGGCGCTGGCCGGGTGCAAACCGAAGGTGTTCACGTCCGTGAACGACGCGCCGCTGTGGCAGGTCGCGCAACGTGCCTGACCTTTGAAGACAGCCTTGCCGCGGGTGACGGCTTGCGCATCGAGGTCGAGCACGACACCCCACCGGGCGCCGTCCTGCGCCAGCGAGGGGGCGGAGATGGACCACTGATAGGCCTCCAGCTGGGGCAAGATGGGCGTGATGCGGTCATCGCCCATACGATGATCCACCCTCAGCGGCCTCCCGTTGATGACGAGCCGTTCATCGAAGAAGGTGCCGCTGCCGTGCATTTGCGTCACACCGACGTAGCGGTTCCAGTAGGCCACAGGGCCAGCCGGTTCGTGGGCCGTATCACCGTCGCCCGTAAAAATGGCCTTCTCCAGACCTATCAAACCGTATGCCGGCGGTATCACCACCGGAATGCCGCCGGCGGCCTTGTAGGCCGCCAGGTTGGCGTCGATATCTGGACCGACCGCGGGATTGCTGCCCGGATCGATGTTCACGTTCATGCGCGGATCATAGAACCCAGGTCCGAAGAGGGCCGCCCACGAAGCGTATTCGGCGGCCTGCTTCGCGGTGAGGGCGGGCGAAAGCGAGATGATCGTCCCCGGCTGCAGATCCCGATTGGGCCAGCCGTCCAGACGATGACCCACGACGCCCG
>Ga0068853_100000663_pt1 | contig 23682 bp, 18 predicted proteins | sample KBSCornC32_FD_65655 | JGI IMG/M metagenome (GOLD analysis project Ga0068853, IMG submission 65655) | Corn rhizosphere microbial communities from Kellogg Biological Station, Michigan, USA - KBS Corn C3-2 | ecosystem: Host-associated > Plants > Roots > Rhizosphere > Soil ... | reverse complement strand
ACAGGGAGTCAGCGGCCGAAACCGGTCGTCGACCGCCAGCAGACTATGCATGGCCGAACTAAAGGCCACCATCTGCGGCCCCGCCGGCGAGAGACCCGCCACCACCTCGTTGATGCTCCTGCACACGGCCCGGAGTATCTCATCGGGGTCCAGCTCGCTCCTGTCGGGATGGGTATGCGACATCGGATAGGATACCGACCGCTTCAGAACCGGAATCCCTTCCTTACTGAAAGCAACCGCCTTCGCCGACGTCGTGCCAATATCGATTCCCATATAATAGTCCATTCGTCGGGTTATTTATCCCAGAAAACATGTATCGCCATATTGTCTCCTCCCATATGGCTGACAGCGGCGTTATAATTGTTCGTATTCACCGACGCTTCACGCAACGGATACTGCAGCCTGTGGACAAAGGCCCCCTTCACGGCCGGGTCGGCGCCGGGATAGGGATTGGGCGTCAGCGACGGATATCCGCTGCGGCGGAAATTCGCCCAGGCCTCCGTGCCGTTGAGGAAAGACGCGATCCAGTACTGCGTATTTATCTGCGCCAAAGCGTTGTTCGGATCGAAGGGATTGGCGGTCATATAGGCGTCCTGAGAGGCGCCCGGGATCGTGGCCGATGCGTCGTATTTCGCCATCTGGTCCATATGCGCGCGAACACCGGCGTTGTATAGCGTCGCCGGACTGGCGGATATCCATCCCCTTTGCGCCGCCTCTGCCAGCAGCAGCTGCGTCTGCGCATAAGTGACGAAGAATTCCGGAATATCTATACGCGCTACCGTGCGACGGTTCAGCTGGGAATACTTCCAGCCGGTGACCGCCTTGCCGGGGAAATTGGGCGCGGTGCTGATCGACGCTTCATTGTATCCCATCGGCATTCCGATCTGGTCGGCGAAGGCCGTGTCCTCCGAGCCCGTCCCATTAGGGCCCAGCGCTCCACCAGGGTTGTTATACTTTACGGCAATAACGCCCAGGCGAGGGTCGTGCGTTCGCTGCAGCGAGTCCACGAATGGCTTGGCGAGGTAGACGTTGGCTTTCTCCGTCCCCTGAAACCAACCGCCCGTGGGACTGTTAAAAGTGCTGCTGAAGAAGACTACCGCGTTGTCGGCATTCGACTGCATCGTCCCGGCCGTATAAGCCGCCGAGACGATCTGCTGTGCCCTGGTCGCATCCAGTTTGCTATAGCGCATCCCTATCCGCACCAACAGGGAATTTCCGAGTTTCTTCCACTGCGCGATATTCCCCTTGTAGATGACGTCATTCGCCTCGGTGGCCTTCCCCGCATCCAGCGCACCAACGGCCTGGGTCAGCTCGGCCGCGATATCAGTATAGATATCCTGCTGACTATCGTATTTGGGCAGGCTCACCTTCTGCAGGAATCCCTGCCCCGCCTGAGAGTAGGGCACGTCGCCATAAGTGTCCACCAGGATCATGAACACATAGGCTCTCATGATGCGTGCCATATTGTAGAGGTTGCTCCTCGCGGCATTCGCCTTCGTCTGGTTGATGACATCGGCCAGCAAGGCCACCGGACCGTTGACCCCGCTGGTACTGCCAGTAACTGTGGCGCCGTTCCCCGTTCCCTGGAAGAGAAGATCGAAGGTAGTGCTGGCATTGTTATCGTACTCGACGTTGTGATTGCCGCCTTCGGCGACTCCGGTGAAAGGATGAACGACTTGCTGGGCAAGCGGTAGCTGGTAGTAAAAGACCGGTATCGCAGCGTTCACTTCGGACGTCGCAAAGAGATAGGCCGGGTCGAGCGAGCTGGGCTGCGTCGGATTGGTGTTCACACTCACAAAGTCCTTATCGCAGGCGCTCACGCCGGCCAGCAGCAGCAACACGAATAAGTATCGGATCGAAAACATACGTCTCATAAATTATTTTTTAGGCGATGTTTAAAATTTGAAATTCAGGTTGAGGCCATAGCTGCGGGTCGTAGGCAGCGTATGCGCCTCGATGCCCGGTACGTTGTCCGAGGCCGAGACCTGCGCCTCGGGGTCCAGATTGTCCACGTATTTCTTTATCATCAGCACGTTGTAGATATTGGCGCTGACCGTGGCCTGCCGTATAAAGCTCTTCTTTACCACGGCCGAAAGATCGTAAGCGAGCGACAGCGAACGCCAGCGGATAAAGCTCGCGTTATACACGAAGGGCGTGGCGATATTTGTCGACCGGTACTGTGTATAGAAGGTCTCGGCGTTCACGCTTGTCGAATTGGGCGAGCCGTCCTGGTTGACGCCCTGGAAGACGACGCCCTTGTCCCTTCCCACCAGCGAAGCCTTTGACAAACCTTCCCGAAGAAAATTCAGGTTCGAATTGGACAGCATTTTGGCGCCCGCTTTGAAATCGACCTGCGTAAACAGTTTCCACCTGCCCAGCGTGAAGGTATTCTGCCAGCCCCCGATCCATTTGGGAATGGCGCTGCCGAAGGTCTTGAGATTCCCCTGCAGGAACAGGCCACCGCTGGTGATGATATTCCCTTTCACGTCCTTTTTGTAGTCATACCCGCGCAGCGAAGCCAGCGGCATCCCGACCTCATGGGAGACCGTGCCGAAGTATTCTCCCGATCCCACGTCGAATCGTTGTTGTCCACCCGCCAGAGACAAGACCTTGCTCTCGTTGTAGCTGGCGTTGACGCCGGTCTCCCAGCTGAAGTTGCTCAGTTTGACGGGTGTGCCCGTCAACAGCAGCTCGACGCCCTGATTCCGGAGATGACCCAGATTCACCTTAGTGCCGCTGTATCCGCTCGCATTGGAGATGCTGACATTGAGGATCTCGTCATAGGTATTCTTGTTGTACACCGTTCCGTCGAAACTCAGACGGTTGTTGAATAGCCTGAACTCGAGCCCCAGCTCGGCCTCCTTTACCTTCAGCGGTTTCAGGTCGGGATTGGGGCTGACATTGCTGGGTATACTCCCCAGCGCGAAACTCCCTGTAGGGGTAGTGAACTGGTTTGCGTTGACAGAATAATACAGTGCGTTCGTATACGGGTCCGTATCGCCTCCGACCTCCGCATAGGCAGCGCGCAGCTTGCCATAGTTAAGCCATGAAGGGAGGTGGTTCCCCAGAAGCTCGCTCCATACAAAACTCAGACTCGCGGAGGGATAGAGATAGTTATTGGACTTCGGGTTCAGCGTGGAGAACCAGTCGTTGCGCCCGGTAATATTTAAGAACAGATAGTTGCTGAACGACAATTCAGCGGCGCCATACAGCGAATTGACCTCCTTCTTCGAGTAGTTGTAGAAAGGATTCTTGGTCTGCCCGTTGCCGATCGTATAGAGGTCCCGCACGTAGAAATTGGTGACGGACGTGCCGATATTCGAATAGACCTGCTCCATCTGGTTGCCGCCCAAAGTAACGTCGATGCCGAATTTTCCGAAACTATGCTTACCGCCGACGAGGAAGTCCATATTCCTTTCCCGGAAGGTCGTCTCGTCCTGATAGTAATAGCCGTTAAAACCGCTGGCCGCCGCGCCGATGCTTCTCGTGCCGGTCGGCCGGTCATAGTCGTACGGTCTGGTATAATAATCCTGTCCAAAACGTCCCTGGACATAGAGCCAGTCGGTCAGCTGATACCGCAGCGCCGCATTGCCGATGATACGGTCGCGGCGGACGTGCTCGAAACGCTGCAGCGTCACCCAGTAGGGATTGTTACGGTTGGTGAACCTGGCCAGGGGCTGCTCGTTGCCATTGGGGTCCTTGTAGGTCGCCTTTAGCCAGGCGACGTCGATACTGTTCGCCAGCGTATAGATCGTCGTGTTGGCATCCATATCCTGAATACCTATCTGCGGCGGATTGTGGTTGTATTCATTCGAGTAGTTGGCGTTCAGCTGGAGGCTGAACCTTGGCGTGAACTTATAGTTCAGACCGAGATTCACGATCTTTTTATGATAGTCGGAATTGGGCATGATGGCATTCGCATCCGTGTTGGAGAAGGACAGCCGGAAATAGCCCTTGTCGTTGCCTCCGGAAAGAGCGACCGTGTTGGTGAAATTGGCACCGGTACGATAGAAATCCTTTATCCGGTGCCTGTACGCTGCGTAAGGCTTTGTACTGCCGTCGAACTGCGGGGTAGGCTTGCCGTCGAACTTCTCGCCGAAGGAGAACACGCCCGAGCTCTGTGCGTCGCTGACAGTCTGGGGCCGTAAATTGTTCTCGCCCTGCCCGTACTCGTACTGAAAATCGGTATAGTCCAGCGCCTGATCGGCCTGAAAATGCGAGCTGACCTCCACGCCGATATTGCTGCTGCGCGTTCCCGTTCGGGTGGTGATGATGATCGCCCCGTCCTTCGCACGAAATCCGTAAAGAGCAGCCGCCGCCGCGCCTTTCAGTATCGTCATCGACTCGATATCGTCCTGGTTGATACTCTGCAGACCGTCGCCCTGGTCGGAAGAGCCGCCCGTCGGATTACCCGTGCCATTGCCATTGGAGAAACCGGCAGAGATACTGGTGTTGTTGATCGGGATGCCGTTGACGACGATAAGAGGAGAATTGTCGCCTTTGAAAGAAGACTGTCCCCGAATACGGATCTTGGTGGAACCACCTGGTCCGCCCGCCGGCGGGGAGACATTCAAACCGGCTACTTTTCCTTCAAGACTGTTGCCGAAGTTCGTGGTGCGGTTGCTGGTCAGCTGTTCGGTGTTGACGCTGGTGGCGGCGTAGCCAAGTCGCCGGGCCTCGCGCCGGATGCCCAGGGCGGTGACAAGCACTTCGTTGAGGCTGTGGGCGTCGGCGACAAGAGCGACGTCGACGACCGCCCTGTCATTCACCTGGACCTCCTGCAGGGCGAAGCCGATAGAGCTGACAACCAGCGTCGCGCCCGCCGCCGCATCGATGCGAAAATGGCCGAGGGAATCCGTCGTTGTGGCAGCTGCCGTTCTTCCCCCCTTCACCTGTACAGTAGCGGATACAATAGGCTTGCCGGCCGCGTCGGTCACGGTGCCGGTCCTGGTTTGCGCCATACTGTTGAGGGTAATAAAAAGGAGGGCTGGCAGAAAAGCCAGTGCAATTCTTTTCATAATAGCAAGTGTTTGGAGTTAGCAAATCGTCAGACGGAGAGTATCCATCAGAATACAAAGAAGATAAATTCCAAACAAAAAAACTTCCAATAAAATCCGCCGGTGAATTTTATAAACGAAGAAATATTTAACTTGAGATGCCGGAGGCATCTCGTCCGAAGGACAGACATTAGCGAAGGTGCCTGAAATGTGCAACATTTCCGGCACTGATATTTGGGAGTAACATAAAGTAGGATTGCTTGAACCCATTTCACTTACAAAAAGGATTATCGAAAGAGCTGGATCTTTTTCCGAACATCCTGGAGTTCGGAGTAAAAAAGGTCCAGACCATCCGTCTTACTTCCTTCCCCGTCGAAAAAAGCAACTCCTTCAGCATCTATTATATATGGGATGGCCGCTACGACTGGCTCATCGATGAACGTCACTGCATCCTCTATCCAACCGACATAGCACTGGTGCTGCCGGGGCAGACTTTCGGCAGTCCGCGCGGCACGCTCGACATCGGCAGCTATGGCTGGATATCCCTGGACATCGGCACTGCAGAGACCAGTCTGGGCGCATTCAGCGGCCTCTCCCCGACCGAAAGCCGGTCGATCCGCAAGATACTCCTGATGAACAACGTCCCCGTCGCCACCGGTCTGAAGGAGACGGGTAAACTGTTTCAGCAGCTGGCGCAGGAGCTGCACCTGCAGGAGATCGGCTTCCAGACCAGGATCAACCAACTGATGGACGGGCTGATGATCCTCACCGCGCGGCAGCTGATCCACCAAAGCCATTCACAGCGGGACTTCTCCGGTTCTTTTATGAAGCTCGAACAGGAGCTGCGTAAAAACCTCTCCCACCAGTGGTCCGTGGAAGAAATGGCGGCCCTTGTAGGACTGGGCACGACGGCTTTTACCGAAAAGGTAAAAACATATACCGGATTTTCACCGCTGAACTATCTGATCAATATCCGTATCTCCGAAGCCATCAGGCTCCTCAAACAGACGGAGACCAACCTGACCGATATCGCCCTGGATACCGGATTCTATTCCTCACAACATTTCTCCACCACCTTCAAGAAGCTTACCGGCTATACGCCGAGCCAGTTTCGAAAGGACAATACCGACTTACCATGAGCAAGCAGGACTGTATACTGACCATCGACCTGGGTACGGGCGCCGTGCGGATCTTCGCCTTTGACCTGCAGGGCATCTTCATCGGTTCGATGAAAGGCTCCTACCCTACTTTTCACCGGGAGCCGGACCAGAGCGAACAGGACCCCGAACAGATCTTTATCACCGTCCTTTACGTGCTGAAAAATCTGCTGAATGAAAGGATCCAGCCTTCCGGCTACCGGGTAAGCGCTATCTGTTTTAGCGCGGCCATGCACAGCGTGCTGCCGGTCGACAAAAAAGGAAATCCACTGGGCAACGCCATCACCTGGTCGGACAACCGCGGCAAACAGGAGGCCCGGCAACTCAAGGGCTCGCCGTCAGGCAAGACCATCTATGACGCTACGGGTACGCCGATACACCCCATGTCCCCGCTGATAAAGATCACCTGGATGAAGAAAGAGGACAAACACCGGTTTCACCTGACGGCCCGCTTCCTTTCCCTGAAAAGCTATATCATCCAGCAGCTCACGGGCGAGACGATCATCGACTACAGCCTGGCCTCCGCCACGGGACTGTTCAATATCCATTCCTTCCAGTGGGAGGACGCTGCCCTCGACTATGCGGGCATTACCGCGGGTCAGCTGCCCGAACTGGTACCGGTATTCTATTCTTCTCCCCGGCTGCGGCCGGAATATCAGGCTTCGCTGGGGCTCGATGAGAGCACCCGCATTATCGCGGGCGCCAGCGACGGTTGCCTCGCGACTCTTGGAGCGGGCGTTTGGGGTGAAGGGAAAGCGACGATCACGGTAGAACAAAGCGGAGCCGTGCGCGTAGTTGGCAAAGAGGTGCTGATCGACGAAAAACAACGCCTGTTCAACTATGTCCTGTCCAGGGATTATTATGTCTCCGGCGGACCCACCAACAACGGCGGGGTCATCTTCGAATGGTTTACGCGCGAGTTCGGCTCGTTCCGGAAGGCCTTCGATCTGGAAGAGGCGATGGAAGGGCTGATACAGGAAGCCGCCAGGATACCGGCAGGCAGCGACGGACTGCTGTTCCTGCCCTACCTGCTGGGCGAAAGGGCGCCCATCTGGAACGCCAACGCGAGAGGCGTATACTTCGGACTGAATATGCAGCACCGCCAGCAACACTTTATCCGGGCTACCATCGAGGGCATCCTGTTCGAGATATACAGCATCGGTAAGACGCTCGAAGAACACCGGCCGATCCATACGCTGTCCATCAACGGCAGCTTTGCAGCCTACCCCTTCTGGGCGCAGCTGATCGCCGATATGTTCAACAAGCCGGTGCACGTGAAGAACAATTCGGACAGCATCGGTCTCGGCGCCTTCCTCGTCGCCGCCACCGAAATGGGTATGTACAAAAGTCTGGAAGAAGCCACCCGCGGCATCGACCTGCCGGGGATGTACCGGCCGGACAGAAACAACCACGACGTATACATGCGATTGTTCTCCATCTTCGAGCGGCTGAGCAGCAAGCTGGCGGATGACTTTGAAGAGATCGCGGGCCTGCAGAGCTAGCGGGTCGCGGGGGACCTATTATTTTATCTCGAAAACGGCAAACTGCGCCTCGTTCTTTCCTGTATTTTCAATCCGCAGCGTCTCTCCGGCGGGGATAAAACTATAACCACCCTTCCCGCTGAAGGGTTTGTTATTGACCCTGCCTGCTGCGTCGGGGCCCAGCAGACCGATCACAACTACCGGGCATGGCAGCCCGCTGAGGTTGATATTTTTCCCGGCGGCCATCTTTACACGGTATGCGCGTACGGGTTTCGCATCAAAAAGGAGTTCGGAATTGGGAAGGTCGGCGCCCTTGAATCCAGCCGCCGGCTTATGCGGAAGTTCGATATCGATCGTATGAAAAGGCACCTTGTCCGCATTCCATACGCGGTGGATCCTCGGCGTATCGGTAAAATCTTCGAACCAGATGTCTTCCTTGTCGAAGGTCCTGTGCCGCGGCTCGATCAGCGCCTGGCTCCCGGTCTTTGTATTGCCCAGCACCAGAAACACCGAAGGCGTCGAATGCTTATGGTAGAAAGTCGTATCGCCGGGGGGCAGGTGCACATCCAGTATCCTCACCCACTGGTTGTCCACCACGTCGTGGTGTCTCGGCTCCTTGCGGACCTGCATGATCGAAGCGCTGTCTTTGAGTGTCTGCGCAAGGCCGCTGGCGGCAAAGAAGAAAAGGACAAGAAATGAAAGGGTAAGCCTCCGCATATTCAAATTTTTTATAAAAATAAGTAGATTTTGCGCATTCGATTGCGTTAGTTTTTGACACCCATCTCCATTATCTTTATTTTCATGAACAGAAAAGATTTCCTCCGTAATAGCGGCCTCGCCGCCCTGGCCCTTGCCACCGCCCCCTCCGCCCAACTATTCGCCCGCAAACAACAGGACAAGGTCCGGCTCGCCATCATCGGCACCGGTCTTCGCGGACAGAGTCACCTGAGCCTGTTGCTCAAAAGAGACGACGTCAGCCTCCAGGCCATCTGCGACGTGGACGAGCGGATGCTCGACAGCGCGAAAAAGCAGATCGAAAAGAGCGGAAAGAAAATGCCTAAAATATCTACCGGCAACCCCTATGCCTGGAAAGACCTGCTGCAGAGCGAACAGCTGGACGGGGTCGTCATCGCCACTCCATGGGAATGGCACAAGCCCATGATCATCGGCGCCCTCGAAGCCGGCATAAAATATGTCGGCACTGAGGTCATTCTGGGCATCACGCTGGAAGACCACTGGGAAGTGGTCAGGGCAGCAGAGCAGAAAAATGCCCACGTCATGATGCTTGAGAACGTCTGCTACCGCCGGGACGTAATGGCCGTCCTGAATATGGTGCAGCAGGGACTGTTCGGCGAGCTCGTCCACTTGCAGGGCGGGTACCAGCACAACCTTAGAGGCGTGAAGTTCAGCGGCAACTGTGAGTTTGGCGAGAAGGCCTTTTCCGAAGCCCGCTGGCGGACGGAACATTCCATACATCGTAACGGCGACCTCTATCCCACGCACGGCGTCGGCCCGCTCGCGAACTATATACATATCAACCGGGGCAATCGTTTTGTCAACCTTTGCTCGTTCTCCTCCAAAGCCCGCGGTCTTCACGACTACGTGGTAAAAAAATGCGGACCGGAACACCCCAGCGCCAAAGTTCAGTTCAAACTGGGCGACGTCGTCACGACCTCCCTCAACTGCGCGAATGGCGAGACGATCCTGCTGCAGCACGACACCAGCCTGCCCCGCCCCTATTCGCTCGGCTTCCGGGTGCAGGGCACCGGCGGGCTCTGGATGGACGTCGCAAAAGGCATTTACGTCGAAGGCCAGTCGAAGGACGAAGCCTGGGACGACGCCAGGGTCTGGCTCGACAAATACGACCATCCGCTGTGGCGACGCTGGAGCGCTTCCGCTGAAGGCGCCGGTCACGGAGGAATGGACTTCTTCGTGCTACACGCCTTTGTCGAATCGATCAAACGCCGGACTCCGACACCCATGGACGTATACGACGCCGCAGCCTGGAGCGCCATCACACCCCTCAGCGAACAGTCGATAGAGTTAGGCAACCAGACGGTGGAATTCCCGGACTTCACAGCAGGTCAGTGGATGTACCGCAAGCCGTCATTTGGCCTCTCAGACGAATACTAGTATATTTACAAATGACCTCGACACCACCTATCCTTCCCCGCGCCGCCGTAAGGGGCATCGGCGGCACTCTTTTACTGATGGCTCTTTTCACCACCGCATGGGCGGGTATAGCCAACGCAGGCCTCCAGGGAGCCGACAACTATTTCCACCTGACCGTCTGTTCGCTGCTCAGTCTCGTATTTATCATCTATGGCATACGGCTGCTATTAAGCGCCAGGCGCTTCCCCAAAAGCAGGTCTGCCGAAGACCTGATCACGGGTAAGAAGATGGGAAAGGCCTACGCCATCGTCTTCGGCATTGAAGGAGTGGCCATCGGTGCGGCCAGCGCCATCCTTGGGATCTCGGGACACGGGGAATACGTCCTTCCGGCCATTGCCCTTATCGTAGGCCTGCATTTTTATCCCTTCGCCCGTATATTCAACAGGAAAGTCGACTACTATATCGCCAGCTGGACCTGCGGGGTCGCTCTCGGCGCCATCTTTGCTACCTACAACAACAGCAGACCGCAGGCCTTCATCATGGCCTTTCTCGGGATCGGCGTATCGGTGGCAACAATCGGCTATGGCCTGTACACACTGCGGTACGCCCGCAGTTTCAACCTAATATCCGGGATTCTGAACAAGCGCCGGGTTTAAAATTCTTTCCCGGGAAGGCCTCGCAATTGTCCACAAAAAAAAACCGGAGCGGAAATCGATCATTGCTGATCCCCGGCCCCGGCCATTACAATTACTGCGATCGCAGATTACTTTACGTTCTGTCCAACGATCTTGGCAAGGTCGAACATCGATACCTGGCTCTTGCCGCCGAACAATGTCTTCAGCTTGGCATCGGCGTTGATCATGCGTTTGTTCGTCTTGTCCTGGAGATTGTTCTTCTTGATGTAGTCCCAGATCTTTTTGATGATCTCCGTTCTCGGGAGTGGCTTGCTTCCGATAACGTCGGCCAATGCAGGGCTCGGATTGAGCGCCGCCATAAAGGCTGCATTAGGCGTTCTTTTCTTTTTGGGAGCTGCTTTCTTAGCGGCTTTTTTTGGAGCTGCTTTCTTCGCTGCCTTTTTAGGAGCAGCCTTTTTTGCGGCTTTCTTTACTGCCTTTTTAGGAGCAGCTTTCTTCGCGGTCTTTGCCATGTTAACTAGAATTTAATTGGTTAGTAAAACTAAATTACTACTTTTTCCAATATAACAAGTAGTATTTGCTCACACGGTAATCCCCATCCCCGCGCCTGCCCCACCTCTTAGACGGTATCCCCCCTCCCTCCTGCACGGCATTCCCCCCCGGCTCTTACACCGCGAACGGCCGGTCGATCGAAGGGCTGGGCTGGGAAAACCACCGCGGTCCGTCCTCGGTCATATAGGCGCAATCCTCGAGCCGAACCCCAAACTCCCCATAAATGGCGACCATCGGCTCGACGCTGAAACACATCCCGGGCTTGAGCGGCTGCTTGTTCCCGAGGACCATATTCCCCCATTCGTGGATGTCCATGCCGATGCCATGTCCCGTCCGGTGGGGCAGGCCGGGGATCTTGTAGCCAGGGCCAAAACCCGCGTCCGTTATGACTTTTCGGGCGGCGATGTCCACCTGTTCACACGGGACGCCGATCCTGGCGGCCGCAAAACCCGCCGCCTGGGCCCTCTTCTCCAGGTCCCAGATCTCCCGCTGCCGTCGGGTCGGCTCGGCGCCATAGACCACCGTCCGGCTGATATCCGAACAATACCCCTGGACCTTACAGCCGTCATCCATGATCACGACATCCCCCTTTTTCAGGTACTGGGTCTGGATACTGCCGTGGGGGTAGGCGGAGGCCGGCCCAAAATTGGCGCTCAGGTCGCCCCGGACGCCAAGACGGGAAAAGGCATCCGCCGCTATCGACGAAAAATCCGCCGGCGTCATCCCCTCGTGCAGCAGGGCGATGGACGCCTTATAGGCCGCTACCGTAATATCGTTGGCTTTTTGCATCAGGGCCAGCTCCGCAGGAGACTTGATCATCCGGCAGTTCATCGTCACCGGATCGCCGCTGACATAATTCAGCTGCGGCGCCTCTTTCCGGACGCCGTCGAAGATGAAGAAACGCACCCGCTCTTCCATCCCGATAGTGCCCGTCCGGATACCATAGTCCTTCAATATCCCCGAGACCACCTTATAGGGATTCTCGTGCTCTTCCCAGACGCGGACCTCGGTGCCGATCTTTATCAGCTCGCGCAGCCGCTCGGCCTCAAAGGCGGGACTCACATATTTCACGTCCCCCTTCGCCGGGATAACAGCCACCATCGGCCGCTCACTCTGCCCCCAGCCAATACCCGTGAAATACACCATCGACGTCCCCGAGTCCAGGACCAGCGCTTCGATCTTATTCTCCACCATCAGCCGCTGGGCCTTCTGAATACGGGCCTGCCGCTCTTCTAACGTAATGGGGACCACGTCACCGGTCATCGGCTTCAGATCGTCAAGCACCTCACCTCTCCCCCCGAGTGAAGGCAAATTATTGAATCCGGCTGCTGCCAGCCCGGAAAGACGGATAAAATCTCTTCTTTTAATGCTCATGCAACAAATCAACAAATTTCCGCCGACACCAGCTTCCCATATTTTAGCCCATTTCATCCACCAATTGTCTCAACTCATACCATGTACCATTCGCCGGCAACCCTCGCTGGTATAGCTTGGCGCAAAAATTTTAACCATGCGACGTCTTATTAGAATCCTGAAGTGGACCGGAATCGTACTCGGCGCCTTTATCGCCATCCTGACCATTACGGTCCTGTGCCGCCAGAACCTTCACTATACAGCCCCCTACCCCAACATAACCGCATCGGCTGACAGCGCCACCATCGCCCGCGGCCGTCACCTCGTATTCGGCCCCGCCCACTGTATCAACTGTCACAATCCGAATAACCCCGACTCCCTTGTCGCGCTCGGCCAGGACCCGCCCCTTACCGGAGCCGTTGCCTTCAATCTCCCCATAGGAACCATCTATTCCAGGAATATCACACCGGACAAAGCGACCGGCATTGGCAATTACAGCGACGCCGAGATCGCCCGGGCGCTCCGCTATGGCGTACACGCCGACGGCACTCCCGTATACGATTTCATGCCCTTTCACAATCTCAGCGACGAAGACCTTCGGGCCGTCATCTCCTGGCTGAGAGCGCAGAAGCCGGTATATCACAAGGTGCCCGCCGACCGGCCAAATACGATGGGCTATCTGGTCAAGGCCTTCCTGGTCAAACCCGTCGGCCCGTCCGGACCCGTGCCCCGGGCCGTAAAAGCCGATACTACCGCCGCCTACGGAAAATACATCACCCACAGCATTGCGGAATGCAACGGCTGCCATACCCAGCGCGATATCTCCGGAGCCTTTACCGGCGCTCCCTTTGCCGGTGGCGGAAATGTCGAAGGCTTCATCACGCCCAACCTGACACCCGACTCCTCCGGGCGCATCTTCAGCTGGTCACAGCGGGACTTCATCAACCGTTTCCGCAAAGGCAGGCTGGTCCCCGGCAGCCCGATGCCCTGGTACAGCTTCGGGCGCATGTCGGACGACGAACTGAAAGCCGTCTATCAATACCTCAGGTCCCTGACGCCCGCCAAAATGCCCGCAGTTCATTAACCAAAAAGCCCAGCTCATACGCACCGGCATTGTCCCGCCGCCCGCTTCGACCCAAATTTGCACCGTCATAAAAACACCAACATGTCAAAAGCTACTCCTATACTCCTCCTCGCTCTGCTGCTGACTGGCCACAGCTTCGGCCAGTTCGGCAGCCTTATCAACAAAGCAAAGAACAAGATCAACCAGCGCATCGACCGCAGGGTCGACCAGGGCATGGATAAGGCCCTCGACAAAGCCGAAGGCAAAGGCGCAGCGCCAGCCGTATCGACAGGCGCAACTCCTGCCACAGCGCCCACCCTCTCCAGCTTCTCCAAATACGATTTTATACCCGGTGAAAAGATCCTGTATGCCGAAGACTTCGCAGAGCAACCCATCGGCGAACTGCCCGCCGGCTGGAACAGCACCGGCACCGGCGAGCTCGTTACCCTCGACAAATTCGCGGGCCGGTGGCTCCGTCTCCACAAGTCGGTATCCTATCTGACGGCCAGCAGCAAGAGCTTCGGCCAGGACTATACCGTCGAGTTCGACCTCGTCCTGCAACTGAAGAACAACGGCTGGATGTACCCCCAGTTCCTCGTCTCCCTGCTCGCCAGCCGCAACCTGTCACCCGACGACAACAGCCTGTTGAAAGACTACCGGCAATTCGCCGCCGCCACGGCAACGATCGCGCCCTTTGAGAACAAAGACTCACGAGCGGTATTCGAAGCCTTCAAAGAAAAAGCCTCCGTCTTCAAGGGCGACCTTATCAATATCGGACAGCTGCAAAACTGGTACGGACAGCCCATGCACGTCGCCATCCAGGTGCAGAAACAACGGTATCGCTGCTGGATCAACGAGCTGAAGGTCTTCGACGTACCGAAAGGCGTCCCCGCCGCCGACACCATGAATCAGCTGCGCCTCGAAGTCGGCGCTACCAACTACCCCGAAGAAAGCTACGGCGTATATGTCGGCAATGTCCGCATCGCCACCGGCCTCCCTGATACCCGTCACCGGCTGATCGAAGAGGGAAAATTCTCCACCAATGGCATCTGCTTCGACCCTAATAGCGCCGCCATCCGTCCCGAATCCTACGGCGTGCTGAAAGAGATCGCAACCGTACTCAGAGAAAACCCGTCGGTCCGGATAAAGGTCATCGGCCACACCAGCAGCGACGGAGACGACGCCGCCAATCTCGAACTGTCGAAAAGACGCGCCGCCGCGGTAAAAGACTTCTTCGGCAGCGAATGGAAGATCGACGGCGCCCGAATCGACACCGACGGCAAAGGCGAGACCGAACCCGTCGCCGACAACAAGACAAAAGAAGGCCGCGTCCAGAACAGACGCGTCGAATTCATCAAACTCTAATCAAACAAAAAAATGAAACACACCATTCGCCTTACCGCAGCCGCAGTACTCGTCCTGCTGAGCTGCAGCCTCTTCTCCTTCGTCGTCGCCCCCCGCCTCGCAGAAGGCATCTGGCAACAGCTGGGCATCACCCAGCAGGACGGCGCCGACAAGATCAAAAAAAGCTTTCTCGACGGCTATCTGCACTACGAAGGACTGAAAGCCGCGAAGAACATAGGCAACCGCGGTCAGGCCTCCGCCGACCTGCTGGCCTATACCAAACAGTATCTGTCCAGCCCCGTTTTTAAAGCCGCATACGACAAGATGCGCAAGGACTCCAGACCCACTGAACCCGTCGACTATTCAAGACCAAAAGAACAGATCCGCCAGGACAAGATCGCAGAGACGAAAAAATCGCTGGCCATCACCGAGAACACCATCAACACCGCCAGCGCCGACATGAAAAAGGTCATGCAGCCGATACTGGACATGCATAAAAAGAACCTCGCGGACTACCAGAACCCGAACAGCCAGACGATAGAAATGGAGTACCAGAGCCAGCTGGACCGCCGGAAAAGAGAGCTGGAGGACTACAAAAAATACAGTGCACAGTGGCAGGAAGAATATCCGGAAGACTGCCGTATATTCGTCAAACGGCGCATCCAAAAATATCTCTCCCTCGCAACAACTGTCGACTTCACCGCTACCACCCACGAAAAGAACGGCAGACAAATTTTCGACAAGCAGGAATTTCAATACAAGAGCAACGACTGGAAGATGATCTATCGTGCCGGAAAGGAAGTATACAACGTAGCAAAGCCTTTCACGGAAAAATGGATACAGGAACTGCAATAATAACCCTCAAACTCTAAAGAACATGAATCAACACTCTTTCCCGGGCGGACGCCCTATCATACTCGTCACCGGCGCCACAGGCGCACAGGGAGGCAGCGTAGCCCGCGCCCTGCTGAACACCAAACGCTATGCCGTACGCTGTCTGACCCGTGACACAAGTTCAGACAAAGCCACAGAACTTCAGGACGCCGGAGCGGAGCTCGCGGAAGGCGACCTCAACGACAAAGACAGCCTGCTCGCAGCCATGAAGGACTGCTATGGCGTCTTCGGCCTCACCAATTTCTGGGAACACTACGAAAGGGAATTCCAGCAGGGCAGGAATCTCGTCGACGCCGTGAGGGATTCCGGGATCTCCCATTTCGTCTATAGCGGATTGCCGGGCTACCTCGAGCTGAGCAGCGGGCAATTCCCCGTCCCGCACTGCGACATAAAGGCCGCGCTCGAGAACTACACCCGTTCGCTCGGCCTGGCCGCTAGCTTTGTGCATATCGCCTTCTACTATGAGAACTTCTTTTCCTTTTTTCCGCCGCAGAAAAGAGAGGACGGCTGTTACTATTTTGGCTTCCCCCAGGGCGACACGCGCCTGGCCATGGCCAGCGTCGAAGATATCGGCCCGATCGTAGCCGGGATATTTGCCTGTCCGGAGATATATCTGCACCGCACCGTCGGCGTCGTAGGCGAAGACCGCAGCTGTAAAGAATACGCGGCGATCATGAGCCGGGTGCTGGGCGTGACCGTCCGTTATAACCATATCCAGCGCGACGTCTACTCGGGCTACGGCTTCCCCGGCGCCGAAGAGCTCGCCAATATGTTCGAGGTACAGCGGCTCTATATCCCCAGGCGCAGCCAGCACCTCATGGAGAGCTATTGCATGAACCCGGCAATGCAAAGCCTCGAAACCTGGCTGGTAAAGAATAAACACCGGTTCCTCCAAATTTTAAACGAACCCGAATATGCGTAAGAAATATTCGATCCTTGCACCCCTCGCTCTTGCCGCTCTGGTCTTTGGCTTTTCCTGCAGCGAAGCCAGCTCCGGGGGGACCGGCCCTATCGGCGACCCCGTCCAACTCGTCAGACGCGGGCAATACCTCGTCAATGCCATCGGCTGCGACGACTGCCATTCGCCCAAAAAGATGGGACCCCATGGTCCCGAGGTGGACAGCGCCCATCGGTTCTCGGGTTATCCCGCCGGCAGGCCGCTGCCCGGCTTCGACGCAGGCACCGCGAAGAACTGGATACTTTTCGGCGGCGATCTTACTTCCTCCGTAGGCCCGTGGGGTGTATCCTTCGCAGCCAATATCAGTTCGGACCCCACCGGCATCGGCAACTGGACGGAAGCCCAGTTCATCCGCTGTATCCGCGAAGGCAAATGGAAAGGCCTCGAACAGGGACGGCCCCTGCTGCCGCCCATGCCATGGGAGAACTTCCGCAAGCTCAGCTACGAAGACCTGCGCTGCATCTATACCTACCTGAAAACGACAAAGCCGGTCAACAATTCCGTGCCGCAACCCATTCCCCCGGGAGGAATGCCGCCGACAGTGAAATAAATGATTTTTTTATAGTAATTTGACCATCCTAACTAACCTATGCAGATACGACGGTATAGCAAAATTGAGCCGATGATCTTCGTCTGGTTTATGCTGCCCTATACCGTCCTGATGAACCTCCTCCTCTTCGGCTACTGTACCCTGTCATCCACCGGCGCATTTGTTACCCGAATGGGCATCTCCGCGCTGTATTTCGCGATGATCTATTCGATATTCGGAATGGCCGCCATGCTGGTCAAGAGACGTTTTCCCGGCGACCACGAATTGTATAGACGCACCGGCATCCTGCTACCCCTGTTCTGCGTCATGAACCTGCTGACCATACAGGGCGTCTACCTGCTGTACGAGGCGCTGCCCATGGGCGGCTGCTCCGTTCAGCGCAGCATGCAGTGGTGGGTGACCGGCTTTGGCTGCCTCGCCAGCGCCATCCTGACCTTTGTCAATGAAGCCGGCCTGGGCTGGGAGAAATGGAAGGCTTCCATGATGGAGACCGACCGGCTGCAGAGCGCCTACCAGAAAAGCCGGCTGATGAGTCTGCGGCGCCAGCTGCATCCGCACTTTCTGTTCAACTGTTTCAATACCCTGTCCAGCCTGATCCAGGAGAACGAACAGGAGGCTGAGAAATTCCTCGACGAGCTGACACGGGTGTACCGCTATCTCCTGAAAGGCGCGGAAGAGCAGCTGGTCGACCTCAGCGAAGAAATGAAGTTCATCGACGCCTATCTCTATCTGGTCAGGACCCGCTTCGGCCCCGCCCTCGATTTCGAGATCCGCATCGACAAGAATGACGAAGCAAAGAAGATAGCGCCGATGAGTCTCCTGGTCGTTCTCGAGAATATCATCTACAGGAACGCATTCAGCAAGTCCGAGCCGCTGGGCATAGATATCCGGACGCTCCAGGACGGCTCGCTGATGGTCACCAATACCGTTCAGCCGAAACCCGTCACGGGTGACGGCCCCGACCAGGAAGAAGGGCTGGACGACCTGGTCGGCAAATACAGGCTGCTGGGCAGTCCCGGTATAGTCATCCACGAGACACCCGCCTGCCGGTCTGTCTGTATACCCCTCATCGAAAAAAGCGAGCCGTCATCATGAAATTCTCCCGCCCCCTGAAAGTACAGATACTAGGCTTCTGGCTGTCGATGCCCTTCATCGTACTCGCCTATAACGCCATCCTCTATCCGGGCCGGTTCCTCACCGACTGGCACGTATGGATGATCAGCTGGCCCCTGATCTATGGGATCGGTATCGTATCCTGGTATGCGCATATACAGTATGACCACGCGATCCGCCGGCAGTTCCCGACCCTGAAAGAGACCCGGAAACGCATCCTGTATAAGGCGCTGACCAATCCCCTTATCATGACGCCATCCGTCCTGTTAATTTTCTGGATCTATGACCGCTGGCATATTCTCGGCTATCAGATGCACGTCCGCGACCTGAAATGGGGCTATCTAATCGGTCTCTCGATCAACCTCCTCTTCGACACTCTCTGGGAAGTGCTGTACCTACTGGAAAAATACCGGGAGAGCCTGCAGGAGAAGACCCTCCTCGAAAAAATGAGTATGGAGCACGAGTTCGAGAACCTGAAAGGCCAGATCAATCCGCACTTCCTCTTCAACTGTTTCAATACCCTCTCGTCGCTGATAGAGGAAGACAGGACGGAAGCCGAACGGTTCCTGGATGAACTCAGCAAGGTCTACCGCTACCTGCTGCGCAACAACGACAGCGGCGTCAGCACGGTGGAAAAGGAGATACGGTTCATCCAGTCCTATTTTCAGCTGCTCCGGACAAGGTATGGGGAAGGCCTCCAGCTGAACATGGACATCGACCGCCGCTATTTCCTCTACCAGTTGCCCTCCCTGAGCCTCCAGCTGCTGGTGGAAAATGCCGTCAAACACAATATCGTATCACGACAGCAACCCCTGATCATGGATATATTCACGACCGCCGGCAACCGGCTGGTCGTCAACAACAATCTCCAGCGCAAGACGCTGGCCGTCACGTCCACCCGCATCGGACTCCGCAACATCGAGGCGAAATACCGGTTGCTGAAGGAAGAGGGTTTTCAGGTCGTGGAAGGCGAACAGAATTTTATGGTGGTGCTCCCGCTTATCTGGAATAACAATTAAAACGCTAACGCTATGAACATACTGATCGTAGAAGACGAAGACCTTGCCGTAAAGAAGATACAAAAGACCCTGCTTTCAATACAGGACGAGGCCGTGGTCGCCGGCGTCACCGACAGCATAAAAAGCACGGTGGAATGGCTCCGGCAAAACCCCGCTCCCGACCTGATCCTGATGGATATCGAGCTGGCCGACGGACAGAGCTTCGAGATATTCAAGCTGATCGACGTTACAAGCCCCGTCATTTTCACGACCTCTTACGACGAATACGCGCTGAAAGCCTTCAAGGTCAACAGCATCGACTACCTGCTCAAGCCGGTGCAGAAAGAAGAGCTGCAGCTTGCCCTCGACAAATACCACCAGATGAAGCTCCGCTACGCGACCAAAGAAACACCGGAAGGAGAAGCCCGGCTCGACGTCCTGCTGAATCAGCTGCGACGTCAGCTGGAACCAAAGGAATTTCGGCAACGCTTTCTTGTCAAACACGGCCAGAAGCTGGTCAGCATCGGCATTGGCGAGATCGCCTATTTCTTCAGCGATGGCAGGCTTAATTTCTTCCGGACCACCGACAGCCGGAAATTCGTCGTCGACTATACGATGGACGAGCTGGAAGAGATGATCGATCCCAAATTGTTCTTCCGTATCAGCCGCGCCTTTTACGTTTCTCCCGCCTGTATCGACAAGATCGAGGAATACTTCGGCAACCGCCTCATCCTGAGCCTCCGTCCCGCCCTGGAAAAAGAGGCGCTGGTCAGCCGGGAAAAAGTCACCGACTTCAAAAAGTGGATGGGCAAATAAAAAGGACGGTCGTCCCTTTTTCATCCGTGTGCAGGTCGAGGGCGCCGCGGATGGCCGCAGCCCGGCTACGCGCCTCTTCCATCAGACGCACCGACCGGCCGCTGCGATGGTCGATCCGCATTCCCTTTGAATAAATACTCAGGTTCAGCATACTGTGATCCTGATCCAGCTGAACCAGCATGTCCTGTGCACTGGCCTCTTCCACCAGCACACGAAGCACCAGCTTGTAGATCAGCAGCAGCTCGTGCCGGATATTCATATCCGGGTGCAGACGCTCTACGCCTGCTGCTGCCTGCAGCCTGATCCGCACGCCGTGCCGGTGATTCAGCGCTTCCGCGAATTCCCGCATCCGGTCGATCGCCTTCGCCATATTATCGTTGGCCGGATCGATGGCCCAGAGCATATCGTCCATCGCAATGATCATATTGTGGCTCTTGTGATGGATCTCATTGATATAGTTGATGGCCTGCTCCGGATCCTTCTCCGCCTTGATCCTGGCGATCTCGCTGAGCACATTGATATTCTGGAGCGCCTGGTTGACCTCTTCGTGCAGGTTGCCGGATATATCGCTCCGCATATTCTCCAGCGCGGCCTTCCGCTGCATCCGCTGCCGGTCCAGCACGTAGAGAAGGGCGGCGCCGGCCAGCAGCACCAGGCAGAAGAACCACCAGCTACGCCAGAAAGGCCCCCGCACATGTATCGACAGCTCACGGATATGCGGGCTCAGCCGGTTATCGCCGTCGCCCGCCTGTGCCCGGAAGGTGTACCGCCCCGGAGGAAGATAGTTGTATACTGCTTCGTTGGACTTCGACTCTACCCAGTCCTTATCGATACCTTCCAGTCTGTACATGATGCCGGCGACATTCTGGTAGGCCAATGTTGACAGTGATATCCGCAGGGAATTCTGCGCGTATGGAAGCTCGAGTTCGGGCAGCCTCCCGACCGAATCCACGGACAAGGGCACATTATGCGCCCAAATGCCGGTGATCTCGACGTCATTGGGTGCCTGTTCGTATACCTGTATATGACCGGGCTGGAACTCGAGCAGGTCGTGCGTCGTGCCGATAACGACCCGTCCGTCCCTCAGCAGGGAAGCAGAACCCATATTAAAAGCATTGCTGCCGACTCCATCCATTTCGTAATAGGTCGTGGCCATCTGTTTGGCAAAGCTCAGCCTGTGCAGCCCTTCGGCATTGGTGATCCACAGATAGCCCCTCCTGTCCTGAATAATATTGGTCGCGCCGCTGAACAACGCACCCGTAACGCTGGTGTCGCTGCGGATCAGCCCGGTTCGGATATTAAGGACGTCGAGATTGTGCGTGGCGATGATGTAAAGGCTATCGGAATACTGGAGGATATCCGCTGCGCCGACCCCGCTGAGCCGCCGCCCCTCGTTTCCGGTGGTCGTATAGTGGTTGAGAACGGCCCCGTCTTCCGGACGAACGCGAAATACACCCTCGGACTCCGTGCAGGCCCAGATATCGTTGCGACGGTCGATGTACAGGCGCTGGACGGGGCTGTTCAGCGACGCCATCAGCGAGTAACTGGCCGTTCGGGCCTCCCATCGGATAAGATCGCCCTGGTGCGTCCCCATCCAGATATTACCGGCCCTGTCCTGGACCATCTGCCTGATCGTACTGTGCCTGAAGATCGGCAATACCAGTTCATCAGTCCTGTGCGTGGCCGCATGCGAAACAAAAAGCCACCCGTGCTGATGACCGCTCCAGATATCTCCGTTGGGCCGCTGGATGACACACCAGGCCTGGTGCTGCCGTTCGTTATGCGCCCGCAGATTTTCGATATACCACCGCTTTGCGGGTCTGAAAAGACTGTCATAGGCGAAAAGACCGTCTCCCCAGGTGCTGACGACGATGTCCCCGTTCAGCAGTTGCCGGACGCCCGTTACCTCCGAAGTATATACGCTGTCCTTTCCAGGCATCCTGTTGGGGACGGCATGACACAGCTGCGCCCAGGGATTGAACCAGTAGAGTCCCCTGTCGGTAGCCAGCCAGATATTGTGCTCCCTGTCTTCGATCCACTGCTGTACCACGTCATAGTACAGACTGAATTCGCCGCTGGCATTCGGACGCACCAGTTCGAAGGCTTCGCTGCCCGGCCGCAATACCAGCAGCATATTGACGCCGGCAAGCACCACCGTGCCGTCGCTGGACTCGGCGATCTGGTTCATCTCGTTATACCTGCCCTGCAGCGCACGTCCGACCGACGGATTCCAGTTATGCTCCCTGCCCGTCTTTGTGTCCAGGCTGAAATAGTTGGCGCCCCACCCGCCCAGCGGCCAGTACATCACCCAGAAACGGCCGGCGCGGTCCAGATAAGGGAATCCAATATTGGTATACCTGCCAAAATGCGAAATGACGACGTCGTTGTCCGCGTTGTGCCCTCTGTAGGACATTGTCCCGGAGGCGGGATTGTATTTGACGAGCCCCGAATCGGAACCCATCCAGCAATTGCCCGTACTATCCTGAAAAAAGGCGATTGCTTTCCATCCCGGAGGCATCGGGAAAGGCCTTCCACCCGGGTGAAAGGCTTTGATCTTTTCGTCATACGTGAGAACGGCCCTGTTGAACAGGAAAAGCATGATATGTCCCGCATTGTCGATATGCAAATGCCCCTTCCCCTTGTTCCGGTCGTCTTCGGCGATAATGGTGGGAATTTCGCGATACTGCAGGTCCGACAGGTCCACATAGCCAACCCTGTTGAATTCCGAGAGAACCCAGAGCCGATTTTTCTTATCGGGCAATAGCTGCCGTACGATATTGTTCGGAAGGGACCGCGCATCATTCAGCCGGTGCTGGAAGAGCAGCATCCTGAAGCCATCGTAGCGCTGCAGCCCGTTGCTGGTCCCGATCCAGATATAGCCTTTCGCGTCCTGCTGCAGGGCCAGAACCGAATTGGACGCCAGCCCGTCCCGGAGACCCAGCCGGGTAAAAAGATATTGCTGCTGGGCGGCAACCCGGCCAGCACAAAGACAGAGGAAAAGCAGGCTGTAGAACAGAATGCGCAATTGCGACGGATTTGCCGGACAAGATAAGACGGACGGGGCCAGACCGCGAACAGTTCATACAGCTTTTTTGACAATTCATGCACTATCCGCCGAGTATCGAATTGAAAGTCCTGTACGGGACCGCGTCATCCGCAAATGAAAAGGTTCCTTTCTGCTTCACCTCCTCCGCCGCATGCAGGAAAGACCCATAGGCGGCACGCGCCAGCGAAGACCCGAGGCTTACCCTTTTGACGCCGAGCGCCTCCAGGTCCTTAAGAGATAGCCCGCTTCCCGCAAGCCCCATGATGACGTTCACCGGCCTGGGAGATACCGCCTTTACAACCGCGGATATCTCTTCAGGAGTCTTTACACCCGGAGCAAAAAGTACGTCGGCGCCCGCCTCGGCAAAGGCTACCAGACGGCGGATCGTATCATCCATATCTAGCCGGCCCTTCAGCAGATTCTCGGCCCGCGCCGTCAGCATGAACGGTATCGAAAGCCCACGCGCAGCCTTAACCGCAGCCTGGACACGCCGCACGGCCAGATCAAAAGGATAAATAGGATCTTCCGGATTGCCCGTGGCGTCTTCGATCGACCCTCCGCAAAGACCGGTCTTCGCCGCCAGAAGAATAGTCTCCGCCGCCGCCTCCGGAGA